>Ga0209253_10000014_pt1 | contig 105584 bp, 90 predicted proteins | sample FrelakmetBRP12BR_FD_187145 | JGI IMG/M metagenome (GOLD analysis project Ga0209253, IMG submission 187145) | Freshwater lake sediment microbial communities from the University of Notre Dame, USA, for methane emissions studies - BRP12 BR (SPAdes)... | ecosystem: Environmental > Aquatic >...
CGTGGGCAAGGTCGAAGCCGGCATCCCCGAGGACGACCCGCGCAACCCCGCCGTGATTGCCGACAACGTGGGCGACAACGTGGGCGACTGCGCCGGCATGGCGGCGGACCTCTTCGAGACCTACGCGGTGACCGTGGTTGCGACCATGCTGCTCGCGGGCCTCACCATGCAGGCGCTCGGTCCCAATGCCGTGCTCTACCCGCTGGTGCTCGGCTCCGTGTCGATCATCGCCTCGATCGTCGGCACGTTCTTCGTCAAGGCGCGCGAGGGCGGCAAGATCATGAACGCGCTGTATCGCGGCCTGATCGTGTCGGGGCTGATCGCCGCCGTCGCGTTCTATTTCGTCACCACGGCGATGATGGGTGACGCGGCGATGGGCCTGTTCGGCTGCGCGCTGATCGGTCTCGCACTGACCGGTGCGATGATCCTGATCACCGAGTACTACACGGCGACCGAATACGGTCCCGTGCGTTACGTGGCGGCCGCGTCGCAGACCGGCCACGGCACCAACGTGATCGCGGGCCTCGCGGTCTCGATGCGCTCCACCGCCTGGCCGGTGCTGGCGATCTGCGCGGCGATCTGGGGCGCATACTCGCTCGCCGGGCTGTATGGCATCGCGATTGCCGCGACCGCCATGCTGTCGATGACCGGCGTCATCGTGGCGCTCGACGCCTACGGCCCGATCACGGACAACGGTGGCGGCATCGCCGAGATGGCTGGCCTGCCGAAGGAAGTGCGCAAGGTCACCGACGCGCTCGACGCCGTCGGTAATACGACGAAGGCCGTCACCAAGGGCTACGCGATCGGCTCGGCCGGTCTCGCCGCGCTGGTGCTGTTCGCGGACTACACGAACAACCTCGAGATCGCCGGCAAGCTGCAGGTGTTCTCGCTGTCCGATCCGGCCGTGATCATCGGACTGTTCATCGGCGGACTGGTGCCCTATCTCTTCGGCGCCATGGCGATGGAAGCCGTGGGTCGCGCAGCGGCATCGGTGGTCGTCGAAGTGCGCCGCCAGTTCAAGGAAATCCCGGGCATCATGGAAGGCACGGCCAAGCCCGACTATTCCAAGGCCGTGGACATGCTGACGCGCGCGGCGATCAAGGAAATGATCGTCCCCTCGCTGCTGCCGATCCTGGTGCCGGTGATCGTCGGCTTCGGAATGAACTTCCTGCTTGGCCCCGGGGCCGGCGTGCGCGCCCTCGGCGGCGTACTGATCGGCACGATTGTCACGGGCCTGTTCGTCGCCATCTCGATGTGCACGGGCGGCGGCGCCTGGGACAACGCCAAGAAGTACATCGAGGAAGGCAACTTCGGCGGCAAGGGCTCCGAGACGCACAAGGCGGCCGTCACCGGCGACACCGTCGGCGATCCCTACAAGGACACCGCCGGGCCCGCCATCAACCCGCTGATCAAGATCATCAACATCGTGGCGCTGCTGCTGGTGCCGCTGCTGTAACGATCTTCCTCACCTCTCCCGCTTGCGGGAGAGGTCGGCTGGGGAGTGTCCCTGACGGAGACTGTCCCCACGCCGGGTGAGGGTGACTGAAGAAAGGCCCCGCGAGGGGCCTTTCCTTTTCTGGGTGATCAGCCGCTTTTCCTGAGGCGGCCGCGCTTCCGACAGGAGCTATCCTAACCTGCACTACCCGGCGCATGGCCGAGACCGCCGCGCACCTCGTCGAGCACGTGTTCCCGCGGGTGCCGGTGCGGCAGTGGGTGGTCACTTTCCCCCGGCGACTGGGCTACGACCACCGATCCGGTGCTCCGTTCCACTTCACCGTCGCCCTCTGTTCCCCAGAGCGCTGACCCCCACCCGACGATTCCGCCTGCCCTTGCCCGTCGCGGACGCAGGCGGCCCGGCTCCCGGCCGACACGTCTTCACGACGCGTACACGTGTCCTTCACGCGGTCCTCACGCCGCGTCCACCACGCTATTGATGACCCTTGAGGCTCATTGCAGTGGTGGCAATTGCAATGCAGCCGGATCTCGGTTTCGTTGCCGAGGAGGGTCCTGGCTAGACGATCGGATCAGACCTTCGGAACATCAGGAGACCCGAACATGATTTCTCTGCGCATCAAGACGACCGTGCAGTGGGCCCGTCAGGCGGTGGCCTCGTTGGTGGCCGCCTCGGTACTCATCGGCGGGCCGGCCATGGCCAGCGGCAATTTCAGCAGTGCCCGTATCCCGGAGATCGCGAAGCCCGTACGCGTGAGCGGCACGATCGTGGACGTGGCCGTGTCCAACCCGGCCTTCAGTACGCTGGTCACGGCGCTGACCGCAGCCAACCTCGTCAGCACATTGCAGGGACCGGGGCCGTTCACGGTCTTCGCACCGACCAACGACGCCTTCGCGAAAGTGCCTGCTCCGGTACTCAATTTGCTGTTGTCGGACCCCGCAGCGCTGACCAGCGTGCTGCTCTATCACGTCACGGCTGGCAACCAGGATCTGCGCTTCGCTTTCCTGTCGCGCGATATCAAGACGGTACAGGGCCAGGAGGTCTTCGCCGAGCGCGAGCGCGACACGCTGTTCATCAACAACTCGCGCGTGATCGGCCGGCCGATCGTGACCGACAACGGCGTGATCTACGTCGTCGACAGCGTATTGATGCCGCAGTACCGGTAAGCAAGCAGGCCCTCAGCCGGAGGTTCCTTCAAACGCGGCGGTTCCCGGCGATGCAAGTCGCCGGGAACCGTCTCTTTCGACCGGCACGCGATTGATGCTGCAAGTTACCGGAACGATTGACGCCCCAGCCACCGTCGCTTGGGCGTTGCTCACTGACACCCACGCCTGGCCGCACTGGGGCCGAGCGTGCGGGCGGTCGACGCGCCTGCGCGCTTCATCTCGGCCGGCATGCGCGGCCGCGTTCAAACCACCCCTGGCCCCTGGCTACCCTTCGAAATCACCGACTGGGAGGAGGGGACGTACTGGCGCTGGCGCGTCGCCGGCGTCCCTGCCACCGACCACCGAGTGACTGCCTCCGGACCGCAGCGCTGCGACCTCACCTTCACGATCCCGACCTGGGCGCCGTTCTATGTGCCCGTCTGCCGCCTCGCCCCTCGCCCCCTGGCCGCACTCGCCGCAAACCCGCAAACCTGATTCCAGGGCGCCCCACACAGTTGTACTCCGCACCCTTGCGCTGGTCCGCTGACCGGCGAAGAATTGCGCCGCCGTCGGCGAACCTGGCGGCGCCGTGACGCCCGGGGAGGGCGCAGAACAATGAACAACAAGTCGATTTTCAGCCTTGCAATCGAGGCAGGGGCAGAGCATTCCGGGTCGGAACTGAACGGGTTCTCTCTGACCCGTCCGCGACGTTGCCGTCAGTGCGGCAAGGATGTCTCGCGCAGCATCAAACGCTGCCCGAACTGCGGGCAACCGCTGTCCGTACGCCGGCAAGCAAACTGAGACCGCCGCAACCCACTTCGTCTCGGGACGGTTGGCGTCAGCAGCCGCAACCCGCGATTGGTCAGCGACGATTGCCGAGCCGCTCACCTCGCAGGCGGCATCGGCTCCCAGTGCTGGTTCGACTCGGTGTTCGGGTTGTAGCTCGGGCTCGCCGTGATGACGTACTCGCCGAGGTCGTTGGCCCAGGCGTAGCCGTAACCCGACGGCAACTCGACCTCGGTGCCGGCATGCGGATCCGTGAACCGCTCTACGCCCCGTACGTAGTCTGTGAAGTTCTCCGCTGCGCGATCCTGCGCCGCCTGGCGCCGCTCCCAGTCGGCCTGCTGCTCGGCGCGCAGGTCACTGCCGGCTCTGGCAGCAATCTCACCGGCGCGACCAACCGCCTGGATGCCGCGAATCGCCATCTGCGCCAGGTACTCCTTGGTGTTCACGACTTTCGCGAACCAGCGTGGATTCACCCGCAGCGAAAACAGCATGGTCTGGAACACCGGCGCATTTGCGTCGAGCTCGCCGCGCGCGGCGCGGAACGAGAACACATAGTCAACGAACCAGTAATCGATGAAAGACGGGCCGACCAACATCGACGGCGGCAGCGGCGTGATGAAGTTGGTCACCGCTGCGTACATCTCCTCCTCGAAGGCCTGGCCGTTCGCGCGATACGCGAAACGGAGCTTGCCAGCATCGCCCCGCGCCTCGACACCCGGCGCAGCGGGACCAATGGCCAGCTTCGCGAGCTCCGGTACCGCCTCCCGACTCATGACTTCGAATCCCTCGAGCCCGCTGCGGAACTGCGGCAGCAGCACCCGAGTGAACGCGCCCTCCAGGTCCACCGGCGGTGCGACCAGCGTGCCAAAGCGCAGCGTGCCGGGCGGATTCGTCGACAGGAACAGCTGATTGTCGGTCCAGAAGAACGACTGCGTCGGCAGCAATTCGAACTGCTCCACGCCCTTTGGATTGAAGAACCGGAACCGCGAGGTCGCTGGCAGCGCCGGATTGGTCGACCACTGGATGCCGCCTTGCGCCTGCCAGCCCTTGGGAATCAGCAGCCGGAATGCTTCGAGCCCGACGGCGGGATCCACATAGGCAAAGGTCACGAACGTCAGCGGCGGTGCAGCCTGGGTCGGAACGGACCCCTGTCGGTCCTCTGCGGCTGCCGGCCAGACACACGTACCCATCGCCAGGCCGACGAGAAGACAGCCGAACAGGCAGCGCACTTGGACGAGAGCCATCCTGTTCGCAAGTTAACGCTCGAGCGAGGACGAGGGGTATTCGTATTTGTTGGCTGGCCTCACCGCGTCAATCAACTCACATTCCACGGACAACCCCGATCCGGTGACGCTGCGCGTCGTCGGCGCGACCACGCTCAAGGCGTAACGGTCGGTGCGGTGGTCGGCGGTACCGACGGCGGCGCGGCTGTCCCGCGTGCCCCAAAGCGGTACTGCAACTCGAGCAGCATCGAGTCGAGGCTCGTATCGTCGCGGGCGTTGAGGACATCGCGGTCGATTGCCAGGGTCTGCAGTTCGAACCGCACGTGCCAGGACTCGGCGAGGGTGACGCCCAAGCCCACGCCGGCCAGGAAATCCGTGCCGCTGTCCGTGACGCTGCGGTTGACGACACCCGGGCCGAACGACTCATCGAGGCGCTGGTCGCTTTCACCGTCCCAGAATCCGGCGCCGAGCCGGAGGTAAAACTCCCAGTTCGCGAGGGGCAGGATGCCGAGCACCGACACCTCGGCGACCTGCGCCGAGAAGTCCACGCGGTTGTTGTAGAAGTCATCGAACTCCGGCATGTACACGAGATCTTCTTCCCACCGGATGCTGCCGGTCTCGAGGTAGCCGGCCTCGATCGCGACGAACGTGTGCAACCGCCAGCCGAAGTGCACGGAGTAGCCGAAGTCGCCGTCGCCCTCGTCGTAGCCCGGGTAGTCGCCCCACCAGTCGCAGTCGTAGTAGCAGTCGCCTCCGCCGTCAACCTCGACGCTGACGGTTGAATAGCTGCCACCGCCGCCGACGTACAATCCACGCCAGTCCCCGGGCGTCCCCTGGGCGCGGGCCACGGGGGTGGTCAGCGTCGCTGCGACGAGACAGGCCAGGAGGGTTCCGACGACGCGTGACGGATGGATCATTGCGGGCCTCGCGGATCCATGCAGCGGACCGGGGTGATCAATTCCCTTCTATGCGAATCGGCGGCCCAGGCTCAATGTGGCTTTCCGGAATCCTCGGCGGCGTGACGTGCGACCATCATTGGCATGCGAATGCCCTTCCCAAGGCTCTCACGCTGCTCCTGCCGCTCCTCCGTCGAACCCCATGCCCTGCAACAAGCGGGCGAACCGCGGGTCGCTGCGCAGCGGGTCCAGCATCGGGTCGTTGCGTGCGTAGATCAGCCCGCCATCGCCGACCGCGCGCGCCTGCTCGAGCGCGGCGATGGCAGATTCCCGGTTGCCCATCTGCGCGAGCACCTGAGCCTGCTGGTACAGGGACTTGTCGCCGAGCTGCGTTCGCAATCGATCGAGCGCAGCGCCTGCGGCGGCTGTGTCGCCGAGGCGATGCCCGGCGATCGCGATCCCGGCCAGGTTGAAATCCATCGCAGGCTCTGCCGCGTACTCGACTCGTGCCTCGGCAGCCTTGCCCAGCATGAGCAGCGCATCACCGATCGAGGCGTGCGCGCGCCCCATCTTCGGGTTCATGTCGAGCGCCTTGCGCAGCGGCGGAATCGACTCCGCGTACCGCCTTGCCGCGTACTCAACGGAACCGGCTGCCCGGTAGATTAACGGGTTCAGCGGATCGAGCCGCAGCGCGCGCGTCATCGCCGCCACCGCTTCGCTGTCGCGGCCGGTCCGCGCGCTGTACTGCGCGTAGCGAGCGAGCACGGTCGCCTCGCCGGAACCGGACTGGACAGAGCGCTCGAAAGGCTCGCGCGCAGCGCTTGCGTCCAGCCGTCCCTGGAACAACGTGAAACCCAGCGTGGATTGGGCGTCCGCCAGGTCCGGTGCGATTGCGATGGCACGCTCCGCGGATGCGACCGCAGCGTCGTAGAGTCCGGCGCGCCGGGTCACCTCACCGTACTGGTTTGCGATCGTCGTCAGCGATCGCGCCCGCGCCGTGTGGGCCGCTGCATAGGCCGGGTCAGCGGCAATGGCTGCATCGAACTGGGCCAGGGCCGCCGTCTCCGAGGCCTCGTCCACGGCGAGATCGTACAGCGCCCGGCCGCGCAGATACGCGTCGAACGCCGCCAGGTTCAGCGTACCGCCGGCGGCAACCGCGTCCGTGGCCTGGCCGCTCGTCCCGGTACCGGAGGCCACCCGGGACGCAAGCGCGCTCGCCACCGTCGATGCGATCTCGCTCTGTACGGCGAAGATGTCGCTGATGCGCCGCTCGAACGTCTGCGACCAGCGACTGAACCCGCTGCCGCCGTCGATCAGGTCCGCTGTCACTCGCACGACGTCGCCCGAGCGACGCACGCTGCCATCGAGCAGGTAGGCCACACCCAGCCGCTCCGCGATCGTCGTGGCGCCCTCCGGGCTGTCGCGGAACTTCGCCGACGACGCCTGCGCCATGACCAACAGCCCGACGTTGCGGGCCAGTGTCGCGCGGACTTCCTCGGCCAGGCCTTCGGCAAAGTAGTCCTGTTGCGGGTTGCCGCCGACGTTCTCGAAGGGCAGGACCGCGACGCTGTTGCCGGACGCGGCAAAGAACCGCAGGTGCAGCCCCTTGCGCCACGCGACGAGACCCGCGACGCCGGCCGCGGCCGCCACGCCCGCGCCGAGGAGCAGGCGACGGCGCGATACCGTCTGCGGCATCGCCACGGGAGCCACGGGTGTGATCGCAGGCGACGGCGCCTCGCGTCCAGGGAGAGCGGCCACGCCGCGTACGATGGCGTCGATCTGGGCGGCGCCCGCGTCACCCTGCCAGCCCGTCAGGTCGATCGAGTGATAGCGGCGAAAGCCCATCGGGGGCTCGATCCCGTCGAGCGATACGGGCACGAGCTTGCGCAACTCGCGACCCCTCGCCGCCTCGTCCAGCACCCAGTCCGAGGAAACGGACGTGTGCGACCAGGCGACGACCACGGCATCGCAGGTGTTGATCGCCGCCTCGATGGTCTTCGCGAACTCGGCACCGCCTTCGATCAACGTGTCCCACCATACGTCGAGACCCGCGCCTTGCAGCGCCCGGGCGAGCCTGACCGCCTGCGCCTTGTCCGCGCGGGAATAGCTCAGGAACACGATCGGGGCCCTACCTGCGGGATGCGTCGCCGGTCGTTCTGCCACCGCCTACCCCTGCGATTCGGTCATTCGCTAATGTACCGTGTCGGCGAGCTGTGCCGTGAGCAGAGCCGGCTGGCGAACCGGCAAGCTGGCCGACCTGGTGATCCTGGATCGGGACCCGCGCAAGGTCGCCCCCGGGACGATCAGGACGACGCGCGTGACCTTGCGCCGCTCGGCCTCTAAGCACGCCGGGTCGCGCCATGCACCCAGGTTCGCATGAGCGCGAGCAGAAAGCCGCCGGTGAGCATGCCGAGAACGTAGATCAGCAGCACCAGCACCGACACCGGTAGCGTGATGCTGGCTGAGAACAACGACACGGTGACCGCCTCGAGGTTCTGGACCTTGAACAGGACGATGACGCCGACGAAGAGCGCGATGAGTGCCATGTAGACGTAACGCATGTGTTGTCTTCCCATTGTGGTGCGACGAGCATTTCTACCACCTGCCGGTCATCAGCGGTACAGTCGGGATCCTGCAAAATGTGAACCTGGCCGTGCGCGGGGGCGACCGTCGCGGTTGCCTGGCCCAACCTTCCATTGGAGAATCAAGATGATGCTGCAATGCCGACGCACTTGCGCCCTCGTCACGGCTGCGATCTGGATTGCGGGCTGCGGTCCGGACGCGCCCAGGAACACGACCACCGCGGACGCCGCCGGACCTGTCGCCGAGCAGGCGGCGACCGACGATGCGAAGGCGCCTGCGGCGCCCATGCCCGATCTGCGCACGGTACTCGTGGCCTATCGCTGGCAGCTCGAGACCGGGACCGACGCATCGGGCCAGTCGATCGGGGCGCTTTTTCCGGGACCCGAGAACCTGCTCGGCGTCGAGTTTGACGACACACAGCTCGGCGTGACCGGTGGCTGCAATCGCTTGAGCGTCGGTTACCAGTTGCTCGAGCCCGCGCAACTGCAGCTTGGCCCGGGGCGATCGACGATGATGGCGTGTCCGCCGCCGCTGGCGGACGCCGATGCCGCCCTCGCGAAGTTCCTCACCGGGACGCTGCAGGCTGAGATCACGGGCGAGACGGGCGCGCCGGTGCTGCGCCTGGCGGCCGTCGACGGCACCGCGCTGACCTTCAACGGCCAGCCCACCCCCGAAACCCGGTTCGGCGGGCCCGGCACTCGTGCGTTCCTCGAAGTGTCACCGGAGCCCTGCGGCCCGCTCGCCCCCTCCAGCCGCCCTTGCCTCATGGTCCGCGACCGGCATTTCGACGAGCAGGGCCTCCCGAGCGGGACACCGGGCGAGTGGCGCGCATTGCCCGAAGGCATCGAAGGCTACACGCCAGTTGCGGGCGAGCAGCACGTCGTGCGAGTGAAGCGATTCGAGACGCCCGGGCCCGCGGGTGGCGAACCGGCAGTGCGCTTCGTGTTCGACATGATCGTCGAGACACGCACCATCCAGTGATGCCCGGCGACGCGGTCCGCAACACCAGAACGTTGGTCTCATCCGGGACTTCTGCCGTGGTGGGCGCGCTCAGCGCGGGTCCGACGTCCTCACAGGTGGCACCCTGCACGGACCGTTGCGTCATGCAGCCTGGGGTTGCGGACTACGCCGTGGTCAGCACTGCGGCAGCGACGTCGGCTCGTCCTCGTCCCTGCGCCATGGATCAAGATTGATGCGTGCCGCAGCGGCAGGCTCGGGCCGGACCCGGCCCTTGTGCATTCCCACATTGCACGAATCGCCACCTCCGGTGCAGGCTAGACCGCAGGCCGCATCGACGGTCCATGCACAGTCATGCCCAAGAACCGCGACCCGCGCGAATCCAATGCCACCGAACTGCCCCCGCCCGGCAGCCGCCAACGCTTCCTTCGCCAGGTCCTGCGACTCGCCGGCCCGTACTGGAACTGCGAGCGGCGCGCCAAGGTGCGCGCCGCGACACTGGTGCTGTTCCTGCTGACGCTGGCGCAGGTCGGGCTGACCGTCTGGGGCAATTACTGGAATCGCGCGCTCTTCGACGCGCTCGAGCAGCGCACCGTGCGCGGCGTGCTCGTGCAGGTCGGCGTGTTCGCGCTGATCTTCGTCATCTCGATCGCCGTCACGGCTGCGCACTTGGTGGTCAAGCGCTGGCTGCAGCTCGATTGGCGCTCGTGGCTCACCGAGCGGCTGGTCGGGCGCTGGATGGACCGCGGCCGCCACTACCACCTGACCTTCACCGAGGGCGAGCACGACAATCCAGACCAGCGCATTGCCGAGGACATCCGCATCGTCACGGAGGTCGCGATCGCGCTGGCGCACACTCTCGTCTTCTCGCTGCTGATCCTGTTCCTGTTCGTCGACATCCTGTGGTCCGTCTCGGGCTCGATCGCACTGCCGGGCACGAACGTCGAGGTGCCGGGCTACATGGTGCCGCTCGCGTTCGCTTACGCCGCGATCGGCATGGGGCTCGGCTGGATCGTCGGCAAGCCGCTGGTGCGGACCACCAACGCGCTGCAGACGGCCGAAGCCACCTTCCGCTTCGGCCTTTCGCGGGCGCGCGAGCACAGCGAGGCGATTGCACTGGTACACGGCGAGCCGGTCGAACGCGCAGGCTCGGCCGCGCGCTTCCGCCAGATCGTCCGCGACTGGGACCGGCAGTCGATCGCCTACATGGGCCTGGTGTCGTTCTCGACCGGCTACGGCGGACTGCTGCCGGTCTTCCCGATCCTGATCGCGGCACCGCAGTACATCGCGGGCGCGATGTCGCTCGGCGTCCTGATGCAGGCCGCGCAGGCTTTCCAGCGACTGACCGGCGCGCTTTCCTGGCCGGTGGACAACGTGGGCGAGATCGCGCGCTGGCGCGCCTCAGCCGACCGCGTGCTGTCGCTCTATGAGGACACCTGGCAGCTCGACCGGGACCTGCGCGGCTCCACGACGCCGCGCATCACACGGGAGCGATCGGACGAGGCCCGCCTCAGGATCGCGGATCTCTGCATCGCCGAGCCCTCAGGGCGCATCCTCCTCGAGCACTTCGACGCCGACGTCGGTCCCGGCGAGCGAGTGCTGGTCGCGGGCGACCCGTCGGTCACAGGCGGCCTCTTCAAGGTGATCGGCGGCCTGTGGCCCTGGGGCAGCGGCCGCGTCACGCTGCCAGCCGACGGCGGGCTCCTGTTCATGCCGCAGCGGCCGTATCTACCCGAGGGCACGCTGCGCGAGGCCCTGTGCTATCCGCAGCCGGCGGATGGCTGCACGGACACTGAGCTGCGCTTTGCGCTCGAACGCGTCGGGCTCGGCTCGCTGCTGGCGCGCCTCGACGAGCGGGACAACTGGGACCAGGCCCTGCCGCTGCGCGCCCAGCAGCGGCTCGGCTTCGCGCGCGCGCTGGTGCAGCGGCCCGACTGGATCTTCATGGAAGGCGCGACCGACGCCTTCGACCCGGAGGGGGAGCAGCAGATCCTGCAGATGCTGCACGAGGCGCTGCCGGGCGCGACCCTGCTCGTCATCAGTTTCCACCCGGGGCTCGAGCCGCTGCACGACCGCACGCTGGTGCTGGAGCGCGTCGCGGAGTCGAAGTTCCTGTTCGAGGGGCGCCACGCCAACGGCGGCGCCAATCACTGAAAGCGCGGCGGCAGCCAGCCGCGCTCGACGCACTCGCGGAAGCACCAGGCGGGCGTCGTCTCGGTGCGGTAGCTCCAGAAGAACCAGCCGCGGTAGCGCTCGAACGCGAGCAGTTGCGCGGCGCCGTAGGCGCGCAGCGCCACGCTCTCCTGGAAGGCGTCCATCGGCTGCAATGCGTGGTTGTACGGACCCTCGGCCCAGAGCGAGACGACCTTCAGGTCGAGGCCGAGGCTCCATTCACCCGCGATCGCGGGTACGTCGAGGTCACGCTGGATGCAGCCGGCTTCCTCGCGCCACAGCACGCCGGCCTTGTCGAGGTGGCCGTGGATGTCCATGTCGAGGTCGGCGCGTTCGAAGCACTGGTAACGATGGATGTCGAACAGCACGTTCTCGAGGCCGGGCCGGCGGAAGAACCGCAAGAACTCGCCGTGCTTGCGAAAGCCGTCGTGGAACACCACGGCCACCCGCGCCGGCTCGCAGTGGTAGCGGATCGCATCATAAGCACGCTGGTAATAGTCCTCGAGCACCGGCGTGGGCACGTCCCAGCGCGGCTCGTTCAGCACCTCGATGCCGTGCAGGGCGGGTGCGGCGCGATAGCGCGCCGCGAGGCGCCCGAGCAGTTCAACCGAATGCGCGAGGTATTCCTCGCGGGTGTGCCATTCGCAGACGTCCTTGATGCCGCCGTTGTCGAAGCCGTTCTGGCATCCGGGCGCGGCATGCAGGTCGAGCAGCACGCGCAGCCCGAACTCGGACGCCCAGTCGAGGGCGCGGTCCACGACGTCGATGCCTCCGTCGACGAACGGATGGCGAGCCGCACCGTATTTCGAGTGGTAAGGGTACGGCGGTCCCAGGACCCAATGCCCGACGGGCAGACGCACGGCATTGACGCCGACCGAGGCCAGCCACGCGAAGTCCTCGCGCGTGATGAAGCGGTCCCAATGGGCCCGCAGCCGGGCCGGAGCCTCACGGCCCAGTTCGGCACACCACGTGGTCTCGTCGGTCGCCTCGAGCCCCTCGAACAGGCTCGGCGTCATCCACTTCTCGAGCACCAGCCAGCCGCCGAGATTGACGCCGCGCAGGCGGACCGGGGGAGTCGCGGTGGTGGACTGCATCGTGTGCGGTGTCGTGGGCTGCCTTTGAGGCCGCTAGATTACGGGATGCCCGGTGCCGGTGGTCGGATCCGTCGGGTGTGGCGCAAGGCAACATAATCCGCCCCGCCCGAAACCCGACGGATCCGACCACCGGCACCGCATTGTGAACCAGGTCCAGTTCCTGGCCGCGTGCACTCGCGGGGCGGCGTCGTGACCAGTCAGTATCCGTCTGGGCCATTCCGCGATTCCTTACCAACGGCAGGTCACTTTGCCCCCGACGACACCGCAGCCGCCGGTGCCGCACGCCCGTCCGATCGGCATGCCGATTGGTGCGTGGCTGGTGCTCGGCTTCGCGTTCGTCATCGGCGCGTTCGCGGCAGCCAGCGTGGTCTCGCTGCGCAGCACTCAAGAAGCGACGGCCGACCTTGCAAAGATGCAGCAGCAGTTCGAGCCCCTGTCGCGCAGCGTGCGCGACCTCGGCGACGGGCTGGCCACCTTCGATCGCACGGTTCTCGCCTACCTCCGCGCAGACTCCCGCGACAACCACGCGGCCGTGCTGGCGACGGCGCAGCGTCTGTCGCTGGCAGCGAATCGGACCCTGGACGTGGGCGCCGGCGGCGAATCGCTGCCGGTGGGTCCGCTCCTGCAGCGAATCGCCGACCACGAGGCCGACGGATTCCGCCTGCTCGAATTGCAGGACGAGCGCCGACGCACCATCACCGGGCTCGAACAGGCCTACGAATCTCTGGGTCGTCGTATCAAGGGCGCCGGCGGCGCGGGCGTCGTGGTCGGCAACAGCCTGATGGCGCGGCCGTCGATGGCAGAAATGGCGCGGGCCCTCGAAACCGCGCGGAACGACGTTTCGAGCGAACTCACTCGCGGCGGCAACCATGCCGCAGGCCCCGACGGCGGCGAAGCGCGACTTCGGCGGACGATCGAAGCCCATCGGGCGGAATTCCTGGTTTCGCCCGGCCGCCACTGGCTGGCGATGCTGATGGAGGACTTCGGCACGGCGGTGAAGCTGCGCCGCCGCGCCCTCCAGCTCGGCACCGACATCGAGCAGCGGCAGACCGCGTTCATCGCGAACGGTGAAGCGCTCGCCGCGCACATACGTGAGAACGTCGAAGCGCCCGCATGGCGGGAATTCACGGCCGCGGTTGCCAGCGCACGCCAGGCCGTCGGAGACTCCGAACAGACGATCAAAGCCGCGACCTATAAGGCGATCCTGCTCACGGTGCTCGCGCTGCTCGCGACCGCCTGGGCGGTCACCTGGCCCGTTCGCCGATTGACGGCCGGCACGCGCCGCCTCGCCTCCGGCGATCTAGCGACCCGCGTCGCCCGTGGCGGCGCCAGCGAGATCGACGAACTCGCGCACGCGTTCAATCAGATGGCGACGGAGCTCGCGGAGGCCGAGCGCTCGGTCAAGACCTACCAGGCGCAACTCGAGCAACGCGTCGAGGAGCGGACGTTGCAGCTGCGGCACCTCGCCGAACACGACCCGCTCACCAACCTGCCGAACCGGCGCCAGCTGTTCCAGCGCCTGAACGAGATGCTCGACGCTGCCGGAACCTCGACTCGCGCGGGATCGCACCTCGCCGTGCTTTTCCTCGATCTCGACAACTTCAAGACCGTCAACGACACGCTCGGCCACGACTTCGGCGACCGCGTGCTCACCGAGATCGGCGAGCGGCTGCGCTTGATCGCCGGCGACAACGGCTTCATCGCCAGGCTCGGCGGCGACGAGTTCACGCTGGTGTTCCCGTACTCGGGCGACCCTGCCGAGGTCGAGCGGCGCGCCGAGCGCCTGGTCGGAAGCTTCCAGCAGCCGCTGCTGATCGATCGGCGCGAGGTGTCCGTCGGTGTGAGCTGCGGCGTTGCGACCTATCCGGATCACGGCCGCGACGCCACGTCGCTGCTGCGCGCTGCGGACGTCGCGCTGTTCCGCGCCAAGGAACTCGGCCGCAATCGGCTCTGCGTCCACGATCCGTCGATGCTCGTGCGGGCGTCAAACCGGTTCCGCGTGGAGCAGGCGTTGCGCAAGGCCATCGAGGGCGGGGACTTCGTGCTGCACTACCAGCCGCAGGTGTGCCTCGGCAGGCAACGCACGACCGCGGTCGAGGCCTTGCTGCGCTGGCGGCGCAGCGACAACCAGATCGTATCGGCCGGCGAGTTCATCGAGATCGCCGAGCAGTCCGGCCTGATGCTCGACCTGAACGACTGGATCCTCGAGACGGCGGCCGAGGCGGTCAGCAGGTGGCGCAGCGGCGGCTGGCCGGACGCGCGCGTCGCAATCAACGTGTCGGCGCAGCAGTTCGTGACCGGAAACTTCCTGGCCGATATCGAGAGCCTGCTCGCCCGGCACGGCCTGCCGCCCGACGCGATCGAGCTCGAGCTGACGGAAACGATGCTGCAGACGGGCGCCGTGACCGTCGAAGCGCTGCACGGACTGCGGATGCTCAACGTGGACACCGCGCTCGACGATTTCGGCACCGGCTTTTCGTCGCTGACGTCGATCGAGCAACTGCCACTCAGCCGGGTCAAGCTCGATCGCAGCGTAATCGCCGAGGTGGACAGCAATCCTCGCTCGGCCGCGATCGTTCACTCCATGATCGGCCTTTGCCGCAACCTGGGCCTGCAGGTGACGATCGAGGGCGTCGAGCGGCCCGCTCAGCTCAACTTCCTCGCGGCCTGCGGCGAGGTTTCGGTGCAGGGCTTCCTGATTGCGAGGCCGGCCGAAGAGTCCGCGATCCTCGGCCTGGTGCGCGATACGCGCGGCCACCTCGATTCGCTGCTCAAGGCCGCGGAGCAGGCCCCGGCCGCCACCGTCGAGGACGATCTCACCAGCTCGGTGCGAATGCTGCGCGGCCGCCGGCGCACTCACCGCCAGTGAGTTCAGCCGAAGATCGCCGCAAGCGCGTCGTCGAGCCTCGGATAACTGAACTTGAATCCCTCGTCCAGCAGCCGCCTGGGCAGCATCCGGTCGCTCACCAGCAACAACTCCGACATCTCACCGAACAGCAGCTTGAGCGCCGCCTCGGGCATGGGCAGCACCGTCGGCCGGCCAAGCGCCTGGCCCAGCGCCCGCGTGAACTCGGCGTTGGTGACCGGATTGGGTGCGCCCGCATTGTACGGGCCGCGGGCTTGCGGGTTTTCCAGCAGCCACTGTCCGATCGCCGCGATGTCCTCGCGGTGGATCCACGGGAAATAGTGGCGCCCGTCACCGAGCCTGCCGCCCGCGCCCATCCGGAAAGCCGGCAGCATCTTCGCAAGCGCGCCGCCGTCACGGTCGAGCACGACGCCGATGCGCATCACGCAGACGCGCACACCGAGCGCACTCGCTTTCACGGCTTCGCGCTCCCAGGCTGCGCACAGCTCGTGCGTGAAGCCCGGAGTCGGCTGCGTGTCCTCGTGGATCGGCCGGTCGCCCTGCTCGCCGTAATAGCCAACCGCGGAAGCCGAAACCAGCACCGGCGGCGACCGTCGCGCACGGCCCATCCATTCGACCAGTCGCGCCGTCGTGTGGACTCGGGAGTCCAGCAACAGCTTCTTGCGAATCTCCGTCCAGCGCGCGTCGCCGATCGGTGCGCCGGCCAGGTTGATCACTCCGCCGAAGTCAGCCGCGTCCAACTCGTCGAGCCGCGTCACGGCCGAGCGGGCGCCCTCCGGCAGTCGTACATTCGGCTGGCGCGTCAGGATCACGACCTCGTGGCCTGCGGCCGCCAGCCGCGGACACAGTGCATGACCGACGAACCCCGTGCCACCCGTGATTAGAATTTGCATCGTGACCACCCCTGTCGCGCGGCAGGCAACAATGGATTCACCGCCGGCTACTACGGCACGGTCACCGCGCCGCCCGGGAGCGTGTAGCCGACCGATGCACCGGGACCGACCGGCAGATCCAAGAATACCCAGCCCGCGGTCATCAGCAGACCGATCACGAGGAACCCAAGCGAGAACGGCAACATCGCGGCGATCAGGCTACCCATGCCGAAGCCGGGGACCCACCGCTGGCAGAACACCAGCACCAGCGGAAAATAGACCAGCAAGGGCGTGATCGGGTTGGTCACGCTGTCCCCCATGCGAAATGCCGCGGTGGTCATCTCCGGCGAAATCCCGAGCAGCATCAGCATCGGCACCAGCACGGGCGCGAGCATTCCCCACTTCGCGCTGGCCGAGCCGATCACCAGATTGATGCTAGCGCTCAGCACGACGATGGCCGCGACCAGGACCGGCGCAGGCAAATTCAGCTTGCCCAGGCCCGCAGCCCCGTTGATGGCCAGGATGACGCCCAGGTTAGACCAGTTGAAGAGCGCGACGAAATGCGCGGCGACGAAGGCCATGACGATGTAGTAGGACATGCTCGCCATGCCCTCGCTGATCATGCGGATCTCGTCGCGATGGCTGCGATTCACGCCGGCCGCACGGCCATAGGCCACGCCGGCGACCAGGAACAGCAGGAAGAACGCAGCCACCAGGCTCTGGAAGAACGGTTGCAACGACTTGATGCCTCCGCCGTTCTCGGCCGCGGCCTCGTCGAACAGCGGCGCGCCGCCCCCGACTCCGGACCAGACCGCCGGCCAGACGAGCAGCGCGAACAGGAGGACGACAACGAGGGCGCCGACGCTTGCGGCGCGCAAACCGCGCTTCTCGGCAGCGGTCAGGTCCGTTCCCACCGCGGCGACGGGCGCCTCGGCCGTCGGCGTCCACTCGCCGAAGCGCGGCGCCACGACGCGCTCGGTGATGAACCAGCCGAGTGGCACCATGAAGAACGTCATGCCGGCGATGAAGTACCAGTTGCCCGCGATGTTCATCTTCCAGTCCGGCACGAGCAGCTGCGCGGCAGGCTCGGTGATGCCGAGCAACAGCGCATCGAGCTGGCCCGGCAGCAGGTTTGCGGAGAATCCGCCGGCCACGCCTGCGAACGACGCCGCGATGCCGACGATCGGATGCCGCCCGGCGGCCGCGTACAGCGCCCCGGCGAGCGGGATCATCACCACAAAGGCCGCGTCCGCCGCCTGGTTGGCCATGACCGAGACGAAGATGACGATCGGCGTGAGCCAGGTCGTCGGGGCGCCCCTGACGGCCGCGCGCATTGCTGCGCCGGCGAGACCGGTGCGCTCGGCCAAGCCCGCACCGAGCATGACCAGCAGCACGTAGCCGAGCGGCGCGAATCCCGTCAGCGTGCGCGGCATCTCGACGAACAGGCGCTCGAGGTTGCTGCTGGAGAGCAGGCTGGTCGCGCGAATGTGCTGCTGGGTGACAGGATTCACCGCCTCCCACTCCGCGGCGGCGCCCACGGCGCTCAGTACGATCACCGCGGCAATCAGCCAGACGAAGATCAGCACCGGGTCCGGAAGGCGGTTGCCCGCGCGCTCGATGGCGTCGAGCACGCGCTGCCCGCGCGTGACCCGGCGTTGCACGGGCACCTCGGCTGCCACGGGCGGGAGCGTCAACGAGTCCCGCCGCGCGGCGGGCTCGCCAGCCAGGCCTCGGCGATACGCACCCAGGCACTGCCACCCAGCGGGATCAGGTCGTCGTTGAAATCGTAGCTCGGGTTGTGAAGCATGCAGGGACCCAGACCATGACCGCCCTCGCGATGCTCGCCGTCGCCATTGCCGATCAGGAAATAGCAGCCCGGAGTGGCTTCCAGGAAATAACTGAAGTCCTCGGCGCCCATCGTCGGCCGGAAATCGAGAACGTTCTGCGCGCCGACCACCTCGCCGAGCACGCGGCGAGCGAAGTCGGTCTCGGCCACGTGATTGACGGTGGCCGGGTACTGGCGGCGGAACTCGAACTCGCATTGCACCTCGAAAGCCGCGCAGGTTGCCTCGGCAATCGTCTTCATGCGCCGTTCGATCAGTTCCAGCACTTCGTTCGCGAACGTGCGGACCGTGCCCTCGACGACGCAATCGTCCGGCACGACGTTGACGGCCTCGCCCGCGTGGATCTTGGTCACCGAGATCACGCCGGTGTCGAGCGGATGTTTGTTGCGCGTGAGGATGTTCTGGAACGCCTGCACCATCTGGCACGCGGCCGGAACCGGATCGATGCCGTTGTGCGGCATCGCAGCGTGTGCGCCCTTGCCGCGGATCGCGATCCTGAACACGTTGCTCGAGGCGAACGCGGGGCCGGCGCAAAGCGCGAACTGGCCGACGCCGAGCCCCGGCCAGTTGTGGGCGCCGAAGATCGCCTCCATCGGGAAGCGCTCGAACAGGCCGTCTTTGATCATCTCCCGCGCCCCGCCGCCGCCCTCCTCCGCCGGCTGGAACACGAGGTACACCGTGCCGTCGAAGTTGCGGTGGCTTGCGAGGTGCTTGGCGGCCGCGAGCAGCATCGCCGTGTGGCCGTCATGGCCGCAGGCGTGCATCCGGCCAGCGTGCCGGCTCGCATGGACGAAGCGGTTGTGTTCCGTCATCGGCAGCGCGTCGATGTCGGCCCGCAGGCCGACTGCGCGCGACGAGTTGCCGTTCCTGATGACGCCCACGATTCCGGTCGTGCCGAGCCCGCGATGCACTTCGATGCCCCAGGCCGCCAGCTTGCTGGCGATCAGGTCCGACGTCCGTACTTCCTCGAAGCACAGTTCGGGATGAGCGTGGAGATCTCGACGCACGGCCGCGATGGACGGCGCGTCCGCGACGATCGATTCGATCAGCTGCATCGGGTCGGCTCCCTGTGAGTCCGTCGACGATTATGCCCGGACCGTGGGCTTGACGTTCGCATTGAGCCTGAAAAGGTTGCCCGGGTCGTACTTGTTCTTGACCTCGACGAGCCGCCCGATGTTGCCCTGGTAATTCTCGTCCACCTGCCGTTGCGGCTCGTTCGCGACCTCGTTCGTGTAGTAACCGTCGGTGTGGCGCTGCAGCTTCGACCAGTAGTCCTTGATGTACTTGACGTGCGGCGCGCCGTCGCGCCCGATGTCCCAGGTCACGACCGCGAACATGTTGAGCCGCGAACGACGGTGCGGAAACGCCGTCGCGTCCGCCGCCACTCGCCCGATGGCGCCACCCGAGTGCTGGAAGAAGACGACCGTGCCGCGCTGCGGGTCCGGCTGGAAGCCGTCGATCAGTGTCGCGACCAGCTCCGGCGGGAAGCCATTGATGAATCCCGACTTCAGGTACTCGCCGCGATTGCGCGGATCGGTGATGTCGGAGCTGCGCTGCAGCTGCACGTAGTCGACGGACGCGATGGAATCCTTGAGCGGCTGGCCCAGCTTGCGCAGCGGTGCGAGCACGCGGTCCGCGTCCCCGGCGGGCCCGGAATAGCAGACGCCGATGACGAAGGCGCCGTCCTTGCCGCCGGCCGGCGAGTGCATCACCGCGTCGCAGTACAGGTCATCCGGCGCTTCGAGGCTGAACGTCGAGTAGAAGTCGAGCAGCTCGCGCGCGCGCGACATCGGAAACACCACGTCGCCGCCAATGACCTGCCGCTGCATTGGATGCAGGCGGAACTCGAATGACGTGACGACGCCGAAGTTGCCGCCGCCGCCACGCACGCCCCAGAACAGGTCGGGATTCTCATCGGCGCTGGCGTGCAGCAATCGGCCATCCGCGGTGACGATGTCGACGCCTTGCACGTTATCGAGCGCGAGCCCGAATCGCCTCGCGAGCCGACCGAAGCCGGCGCCGAGCGTGAGCCCGCCCACGCCCGTATGCGACACCGTGCCCGCCGTCGTCACGAGCCCGAGCGCCATCGCCTCGTGATCGAGCTCGCCGAGCAGGCTGCCGCCGGCGACGTACGCGGTGCGAGTCAACGGATCGACACGCACGCCCCTGAAGCGGGACAGGTCGATCTGCATGCCGCCATCGCAAGTCGACTTGCCGGCGTAACTGTGCCCGCCGCACTTCACCGCGAGCAGCAGGCCGTGATCGCTCGCGAAGCTGACCGCCGTCCGCACGTCGGCCGTGCCGCTCGGTTGCACGACCAGGGCGGGATGCTTGTCGATGGAGCCGTTCAGGACCCGCCGCGCCTCGTCGTAGCCCGGCTGGCCCGGCAGCAGGAGCGCACCTCGCAAGCTGTCGCGGAGTTCCTGCAACGCGGACTTGGCGAGCGAGACTTTGGCGCCGCTGCCGGTCACGGCTTCGATGTCACCAGCGATCGGTGCCATCGCGGCCAAGGCACGAGTGTTGACGACCGACGTCGCGAGCGCGGCCGCCAGCGACGACTTGAAGAAATCACGTCGATTCATGGTCGATCCCCCTGCGCATCCGTTTATTGTAGTGCGCCGGAGAATACGCCGGCGGGGGAGCAAGTCCAACTGCGGCGCCCCGGGTGCTCGACGAGACCAGTTCGGCCAGCGGATTATTGCGTTGCGGGAGACCCGACTTCAGATCCGACATTTTCGCGTTCCTGCTGGAAACATTTGCGCACTCCGTCGGGTCTACTCGAACGCAATGCCGCTGCACGGGCCCGGACCGCGCCCGCGGCAGTGCTGGATTCCTCAAACACGCAATGGAGAGAAAACGATGAGCATCAAGACTCTGGCGATTGCTGCCGCGGTCAGCAGCCTGCTGACGATGGGCGCCATGGACACGGCCTCGGCGGGCGAGAAGGCCGACAAGGAGAAGTGCTACGGCGTCGCGATGGCCGGCAAGAACGACTGCGCGGCCAACGGCCACTCGTGCGCCGGCCAGTCCACCAAGGACAAGGACCCAACCGAGTGGAAGTACGTGCCGAAGGGTGAGTGCGAGAAGATGGGCGGCACGACCGCCGCTGGCAAGAAGGCGATGTAAGACAATGAATCGGGACGTACGCGCTGCTGGCCGTGGTCCCGTCGGACCGATCCCGGTATCCGCCGGGATCGGTCTGCGTTCCGCGCACCACGAATCGCTGGTGCGGGAGCGCCCGGCCGTGGGTTGGATCGAGGCCCACACGGAGAACTACTTCCACGACGGCGGCCCGCAGTTGCTCGCGCTCGAGCGCGCTCGGGCGCTGTATCCGTTGAGCCTGCACGGCGTCGGGCTGGGTCTCGGCTCGGCCGCACCCCTCGATCGCGAGCACCTCAGGCGAGTGAAGCGTGCCATCGATCGCTTCGAGCCTGCGCTCGTCAGCGAGCACGCTTGCTGGGGGCAGTCAGGCGGCGAACACTTCAACGACCTGCTGCCCCTGCCGCAAACCGAGGAAGCCCTGCGGCACCTCGCGTCCCGGGTGCGCGAAGTGCAGGACGTGTTTGGCCGGCAGATCCTGGTCGAGAACCTGAGCAGCTACCTGGCATTCACGTCGTCGCACCTCACCGAGTGGGAGTTCCTGTCGGCGCTGGTCGAGGAATCCGGCTGCGGGCTGCTGCTCGACGTGAACAACATCTTCGTCAATTCGGTGAATCTCGGCAGCGACCCGCAGAAGTTCATTGCAGGTGTGCCGCAGCACGCCGTCCAGGAGATTCACTTGGCAGGTCACCTGCGCAAGCAGGTCGGCCAGCGCGTGCTGCTGATCGATGATCACGGTTCCGCCGTGTGTCCGGACGTCTGGCGCCTGTTCGAGGCGGCGCTGCGGCGCTGCGGACCCGTCCCGACGCTGATCGAATGGGACACCGACGTGCCTGCGCTCGATGTCCTGGTGGCTGAAGCGGCATTGGCCGACCAATACCTGGAGCGAGCCCGTGAACTCGCCGCCTGAGCCCACGAATCTCGCCGAGCTGCAGGCGCGCTTTGCTGCCGCACTTCGCGGCCCAACTCGTGACGGCGAAGCCGCCGACCCGGCACTGATCACTGGAATCGTCGACGACGGGCTCGAGCCGGCTGCGCGATTGAACCTGTATCGGAACAACACGCGCGCGATGTTCTTCGGCGCGCTGGAGCGCGGCTATCCAGTGATCGTGCGGCGCGTCGGTGACGGTTACTTCCAGCGATTGGCCGCCGAGTACCGCGATGCGCATCCTTCGCGCAGCGGCGACCTGCACTGGATCGGGGAGAATTTCCCCGCGTGGCTCGCGGTCCGCCTGGCTGGCACGGAATACGCCTGGTTGGCCGATCTCGCGCGACTCGAGTGGGCCTGCGAGGAAGTGCTGGTCGCTGCCGACGTGCCTGCGATTCCAATCGAGGCGCTCGGCGGAGTTGCCCCGGAGGTGCTGCCAGAAATGCGGCTGCGGCTGCAGCCCACCCTGCACTGCGTCAGTTCCGCGTTTCCGGTGTGGTCCGTCTGGCGCGCGAATCAACCCGATCAGCCGGGTGATGCGATTGCCGCGGATCGCGGCGCCGAGCACGTCGTCATCACCCGCACCGACGACCGTCCTGTACTGCACCTGCGGCCGGAAGCGGAGGTGCGCTTCATCGCAGCGTTGGCTTCGGGCGCCTGCCTGCAGGACGCGCTCGAAACTTCATCGTCTTCCGTCGAGGACCTGCCGCGGGCGCTGGCCTGGCTTTTCCAGAACGGACTCGTCGTTGCGCTCGAAGCCCCTGTCCCCGGAGAAGAAGAATGACCCCCGCCGTTCGGCTGCATCATTTCAACGACTTTGCCGAGCGCGCCTCGCGACTGCTGGTGGCACCGCTGCTGCTCGTCACCCGGGTCTACGTTGCCTGGCAGTTCCTGAAGTCGGGCTGGCTCAAGATTTCGGACTGGGAGACGACGCAGTTCCTCTTCGAGGAGGAGTACAAGGTGCCGCTGGTCTCGCCCGTGCTGGCTGCCGCGGGCGGCACATTTGGCGAATTGGTCTTCCCGGTGTTGCTGATCCTCGGCTTGCTGACGCGTTACGCGGCGGCCGGCCTGTTTGCGGTCAACATCATCGCCGTGGTCTCCTACGCGCACGTGCTGCTCGGCGAGGGGTTCGAGGCCGCGCTCGGACAGCACTACCTGTGGGGCTACATGCTACTGGTCGTGCTGGTGTTCGGAGCGGGCCGGCTGTCGGTCGACGCGTGGCTGAAGGCCAGCGGGGGCGTCCCCCGCTAGCACCTCAGCCCCGGTCGAGGTTCACTCTCCGATCCGGCCGCCGTCCTTCCTGCGGATCACGACCGTCGCCGGCCGCGGACGCCGCGGCTTGCTCGGGTTTCCGTACGGCCAGTTGCTGACGGTCGAGGGATTCGCCGTCGTCGGAGCACCGAACTGGTTGTTCCAGTACGTCGTCGATTCGCCCGGATGCTGGATGTTGACGAACATCGTGCGCTGGTCCGGCGTCATGACGACGCCGGTGATCTCGCAACCGCGCGGCCCGGTCATGAAGCGCTTCAGCTCGCCGGTCTCCGGCACCGCCGCCAGCATCGCATTGTTGCCGATGCCGTCGTAGCCCCGGTCCTGGCGGTTCTGCGATGAGTTCGAGATGTCGGTCTGGATCCAGACGATGCCGCTCGGATCGACCCAGATGCCGTCGGGCGAGCCGAACACCGGCTGATCCGGCGGCACGTTCACGTCATAGTTCGGATCGCCGGCCAGCAAGAAGATGTCCCAGCTGAACGCCGTATCGTCGGTCTGCGACTCGCTGAAGCGAACGATGTGGCCGTACGGGTTCGGGTCGCGGTTGCTGTTGATGCTGGAGCCGTTGGCAGTGCCGTTCGTCAACGTGACGAAGACCTCGCCAGTGTGCGGGTGCACGGCGACCCACTCGGGACGGTGCAGCCGCGTAGCACCAACCGCGTCGGCCGCCATCCGGGTGCGGATCAGCACGTCCGCCTGGTCCGCCCAGCCGTTCGCCAGTGTGAGCGCGCCCCTGCCTTGCACGAGAGGCAGCCACTCGCCATAGCCGTCTTCGCTGAACTTCGCGACGTACAGCGTGCCGTGGTCGAGCGGGCTCATCCGTCGCGCGCGCAGTTGGCGCCACGGCGCGCTCCCGACGAACTTGTAAAGGTAATCGCCGTTCTCATCGTCGCCGCTATAGACGACGACGCGGCCCTTGCTCTCGGTGCAGGTGGCGCCCTCGTGCTTGATCCGACCGAGCGCGCTGCGCTTGACCGGCTGCGACGTCGGGTCGAACGGATCGAATTCGACCACCCAGCCGAAGTGGTTGAGTTCATTGCGATTGAGGGCTACGTCGAAGCGCGCCTCGGCCCGGTGCCAGTTGTATCCGAATCCAGGGCGGGTCACGCCATAGCGCGCCTCGAGCGGTGTCGCCGTCCACGACGCGTCGTCCGTGCCGAAGTAGCCATTCCAGTTCTCCTCGCACGCCAGGTAGGTGCCCCAGGGAGTGACGCCCATCGCGCAGTTGTTCAGCGTGCCGAGCGGCGACGGGGTGATGCTCGATTGCAGCATCGGGTGATTGGCCCGAACCGGCCCGGAGAACCGCATCGGCGTCGTGCCGGTGATGCGGCGGTTGCGCGGCTCGCCACGCACGACGTCCCACTGGCCGCTTGCACCCTTCTGGATCGCGATCACGCTGACGCCGTGGCCGGCGAGCGCCTTGGCCACTTTCTCGCGCCCGGCGTCGTCATTGGTGATCACTGAGGTCTGGCCAGCGCTGTAGATCTGGCTCGCGTCGGTGTACTCGTGGTTGACGACGAGCAGACCGCGCGAATTGCCGAACTTCGGCAACGGGAAGTAGTGCGTGCCGTCGTGGTTGAAGCCGACTTGCCGAGCCTGCTCGGCCGCGGTGTTCGACGCATCCTCCTTGAACGCGACGGCACCCGGCAGCAGCGGCGTGCCCCAGGGTGCCAGCACCTGCCAGGTGTAGCCCTCGGGGACGATGACCGCGTCCTCGGAACTGACGGGCACTTCGTCGAAGCCAAGCCGCGGCCGGGAACCCCGGCCATTGCTCGCCGTCGCATCGGTCGGCGCCAGGGCCGCGCCGCCAAAAAAGCCCGTCGCCGCGACGGCGAGTGTTCCACCCAGGAAACTGCGACGCTGGATACGGGCGTCGATCAAGTCCTGGAGGTGCGGATTGCCGGAAAGGTTGGAACCAATGTCGTCCGTATCGTGCATCGGAGTTTCCTCGCGGGAAGGGCGATCGATTCAGGGATGAATTCCTGCGGGCCATTCGGTCGCACGTGCGACGCTGCCCGCGGATCGCATTGGAATCCGCGAAGATTAAGAACCGATGACAAGGCAATGACTGTTCGGGTTCGCGCCGACTCGCCGGCAGATCACCGAAGCCCGTCGGAGTCAGGAGGGTCGGCCGACGGTCCGACCAGCGGCCGCTGGTGTCACACCGCCCGCGGCCGCTGCGACATTACTTCTGCCTGATCTCGAGGTCGTTGCGAACCTCTTTGACGCCGTCTACGGAGCGCGCTATTTCGCCGGCCTTGGCCTTCATGGCGGTCGAGTCTACGAAGCCGGTCAGCTGCACCACGCCCTTTTCCGTTCCCACGTTGATCTGGTGCGCCTTGGTCGCCGAGTCCTCCATGAGCTTCGCCTTGACCGCGCCCGTCAGCATGCTGTCATCGACGTCCTGGCCGGCCGTCGCATGCGGCTTGGTGCTGACGCGCAGGTCGTTGCGGACCTCCTTGACGCCCGTAACCGAGCGGGCGACCTTCGTGGCCTGGCTCTTCTGCTCGGCGTTGTCGACGAAGCCGCCGAGTTGCACGACGCCGCGATAGGTCTCGACGTTGATCTGGCCGGCCTTGGTGACCGGATCGTCGATCAATGCGACCTTGACCTTGGACGTGAGCACGCTGTCGTCGATGACCTCGCCGGCCGACTGCTGCGTCCGTGTGGAGGAGCAAGCGCTGGCCACCGCCAGTACGGCCAGGAGTGCGGTCAATTTCAGAGTTCCGGTTTTCATGTGTGTTTCCTGTCTTGTTGCCGATCTCGGCGTCATTTGCGCCGCGAGACTCGGGCTCCCGGCTGGACGCTGCAAGACAAAGAGTAGCCCTGCATCTCCGGCAGGTCTGTCTCCTACCGTACAGTCGCTGACCACACTGCCGTCGGGAACCAGGACTCAATGTGCGCTATCGCACGGAGCGGGCGGGGTGAGAGGGGTACTTTGGAATCGCCGGAGTGCATGTGGATCGATCCACTCGCTTTGCTCCTGCGGTCTTCACGAAGGGAACGCTCATGAACAGACTCATCTACATCATCGGCGCGATCGTCGTCATCGTCGCCGTCCTGTCGTTCTTCGGCCTGCGTTGAGACGCCGCCTCAGGCTGTCGCGAGCATCGACGCGATCGGGCTGATTGACGACGCACGGACCCTGCCGTCCGACGCGAGCCGCCTGGAGCCCGCGTCGCGCAGCAATCGATCGTAGGCGCGCCTGACGACCGCATAGCACTCGCAGCTGCGCTCTTCGAGACCGGCCCGGTCCAGGATGGCGATGCGTCCGCGCCGGTACTGGATCAGCCCCGACTTCTGCAGCTTCAGCGCAGCGCCGGTAACGCCTTCCCGGCGCACTCCGAGCATGTCGGCGATCCGCTCCTGTGTCACGACGATCTCGTTGCCCTGCCGCCGATCGAGATTGAGCAGCAACCAGCGGCACAACTGCTGGTCCAGCGCATGATGCCGATTGCAGACCGAGGTCTGCGCCATGTGTGTGAACAGCGCCTGCGTGTAGCACAGCATAGGACGATGCCGACGCGCGGACCGCGCGTCGGCATTCACGGCACCGTCGGCGGGCTGTGGATTCGATCAGCCGAGAACGGCACGTATGCGGTGTGTCAGACCGTCATCGACCAGCGGCACCCGCCCCTGCGCTGCCGGCAGCGTCTGCCCGTCGAGTAGCAGCTCGACGAGTCGCCGGTTCACGCCGCTGGGATTTTCAACCGCGATCTCGTAGCGTGTTCCGAGGTATCGCAGGGATACCTGGAATCCCGGCCAGCTTCGCGGGATGCACGGGTCAAGTTGCAACGTCGCGCCGCGCAGCCGACAGCCAAGCATCCATTCGAGGCCTGCGCGGTACATCCAGGCCGCCGAGCCCGTGTACCAGGTCCAGCCGCCGCGTCCGACGTGCGGCGGCTCCGAGTACACATCCGCTGCGACGACGTACGGCTCGACCTTGTAGCGCTGCACCGCGGCGGGCGTCAGCGCGTGGTTGATGGGGTTGAGGATCGAGAAGATTTCGGCCGCCTTGTCGCCATCGCCGAGCATCGCAAAAGCGATCACCGACCAGGTCGCGGCATGCGTGTACTGCCCGCCGTTTTCGCGGATCCCGGGCGGATAGGCCTGGATGTAGCCGGGATCTGGCACCGACCGATCGAATGGCGGAGTCAGCAGAAGCACCAGGCCGTCGTCCCGGCGCACCAGGTGCCGGTCCAGCGAGGCCATTGCGCGCCCGGCTCGCTCCGGATCGGCGGCGCCTGAGATTACGCCCCAGGTCTGCGCGATCGAGTCGATGCGGCATTCCGCGTTCGCAGCAGAACCGAGCGGCGTGCCGTCGTCGAAGTAGCCGCGTCGGTACCAGTCACCGTCCCAGCCGTGCTGCCCAAGTGAGGCGCGCAGGTCGGTTGCGCGCGCACGCCAGCTGGCGGCACGCACTGGCTCGCCGCGAGCCTCAGCCAGTGACGCAAACGTCGACAGCGCCAGGTGCAGGAACCAGCCGAGCCAGGTGCTTTCGCCACGCCCGCCCTCGCCCACGCGGTTCATGCCGTCGTTCCAGTCGCCCGAACCGATCAGGGGCAAACCATGGACACCGACGCGCCGGCTGCACTCGAGCGCCCGTGCACAGTGCTCGAACAGGGTTGCCGACTCGTCGGCGGGCGTCGGCTGGAAATAGCGCTCGGCTTCGTCATCGCGGAGGACGGCCCCGTCGAGGAACGGCACGACTTCATCGAGCACCGCCCGGTCACCGGTCGTCGCGATGTAGTGGGCCACGCAGTAGCACAGCCACGCGCCGTCGTCGGAGACTCGACTGCGTACCCCGCGTCCCGTTTCGGGCAGCCACCAGTGCTGCACGTCGCCTTCGAGGAACTGCCGGCCTGCCGCGCGCAGCAGGTGCTGGCGTGCGAGCGCCGGCCGCGCCACGATCAGGGCCATCGTGTCCTGCAACTGGTCACGAAACCCATAGGCCCCACTCGCCTGGTAGAAGGCGCTGCGGGCCTGCACGCGACAGGCCAGCGTCTGGTAAAGCAGCCAGCCGTTCAGCATCACGTCGAACGCGCGGTCCGGCGTCTTGACCGCCACCGTCCCGAGCACGTCGCTCCATTCCTCGCGGACGGCCGCGAGGGCCGCGTCCAGATCGGCGCCGCGCCAGTGCTCGATCATCGACTGCGCATCCAGCGCCGTAGCGGCCTCGCCGAGGAACCACACGACTTCGATGGTCGAGTTCGCCGCAAGCGAGACGGACGTCTGCAGTACGCCGCAGGGATCGAAGCCCGCGCCGGTCCGACGGGAGAGTGTCGACCCGTTCACCAGTGTCGCTGGGCACTCGACGGTCCCGTTACGGCCGATGAACTCCGCCCGGTCGCCCGTCCAGGCCGTTTGCCGACCGCCGAGATCGACGAACGCGACCCGGGCGTCGGGACCGCTCCAAAGGTTGCGCGCCAGCAATCCGCCCGTGACGGGCTCCAACTCCGTCGAAACGTATGGTCCCGTCGTGGCGGATAACGTACCGAGGACCCACTCCACGTAGGCAGTCACACGGAGATGACGAGGCCGTCCGGAGAGATTGCGGATCCGGAGCCTCGACACCTTGATCGACGCGGCGAGCGGCACGAATTGCAGCAGGTCGAGCGCAATGCCGTGCCGGTTGTGCTCGAACCGGCTGTAGCCGCGCCCGTGCCGCGCGACATGGACGCCAGATTCATGGCGGACTGGCAGGGCCGTCGGTCCCCACAGCGCGCCGGAGTCCTGGTCGCGTATGTAGATCGCTTCACCGGGCCGATCCCCGACGGGATCATTCGACCACGGCGTCAGGCGGTTCTCCCGACTGTTGCCGGCCCACGTGGAACCGCTGCCCTCGGCCGACACCTGGAAGCCGAAGTCGGCATTGCCGACGACATTGATCCACGGTGCGGGCGTGCGTTCGCCGTCCCTCAGGATCGTGACGTACTCGTCGCCGTCGAGCGCGAAACCGCCAAGCCCGTTGAAAAACTCTGTCGTTGGCACGTGTGCCGGCGCCGTCGTCAGCCCGCCGGACACGCGTGATGGCGCGGCGGGTGGAATGACCGGTGGCGCGCTCTGCTCGAGACGGTCGATCTGCTCGGCAAGGCTGCCACGACGGCTCAGCAGCACGGCGCGTGCCGCGGCCAGCAGCGTCAGGCGCGCCTGGCTCGAGATGATGTCGGAGCGGAGCACGAAAACGCCACCCCGCGTCGGCTCACCGAGGACCTGCGGACGCGACAATCCGGCGCGAGTCAGCGTCTCGAGGGCCGTCTGCAGGTCCTGCACATAGGACGATTCGCGTTCGTTCAGGATCACAAGATCGACCGATAGCTTCTTCAAGCGCCAATACTCGAACGCGCGCAGCAACTGGCGGACGATCCCCAGGTCGTCGGTGTCGTCGATTCGCACGAGCACGATCGGCAGGTCGCCGGAGATGCCGTGCGTCCAGAGCATCGGTTGCCCGCCGTTGCCGCGACGCAGCACATCGGACGACGGTCGCAGTGCCGGGTCGTTGTAGAGCACGTGGCCGGCGAGGCGCTGGAAGAGCGACGCCTCGTCGCTGGCGATGCCCAGGTGGTGGAGTTCCACCTGCCCCTGCGTCCACGCGAGCGTGGCGGCACGATCGAACGCTGCGCTGTTGCAGTGCTGGTCGGCCAAGTCGAGCACCTCGCCGCGCGTCGACGCGACCAGCGTCCAGAACGCGACACGGACCGTCGCGCCCGGGGCGACCCGCATGCGGCGCCGGAGGCTGAAGATCGGATCGAGCACGGTCCCGGCACTGCCGGAGAGATCGCGGCCGTCCTCGAGCGCGAAGGCCGAGCGCAGTTGTCGCGCGCGCCCGAGAAACCGTGCACGGTCCGTCTCGAACTGCAGTTCGCCGTCCGATTCCCCCTCCGTGACGACGAGATGCGCAGCCCAGGCCTCGGGCTCCGTCGGCGAGCGGCGCCGTCGCGTCGCGAGGATGACGCCGATGGCAGCCTCGTACTCGGTCTGCACGAACAGCTTCGAGAAAGCCGGGTGCGCGTCGTCGGCCGCGGGCGGCGCAAGCACGATCTCGGCGTACGACGTCAGATCGATGGTTCGGACGTGATCGCCCAGGTTGGAGATCGAGACACGGCGGACCTCCGCATCGCACTCGGCCGAGACGACGACGTCCATCGTCGTGACCAGGTCCCCGTCGCGGCGCATGAACTCGGCACGGGCTTCGCTGAATGTCACCTCGTATTGGTCCGGCTCGATCCCGGTCGGCTGGTAACCCGCAGACCGGACCTCGCCGCTGTCCAGGTCGCGCAGGAAGACATACGAGCCCCAGGCGTCACAGGTCGCATCGGAACGCCAGCGGGTGACCGCGAGGTCGCCCCACCGGCTGTATCCGGAGCCGGCCGCCGTCAGCATCACGGCGTAGTGGCCGTTCGACAGCAGCCGCGTGCGCGGCGTGGCGTGGTGCGGGGTGTGGAGCGACCGTGGCAGCGACGCGATCACATCGTCAGTCTCGGTGCCCTTGCTGACCTCGGCGACCCGCGTGATCGCCACCGCAACGTCGCGCGGCGTTCGCTCCTGCAGCAGCAACTCCGTGGCCCTGATGCACGGTTCCGCGTGAAACCGCCTGCGCATCCGACCATCCTGCAGGGTGTTGGCGAGCGCCACGATCGTCATGCCCTGGTGGTGAGCCATGTAGGCGCGCACGATCGCAAACGGCTGGCCCGCCGGCAGGCGCCGCGACGTGTAGTCCACGGCCTCGTAGAAGCCGTAGCGACCCTGGGCGGCGATGCCGGTCAGTCGCGCGAAGTTGAGCGCCGCCGCACGCGGCTCCACCATCGCCGCCAGTGCGGTCGCGTACGGCGCGACGACGATGTCGTCGCCGAGCCCGCGCTTCAGTCCCAGCCCGGGCACGCCGAAGCTCGAATACTGGTACGTGCGCTCGAGATCGCGTGCGTTGTAGGCGGACTCCGAGATTCCCCAGGGCACGCCCAGCTCCTTTCCGAACGCCTGCTGGCGCCAGACGATGAGGCGGCTGGTCTCCTCGAGCAGACTCCCGGAGGGGGCCCGCATCACGAGCGACGGCATCAGGTACTCGAACATCGAGCCCGACCATGAGACCAGCGCGGCACCGCAATGGACGGGCGTCACCGCGCGTCCGAGGCGGAACCAATGCCGCGCGGGCAAGTCGCCGTTGGCGATCGCGACGAAGCTCGCGAGGCGCGCCTCGGATGCGAGCAGGTCATAACAGCTCGGATCGAGATTGCCTTCCTGGATCCGATACCCGATCGAGAGCAGTTTGCGCTCCGGATCGAACAGGTAGTCGAAGCGCATCGCCGCGGCGATGGCCCGGGCCGTCGCAGCGAGTGCAGCGATGCGGCGTTCGCGCGCGCCACTGCCGGGCGCGTCCGGGGCCAGGTCCCGCAGGTGGCTCTCGATCGTCCGTAGCGTGGCCCCGGCCCACTCAGTCGCCTCGGCGCCCGCTTCGTCCGTTCGCGCGTCAGCCAAGCCAGCCGAGCAGGTGACGACCGTAGCGGCGCGCGCCTGGAGCATCCCCAGGCGCCGGGTCATTTCCGCCGGTGTCGCGGGCCAGCCACTCAACGGCTCGGCGAGCGCATCGAGCGCTGCGCCGAGTTGCTCGTCCCGGATCGCGGCAATCGACTCGCGTACCAGCGCGACGCCATCCCCGATGCCCACGAGTGCCTGTGGGTCGAAAGCCGGTTGGACGATCAATTCGTCACAGGCATTCGCCAGCGTGATCAGGTGTGCCGCAAGGTTGCCGCTGTCGACGGACGAGACGTATCGCGGTTCGAGCGGTCGCAGGTCATGCGTGTCGTACCAGTTGTAGAAGTGGCCGCGGAATCGCTCCATGCGGCCCATCGCGGCCAGCGCGGCCTCCAGCCGCTCCAGCGCGTCGAGCGTCCCCAGCCAGCCGAGGTCTCGCGCCGTGACGATCGACAGCAGGTACAGGCCAATATTGGTCGGTGACGTGCGATGGGCGAGCACCGGCTGCGGGTCCTCCTGGAAATTGTCCGGCGGCAGGTCGTTGTCAGCGGCGGTCACGAACGTGTCGAAATACCGCCACGCGCGCCGGGCGATGAGCCGCAGCGCGCGGCCGTCGACTTCGGAAACCAGCGGATCCTCCGCGACCCGCGACGGCCGGCTCACCCGGCGTGCCAATACCGGCGAAAGCATCCACAGCAGGCCGAACGGCACGGCCAATGGCGCGCTCGCGTAGCCCGCAACGCCCAGTCCGATCACGACGCCGCCAATCATCACCGCGCCGGCCATGCGCCGGTAGAACCCGGCCAGGTCGAGCCGCTCGCTCACCTGCGATTGGGCGGCCGTCACCCACTCGAGCAGGCTGCGGTGGCTCACGAACAGCCGAAACAAAGTTCGTCCGATCGCATCGGTCATCGACCACGCCTGATGCGCGAGCAGGCTCAGCAGGAGGCTGGTCCGGGCCAGGGCCAGGCGCGTATCCGCAAACAGGGCGCGAACATGGCTGCGCCTGGAGATTCCGCTGCGCCCGGGCACGAGCCCGGCCAGGACGGGCGGCAGTGAAGGGATCGCCAGCGCAATGACGACGAATCCCGTCCAGATCGCGGCGGACTGCAGGGGCAGGGTCCAGCCCACGACCAGGGCCAGCACGCTCGCAGGGGCCACGAGCGTCCTGCGCAGGTTGTCGATCATTTTCCACCGTCCGAGCAGTGGAATTGAGCTGCGGTACCCATCGTGGCCGGCGAAACCCCGGCCAAACACCCACGGCAGCAACTGCCAGTCGCCGCGGGCCCAGCGGTGGGCGCGAGCCGCGGCCACGTCGTATCGCGCCGGGTACTCGTCGACCAGTTCGATGTCCGAGACGAGCCCCGCACGCGCGAAGATCCCCTCGAACAGGTCGTGGCTCAACAGCGTGTTCTCGGGAACGCGGTCGGCGAGGGCTGCCTCGAACGCGTCGACGTCGTAGATGCCCTTGCCGACGTAGGATCCCTCTCCGCACAGATCCTGGTAAACGTCGGACACGGCCGAGGCATACGGATCGATGCCGCTGGCGCTCGAGACCAGGCGTTGATAGGCCGAGCCTTCGCGTCCGATCGGCAATGAAGGCGCGATCCGCGGCTGCAGCACGGCGTATCCCTCGGTCACGCGACCACTGCGCGGATCGAACCGCGGTGCGTTGAGCGGGTGTGCCATCTTGCCGACCAGGCGACGCACGGCATCCCGCGGCAGTCGCGTGTCGGCATCGAGCGTGACGACGTAACGGACTCCGTCCGGAACAGCAGGCTGCCGGCCGCCCGTCGCGATGAAGCTGGTATCGGCCGCGCCGCGCAGCAGGCGATTCAGTTCGTGCAGCTTGCCGCGCTTGCGCTCCCACCCCATCCACTTGCCCTGGGCGGCATTCCACAAGCGCCGGCGATGCAGCAACAGGAAGCGGTCGCCCGCCGGAGCCGGCCCGTACTGGCGGTTCAGTCGAGCGATACCTTCGACCGCATCGTCGAGCAACTCAGCGTCGCCCTCGACCTGCTCCGCCGTCGCGTCGGCCCAGTCCGAAAGCAACGCGAAGCAGAGGTCGCCGTCGAGACTCGCGAGGTGATGGATCTCCAGCTGCTCGAGGTGCCCGGCCAGCGACTTGCGCGTGGTCAGGATCGTCGGCACCACGACCAGCGTGCGCAACCGCGTCGGAACACCTTCCTTCAGTTCGAGGGCGGGCAGGATCTTGGCGCCGAGACGGCCCGTGATGCTGCCGTTGACCAACGCCATTGCCCCGTCGATCGCGACGATGAAGCCGCAGGCCGCGAGCACGCCGACCATCCAGGCGCCGCTGCCCGCCCGGGCCAGCGCGACCACTGGCCAGGCGAGAATGATGGCGGACAGCAGCCCGACGGCAGCGATGTAGCCGCGAATTCCGGCTGCAACCGTCAAACGGGCGAAGGAGGCCCGTATCCCCGCTCGATATCCGGCCGCCGCCTCGAGAGCGCGACGGCCGCGTCCAATGAGCGGGTACCCGGGATCGCGCTCGCGCTCCGTGCCACCCGAGCTTGCGGCCTGCACGGCACGATGCGCGATCTCGAGCTCCGTCAGCTTGGATCCACGTGCGATCTCCTCGACCGCCGCGCGATAGCGATCGCGTGTCGGGAAATCCATCTGTGCGAAGGCGGAGTCCTTGCCCAGCACTGCGTCGACGAGGCTGACGCCTTCGAACAGGTCCGCCCAGTCGACGGCAGAAATCGTGCGCATGCTCGTGATGATGTTGCGAACCGTCACGCTCGATGCGCCCTGTCGCTGATGTTCATCGCGAACGACCACATCCGCGGTTGTGCCGGCTGCTGCCAGGCGTTCCTCGAGCCAGGTAATTGCGGGCGTGGTGCCGGGATCCTGGTCACGCAGCCGGTGGAGCAACTGGACTGCGAAGGTCGGCGACAGCGGCACGCCGTTCAACTCGTGCAGGACCTCCGCCATGGGTTCTGCGCTGCGCGTGCCGACTCCGAGCAGCCGGTCGGCCAGGCGATCGGCCTGCTGGCGGACGGCCCGCCGGATCGCGATCAGGTCGGCTGCACGCCGCAGGTTCTCGACCAGCACGATCCGCAGCGTGATGGCAATGGCCCACAGCTCGCCGATCGTAAGCGGCTGCACGCGTTGGTACGCAGCGACGAACCGGGACAACAATTGCGCGTCGAAGCGACTGTCAGTGTGTGCGACGAACGCCCACGCCACCCCGAGCACGCGTGGATATCCGGCCAGCGGACCCTCAGCGAGCTTGGGCAGCTGCCGATAGTAACCGGGCGGCAGATCGTCGCCGATCTGGCGGATCTGCGCCTCGACGACGTGGTAGTTGTCGACCAGCCACTCTGCGGCGGGGGTGAGTGCGCCGCCCTGTGCAATCGCCCTGGCAATGGCGCGGTGGGCCTCGAGCAGGGCCCGCCGATTGTCGCGCAGGCGCGCGATCAGCGGCCGGACCGCGACGGGCCGGGTCGCGACGCGCTGGGCGATGGCCAGGCTTTCGGCGTGCTGCTCGAGTCGCTCCGCGCTGAAGATTTCCGCTCGAATCACCTCGGCCGATTCGCTGACGGCGAGGCGGCGCGCGCCAGCGATGCGGCGCAGGATGGGCAGCATCAATGCTGCGGATCGGCTCGCGAGGGCCGCGCGGAGCTACCGCCTCCCGCGCCGGGAATTGCTGGCGCTCCGCCTTCATCTTCCCAAGCCTGGACCTGCTCCGTGGTCCGCATCCCGCGACCTTCAGCAGCGCCCGATACGCCTGCCGATATCGGGTCGACTGACTTGCGCCACTGCCGATTCATCCAGCCACGGAGGCGTTGCCAGCCCGATTCAACCGCGTTGCTGCTCATGATCCATCTCCTGCCTCAATTTTGCAGCCTAGGTGAGGTCGAGCCGGCCGTCTGTGCGGTAGCGTACGCGGCGTCGCCACCGTCGCAATGGAAAGGACCCGCTCTGTGCGTTGGAAGACGGACGCATGCGACCGATGGGAATAGCCTGCGCCTCGAATCGACAACGACACATAGAGGAATACGCTTGAACAAACACACAATCACCGCAATCTCCGCCGCAATCGCCCTGGCCATGAGTGCCAGCGCCATGGGCGGCACCACTTCGGACGCGCAATACAAGGCTGCCCAGGAGGGCATTTCGGCCCGGCATGGTTCCGACCAGGCTGCCTGCAAGTCGATGGCCGGCAACGCCAACGACGTCTGCATGGCCGAAGCCAACGGTCGCGAAAGCGTCGCCAAGGCAAAGCTCGAGGCAACCCGCGGGAACTCCGAGCAGCACCGCCAGGACGTGCGCATTGCCGAGGCGAACGCTGCCTTTGCGATCGCCAACGAGAAATGCGATGACCTCGCCGGCAACGCGCAGGACGTGTGCCGCAAGGAGGCCAAGAGCGCGGCGGTCGCCGCGAAGTCCGATGCCGAGCGGGTGAAGACCACCGCCGCTGCCAACACGATCGCCAGCGATGCGACCTCCGAAGCCGGCAAGAAGGCTGCGACCGAGAAGCGCGACGCCGCTTACGCAGTCGCCAAGGATAAATGTGGCTCGTTGGCGGACGACGCCAAGGCAGCCTGCATCCAGGAAGCCAAGGTGCGCCACAGCCAGTCCTGACCTAACGCACTGTACATGAAGGCCCGGTGACCCTCCGTCCCGGGCCTTTTTTTTCAGCTGCAACGTGTCCTGCCGGCGGCAAGCTTGGTGCGCTACCGAACAGACTCTGCCGCCAGCTCGCGTACCCTTCTAGACGTCGACCACGCACGATCGTTTCGGGAATTCGCCGCGCGACGGGTGAGGTCGAGCGGAGGATTCAGTATGAACAAATCAATGATTACCGGGCTCGTCATCGGTGGCGTGGCGGTGACCGCGGCCGGCGCGTTCGCCGGTTACCGTGCGATGGACGATCAGCGCTACGCGGAAGTGCTCAACGTCGAACCGCTGACCCAGACGGTCCGTACGCCTCGCCAGGTCTGCTCCGACGAGATCGTGACGCACCAGGCGCCCGTGAAGGACCCGAAGCGAGTCACGGGCGCCGTCATTGGCGCAGTGGCGGGCGGTGTGCTCGGCAACCAGATCGGCGACGGAACCGGCCAGACGGTCGCAACGGTCGCCGGTGCTGCGGCGGGCGGCTATGCCGGCAGCAAGATCCAGAAGAACATGCAGGAAAACAACACGACCCAGTCGGTCGAGCAACGCTGTCGCACCGTCTATGACTCCGTCCAGAAGCCGGACGGCTATGAAGTGCGCTATCGCCTCGGCGACCAGGAAGGCACCGTGCGCATGGACCAGGATCCGGGCCAACGGATTCCGGTCGAGAATGGCCAGCTGGTGCTGGCCCACCAGGGCAATCGCCAGTAATGGCCGTGCTCGCCGAGTGAGCTTATTAAGGAGAATCGAAATGTTGTGGACTATCGCTGTCGTATTGGCCGTGCTCTGGCTGCTGGGGCTGGTCAGCTCCTACACCATGGGCGGATTCATTCACATCCTGCTCGTCCTCGCGATCGTCGTGGTCCTGATCAATGTGATCCAGGGCCGACGGGCCTGATGACGATCTGAAAATCCCCGTCGCCTTGCCGGTCACCGGCAGGGCGACGCGCCAGGAGCGAACGTGAACACAGTGAAGATTACGGCGATCGTGCTGATCGTGGCCGGCGTCCTTGGATTGGCCTACGGCAGCTTCAGCTACACGAAGCAGACACACGACGTGAAGATCGGGCCAATCGAAATGTCCGTGCAGGAAAAGGAAACGATCAACGTTCCAGTCTGGGCCGGCGTCGGCGCAATCGCGATCGGCGCCGCGCTGCTGCTGCTCGGCGGCCGGAAGGTCTAGTCGAGTTTCTCGACGACCACGCGACCGTCTGCATTGACGAAAACACGATAGCGATTGCCGTTCTCGCATGAGGCGGTGTAGTCGTCCTCGCCCGCCTGCGTGGCGCTGACGACACGCCCGCACGGCAGGCCCTGCAATGCGATCACCGCCGTCAGGTCCTGGGTCACCGCTACGTCGCTGGCCGCGTCCTCCGCGGAGAGCGACGTTCCCGAATGCGACATCATCGTCGCGGCGACCATCGCCAGCGACATTCCGATCTTTGTCACGTTGCTGCTCCTGCCATCAGATTGGATTCGGTGAACTTCCGGGGATCGGCGAGAATGCCCCAGATCGCGGCGCGTGACTGGACGATGTCCCGCGCGAGGGGCGGATCGCTGTCCTGCAGCAGCGAGAGCACCTTGAGCAGCAGCATGTCGTAGGAGCGGCGCAGCTCGGGCAGCGTCGCCGTTCCCTGCCGCTTGTGGTAAGCGCGAAACTTGCCCAGCAGGTCATCCACCTGGTTCTTGAGCGAAAGCTTGGTGAGCGTCCCGATGGCCTTGGTCTGCCGGAGCCGCGTGCCGAGCGACGCGAAGTCGAGGGGCGCTGCGGCAGACGGCGAGGCGGCCGGCGCCTGCGTCGCTTTCGAGCCGATGTTCGGAGCAGGTGCCGGTGCCGGTGCCGGCGCACTGGCCGGCGGCGACTTCGTTCCGGCGACCCGGGGGGCGGGCGCTGCCGCGACAGGGGCTTGCGGGACGACGACGCGCGGAGTGGGAGCAACGCGCTGCGCCGGGGGCACCGGCTCGACGACCGGGGGCGGGACGGCAGGCTCGCGCGCCTCTGGAGCCTGCGATACCACAGCCGCGTCGGGCGCGGTCACTGCTTCCGGCGGGCTCACCACAGGTGGCTGCGGTGCGGGAGCCGACACTGCAAGCACTGCAGGCGCACCGGCCCGCACAGGCTCCACCGCCGGTTTGTGCTTCACCCCGGCGCAACCCGCCGCAACGCAACAGCACAGCGCGAGTACGCACAGCGCAGTGGAAGACATCGCCGGACGATCGATCATCGGGCTCCTCGACGTTGCGCGACGCCAGGGTGAAGGATGCCGCCAAGAATAGCGCCCCGCGGTTCGCTGGCGAACCCGGGGCGCTGAGGAGAAGGTTCAGGTCATTCTCAGACGCGAATCAGTTCGGTTCGCATCCTACGAGAACCAAGAGTCATCCGCCCTGCTCTCCCACGCGGAGAGCTGTTTCTCGGCCTCATCCTTGGCGATGCCGTAGCGCTCCTGGATCTTGCCAGCAAGCTGGTCGCGGCGACCGGCGACGACGTCGAGGTCGTCATCGGTCAGCTTGCCCCACTGCACCTTGGCCCTGCCGGTGACCTGCTTCCAATTGCCTTCGATACGATCCCAATTCATAGGTTTCTCCTTGTGGTGGAGGGTTGAAGCATCACGCGCTCGAGCCCCGGGGCTCGGAAGCGGACGGTGATCTCGTTCAAGAGTCCATGTATGCATCCTAACGATCGGACCGCGACCGGTCGGTGCGGTGGCGCACCGAGGCCCGACTGTTAAGATCTGGTCATGACCCAGCGACTCGTGTTCCTGGTGCCGGGATTCTTCGGTTTCACTTCGATCGGCGCGGTGAGCTACTTCGAGGACGTGCAGCAGGTGCTCGCCCGCGCGCTCGGGCGACACGGCATCGAGGCCCGCATCGTGACCTGCACGACGCAACCGACGGCTTCGATCCCACGGCGCGCGGACGCGCTGCGCCGGCAGGTGATCGCGAGCGGCGGCCTCAGGGCGCGGGAACTTCATTTCGTCGGCCACTCGACGGGCGGGCTCGACGTCCGCATGCTGCTGACGCCAGGCGTGAAGATTTCGCGAGGCGGCAGCGAAGAGCGCATTGCCGCGCTGACGAAGACGTCTATTTCCGTGAACACGCCGCACTACGGCACGCCGCTCGCGAATCATTTCGTGACGATCCAGGGCCAGACGCTGCTGCTCGTCATCAGCGCGCTGGCGACTTCCGGGCAAGGCCGGCGCGCGATCCTGGCTGCGGCGAAAGCGGTCGCGATGGTCGCGCGGCTCGACGATTGCGTGGGACGCAGCGAAGGCCCGCTCGATCGCCTGTCCGCGGGTGTGCTGCGCCGGATCCGGTTCGATCGCCGCGACCCCGTCTGGAAATACCTTGGCGAGATCGAGCGGGACCAGGGGGCGGTGCTGCAACTCACGCCGGAGGGGATCGCGCTCTTCGACGCAGCGGTGACGGATCGTGCCGGAATCGACTACGGCTGCGTCGTGTCCGGCGTGCCCAAGCCTCGCGAGCAGTTTCGGGTCAAGGAATTCATGGATCCGGAATATCTCGCACTGCGCTCGCTCTTCCGGCTGCTGCACGCTCTGACGGCCAAGCCGCATCCGCGCTACCCCTACCCAAAACCTGCCAAGCGGATGCAACGCTTGCTCGATCGCGGGCTCGGCTTCAAGGCGACTCCGGGCATCAGCGACGGCATCGTACCCACGCTGAGCCAGTTGCACGGCCGGGTGCTGCACGTCGTGCGCGCCGATCACCTCGACGTGGTGGGCCACTACACGCTGGCCGGCGGCAGCTCCGGGAACTGGTTGCCGTCGGGCGCCGGCTTCACCCGCGAGGCCTTCGACGCCACTTGGGACGCGGTTGCTGCAGCCATCGCGAGGAAGTGACTGCCGCCGCGCGCCTTTGCGCGCAGCAGGGCCAAGTCCGCCTTCTTCAGCAGCGTCTCGGCATCCGCACCGTCGGCGGGGTACACGGCGATTCCCAGGCTGGCTGTGACGTGCAGGTCCTCGCCGGCGATGCGGTGAGGCTCGGCGATCGCGGCGAGAAGCTTGTCTGCGCTGAATGCAGCATCTTCCGGACAAGCAACTTCCGACAATAGAATGACGAATTCGTCGCCGCCCTGACGGCTCACGGTGTCCGAGTCGCGCACGCACGCCACCAACCGGTTGGCGACGGACTGCAGCACCTCATCGCCGGCTGAGTGGCCCAGCGAGTCATTGATGCGCTTGAAGCGGTCGAGGTCCATGAACAGAACTGCAAACGACCGCCCGTGGCGGCGCGCCGTTGCGATTGCGCAGGCCAGCCGGTCGTTCAGCAGCAGCCGGTTCGGCAAGCCAGTAAGGACGTCGTGTTGCGCCAGCTCGGACATCCGCAGTGACATCTCGCGCGCGGCGCCCACGTCGTGAAAGACGATCACCGCGCCAGTGACCTGCCCGTGCCGATCGTGGATCGGAGCTGCAGTGTCCTCAATCGCCGATTCGTGGCCGTCGCGGCGAACCAGCAGGCAGTTCGCGCTGAGGGCAACTGTGGTGTCCTGCTTCATGGCCAACGCCAAAGGATCCAGCGCGGGTTCCCGGCTCTCCGCATCGATGATCCGCACCACGTCCTGCAGTGGCCGGCCAGAGGCCTCGGACCCGGACCAACCGGTCATTTCCTCGGCAACCGCATTGAGGTAGGTGATGTTGCCTGCAACGTCGGTACTGACCACGGCATCGCCGATCGAGTTGAGCGTGACCAGAGCTTGCTCGGACTCCCGCAGCAGGAACTCGACATGCGCTGCGCGCTCGAGCATTCCGTTCAACGCCTTCGGCAGTGAGTAGTGGTCGAGGTGCTCAAGCAACATGTAGTCCTGCGCGCCGCGCTGCAGTGCCGTAATGGCAACCGACTCCTCGCATCTGCGGCTGAGAACCAGGACGGGAACACGGGGCGCCGCACGCAGCAGAGTCTCGAGCGTTTCGATCCCCTGGCTGTCCGGCAGGAAAAGATCGGCCACGACGGCAGAGATCGCACCCTGGCCGCTGGCGGCCAGCCGCGTGATTCCCACCTGACATCGGCTCGCCGACTCGACGATGAAGCGCCCGTCCTGCGACCCGGCGAGTGCCGCCTTGATGGCCCGCACATCTCCAGATCGCGCCAGTACGAGCAGTCTGCTGCGGGACATGCGGCTCTCCTGAACATGTAACCGACCTGCGCAACATGCCGTGCAGCGGCGGCACCGTCTGTGCGCTGACGGACATTGCACCGCGGCAACGTACGAACGCAGGCTGCGTTGGGTGCGCCACCGAACGGAAATTTCCGCGCAGGGCGATATGCTGGGATGGTGGAACTGCTTTCCGTGTTGCTCTGACGAGAAATCCAACGTGCAAATGTCGACGCGGGCCTCAACGAAGAATCGTCTGCTGGCTGCCCTGCCCGGCCGGGATCGACGTCACCTGCTCGATGGCTGCGTCGAGGTGGACCTGACGCTCTCCGACGTCATCTACGAGTCGGGCCAGCGGATTCGCCACGTCTTCTTCCCGATCGACGGGTTCATCTCGCTGATCACTCCGATCAACGGTCATGAGCGCCTCGAAGTCGGTCTCGTTGGTGACGAAGGCATGCTGGGCACCTCGCTGGTGCTTGGCGTCAATGTGGCCCCGACGCTCGCGCTGGTGCAGGGCGCCGGGGTGGCCTGGCAGATGGACGCCGAGCCCTTCCGACGCGAACTCGAGCAGAGCGACGCCCTGCGGCGCGGACTGAATCGCTACCTGTACGTCGTGATGCGCCAGCTCGCACAGACCGCCGCCTGCACGCGCTTCCATGTCGTGGAAGCAAGGTTGGCCCGCTGGCTGCTGATGACTCAGGACCGGGCGCATTCCGACACGTTCCACGTCACGCACGAGTTCCTCGCCTACATGCTCGGCGTACGCCGAGCTGGCGTAACTCGAGCGGCCAGCTCGTTGCAGGCGCGCAAGCTGATCCGCTACAGCCGTGGCGACATCAGCATCCTGGATCGGCGCGGACTCGAGGCCGCGGCCTGCAGTTGCTACGCTGCCGACCGCGAGACGTACTTGAGCTTCATGCACTGACGCGCGACCGGGCAGGTTGCTCAGGGCCATAAAGAGCACCCGCGCAGCTCGCACCGCGCGGGTTCTCAGCAGGTTCCAGCGAAGTTACTACAGCGCAGCGAGGGCTGGATTGCTGATGATGACTTCGACGCGACGGTTCTGCTGGCGCCCCGCGGCGGATTCATTGCTGGCGACCGGGGCGCTCTCGCCGGCACCCATGGCGGAAATCCTCGCGGCATCGACACCCCGGCTGACCAGGTGCGAACGAACCGAGTCAGCGCGGCGCTGCGACAGCCCGACGTTGTAGTCGTCGCCGCCGACGCTGTCCGTGTGGCCCTCGATGGCGACCGTGCGGCTGGGATATTTCGCGAGGAACGCCACGAGCTGGCCGAGGTTGCTCGTCGCACCGGGCTTCAGTTCGGCCCTGCCGCTCTCGAACAGCACGTCGCCAAGCGTCAGGACCAGGCCGCGATCCGTCGGCTTGGCCTTCAGCGCATCGATCTGGCGCTGCAACTCCGCATTCTCTTCCTTCGCGTCGGCCGTCGCCTCGCGGGCCATGTCGACTTCGCGGGTCCGGGAATCCAGCTGAGCCGAGGCGCGCTCGGCGGTGATTCGCGCCCGCTCGTCTTCCAGGTAGCGGGTCTGGGCCTGCGCGCTCGCGATCTCGACCTTGCGATCCGCGATGTAGACCCGGTGTTCCCCGAGGGAACGGTCGGCTTCCGGCTGCTCGGCGGTGCGCACGGCGGCATCCGCCTCCTTGATCGCAGCCGGCGCGCGGCTGGCCAGGTTCGAATCGGACTGCAGCTGCGTCAGCTTGGCGCGCACTTCTGAGGCGCCTTCCGGAGCCGCGGGAGCTGCTGCGCAGCCCGCGAGCAGCACGGCTGCCACGGCGGCAGCGATCAGCGTCCGGCCGACGGCCACGCGGTCGTCAATGGTCTTCATTTCGCGTCTCCAGATTTGCGCTGCATTTCGTCGATCAACGTGCCGGTGCTGCTCTGCATCTCATCGTTGACGATCCTCGCCTTGACGAATGTCGTCCTGGCGGCCGCCAGTTCTGCCTCGACTCGCGATTCGCCGGCCAGTCGCTCAGCGGCGACCATTTGCTCCGCCTGCACGGCGGTCTTGGCGGACGCGAGCTTCGCGCGTGCTGCACTCAGCTCGCCGGCGGCGTGACGGCTTGCATCCGCCCGCTCGGCACTGGTGATGGCCTGCTGTGCTGCCTGCAGCTGTGCAGTCGGCGCGGGCGGCGTCGATGCGCATGCCGACAGCAGAAGGACGCCGGCGAGGCCGGTTGCCGCGCGCAGGCACGAGCCCGGGCGTGGTCGCGATAGTGAGGTCATTTGAACACTCTGCGTGATGAAGGCCGCTCACCGACCGTGCCGGCAGCCAACCAGAAGCGTGAGTGTGCGTGGTTGTGCGCAGTAACTCTGTTCGCAAGCGAACATTCGAGCGATGGAATCGAGTCCGTACGCTCCCGGACCGACGACGAGATTGCGAGTACACTGCTGATGTAGTTGCTTCTCGCGGAGGGCCGCCATGTCTCGCGCACCCGCGTCGCTCGCGCATCACGCCCGCAGTCCCGAGCAGAACCTTCTGCTTGCCGAATTCACACCCGAGGAGCGCGCACGGATTTACCCGCATCTGCAACTCGTCGCGCTACCGCTCGGCAAGTCGCTGTACGAGTCGGGCACAGCCCTGCGCCACGTGTACTTTCCGACGGACTCCATCGTGTCGCTGCTCTACGTACTGGAGAACGGCGCGTCCGCAGAAATCTCGGTCGTGGGGAACGAAGGCCTCATCGGCATCGCGCTGTTCATGGGCGGCGAGACCACGCCAAGCCGGGCGGTCGTGCAGAGCGCCGGTCATGCGTACCGACTTGCCGGGCAACGGCTCAAGGACGAGTTCCACCGCAACGGTGGCGTGCAAGTGCGATTGCTGCGGTACACACAGGCACTGATCACGCAGATGGCGCAAACCGCGGTGTGCAACCGTCATCACTCGGTGGACCAGCAGCTCTGTCGCTGGCTGTTGCTGTCGCTGGATCGCCTGTCATCCAACAGATTGGTCATGACCCAGGAACTGATCGCCAACATGCTCGGCGTCCGCCGTGAAGGCGTCACCGAGGCCGCCGGCAAGCTCCACAAGCTCGGGGCCATCGAGTACAGCCGCGGCAGGATCACCGTGCTGGACCGGCCGATGCTCGAACAGCTGAGTTGCGAGTGCTACGCGGCGGTCAAGAAGGAATCCGATCGGATTGCGAGCCTGATAGTCATTCCCGGCGTTTGATCCGACGCAGGACCTCACTCCGCCGCGCTCACTGCTCGCAGAACAGGACTCCGTCACGATTGCCGGCGCGGTAGCTGCCGCACTGCCTTGGCGAAAGACCCGTCCGGATCCAGTTACCGTTCATGGTCTGGCACGTGGCGGTCAGGGTTCCGTTCGAGTCGGTCGAAACGTCACGACAGGACCGGCTGAACGACCCGGCCCAGCGGTTCGCCACATTGCTGCCACCGCTCGTTGACTCGCAGAACAGCGTGCCGTTGCGATTCCCCGCTCGATAGGTGCCGCACTCGCGACGGGACAGGCTCGTCCGGCGCCACGCGCCGTTCGAGGACTGGCAGGTCGCACGCAAGGTCCCGGACGAATCGACCGCGACATCACGGCAGGAACCCACGAACGAACCGGACCATCGGCCAACGCTGCCGCTGCCGGTACTGGCACCCGTGCCCGTCGACTCGCAGAACAGGTTCCCGTTGCGGTTGCCGGCCCGTTGGCCGGGGCACTTGCGTGCCTTCAGGTTGCTGCGCTTGTAGGTCCCGTTGTCCTTGCGACAGGTGGCCTGCAGCTTGCCGTGCTTGTCGACCGTGGCGTCGCGACAGGAATTCAGGAACGATCCGCTCCACTGGCCCATGTCACCGCTGTTGCCGACGCCGGCATCATCCGACTCGCAGAACAACGTCCCATTGCGATTGCCGAACGCCCTGCAGGACCCGATCGCCGCCGAGGCGAACTCGTACTTGCCGCCGTCTCGCCGGCACTGGGCGTACAGCGTCCCGTTCTGGACGTACGCTCGTTCGCAACTCTGGCGCCACGATCCATCCGGGAGGCCGTCATTGGCAGCCCATGCCGTCTGCGGTAATGCGGCCACGCCGGCAGCAATACCGATCGTCGCAAGACCGCCGATCAATGCTCGTGTGATTCTCATGGCTCTCTCCTCATCGTGCGCGCAATGGCCGGGCCAGCAGTGATTCCACTGGCACCATTCGCGGTCAAAAAATGGCGCCGCACGCCAACCGGGTCTGTACGTCACCGTACTCAAGCGGCTCGACGCACGGCTGGGGCGAGCGTCGCGGGCGGGATTCCTGCTAGTGTTGCGAGGTGGCCCCGACACTCCATCGTGACCTAAGAGCGCTAACGCGGAGGTCGCCGCACGGTGACTGACGGGGCATCAGGCAGCGTACGGCCCGGCCCACGGGCCGGTGAGGCGCTCTACGGTGGATTGCTGTTCGCCGGCGGGATGACCGCCCTCGCGCTCGCGCTGCCAGGCAGCGCCGCCGCCCCGCAGGACTGGCCTGTCCTGCTGTTCTTCCTGCTGTTCGGCTTGTTCACGATCTCGATCGGCTACACACATCCGGTCTTCGGCTACGTATCGTTCGACCGCGTGGCGCAGGTCTCGAGCATCCTGGTGCTCGGCCCGGTCGATGCTGCGTGGATCAACGGGCTGGCCTCCCTCCTCTATCCCTGGCACCGGCTGCGCAACGGGATACCGCTCCGCACGGTCGCTCTCGCGGCAGTGACGAATGCTGGCCTGATGAGCCTGATGGTGTTGGCGTCCGGCCTGATGTACGTCGCGATCGGCGGTCCGGTACCACTCGGGCATCTCGACGTGCAGTCATTCGGCGCGGTCGTACTGATGCTCGTCGCCATGCAGGTCATCAACGAAGCGGGAATGACGGGACTGGTGCGCATGCGCGGACAGCCGGCCCGCGACTCGCTGAGCCTGTTCGATACCGCCACCGAGTTGACGGCGGGATTGATCGCGGTCCTGGTCGCGATCGTCTGGAACCGGATGGAGATCGAGGTCTTCCTGCTGCTGCTTGCCGTGCTGGTCGCGGGCATGCTGGCGCTGAAGCGATTCGCCGAAATGCGGCTCAGGCTCGAGCGACTGGTCGGGGAACGCACCGAGGCGCTGCAGGAGAAGACGCTGCAGTTGGAACGCCTTGTGGCGCAGGACACGCTCACCGGGCTCTATAACCGGCGTCATGCCGATGAGTTCCTGCTGCGCGAGATTGCGCGAGCCCGCCACGAGGGGCACGCGATCAGCGTCGCATTGGCCGACATCGACCACTTCAAGCGGATCAACGACGATCACTCGCACGGCATCGGCGATCGTGTGCTGGAGCGAGTGGCGCGGATCTTCACCGGCCTGGTACGCGGCTCCGACCTGGTGGCGCGTTATGGCGGCGAGGAGTTCCTGTTCTGCTTCATCGGGGCTGGCGAAATCGAGGCTGTTCGGATCTGCGAAAAACTGCGGCTCGCGGTGGAAAGGGAAGACTGGTCCGGCCTTGGGCCGGAACTTCGGGTCACGATGAGCGTCGGCCTCGCGTTCTGCGATACGGACGCCGAGGCTTCGACACTGCTCGCTCACGCCGACGCCAGCCTTTACCAGGCCAAGCGACTCGGCCGCAACCGGGTCGTCGCCGGAGCCGTTCGACGGACCGCCTCAGCGTAGCGTCGCAGCCTGGACCGGTTCGTCCTCCGGAATCGCCGCGCGCTGCCAGAACTGCCGGACCTCGTCGTCGAGGCCCGTCATCTCCCACCGCAACAACGACATCGGTAATCGCCCGAGCGACAGGAACTGGTCGTGGAAATCGCGCAGCACGAACGCCTCGCCCGTTTGCTGTCGGCGATCCGCAAGGAGCTTGCGCATCTGCAGGTAGCCGATCGTGTAGCCGACGCCGTACCCCGGCGGACGGCGCAAATAGATCTCGGCGTCGACGCGCGCCACATCCGCGTCGAGGAACGGCGTTCTTTCCCGCATGTAGCGTACCGCTTCCTCGACCGTCATCTCGTTGCGCTGCATGCCGACGTCGGCCGGAACGCGCGCGGCGCGGAAGATCCCGAACAGGTAGATGAGCTCGTCAACGCGCGGCCGGTCGGCCACGACGCCGGATTGCAGCATCGCTTCCTCGAGATAGACGCCCCAGCCTTCCGCGCGCACGCCGTCCGAGATGCGGCCCCGCACCGGGTGGCGATTGTTGTCCTCGATCAGGCCGTCGAAACGATGACCTGGAACCACCGCGTGCAGGTGATCCGGATGCGGATCGCGAAACTGCACGTGCTCCCAGAAGTTCGGGCCACCCGGACGCTCGATGAACGGCGCATTGGTGTCGAGCTCGCCGACGTATGGCGGGATGGTCAGGATGCGCTCCCGCACCAGGAACTCGCGAATGTTGCGGTCGGTCCCGGCGATGCGCCGCTGGTATTCCTCGGCGGTCCGCGCCGGCTCGAGTTCCGGGAGCGCCCGGTTGCGATGCCGGGCGAGGCCGTACCAGGCCATGACCCGCTCCCACTCCTGCGCGGCGAGCAGCAGCAGGTCGTCGCCGGTATACGGCATCAGCTTGGCGTGCTTCAGGTACCAGTCGTAGCGCGCCCCCCCGACGCCGGCCTTGCCCCGAAAATCGGGCATGTTGCGCTCCAGCCAGCCATCGAAGCCGCGGACGCTCGCCAACGCAGCCTCCACTGCAGGCACCAGCCCGGGCTGCGACTCGCGAGCGTGGCCGAGCAGATCCTCGTACCAGCCGATGACGCCGGCCGGCGGGCGCGCGCGATAAGGATGGCCGTGGCCGACCCCGTCAGCGTGCCGCAGGTTGTGCAGGGCCAGCCGCGCGTAATCGGTCGCGACGTCGTCGAGCGTGGCCTGCGCCGCCGCCACGATCTCCGGCACGGCCGCAAGTTCCTGCTGCAGTCGGTCGAGTTCCGCGCCGGTCGCGGGCAATGCGGTAAACGCAAAGCGCTGCAACTGGTCGACATAGAACCCCGGGTCGCGTGCCCACGGGCGCGACACGCGCAGCAGGAATTCCTGCTCGTCGAACAACGCGCGCACCGCGAGGTATTCCGACTGGCGGTCTCGTGGCCAGCTCGCGACGTTCATGTCGTCGAGGCGCTGGCGGAGTTCGTCGATCCGTGCGAGGCGATCCGCCATCGCCGGGGCACCGTAGTCCATCAGTCCGTGGTTGGGAGAGGCCGGATCATTGAAGTTCGCATTCCATGCGGATGGCAGCCGCGCCGCAACGAACTGTTCGAATACTGCTACGAACTCATCGTAGGTGCCCTGCCCCTGCGGCGGCCCGGCTGGCGCCGAGAGTGCGGGTTGTGCGGCGAGCAGCCCGATCACTGCGATCCAGGAGCGTGTGATCATGTTCGCCGGGCTCGGCGCTCAGCGCCCCTGCATCAGCTCGATGAATCCCGGATCTTCGCGCAGCGAATCGAGATCGGGGTCGTGCTTCATCCAGCCGAAGTTCTCGTAGCCGCCGGACATCGCCTGCCGCAGCGTGTCGACGGCGCGCTCGGTCTCCCCGAGCCTCGCGTACAGGCAGGCACAGTTGTAGAGCATCATCGGGTCGCCGGGGCTCAATTCCAGCGCGGCGGCGCCCTCGCGAATCGCCTCGTCCTTGCGGCCGCGCTCGGCGAGCGTGATCGCGTAGTACATCCGCGCCCGCGAATCGTCCGGATTCTGCAGCAGGTAGTTCGGCAGCAGCGCGAGCAACTGCTCGGACGCGACGTCCGCCTCGGCCTTGCGCCCGAGGCCCTCGCAAGTCTGTGCGAGGTCGGCATAGGCCGCGTAAAAGCCCGGCTTGATGTCGATGACGCGGCGGAACAGGTCGAGTGATTCCTCGAGTTCGCCATTCGAGAAATGGATGCGCCCGAGTGTCCAGTACGCGATGAAATCGTCGGGATCGAGCTCGATCGCCTTGCGGCTCGACGCGCTGGCCTCGTCGAACTTGCCCCAGATGAAATAGGACAGCCCCATCGCGGCATAGGCCTCCGGGAGGTTGCTGTCGTACATCAGCGCCTTGAAGCTGAGTTCCTGTGCCTTGTCGCGGTAGCGCTCTTCGCGCGAGAACCACTGGTACATCTGCCCGTACGCGCTCGAGCAACCCGCGTAGGCGGCCGCGTAGCGCGGATCGAGCTCGATCGCCTTCTCGAACAGCTGGATCGCGTACTCGACGCTGCGTTTCGTCAGCCGGTACAGGTAGTCCTGGCCCCGCAAGTAGAGGTCGTAGGCCTGCGCGTTGACCGTCTGCCGCTTCGTCAGCGAGACCTTCTCGGAAAAGCTGAGCTTGAGCCGCAGCGCCTCGACGATCTGCTGGGCGACCTGCTCCTGGATGTCGAAGATGTCGTCGAGCTTGCCCTTGTAGGTGTTGCCCCACAGCTGGCGATTGGTCGCGATGTCGACGAGCTGCACCGTGATGCGGACCGACTCGTGGAAGCGGCGCACGCTGCCACCGATGATGTAGCGGGCGCCAAGCTCGTTGCCGATCGCGCGGATGTCCTGCTTGCGCCCCTTGAACTGCATCGATGCCCAGCGCGAAACGAGTTCGATCTCGCTGACCAGCGACAGGCGGGCGATCAGCTCCTCGGTGAGCCCGTCGCTGAAGTAATCGGTTTCCTGGTCGGGACTGATGTTGTCGAAGGGCAGCACCGCGAGCGCGCCCTGCTCGATCAGCGGCTCGGTACCTTGCGCAACAGTCGCGGCAGCGGAGACGGTCCGCGGGTCTTCGACGGATGCGCCCGCCTTGCGATCCTGAGGCGGCGGGGCGATCCGGACCCCGACCCGCTCGAGCGACCGCAGGATCGTCCTCAGGTTCGTATCCGCGTCACCCTGGAAATACTCGATGTGCTGGATGCCAGCGAGCGGATACCGCAGGCTGGACGGGATCTGCGTCGGCTCGAGGTGCACGGGCAGGATATGCCCCTTGCGTTCGCTGGCCAGCACGACTTCCTTGGCGACGTTGTGCGAGCGGACGGCCGACTCGGTGACCACCAGCAGCAGCACCTTGGCGTTCTCGAGCGCCTTGACGATCTCCTCGCCCCACAGCGTGGCACCGTCGATGCCGCCCTGGTCGATCCAGAGCGACACTCCGGCGTTGCGGAGCTTCGCCGCGAGGTCGAGGACCCGATCCTTATCCTCGCGGGAATAGCTGATGAAGACGTCTGCCGGCTCTGCCAAGGGAGTCCATCCAGGCGCGGCCCAACACCGCGAGCCGTGAAGGCTAGCTCATCCCCGCCAGCCTGAGAAGGCGCGGCTCCCGGACCTAGCGCCGATCCCGCTTGGCCCTGGTTGCGACGCCCCTGGCTGCGCAGGTGCGCATTGATGACCGTGCTGCGCGAACGGTGCGCCCGGCCCAGGGTAGCGGCCACGCCAGCGCGCTCGTTCATGAAGCCGGGGGCACCGATGGCGCCCAAGGCTGCGGACCGGCCCGCGGCCGGCGCCTTCGGCGAAACGGTCTTGCGCGGCCCCACCTCGGCAACCGCCGCCTTCACCGTTTTGGGCGGCGACTTCTTCTTCGCCGTTCGGGCCGGCGGGACGGCGACCTGGACATAACGCGCCTGGAAGCGCGCCGCAGTATACGCAGCACGCACGGGCCAGTTCCGGGTCGTCTCAAGGAACCCGTTCGGCCTTGCTCGACACGTGCGAGGCTTCGAGCATCATCGGGTCTTAGGCGGATCGCGCTCGGCCTCGGCGGGCAGCACGCCTGCCGCAATCCGTTCAGCCCTCGCCTGCGCCGTCAAATCCCAGCGGATACCTTCCTCGGTGAGAGTCTTCAGCACCGGTAGCCGGATACCACAACAATGGCCCTCGACGCAGAAGGCATCGGTGTCGATCGCGGGCCCTCTGATGTCAGCCATGATCACTCGCCTCTCGCTTTCAGCCCCACCCTACTCGCAAGAACGCCGCTTTCAATGCGGGACAAACGCTCCGGTCCATGGCTTGTGCAAGGCATCGATTGCGGAAGGTCTTGATGAATATTTCGTGCATCAACGAAATACTCCGCGTGTGAAACCGACAAACAGTACGCGGACACCGGACGTCGTATTCACGCCGGCGCTGGTGGTCGACGGCGTCCTCAAGCTGAGCGGGAAGGTACCCTCGTTCGACGAGACCAGGCGCCTGCTCTCGTAGGGCGATGCGATCGAGCTTCGCCCGCAGCCGGCCACAAGGCCGACTGCGAGCGAGTTGATCTGACGGGTGAATCGCTGGAACTTGTACGAAACGTCGAACTTGTAGACGACGCCGATCGACTGCCCGAGGACGGTGACGCCGCCCTGCTCGATCGGGTAATAGCTGTAGACGATATCGAGCGAGTGGAACGGCTGCTCGTAGGCGTCGGGCCGCCGGCAGCGTGCGCGTGGCAGATCCGCGGCAAGGGAGGCAGAATGCAGGCGTAACGACCTCGCGTGACCCGGATCATCAAACATTCCTCGACGAATCGCCCAGCAGCCCGGGACCGGCTCCTGACAATCGGGCCCGGCCTCGCCGGCCTGCTCGGCTACCAGCGGGCCAACTTGCCGCACGATGTCGTCGCTGGACTGGCTGTGGCAGCCGTCACCGTGCCGGTCGGCATCGCGAATGCGCAACTCGCGGGCCTGCCGCCGGCGACGGGGCTGTATGCGAGCATCCTGCCGCTCGTGGTCTACGCGATCTTCGGCACCTCGCGGCAGCTGATCGTCGGTACCTCCGCGGCGGCGGCGGCACTGGTGGCCTCTGCGATCGCACCGCTGGCTGGTGGCGACCCGGCGCTCTACCTCGCTCTGTCGATGATGCTGGCACTGCTGGTCGGGCTGTTGTGCATCGCCGCGAGCTTCCTCCGCCTCGGGGCGATTGCCGACTTCCTCTCCAAGCCGATCCTGGTGGGCTTCATGAACGGCCTGTCGATCAGCATCGTGCTGAGCCAGTTCGGGCCGCTGTTCGGCATTCCGATCGCGTCGAGCGGGTTCTTTCCGCGGGCCTTGGAGTTCATGCGCAGCCTGTCGCTGACGCACCTGCCGACGCTGGCGATCGGTCTCCTGTCGCTCGCCGTGCTGGTCGCCTCGGGGCGCTACCTGCGCAAGGTGCCGGCCGCGCTACTGGCGATGCTGGTTGCCGGTCTCGCGGCGTGGCTCTTCTCGCTCGAGCCAGCCGGCGTCTCGATGATCGGCAAGGTGCCGGCCGGCCTGCCGATGCTGTCGATGCCGCGCGTCCCGCTGCATCACCTGCCGGTCCTTCTCGCCGAGGCGGCAGGCCTTGCGCTGGTCAGCTTCTCGAGCATGATGCTGGTCGCGCGGAGCTTCGCCGACAAGAATCGCTACGACATCGACGCCGATCGCGAGATCGCGGCGCTCGGCGCCGCCAACATCGTCGCCGCCGTATCGCAGAGCTTCGTCGTCACCGGTTCGGGCATGCGCACAGCGGTGGCGGAATCTGCAGGCGCGCGCACGCAGGTCGCGGGCCTGGTGGCCGCCGCCGTGCTGGTTCCGGTGCTGCTGTTCCTCACGGCACCGCTGCAGTTCGTGCCGACGGTGGCCCTCGCCGCGATCCTGATCACCACCGGGCTGTCGCTGATCAACTGGGAGGACCTGCGGGCGATCTACCGGATCGATCCGCAGGAATTCTGGCTGGCGATGATCGCGACCGTCGGCGTGCTGCTGTTCGGCGCGATCCAGGCCATCCTGTTCGTGGTCGTGCTGGCGCTGCTGCGCTTCGTGCGACTCACGGCGCGACCGAAGGTGGAGATCCTCGGCGAACTCGCGGGCAACGCGGGCTACCAGTCGATGGAGCGCCACCCGGCCGCAGCCTCGCCGCCGGGACTGGTGCTGTTCCGCTACAACGGGCCGATCGTCTTCTTCAGCGCGCCGCACTTCAAGAAGGCCGTGCGCAAGGCCGCGGAGGATGCCGGACCCGACCTGAAGTGGCTCGTCATCGACCTGCTGCCGGTCAGCATGATCGACGCCACGGGGTTGTTCGCGATTCGCGACGAGTTCGACGCGTTGCGTTCGCGCGGGATCGTGGTGGCCGCGGCCGGCCGCGATACCGAGTGGGCCGATCGCGCTGCACGGCGGGACCTGAGCGGAGTCCTGACCGGCATCCGCTTCTTTTCGACTCTGCGGCTCGCCGAGATCGCCTATCGCGCGGAGACGCAGGCCTAGCGCGTCGCCCAACGGTACGCGGTGCCGGCGAGGCCTTCGGGCTCGAACGGTCGCCACTGGCCCTCGGGCTGCGCCAATCGATCCGCGACGATCCACAGCACGACGGCGTTGAAGCCCAGCCCGCAGTGGCTGCCCGGCACGCGGATGTTCTCGTGCATGGCCGGGTCGCCGTCGAACATCGCCTGGTGCTTCGGCACGACGCCGTCACTGTCGGAATACAAGCAGCTCATCGGCACTGGCGGCCGCGCGCGCAGTTGCTTCACGCGTGGCTGCATCGCGTGCGCCGCCGATCCGAGCGGGTGCGCGACGAGCCGGTACAACGCGTGAACAACCGGCGGCGACTGGCTGCCCTCGGGACCGACCGTGACCGGGCTGCCGAGCGTGATGATGCCGCGCACGCACTCGGCGGCATGGTGGGCCACGTACAGCGCGAAGGCACCGCCGAGGCTCCAGCCCACGATGCTGACCTTGCGGCCGTGCTTGTGGTGCATGAAGCGCACCTTCTGCTCGAGCGCGGCGACGTGCTTGCGCTGCAGCCCGACGTTGCGGCCGAAGCCCCAGGTCTCGACGACGTAACCACGGTTGCGCAGGAACGCCTTCATCGCGGCGAGCGGAATCTCGCTGCTCAGGAAGCCGGGCACCAGCAGCACCGGGTGGCCGTCGCCGTGCGGAGCGCGCAGCAGGAACGGCAGCGCCTGCGGCAGCATCGCGAGCTCTAGCGCAGCGCGCAACTCGAGCACCGAATGCAACGTGCGAGGCGGACCATTTCGGGTCGGTGCGGTGGACATGGAGTACGATCCCCAGCGATCCGGCAACGATAACATTGCGGGGTGTCGGTGGTCGGATCCCGCGGATCCGACCACCGGCACCTTCGGAAAATGCGTATGAAGACACTGACCGGGCTGGACGGGATGTTCCTGCATCTCGAGACGCCGCAAACACCGATGCACGTCGGCTCGCTGGCGCTGCTCGATTTGCCGAAGGGCTATCGCGGCGATTTCCTCGACGACGTCAAGCGCTTGTATGCGCGCCGGATTCCGCTGGCGCCGGTATTGAGCCGGAGACTCCTGGAATTGCCGCTGCACATGGCCAATCCGGTCTGGGTGCAGGCGGAGTCCGTCGACCTCGACGCGCACATCCGGCGCATCGTGCTGCCGAAACCGGGCACGCAGGCCCAGCTGGACGACTGCGTCGGTCAACTGCACTCGATTCCGCTCGACCGGACCCGGCCGCTCTGGAGCGTCTGCATCATCGAGGGTCTGAAGAGCGGCCAGATCGCCTATTACACGAAAATCCACCACGCCGTGATCGACGGGCAGGCCGGCGTCGAGTTGTCGAAGGCGATCTTCGACCTCACACCGAGGCCGCGACGCGTCGCGCGCGTGCCGGAACGAACTGTGGGGCGCCGGGGCGAGCACCCCTGGCCCGGCGCGCTGATCGCAGGGGCCCTGCGACACGACGCGGAGCAGTATGCGAAGTTCGTGCGGCAGCTGCCGGAGCTCGCCCGGAAGCTCACTGCCCTCGGGCGTGAAGCCGGTCGCAGTGCGTCGGGCGGCACCTCGCGAGCCGCTCATGGCTTCGGTCCGAGGACTCCGCTCAACGTCGGCATCAGCGCCGAGCGCGGTTTCGCCGGCGTGTCGATACCGCTGAATGAAGTCCGGGCGATCGCGGCGGCGCACGAGGCCAAAGTCAACGACGTGGTGCTTGCGATCTGCAGCGGCGCCCTGAGGCGTTACCTGGGCCACCACGGCGGCGTCCCGGATGAGTCGCTGATCTCCGCCATGCCGATCTCGCTGCGCGAGGCCGGCAACACCGACTTCACGACCCAGGCGACCATGGTCCGGGTCGGCCTCGCCACGGACATCGCCGACCCGGTGCGTCGCCTGCGCGCGATCCGCGATGCGACGAGCGCCGCGAAGTCGACCAGCGGTCGCGGAAAATCACTGCTCCCGATGGACTTCCCGACCATCTGCCTGCCGTGGATCGTGCACGGGCTGGCGTCGCTGTACGGCCGGTCGGGCCTCACGAACGTCGCCCCGCCGATCGCCAACGTCGTCGTCTCGAACGTTCCAGGCCCGCCCGTACCGCTGTATTTCGCGGGTGCCCGAGTTGCCCACTACTGGCCGTTGTCCATCGTCCATCACGGGCTCGGCGTCAACATTACGGTGGAGAGCTACGCCGGCGCCCTCGGCTTCGGCGTGACCACGGCCCGCGATGCCATGCGTGATCCGCGCCAGTTCGCCAGGGCACTCCTCGCCGCCCATGAACAATTCATGAAGCGGCTCTGATTGAGCGTATAAAGGTAGACCCCCCCTGAGCCGACGAGAGCGTTCGAGCAATGCACGACAAGTCACGCGTATTCGACAATGACCCGCCCTACGGGGCCGCCAGTGACATCGCCGCGGAGCGGCGTCAGCGCATCGCCGCGGAGCTGGCCGCGATCCAGGAGCGCAAGCAGCGCGATCTTTCACTGCAGACGTCGATGTCGAGCTCGCCCGAAGAGCGCATCAGCCTGTGGGAACGGCGCCACGGCATGAGCCTGCCGCGGGATGCCGCTCACCCTGTGCTGCCCTTCATTGCCAAGAGCACCGGCCTGCTGCTCGAGCAGGTCCTTGACGAGCAGCGCCGCCGGGCCAGCCTCCGCGGCAACTGATCGATCGACGCGTCATCGCGTCGGCGGGCCATCGGGTTCCTGCCGGGAGGATGTTATTCTCGGCATACTCAGGGGATGACGGCGCAAAAACATAACGATGGCCGCGCTACCGCAGCTGCAGAACCTCGATGACGATGCCTGGGACGACCTCCTCAATTACATAGAGGAGCGTCGGGTCATCCCGATCATCGGGCCCGACCTGCTGCGCGTCGAGACCGAGCGCGGCCCGCGCCTGCTCTACGAGTGGCTCGCCGAGAAACTCGCCGCCCGGCTTGCCGTCGACGTGACCGGCTTGCCCCAGCCCCTGACACTGAACGACGTGGTCTGCTGCTACCTCGGCCAGCGCGGCCGGCGTGAAGAGGTCTACACCCGGCTGCGCTCGATCATGCGCGAGGTGCAGCTCGCGCCGACGACCGCGCTGCGGCAGCTGGCGCAGATCACCGACTTCGACCTGTTCGTGACCACGACGTTCGATCCGTTGCTTGAGCAGGCGCTCAACCTGGAGCGGTTCGGCGGCCAGCCGACGACCGAGGTCATCGCCTATGCGCCGAACCGCGTCGCGGACCTGCCTGCCGAGCGCAGCCAGTTGCAGCGCCCGGTCGTCTATCACCTTCTTGGACGCCTCTCAGCCTCGCCCACCTACGTCGTCTCCGACGAGGACATGCTCGAGTTCATCTGCGCGCTGCAATCCGAGCACCTGACGCCGGAGAAGCTCTTCCACGAGCTGGAGCACAACCACCTGCTGCTGATCGGCAGCGACTTCTCGAACTGGCTGGCGCGTCTGTTCCTGCGTATGGCGAAGCGCCGAAGGCTTTCCGATCCGCGCGACGTCGGCGAGGTGTTCGCCGACGACCACACCATGAAAGACGACCGGCTCGTCGCGTTCCTGCAGCAGGTCAGCGTGCGCACCCGCGTCTACTCCGGTGCCGAGGCTTTCGTCGCGGAACTGCACCAGCGCTGGCAGCAGCGGCAGGAGTCCACGGCGCCCATGGCCGTCGCGGGCACGGCACCGCAGCGTTTCCTGCCACCGTCACGCGAGATGCCGGAAAACGCGATCTTCATCAGCTACGCGCGCGAGGACCTGCCCGCCGTGCAGCGACTCAAGGCCGGTCTCGATACCGCGGGACTCACGACCTGGTTCGACCTCGATCGTCTCGAGGGTGGCGACGACTACGACCGCAAGATCCACGCCAACATCGCACGCTGCAGTTTCTTCCTGCCCGTGATTTCGGCGACGACCCAGCGGCGGCTCGAGGCCTATTTCCGGCGCGAGTGGAGCTATGCGGTGGATCGCTCGCGCAATATCGCCGAGGGCGCGGTCTTCATCCTGCCGGTCTGTATCGACGACACCTCGGAGGCGGCAGCCCAGGTGCCTGACAAGTTCAAGTCCGTGCACATTTCGCGCCTGCCAGATGGCGAGCCCACGCCCGATTTCCTGCGGCGGCTGCAGGATCTGTTCAGCGCGCGCCGCTCATGAAGCCGACGCCACCCGACCTGTCGGCCTCGGTCACGATCGACCCGGAGAATCCGTGGCTCGGGCTGTCGTCGTACTCCGAGGAGACCCGCGCCTATTTCCACGGCCGGGACGAGGAAGCGGCCGAACTCGCCCGTCGCGTGCAGCGAAAGCTCCTCACCGTGCTGTTCGGCCAGTCCGGTCTCGGCAAGACTTCGCTGCTGCGCGCGGGCCTCGTGCCGCGGCTGCGCGGCGAGGGCTTCTGCCCGGTGTACGTGCGCGTGGACTACTCGCCGGAGTCGCCACCACCTTCGGAGCAGATCAAGCAGGCGATCTTCAGGGCCACCGCCGCAGCCGGCCACTGGTCCCGGCCCGGGTCGGCGATCGAGGGTGAATCGCTGTGGGAGTTCCTGCATCACCGCGGCGACCTGCTGCGCGACGCGGACGGCCGCACGCTGCTGCCCCTGCTGATCTTCGACCAGTTCGAGGAGATCTTCACGCTGGCGCAGGCGGATGACGCGGGACGGCTGCGCGCGAAGGGATTTCTCGAGGACCTCGCGGATCTCGTCGAGAACCGCCCGCCGGCCGATCTCGAGCGACGGCTCGAGCACGACGAGGCCGACGCCGGGCACTACGATTTCTCGCGCGCCGACTACCGGATCCTGATCGCACTGCGCGAGGACTACCTCGCGCACCTCGAGAGCGTGAAGGGCATCATGCCCTCGATCACGCAGAACCGGATGCGACTGGCGCGCATGAGCGGCGCGCAGGCGTTGAGCGCCGTGGTCAAGCCGGGCGGCCGGCTCGTGTCGCAGGAAGTGGCCGAGTCGATCGTCCGCTTCGTCGCCGGCGGTTCGGAACTCGCGAATGCCGAAGTCGAGCCGTCGCTGCTGAGCCTCGTGTGTCGCGAGTTGAACACCGTGCGCCTGAACCAGGGTCGCGCGGAGATCTCGGCCGACCTGCTCGCCGGTTCGCGAGACACGATCCTCACGGAGTTCTACGAGCGCGCGCTGGCGGACCAGCCGGCCGGTGTGCGACGGGTGATCGAGGACGAGTTGCTGACGGAGTCCGGCTATCGCGAAAGCCTCGCCGAGGAGCGCGTGACAAAAGCCCTTGCCGCGGCCGGCGCGGCGCCGGATGCGCTCGCCAAGCTGGTGGACCGCCGCCTGCTGCGCATCGAGGAGCGGCTCGACGTGCGCCGCGTGGAACTCACGCACGACGTGCTGTGCAGCGTCGTGCGCGGCAGCCGCGACCTGCGCCACGAGCGCGAGGCCCGCGACGAGGCCGAGCGGCAGCTCGCCGCGCAACAGGCGCGCGAGGCGGAGACGCGTCGCACGCTGGTTCGCACGCGCAGGGTGGCGCTCGTCAGCGCGGCGCTGATGCTGGTGGCCGTGGCCAGCGCCGTGTTCGGCTGGGTCAATTACCGGCGGGCGCACCAGGCGGACCTTGCGGCGCAGCAGGCGCGCGCCGACGCCGAGAAGCTCGTCGGGTTCCTGATAGAGGACTTCTACGCCGAGCTCGAGCCGACCGGGCGCCTGGAGACCATGGGCAAGCTCGCGCACATGGCCGTGAGCTATTACGACGGGCTGCCTGCGGAACTGCGCACGCCCCAGACGCAGTTCTACCGTGGCATGGCGCTCGTGCGCGAAGGCGGCGCGCTGCTCGCCCGGGGCGACGTCGAGGCCGCCAATCCGAAGCTCGACGAGGCGCGGGCGCTGTTCGAAGCGCTGCGGGCGGTGGACGCCAGGGACGAACAGGCCACGATCGGCCTCGCATTGACTCTTTTCACTCGGTTCTCGACCTGGGGTCCCAACGGCGCGCCGGGCGCAAAGGAAGGCGACCTGCAGCAGGCTGCCGACTTGCTGCGGCCCCTCGTCCAGGCGCCCGCAGGTTCGCGCCAGGCGAAGATCGTCTATGCGGACGTGCTGAATTTCCTCAGCCACCAGCAGGCGAAGGAAATGGGCATCGCCACCTGCGAGGAAGCGCGCAAGGTCCTCGTCGACCTGGGCGCGCTCGATTTCACCGACCTGAACGCCGCCTCGATCTACGCCGATACCAGCGACTCGCAGGCCCGTCATGCCCTGGCGCTCGGACGGCTTGAGGAGTCCGAACGGCTCACGCACGAGGTGTATGCCATCGCCGAAAAGGTGCTGGCGCAGCGGCCGGGGGACTTCCGGTCCATGCGCAATCGCGCACTGGCGGCGGACCTCCTCGGAAAGCTGGCCATGCGCCGCCACGACTATGTCGCCGCCGCGGAATACGCGACCCGATCCGAGCTGGCGGGCCAGAACTTCGTGCAGTTCAACCCGTCGGACCTGAGTGCCTGGGATTACTGGATCGGCGGCAAGAACCAGGTGTCCGACACGCTGTTCGAGCGCGGCCTGGTGCTCGACTCGATCGACGTGTTGCACTCCACCGTGGCGCTGGAGGAGGATCCCCGCCTGCCGTCCAGCCTGGGCCCGCAGCTCAACTGGACGTGGGCCAATCTTGCAGGCCAGGAAGCCCGGATCGGGCAGCGGGCCAATGCGGAGAAGTCGCTGCAGGAAGCGATTCGTGCGAACGAGGAGCTGTTCAAGGTCACCGGCGATACCGGTCAGTGGCGCGAGCTGTTGCCGCTGATGCCCGATGCGTGGCGGCAGCGGTTGAACCTGTATTTCGGCGACTACCGGGCCGCGCTCGAAGGCTCCGCAGCGAATGCACGCCGCGTGGGTGGCCTGCAGTTGCGGGCCGATGAGGAGAACGCCCGACGCATTCGCGCGAATCTGCTGCGCTTCACGCTCGGCACCGCGGCCATGGCGGCCCTGCGACTCGGCCGCGATGCCGAGGCCGAGCGCGCGCTGCGGGAGCGGCTGACCCTGCCGCCCAACCCGTTCTCCGGAGCCGATCCGCAGGATGAGGCGTCGCGCTCCCAGGTGATGCTGGCCCATGCCGTCGCGCGGCAGGGTCGGGGCGCCGAAGCGCTCGAGATCCTGCAGCCCGCACTGCAACGCTATCGCGCCGAACAGACGCGAGGTGCCGGAGGCATCACGTTCCAGCGCGACCTCGCCTATGCCCTTTTTGCCAACGCGATCGCTCGGGACGACGACCGCGCGGGCCGGGCGCAACGGGAAGCGTCACTGGCCGAGGCGGCGAAACTGCTGTCCAGCCTGCCGGCGGAAGCGCAGCAAGTCTGGGACATTCGTGTGCTGGCCGGCCTGGTCGACGCCGCCCGGAGCGGTTGACGATCCAGACGAGGAACGACGATGTCTGACCGAGAACCGATCCCACGTGACCCGGGTAACGACTACACGCCCGAAATGGCCGAGCGCAGGGCCGAGTTCCTGCGCGAGAAGACCGGCACGACGCTGAACCACGTCCGGCGCGCGTCGTTCGACCCGGGCGTGCTGCCCGGCAACATCGAGAACTTCATCGGCGTCGCACAGGTACCGATCGGCCTCGCAGGACCGCTACGCATCAACGGCGAGCACGCCAAGGGCGACTTCTACGTGCCGCTCGCGACCACGGAAGGCACGCTGGTCGCAAGCTACAGCCGCGGCATGCGGGTGTTGTCCGAATGCGGCGGCGTCACGGCGACTGTCGTCAAGCGCTCGATGCAACGCGCGCCCGTGTTCATGTTCGGCACCGCGCGCGAGGCGCGCGATTTCGGTGAGTGGCTGAGCCAGCGCTTCGACGACGTCAAGCAGGCGGCCGAAGCCACCACGCGCAGCGGGCGACTGGTCGAAATCGAGCAGTACGCGATCGGCAACCTGCTCTACCTGCGCTTCAACTACACCACGGGCGACGCGGCCGGCCAGAACATGACGGGCAAGGCCACGCACGCCGCCTGCGAGTGGATCCACGCGACGCACCCGGCGCGACCGAAGTACATGCTGTCAGGCAGCATCGACACCGACAAGAAGCACTCGGCGATCAACACGCTGCGCACGCGCGGCCGCCGCGTTGTCGCCGAGGCCGTGATCAAGAACGACGTGCTGCAGCGGCTGATGCGCGTGGACACGCGCACGCTGTTCAAGGCGCGGCAGGTGTCGAACGCCGGGGCGCTGCTCGCCGGCACGGCCTACAACGGGCCGCACGCGGCGAACGGCATCACGGCGATGTTCATCGCCACGGGCCAGGACGTCGCCAACGTCGCGGAGTCGCACGCGGGCATCACCTACGCGCAGCTGCTCGACAACGGCGACTATTACTGGTCCGTGACGCTGACCTCATTGATCGTCGCGACCTACGGTGGCGGCACCGGCCTGCCGACGCAGCGCGAATGCCTGGAACTGCTCGACTGCTACGGCAATGGCAAGGCCGACAAGCTCGCCGAAATCGTCGCCGCCGTGGTGCTCGCGGGCGACATCTCGCTCGGCAGCGCGGTGCTCGCCGGCGACTGGGTGACGAGCCACGAAAAGCTGGGCCGCAACCGGCCCTGAGCCGTCACGGCACGAGCGAAAGGAACAGGAACGCCGCGAAAATCACCAGCTGCACGGCGCCCTGCATCATGTTGGTCCGGCCGCTACCGAGCGCGATCGCGCCGACGACGAAGCTGAGCGTCATCAGCACCATGTCCTTCGCGTCCAGGCCGAGCACCAGCGGCAAGTCGAACAGCGCGGCGGCGAGCACGACCGCCGGCACCGTGAGCCCGATGCTGGCCAGCGCGGAGCCCAGCGCCAGGTTCATGCTGGTCTGCAGCCGGTTGGCCAGCGCGGCACGCAGCGCCGAAACGGTCTCGGGCAACAGCACGACGAGTGCGATGGCGATGCCGACGACGGCGTGCGGCGCGCCGACCGCCCGCACGGCCGCCTCGATCAGCGGCGAAAGCATCTTCGCGAGGCCGACGACGGCCACCAGCGACACCATCAGCAAGCCCAGGCTCGCCAGGGCCTGCCGGCCCGAGGGCGGCGGCGCGTGGCTGGCCTCATTGGCCGGATCGACCTGCGGCAGGAAATAGTCGCGGTGCCGCACGGTCTGGAAGAACACGAACACGGACCACAGCAGCAGCGACGACACGCCGACGAAGACTAGTTGCGTGGGCGAGTAGCTCGCACCCGACGCGCTCTTCGTGAACACGGGCATGACCAGCACGAGCGTCGCAAGCGTGACCATGGCCGCAAACGCGGGACCGGCTCCTTCGATGCGGAAAGTCTGCTCGCGGTGGCGCAATCCACCCAGCAGCAGGCAAATGCCGATCACGCCGCTGCTGATGATCATCACGGTCGCGTACACCGTGTCGCGTGCCAGCGCCGCCTTGTCCGGTCCGCCCGCCAGCATCAGCGAAATGATCAGCGCCACCTCGATCGCTGTGACGGCCAGCGCCAGCACGAGCGTGCCGAACGGCTCGCCCACCCGGTGCGCCACGACCTCGGCGTGGTGGACGGCCGCCAGCACGGCGGCCACGAGAGCCAACGCCGAGAGCACGGCCAGCACCGTCCCGAGCGGTACCAGCAACAGCGTCACGAGCAGCAGAATGGCCGCCAACGGGACGAAAACAGGCCAGTGAGACACGGGTGGTTACTCTTCCGCTTCGTAGGGCCGATAGAATGGCAGACAAACCCGGAGCCCATTCAATGAGATCCAAGGCATTGCCCCTGCTACTGCTCGCCTGTGCCGTGCTCGCACCAGCCGTCGCCGGCGCCTTCAACTTCCGCTTCCTGCGGGACAGTGTGCTGCAGCGGCTCACGCCAGAAGACATCCAGATCGGCAGCCGGGCCACGCGCGTCGCGCTCGACAGCGGCGAGAACGGCGAGTGGTCGAATCCCGCCACCGGCGCGTCCGGCACGATCCGCATCCTCGCCACCGTCGACGTGGACGATCGCCGGGGATGCCGGCGCACCCGGCTCGCGGTCAGCGCGGGCGGCCAGACCGGCAGCGGAACTTACATCCTCTGCAAGGTTCGCAGCGGCGAGTGGAACTTCTACACGCCGCGGCCTGGCGCCACGCTGACGCCCTCTCAGGCCGACCCAGGCGCCCCGGCAAACGCGACGTAAACGCGCTTGTTGCGCCGTCCCTTGCTCTCGATGCGGGTTACCGCGACGGGCCCGATCTCGCCGGTCGCGGCGACGTGGGTGCCGCCGCAGGGCTGCAGGTCCACGCCGGGAATCTCGAGCAGCCGGATGCGGCCCGCGCCACGCGGCGGCTGCACGGACATCGTGCGCACGAGCTCCGGCTGACGGTCGAGTTCGTCGCCACTGATCCACTGCGACTGAACCGCGTGATTCGCGGCGATCAGCGCGTTGATGGCCGAGCCCACCCGCTCCTTGTCGATCTCGTCCTGTGTGTCGAAATCGAGCCGGCCCTTGTCGGCCGCAATCTGTCCGCCCGTGACGCCATAGCGCAGCACCGAGCCCAGCAGGTGCAGGCACGTGTGCATGCGCATGTGTGCGTGCCGGCGCTCCCAGTCGAGTGAAGCCTCGACCTGCTCGCCGACCGCCGGCGCCGTCGCATCTGGGGCAAGCACGTGCAGGATCCGTCCGCCCTCGCCTTTGCGGGTGTCGACGACGCGCAGCTCGCGTCCGTCCGGCGTCCGCAGCACGCCCGTGTCGCCGGGTTGCCCGCCGCCGAGCGGATAGAACACCGTGCGGTCGAGCACCACGCCGCCGGACGCGGCCTCGACGATCCGCGCTGGGCACTGGCGCAGGTAAGCGTCCTGCTGGAACAGCGGTTCAGTGATCGGCATCGGCGTACTGGTCGCCCGGAACGAGAGTTTCGAGGAAATCCAGCACGATCGCCCGCTCCGCCGCGTTGCGCACGCCTCCAGAAGTCATTTCGATGCCGGGTGCGAACGCCTGCGGCGCCGCCAGGAATCGATCCAGCGTCGGCCGATCCCAATGGCCCTCGACCTTGCGCAGCCCCGCCGAATACTCGAACGAGTCGAGACTGGCAATCCTGCGCCCCACGACCTGCCAAAGCGAAGGGCCCTCGAGCGGCGGTTCGTCCGGCTGGTACGCATGGCAGGAGATGCATGCTTCGAAGGCTTCGGGTACTTCCCGCGCCGCCTCGGACGACGCCGCGGCTTCGAAGCTGCCGATCGCCAGGGCCAGCCCGGCCATGACCGGCGCGATGACGCGAGTTCGAAGCCTGCTCATTGATCGTCCACCTCCCCGAATCCCGGAAAACTCCCCGGCACACCGGCCCAAGTATCCATTCCACCGCGCGCGGGTCAAACCGTGGATACAGCAGCCGGTGGCCAGAAGAAGTCGCGCGGCCGGCTCAGGAACCGTCGCAGCACCCGCGCCCAGAGCCCGCGCGTCTGTTCCGGCGTGATGCCACGCGAGCGCAGCGCGACCTTCAACGCGAGCCAGAAGCTGACGACGAGATTGACGAGGCCGATCAGCAGCACGCCCGCGAAGCTGACCACGACGGTCGACACCGGCACCGCGAACTCGAGCGCGTTCAAACCGTAGGCAAAGTTGGCGCTCGAGAAGGCGACGTGACGGATGTCGAGCGGCAGGCCGAGCAGCTCGCCCGCGATCGGCGTGCAGCCCAGCATGCAACCGAACAGGAAATTGCCCGCCAGCGCGCCGAGATTGTGCTCGGCGTAGTCGGAGAGCCGCGCGAGCCGCTCCTCACCAAGCAGCCTGCGCAATGACTTCACGCGGCGCAGGCGCTCGGGCACGCGATGGTACAGCGACTGGTTGTCGTAATAGCCCGAGATGAGCCCGCTCACGAAAAGATAGACACCGGCGATCGCCGCGTGCAGCAACGCGAGGCTGCGCCACGGATGCAGGTCGTGCAGCAGGTGCGCTGCCTTGTCCGGCCCCACCGGATCCCAGCCCAGGAACCGGCCGGCCGTCATCGCGATCGCGAACGCCGCGAGCAGGCAGATCGTCACGTTGCCGGCGATCGAGATCCACTGCGTGCGGCTCACCTCGGCCGCCAGGTCCGCCAGCACGTCCAACCGCGCCTCGCGATTGTCCCGGCCGTCGAGTTCCGCTGCGAGCGTCGCGGCGGTCATGGCCGGTTGCTTCGTGGCGATGGTCAGGTGCAGCAAGTGGATCAGCACGAAGCCGATACCGTAGTTCAGGCTGAATGCGACCGCCTCCCAGACGGGGGGCAGGTCGAGCTTTGCAGTCAGAATCTTGACCAGGGCCATCGCGGCGATGATCAGTCCGGCGCCGGCTGCGGCGCGGTACATCGTGAAGAATTCGCCGCGGGACTCGGTGATGTAATGCTCGCCGGAGCGGCTCGCCTGCTCCGTGACGCGCCTCGCGAGCAGTTCGGTGGTGCCGCGGAACAGGTCGCGGACGCTGTTGCGGCGATTCTCCTGCCGCACCAGGCGCAGGAAGAACTCGATCTCGCGGCCGTGCGCACCGCCTGTCGCGCCGGGCGCCTGCGGCACGAGCAGCGCGCGCAGCTCGCGCAGCCGCGCGAGAATCTGCTCGATCCGCGCCAGCAGGAAAACAAGGTTGACGCCGACGCCCGCCTCGCGGGAACGGCGGCGCAACGTGTCCACGTACTCGTCGCACTGACAGAGCAGAACCTCCAGGTGCCCGTCGTCGGAAGACGACGGCGAAGGCTCGGCGTGGTTCTCGATGAAGCCACGCACCTCGGCCATCTGGGCGAGGAACGGCGATTCGTGGCGCGCCAGCGCGGGCAGGTACTGCAGCAGCGCGGTGTCCGTGCCGAGCGCGGCGAGCCGGACCGAATCGAGCCGCATCGCTTCGAGGGCCTCGTGGCGGCACTTGCGCCGCGCCGGCGCAAAGCCGGCGCCGTCCACGCCGATGGCATCGAGCAATGCGGCCCAGTCGTCGCGCGGCACGGCGGACAACCAGAAGTGATCCTCGGGGTGGTCGAACACCTCGACGACCAGGTCGCGCAGGTACTCGGTGTCCACCGCGGGTGGCAACAGCCGCCCGAGCAGGCGCCGGACCAGCCCGCTCATGAAACCCGGGTTGGTCAGGATGCCCGATTCCGCATAGAGGATGCGGTGCATGCGCGACGTGAGCAGGGCGCCGAGATGGGCGTTCAGGGCCGCTGCGAGTTCGGGTCGGGCCTGCAGCACTCGGATCAACGTGCGCAGGCGCTCGCTGGCTGCCGCGAACTGGTCGCGGCGTCGCGGACGGATCGCTGCGACCAGGCGCGCGAGCCGCTCGCCGGCCGTGCCGGGAGAGCGGTCCTCGAGTTCCTGCAGCAGGCGGGCGAAGGCGGCGGTGCGATCGTCGGTCGCGGTGGGATTCATGCACCAGTCCGTGAAGCGTTACGTGGCGCGGATGGTACAAGGGCGCCGCCAGGCGGCCTCGACCGGCAGGAATTCACACGATTGTTCACCCGGGCCACGTGGCATAGCATGGGCTCGGGTCGCTGCCGAAGGAGTATTTCTCATGACCGATCATGTCACCACCCAGAGACTGAAGGACGACCTGTCGACCGTGCTGCGGGACGCGGAGGCGCTGATCAAGGCCTCGGCCGAACACGGCGGCGAGAAGACCGCCGAGGCGCGGGCCAAGATCCGCGAGTCGCTCGATGCAGCGAAGCGGCGGCTGCAGGAAGCCGAGCGGGCGGCGGTGCGGCACGGCGAAGACGCCGTGCACGCGACCGAGGACTACGCGCGACGCAACCCCTGGCAGGCGATGGGCGTGGCCGCAGGCGTCGGCCTCGTGATTGGCGTGCTGCTGGCGCGGCGCTGAGCCGCCCATGAGCCTCGACGCACCGGCTCCCGGCCCGGCGGGCAACCTGCTGCGCTCCCTGGTTCGCCTCGGCGGCAGCTTGCTCGCGGCTGCGGAAACGCGCTTCGACCTGCTCGCGACCGAGCTGAACGAGGACGTCACGCGCGGCGTGCGCCTGCTGGCGTTCGCGCTCGCCGCGCTGTTCACCGGCTTGCTCGGCGCGCTGATGGCGGGTGCCACCGTCATTATCGTGTTCTGGGACACGCACCGGGTGGCAGCGGCCGTGGTCGTCACGGCGATCTTCTTCGGCGCAGCGGTCTTCTGCTCGCTGGTGTTCCGCCAGCGGCTGCGTGAGAAGCCGCGCCTGCTCGACGCGACACGCGACGAGCTGAAGAAGGACCTGGCGGCGATCCGCTCCCACCAATGAGCACGCGCGTCGAACGACTGGCCGTCCGTCGCCGCCTGCTGCAGGCGGAGTGCGCCGTGCAGCGGGGCGAGATCGGCGGCATCCAGTCGGACCTGGAAGCGGGCGCGGCGCGGGCCGATCACGCCATCGCGGTCGCGCGGCGGCTCACACCGTTGCTGCTGGCGGCCGGGGTCGCGGCAGCCGTGCTGATCGGGCCGGCTCGGCTGCTGGGAGTGGCGCGCCAGGGGCTGGCGCTCGGGCTGGTCGCCAGTCGCGCCTCGCGCCTGCTGCGCTGAAGCATCGGGTCAGTCGGAAAGCAGCCTGCCGCTGCGCACGGCCTCGTCGCCGGCAATCTTGGCGACGCGCCGGCCTGCGGTCGCGAATCGCTGGCTCTCGCGCGCATACAGCACGCCATCCGCCGGACTCTCGAGCCGGGTGACATGGCCGCCGAGCGGGTCCACGAGATCAGCAACGTGCTCGCCGCGTCGCACCGTGGCGCCGGGTTCGCGCGCCCACACCACGACCCCGCCGTGCGGTGCCAGCAGCGGAATGGAACCCGCGAGCGGCGTCGGCCCGCGCTTGAGCGCTGGCAGCGACGCCGGCGTCCGGGCGACGAACCCCCGCAAGGCGAGATACTCGATCAGGGCGTCGGCATCGGTGGCCGCGAGTTCGTGGCTCACGTCCGTCTCGCCGCGGAACTCGACCGTGACTGCAACGCAGGCGGCGGGCAGCCGGACCGGCTTGCCGAGGCGCTGCGACAGCAGAGCGGCCAGCCTCGGCCAGACCGTCGAGCAGGCTTCGTCGAACGGGTCGTCGCCCGACTGGTCCGCCAGCAGCGAGACCTCGGCGCCGAGCAGCCGTGCCAGCGGCTCGACCTCGGGCCACAGCTCGGTAGCCGTGTAGAGGTGCAGCACCGCCTCGTTGTCGCAGTGCAGGTCCAGCACGACGTCGGCATCGATCGCCAGGCCCAGCAGCACACGCCGCAGGCTCTGCAGCTCGGTCTCGGCCGGCAGCTCGTTGCAGGCGCCGCGCAATGCCGCCCGCACCAATGTCACGTTGGCGTCGACGTCACGGCCGAGCTGCGACGCCACGAGTTCGCAGACCCGGGGCACCACGTCCGCGTAGTGGCGATTGAAGTTCTCGCCGCTCGCCAGGTCGAAGCGGCCGTGGTGCATTTGCAGCAGCCGCTGCGACAGCCCGATCGGATTGGCAAGCGGCACGAGCACCACCTCGCCATGCAGCAGGCCCCGGTCTTCCAGTTCGGCGAGCCGGCGGCGCAGGTGGTGGGCCACTAGCAGCGCGGGCACTTCATCCGCGTGCAGCGACGCCTGGATCGTCGCCTTGGGGCGCGCCCCGGGCGTCCCGAAGTGCAGGCTGTGCAGTTCGCGGTCCGTGCCGGGCGCGGGCGAAATCAGTCGGTGGCGTTGCAGGATCATGACGCTCCCTGGCGGGCTTCCGCGGACCCCGCGATGATGCCAGACCTTGCAGCGACGCCTTTCACTACCCTCCGTCCCTGGTCCATGATCGCGCCCATGACAAGAGCCGAAGGCGTCGCCGAGTTCACGCTGAAAGCGATCGTCGTCGGCGTGGTGCTCGGCATCATCTTCGGCGCGGCGAACGCCTACCTGGGCCTGCGAGTTGGCATGACCGTCTCGGCGTCGATCCCGGCGGCGGTGATGACGGTGGCGGTCTTCCGGCTGCTGCGCGCGCGCGGCACCATCCTCGAAGCAAACATGTCGCAGACGGTGGCGTCGGCCTCGACGTCGCTCGCGACCGGCACGATCTTCACGATCCCCGCGCTGTTCCTGTGGGGCGTCGTGCCGCCCTACCTGCAGGTCGTCGCGCTCGCGTTCCTCGGCGCGCTGCTCGGCATCGCGGCGATGGTGCCGCTGCGGCGCTTGCTGATCGTCAAGGCGCACGACGAACTCCCTTACCCCGAGGGCACGGCCTGCGCTGAAGTGCTGCGCGCCACCGTCGAGGAATCCGGCCGCGCTGCGACTGGCAGCACGTGGATCTTCCGCGGCATGGCGGTAGGCGCGGCCGTCAAGATCCTGATCTCGCTCGTCTACCTGATTCCGGGTGAACTGAGTGCGGCCATCCCGGTGCTGCCGAAGGCCGAGCTCGCGCTCGAGGTGGCGCCGGCCCTGCTGGGCGTGGGGTACATCCTCGGCTACCGGCAGGCCGCCGTCTGCGTCGCGGGCGCGATCATCTCCGCGCTGGCGATCACGCCGCTGATCGCGTGGCTGGGCGCATCGCTGACGGCACCGCTGTATCCGGAATCGGTGCGCCTCGTCTCGGAGATGAGCGCAGGCGACATCTGGTCGCGCTACGTTCGCTACATCGGGGCCGGCGCCGTGGCCACCGCGGGAATCCTGACCGTGATTCGCGGCCTGCCGACGATGGCCGGCGCGTTCGTGGCGGTCGCTCGTGGACTGCAGAATGACGGCAGCCGGCACGGCGGGCCGGTCGAGCGGACCGACCGCGATTTGCCCGCCGCATTCGTCTTCGGCGGCGTCGCGACCGTCGTGCTGGTCGCGGGCCTCGTGCCCGGTGTCTTTGCGGGTGAAATGGGCGCAATGCAGCGCGCGGTGCTCGCGGCTGGCGTCGGTCTCTTCGGCGTGCTGTTCGTCACGGTGGCCGCGCGCATCGTCGGCATCGTCGGCGTATCCTCGCAGCCCACCTCCGGCATCGCGCTCGTGACGCTGCTTGGCACGGCCTCGATCTTCGCCGCAGCCGGATGGGTCGACGCGAGCGCGCGCGCCGGCGTGCTGACCGTGGGCACGATCGTCGCGGTCGCAGCCAGCAAGGCCGGTGACATCTCGCAGGATCTCAAGACCGGCTGGCTGGTGGGCGCAACGCCGGCACGACAGCAGGTCGGGCAACTGATCGGCGCCGCGTTCGCGTGCTGGGCCGTGGCGGCCACGGTCATGCTGCTCGGCAATGCCTATGAATTCGGCTCGCGCGAGATTCCGGCGCCGCAGGCGACGCTGATGAAGACCATCATCGAGGGCGTGCTCGCCGGAGCGCTGCCGTGGGACCTCGTGCTGACCGGCGCGGGGCTGTCGATCGGAGCCATGCTGTGCGGAGTCTCGGGACTCGCGTTCGCGATCGGTGTCTACCTGCCGCTCGCAACGATGGCGCCGCTCTACGTCGGCGGCTGCGTCCGCGCGCTCGTCGATCGCAATCGCGGACCGCGCGCCGAGGGCGAGGGCGATCCGGGCATCCTCGCGGCCTCCGGCCTGGTGGCGGGCGAAGGACTGGCGGGCGTCGCCGTGGCGGGTCTCGTCGCCGCCGGCCTGGCGCCGAAGGCGATGGACCCGCGGCTCGCCGGACTGACGGGCGAACTCGTGGCGTTGGTGGTCGCGATCGCGGTCTGTGCGTTCCTGCTGCGCGGCGGACGCAGCAACGCTCGCTAGCACGCGCTACGTGGGCGAGTTAGCCGGCCGACGATGCACGGCCCGGGGTGGTCAGGTGTTGCGCTGCCCGGAACGCGGCGGCAGTATCCTCGGGCCCCAGGCTAGACCATGTTGCAACCGTGATCAGTGCCACCGACATCGACGAAGCGCCCGCGAGCCTCAATCCAGAGGGCGCCCGCGCCTACGTCGAGGCCCGCACCCAGGGGCTCTGCCACGAAGGCGCGCTCGAGATCGCCGAGCACGTCCACCGCAGCGTCCTGACCGACTCGGCCCGCCTCGAGACCGTCGAGGTCAAGCTCGCGCACCTCGAGCGCGCGCTGCAGGAACTGAGCGACGTGGTTTATCGCCAGCAGCAGCAACTCGACGCGGCGCTCGCGATGAACCAGCGGCTCAGGCAGCAGATGGAGGAGATCGACGGTCGCGGCGCCGATGCCACGGCCGTCGAGATCCCGCCGCACTACTGAGCGGCCGGACCGGAGTGCACGGGTGATTCGCAAGGCCTGGACCGCATATGCCGCCGTGCTCTCCGCCGCGATCGTGATCGGCGAAGTGACGAACGTTGCGGGTGGCGGGCGCATCGATCCGCGCACGCTTGCCAACTGGGTGCTGACCGTGGTGCTGCTGGTCGCGACCTGGGGGTATGCACTGCACAAGCCGCTCGGCCCACGGCACTACTGGCGGCCCGCGTTCTGGGTGCTGCTGTTCGCGACCCTGGTTACGATCGTGCCTGCGGCCCTGTCCGGGCGCGCGGCGATGATCGTGGTCGGCGCGCTGTTGCCGTTCGTGGTGCCGGCGTTCGTCGCAACCTATCGCTATGCCTACCGCTCCCCTGAGTTGTGGCCGGCCGAGGAAACTTCGCAATGAGCCAGGTCCCCGTGATGAGCGCAGCCGCGATACAGCAGGTGATCGCTGCGCAATTTCCAGGACTGCTCGGCGTCGAGCTGCTCGAGGTCGGCGCCGCACGGGTCGTCGGACGGCTGCCGATCCGACCGGAGATCTGCACGGTGGGCGGCATCCTGCACGGCGGCGCGCTCATGGGCTTTGCCGACACCCTCGGCGCCGTCGGCACGTTCATGAACCAGGGGCCCGGCAGCCGCACGATGACGATCGAGTCGAGCACGAAGTTTCTCGCAAGTGCGCCGGTGGGCTCGGTGCTCACGGGTGAATCGGTCGCGCTGCACAAGGGGCGCACGACGATGGTCTGGCAGACGTCGATTCGACGGGACGATGGGCTACTCTGTGCGGTCGTTTCTCAGACGCAGTTGATGATGGAGCCTAAGTCGGCGCCCGCCGAGTGATGGCTCGCGTCGTCGGTGCGGGACTGCTGTATTTCGCGCTGACGTTTGGCGCCGGCTTCCTGCTCGGCCCGATCCGCATCCTGGTTCTCGAGCCCAGGGTGGGCGTCCGCGCTGCGGAGTTGCTCGAGATACCGGTGATGATCGCCGTGACGTTCCTGGCGGCACGCTGGGTCACCGGCCGGCTCGCTGTGCCGCCGGCGACGGGCCCGAGGCTGGGCATGGGCCTGCTCGCCGCCGGACTGCTGCTGATCGCGGAATTCACACTCGTATTGCGCTTGCGAGGCCTGACGCTCGAGGATTATTTCGCGTCCCGCGATCCCGTCTCGGGCAGCGCCTACTATGCGTCGGTGCTGCTGCTCGCGCTCTTGCCGCTGCTGGTCAATCGACCGCGTGCAACTCCATCCCGGAACGCAGGCGTTCGCCGTCGCCCGTGACGACGATCAGGTTCTGGCCGAACTTCACGCCGCGCAGCGCCGCGTCCCAGCGATAGGTCTTGAGCGTCCGCAGCGGCTCGTCGCCTTCGACGGTGCCGGTCACCTGGTTCATCGTGGTGATGCTGCAGCGCGTGCAAGGCTTCACTCGACGCAACCGGACGCCACCAGCGGTCAGGTCACCGAGCGCGTCCTCCCCGTACGGCGGCAGACCGTCGAGAACGAGGTTGGGTCGGAAGCGGTTCATCGGCAACGGAGCCGCCAGCCGCCCATTCAAGTCCACCAGTGAGGCGAGCGAGATCGCGAGCAGCGCGAAGCCGTCCGAGAAACGGCTGACCGCGTCGACTCCGCCTGTCCACGCTGCATCGCTCGGCCGCCGATGGGCGGGGTCGAATCGCGCCAGGCGCAACGGCCGGCCGAGGAAGTCGCTGAGCCAGCGCGCCGCAACCTCGCCCTGGTCGTACGCGTGGCAGCGGTCCCGCCAGACCGTCACCTGGACGGGCTCACCCTGGAAATCGAACGGCACGGCGATGTCCGGCGCGCCCGGCGCGGTCAGGTGGAGCGCCTGGTCGTCTAGGCTGGCTGCAATCAGCGCGAGACGCGGTTGCTCGCGCTGCGTGACGAAACGCCCCTCCGGCGTGACGATCATCCACTCGCGGTCGTGCTCGAGGCCCGCCTCGGTGAGCCGCGCGGTGTCGAGGTCCACTCCTCGGCAGGACTTGACCGGATAGACGTGCAGGCTGGCGACGGTGATCAAGAAAGAGAAAGGTGCCGGTGTTACGGTTATTCGGTTATCGGTCTGCGGACCTCAATGGGCGATCCGCGACTGGACGATAACCGAATAACCGTAACACCGGCACCATCTAGGAAAGTGCCAATGGTTGGGGGCGGCCGACCTGATAGCCCTGCACGTAATCCACACCCATCCGGCGCGCGGACTCGAGCGCACCCATGTCCTCGACGTGCTCGGCGATGACGCGGAAATTGAGTGAGCGCGCGAGCTTGATCATCGCCGTGACCATGGCCTGGTTGACGGCGTCCGACGCCAGGTTGCGGATGAAGTAGCCGTCGATCTTCAGGTAGTCGAGCGACAGGTTCTTCAGGTTTGCGAACGAGCTCAGACCCCGCCCGAAATCATCGAGCGCGAACTGGCAACCCATGCCGTGCAGCACGCCGATGAAGCGGCGCGCGTGCTCGATGTTGGTGATGACCGAGTTCTCGGTCACTTCGAAGCAGACCCGCTCCGGTGCCACGCCCGACCGGTCGAGGCAGTCGACGACGAACTCGAGGAACGCCGCGTCGCCGAGCGTCTGGCCGGACAGGTTGATGCACAGGCTGCGGCCAGGCGCGACCTTGACCGCACCACGGCCCAGCGCCGCGAGCGCCGTCTGCACGACCCAGCGATCGACGTGCGGCATCAGGCGGTACCGCTCCGCCGCCCGCATGAATTCACCCGGGCCGACCATGGCGCCGGTCTCGTCGCGCATCCGCAACAGGACTTCGAGGCCCGGTCCGCTGGTCTGCTCCGCGTCCATAGCGAGGATCGGCTGCGAATACAGCTCGAATCGGCCGTCCTTGAGCGCCGACTGCAGCTGCTGCAGCCAGTGGATCTCGCCGCGGCTGCGCGCCACCGCCTCGTCGCGGGCCGAGTAGACGTGGACGTGCCCGCCCTGCTGCTTCGCGACATAGCAGGCGGAATCGGCCGCGGAGATCAGGTCCTCGAGCGAGCCGCTCTCGCGCGAAACCTCGACCAGTCCGATGCTGACGCCGATGTTGAAGATCTTGTCCTTCCAGACGAAGCGGTAGTCGGCCACGGCGCGCACGACGTCGTCGGCGATCTGCCGCGCCTTCTCCAGCGGGCAGCCCGCGAGCAGGATGCCGAATTCGTCCCCGCCGAGGCGGCCGACGGTGTCGGAGTCGCGCACCGCGTCCTTGATCAGCGCGGCGACCTCGCGCAGCATGTTGTCGCCCGCGGTGTGGCCGCACTCGTCGTTGACCGCCTTGAAGCGGTCGAGGTCGAGGTAGCAGAGCACGTGCCGCTGGCCGCCATCGCGCGCGGACTCGAGCGCCTCCTGCAGGCGCCGCTCGAATTCCCGGCGGTTGACGAGGCCCGTCAACGCGTCGTGGCTCGCCTGGTAGGTCATCTGGCGCGTGAGGCCACGCAAGTCGCTGACGTCGCGCAGGCCGATCACGGTCCCTGAGAGCTCGCCCGAGGCGTCCCGCAACGGCGAGACCGTGAGCTCGATCGATCGTTCGCCCTCGCCATCGCCGGACACCACCATGCCGCGCCGGCCGAGATGCACCCGGCCGCCGGTCGTGAGGCACTGCCGGACCGGATCGCCGAGCGTCTTGCGCTCGCCCTCGTCCATCAGGTCGATGACCTCGAGCAGCGTCTTGCCGAGCGCGTCCGCCGCGGGCTTGCCGAGCAGCGTTTCACCTGCCTTGTTGACGTAGACGATGTGGCCCGAGACGTCCGTAGTGATGACGCCCTCGCCCAGTGCGTCGAGCGCCTCCCAGGCCGCGCCGTGTCCGCGCGCCGCATCGCGAGTCGCGCTCATCTCGACCGCGGACACCAGCAACGCCGGCTGGCCCTCGTAAGAGATCCTCGAGAACGTGAACTCGAGCCGCACCGGGTGGCCGTCCGCCGCCTGCAACTCGACTTCCAGACGCTCGGGCGCCGGCGTCCCGGCCAGGTGACGGCTCAAGTGCTCGGCCAGCAGCTCGGAAAAATCGGGATGGACCAGCTCCGGCAGCGACTGGCCCACAAGCTGCACGGGCGATGCGACCCCACAGAGCTCGGCGAACCGGGCGTTGGCGAGCTGGATGCCGTTGCGCTCGACGGCCACCGCCTCGTGCATCGCTTCGGTGAGACGGCGATAGACGACCTCGCGCTCGGCGCGGATCGTCTTGTCCTGCTGCAGGCGCGCGATCAGGCGGTCGGCGCTGTCAGCCAGCTCGCCTGCGCTGCCCTCCGCGGCATGGGGCCCGAGCCGCTCCGCGAGGTCGCCGGTCTGGGCGACGGCAGCGAACCGTTCGCCGATCTCGCGGACGCTGCGCACTTCCCGCGTGCGCCGGGCGAGCAGCACCGCGAGGCACACGGCCAGCAACCCGACGACAATCAAGGCGGCGATCAGCATGTCATTGTCCGGACTGGCCATGTCCCAGGGGCGCTCGGCACCCGCCGGCACCCGTTCCCCTCTGAATTTGTTGTTCTAATCAAGCGTTGCCGCAGCATAACGGAACCGCTCGCCGTCACCTTCCAGATTCACCATAATCACCCGGCCGTTTCAGCTTGTCGCTCGATGATGAAGTCCTTAACCTTTGCATCGGAATCCTTGCCCCCATGATCGACGTCAATTCCGCTCGCCGCCAGATGATCGAGCAACAGGTCCGCGCGTGGGACGTGCTCAATCTCGCGGTGCTCCAGGCGATGGAGCGCGTCCCGCGCGAAGAGTTCGCGCCACCGCAGTATCGGGACCTCGCCTTCGCCGACATGAACGTGCCACTCGGGCATGGGCAGCACATGCTTGCGCCCAAGCTCGAGGGCAGGATCCTCCAGGCCCTCGAAATCCAACCCGGCGATCGAGTCCTCGAGATCGGCACTGGCAGCGGGTATTTCGCGGCGTGTCTCGCAGCGCTCGCCGCAACGGTCCATTCGGTCGAGATCCACGCCGATCTCGCCGATGCGGCACGCGCCAGCCTGCTGCGCACGCGCGCGCTGAACGTCACGGTGGAAACGGCGGACGCGTTCACGCGGACCGATGCCGCGGCGTACGACGTCATCGCGCTGACGGGCGCGCTGCCGGTCTACGATCCCCGGTTCGAACGGATGCTCGCCGGGGGTGGACGGCTGTTCGTCGTCGTGGGCGAGCGCCCCGTCATGGAGGCCCGTCGCATCACGCGCACCGGACCCGATGACTGGCTGCGGGAAGGCCTGTTCGAGACGGCGATCGAGCCGTTGATCCATGCCGCGGAACCGCCGCGGTTCGTGTTCTGACGCTGACCGGTCCGGCGGGGACTAGGCAGTACCGCGCCAAGTGATATAGTCTAGTACAACACCAGTTGACCTCAGGGGCGACGCCGTCGCCATAGGGTAAGTGCATGCGTAAGAAATCCTTCCTGCTCGCCTGCGGCGTTGCCGCGGCCCTCTTCGGGTCGCTCGCCCAGTCCGAGAACCTGCTCGACGTCTACCAGGCCGCGGTCAAGAGCGATCCGCTGATCCGCGAGGCCGAGGCCCGCCGGCTGGCGGCGCTCGAAGCGAAGCCCCAGGCGCGCGCGCTGCTGCTCCCGCAGATTTCCCTGAACGGCCAGGCCTACACGGCCGAATCCGATAGCGAATCCTATTTCCCGCAGGTCAACACTACGACGGGCGAGGTCGTTTCGGTCGGCAACCGCAACGAGACGGATACCGACCAATACTGGGATTACACGGCGCGGCTGACGCAGACCCTCTTCCGCTGGGACCAGTGGCAGACGCTGAGGCGCGCCGACTCCGAGGTCGCGCTGGCCGAGGCCAATTACCGTGCAGCGCAGCAGGACCTGATGGTGCGCGCGTCGCAGCGCTACTTCGACGTGCTCGCGGCCGAGGACACGCTGGCCGCGGCCGAAGCGACGCTGCAGGCGTTCAGCCGCCAGCTCGAGCAGTCCGAGAAGCGCTTCGAGGTCGGCCTGATCGCGATCACCGACGTGCAGGAATCGCGCGCCGCCTACGACAGCGCGACCGCGGGCGTGATCGCGGCGAAGCGGGCCCTGGCGAGCAGCCAGGAACTGCTGCGCGAGCTGACCGGCGAAGCCTATGCTTCGCTCGTCAAGCCCGCCGAGGACATGCCGCTCGACCAGCCGCAACCTGCCGACCCGCAGGTCTGGGTGGACCAGGCGCTCGAGCAGAATCTCGACGTGATTGCCGGGCGCCTCGGCGTCGAGGTCGCCAAGAGCGACGTCAAGATTGCCCAGTCCGGCCACATGCCCACGCTGGATCTGTTCGCGCAGCGCACCGAGAACGATCGCGAAGCGGACCAGGTCAACACGCGTATCGACCGTTCCGGCGACCCGAACAATCCGCCGCCGGTGCCGGTCGCCGGCGTCGCGGATTCGAACCGGACGGACGACGTGATCGGCGTGCAGGTCAACATTCCAATCTTCGCCGGCGGCGGCACGCAGTCGCGCGTGCGCCAGCAGGTGTATCTGCACCGCGCGGCGCGTGAGAAGCTCGACGGTGCCATGCGCGGCGCCGAGCGCGAAACACGCGACGCTTATCTCGGCGTGATTGCGGAAAAGGCTCGGGTCACGGCCCTGCGGCAATCCGTGAAGTCGAACCTGACGGCGCTCGAGGCGACCGAGGCCGGCTTCGAAGTCGGCACGCGCACGACCGTGGACGTGCTCGATGCCCGGCGCCGGCTGTTCGAGGCACAGCGCGATTACGCACGCAGCCGCTACGACTACCTGATCAACCTGGTGCGGTTGAAGTCGGCGGCCGGCGTGCTCGCGCCCGCGGATCTCGCGTCGATCAATGCGTTCCTGACGACACCGACGGCGCTGCCGCCGTCCCAGCCGCCGTCGCCGCCGCCGGCGGGCTGAGCAGCGGCGCAACCATCGCGACGAGCCGGTGCACCGCGCCCCGGCTCTGCGCGACCGCCTGCTGTCCCAGGGCGCCCTCCGCGCGCGCGCGCGCCGGGTCGTCGAAACTTTCGCCGACCCGCTGGGCGAGCTCTTCCTTGCTGCGCACGATCCGCAGCGCGCCGCATTCCTGCAGCAGCTCCGCGACGTCCTGCGCGTTGTGCGTGTGCGGCCCCGACAGCATCGGCAGGCCGAGCACCGCGGGCTCGAGCAGGTTGTGCCCGCCCACCGGCACCAGGCTGCCGGCGACGAACGCGACGTCAGCGGCGGCGTAGAACATCTGCAGCTCGCCGAGCGTATCGACCAGGAACACCGATTGGCTCGCCCCCGGGATCGCCCCGGAACTGCGCTGCGAGAATGCCTGCCCCCGCTTGCGCAGCAGCGCGCGCACGGACTCGAACCGCTGCGGATGGCGCGGCACGAGAATCAACAGCGCGGCCGGATGCCGCTCGAGGACCCGCGCGTGCGCGGCAAGCGCGGCCTCCTCCTCGCCTTCGTGCGTGCTCCCCGCGATCCATACCGGGCGCCCGGGGCCGCAACGGTCGCGAAACGCCCGCCCCGCTTCGATCGACGCCGCCGGGATCTCCATGTCGAACTTGACGTTACCGGTGACCCGGACACGCTCCGCGGCGGCGCCGATGGCCTTGAATCGCTCGGCGTCCGCGGCGGTCTGCGCGCCGATCAGGATGCCGTGCGAAAGAGTCTCCTTGAACAGCGACGCCATCAGTCGATAACGGTCGACCGAGCGGGTCGAGACGCGCGCGCTCGCGAGGACGAGCGGGACGTGTCGCCGACCGAGCTCGTGGTACAGCGTCGGCCAGATCTCCGTCTCGAGAATGATCGCCACCCGCGGCTGCAGCCGGTCGAGGAACCGCCGCACCGAACCCGGCAAGTCGTAGGGCAGGTAGCAATGCCCCACCGACTCGCCGAAGAAACTGCGCACCCGTTGAGCGCCGGTTGGCGTGACCGTCGAGACGACCACCGGGACCTCCGGAAACTCCCGCCGCAGGGACTGGATCAGGCCGACAGCCGCCTGCACCTCGCCGACCGAGACGGCGTGGATCCACAGGCAACCCGGCACCGTCTGCGGCTCCACGAGCCCGAGCCGCTGCCGCAGGCGGCCGCGATACTCTGGAACCCGAAACGATTTCCAGCCCTCCATTGCGATGACGACCGGCGCGAGCAGGTAGGTCAGCAGCACGTAGAGCAATCGCATCAGGCGTCCTTTACACCGCGCAGCAAGTCCTGCCACGCGGCATCGTCGAAGCGACCGACCGGCCGGCCGGCGGTGACCTTGCGTAGCGAGCGCCGCAGCCGCTCGAGCACCGCCTGTTCCCAGGCGCCGCGCGGCCGCCGGCGGCCGCGATCGAAGTCGAGCACGTACACCGAGCCGTCATCCCCGAGCAGCAGGTTGTGCGCGTTCAGGTCGGCGTGGTGCACGCCATGGGCGTGCAGCCGACCCACACACGCGCCGACTGCGCGCCACGTCAGGGCATCGAGGGGACCGTCGGCCAGCGCGTGCGCCAGCGTGCGGCGCGTCGGCAATTCCGTGGTGACAAGGTCAGCGCGATAGAAGAGCCCCCCGCGCTCGTAGCGCGCGGCCACCGGCGCCGGCACCGGCAGCCCGGCCGAGCGCAGCTCACGCAGCAGCCGCCATTCGCGAAACGCACGCGTGCGATTCGCGCCGGTCCACAGATAGCGATCGCCCAACAGTCGCGCGACGAGGCCACCGCGGCGGTAGTGGCGCAGCACCCAGCGCCGCTCGCCGTCGTCGATGAAGGCGACCGTGCCGCGGCCACCGGTGATCTCCTGCAACGAACCACCGGCGAGCCAGTACCCGTGCGTGAAGATCCGCTCGTCCGGCTGGTCGCAGCGCGAGGCATCGTATAGCATCGCGCCGCGCGCGGTCGGGGCGACGGTTTCCGGGCCTGCGCTCACGCTGCTCGAGACTCCTGGCGGGCTTGCACGGACGGATTGTTCACCATTGGACTGCCGCTGCCTACCGCTCCCGCCCATGTCACCCGATTTTTCCAGCACTCCACCCCGGCGTATCTGCGTGCTGCGACTGTCGGCGCTCGGCGACGTATGCCACGCGCTGCCAGTGGTGCGCACGCTGCAGGACGCGTGGCCCGGTACGGAGATCACGTGGGTCATCGGCAAGCTCGAGTACAAGCTGCTCGGCCACCTGCCCGGCATCGAGTTCATCGTGTTCGACAAGAAGGCCGGCCACGCGGCATACGCCGATCTGCGCCGGCACATGGCCGGCCGCCGCTACGACGTGCTGCTGCACATGCAGCTCGCCTTGCGCGCGAGCATCGCAGCGATGCTGGTGCCGGCCGACGTCAAGATCGGCTTCGACCGCGCGCGCGCGCGCGAGCTGCAGTGGCTGTTCACCAATGTGAAGATCGCGCCGCGCCAGCGCGAGCACGTGCTCGACAGCCTGTTCGGCTTCGCCGAGCGTCTCGGGCTGCGCGAACGGTCGATGCGCTGGGATATCCCGCTGCCCGAGGGGGCGCTCGAGTACGCGCGACGCGCGATTCCGGACGGCCAGGCGACGCTGGTCATCAGCCCCTGCTCGAGCCACGCGCTGCGCAACTGGAGCCCCGAACGGTACGCGGCGGTGGCCGATCACGCATCGGCGCGGCACGGACTGCGGGTGCTGCTTTGCGGCGGGCGCAGCGAGCTCGAGCTCGAGTATGGCGAGCGCATCGCCGCGCTGGCGAAACAGCCGCTGGTGAATCTCGTCGGCCAGGACACCTTGCTCGAGTTCCTGGCGACGCTGCAGCGCGCGAAGGCCCTGGTCTCGCCCGATTCGGGCCCGGCCCACATGGCCACGACGGTCGGCACGCCGGTCATCGGCCTCTATGCCGCCACCAACCCGGCGCGAAGCGGGCCCTACTGCAGCCGAGCGTGGTGCGTGGACCGCTACGAAGCCGCGGCCCGGCAGTTCCGCGGGCGCCCCGCCGCTGAGCTGCCTTGGACCGAGAAGATCGAGGAGCCAGGTGTCATGGACCTGGTCACCGTGGACGCCGTCGCGGAGCGCCTCGACGCTCTACTCCAGGCGTCGGCTGACGCCCGACCCGGCGCTGGGCGATAATGCGGACCCGGCCTCCAGCGAGACTCCCACCCGTGACGGCAGTACGCAGCGAAAGGCTCATCCAGCCGAACGCCCAGAACCACTACGAGGTGACGGCGGCCGACCTGCCGCTGTCCTGCCCCATGCCCGGCATGCAGCTGTGGAACAGTCATCCGCGCGTGTACCTGCCCGTGGAGAAGACCGGGTGGGCGAAGTGCCCTTATTGCAGCGCGGAGTACGTTCTGAAGAGGGGATAGGGGAAAGCGGATAGCGGATAGCGGATAGTGAAAAGGATGGCAGCCTCTTTGGGGCGATCACAACGTAGTGCGGCGGTTGCGTCAGGCGCCACCCTTTTCACTATCCGCTATCCGCTTTCCTATCCACTATCCCCCATCCCCCATCCCCTATCCGCTATCCCCTCCCCCTGTAGTCCGCATAGCTCTTCTCTTCGACCAGCAGCGATCCGAGGCGCGTATTGATGCGCTTCTTGATCGCGGCGCGCTCGTCGTTGGTCACGTAGACGGCACGCGCGAGTTCGATGAACTCGACGTCGAAACGGGCATCGCGCTCCTGGTCGCGGATCCGGTCCTCGATATCCCAGAGCTTGCCGTTGACGTCGCGCAGGCCGGCCCACTCGGCGCTGATGTCGGTCGCTGAATAGGCCGAAGCCTTCCAGGTCTCGGTCAGCAACGACAGTTCGGTGCGCACGTTGTGCAGCTTGGCCGCGTCGGTCATGCGCTGCGACTTGATCTCGAGGATCGTGATCTTGTCGATCAGTTCGCCCGGAGAGACGGGCACGAGCAGTTCGGCCATGGGAACCTCGGTTCGCGTTGCAACCCGGAACGCTACCCTTTTCCGGGATCGCCGAAAAGAGCCAGCTATTTCCCCATCGCCTCGTTCCAGATCGCGCTGACGGCCGTGCGGGTCTCGGCGAACTCCGTGGCCGGCACCACGGTCTCGGCCGCCTCCAGCGACAGGTGGTGCATGCGCTGCCGATACGCCCGATAGGCTCCAGTCAGCACGTCCACGGTCTGCTGCGAAACCAGGTCGATCGAAGCGAGGCTTTCGAGCTGGCGGATATTGTCCGAGTACGTGACGAGCTCCGCATGGCGCTCGGACCAGAGCAGGGTCCAGTACTGCGCGAGGAACTCGATGTCGGTGATGCCGCCCGCGTCCTGCTTGAGGTCGAACTGGCCCGGGCCGGACCGTGACAACTCGGCACGCATCCGCTCGCGCATCGCACGGACGTCTTCGCGCAGCGTGCCGCGGCGCACGGCAAAGCGCAGGATGTCGCGGCGCAGCGCCTCGAAGCGCTCGCGCAGCGCGGGTGCGCCCGCCACGGCTCGCGCGCGCAGCAACGCCTGGTGCTCCCAGGTCCACGCGTCGTTGCGCTGGTAGCCGCCGAAACCCTCGACGCTCTGCACCAGAAGCCCGCCTTTTCCGCTCGGCCGCAGCCGCGTGTCCACCTCGTAGAGCCGGCCCGCGTTCGAATGCACCGTGAGCACGTGCACGAGCCGCTGCACCAGCCGCAGGAAGAACACGCCATTGTCGACGGTCCGTGGACCCGTCGTCTGCTGGACCTCCCCGGCCGAGTCGTGCAGGAAGACGAGGTCGAGATCGGAGCCGTAGCCGAGCTCGATGCCGCCGAACTTGCCATAAGCCACGACGATCAGCCCGGCGTCCAGCAAGTGCGCGTCATCCGGTCCGCAGCGCGGCACGCCGTGACGCGCGACGACCGGGTCCCATGAGAGTGACAGCGCCTCGGCCACGATCATTTCCGCAATGTCGGTCAGTCGGTCGCTCACCTTCATCAGCGGCAAGCGGCCGGTGAGGTCCGGGACTGCAACCCGGAACACGGCGGCGCGCTGGAACTCGCGCAGCAGATCGACCTGCCGCTCCGGGTCGTCGGCGCCCGCGCCCGCCATCCGCGCGCGCAGGTCCTGCTCGAATTCGGCGCGCGTGGGCGTCGCCTCGAACAGGCGCTCGTCGAGCAGCTCGTCCAGCAACAGCGGAAACGCCGCAATCTGGTCGGTCAGGAACTGCGACTGCGCGCACAGCTCGACCAGCCGCTCGCGCGCCACCACGTTCTCGTTCAACAGCGCGAGGTAGACGGTCCGGCCGCCGATCCGCTCGATCACGTGCAGCACACGTCCAAGCGCCGCCGCCTCGGTATCGCTGCCCGCGACGGCCTGCAGCAGCGATGGCAGCAGCGTGTGCAGGCGCCGCCGCCCGGTTTCATCGAGCCGCCGGTAATACGTGCTCTCCCTGAGGACGTTCAACTGTGCAAGCACGGCGTCCGCCGCACCGATCCGTGCCTTGCGCAGCAGCTCGAGTCGCCGTGGGTCGTCGAGCTCGGGCTCGAGCAGGGTCTCGAGCGCGCGCACCAGGCCGTCGTCCGCACCGGGCTCGGCCGGCGCGAAGATCAGCGTCTGGAAATGCCGGCTGACGCAGCGTCGGTGCCGTTCGATGTCCTCCGCCAGCGCAGGCCAGTCCGCGGCCCCCATCGCGAGCGCGAGACGCGTGCGCCCCGTCTCGTCCCGCGGCAGATCGTGCGTCTGCTCGTCGTTGCGCTGCTGCAGCCGGTTCTCGACCCGGCGCAGGAACCGGTAGGCCGCGCCGAGCTCGGCGACCGCATTCGACGAGAGCAGCTTCTGGCCCGCCAGCAGCGGCAGCGCCTCGAGCAGGCTGCGCGTCTGCAGCGCGGGCTTGCCACCGCCCCGGATCAGCTGGAACGCCTGCACGATGAATTCGATCTCGCGGATTCCGCCGGGCCCGAGCTTGACGTTGCCGCGCAGCTCGCGGCGCTCGACCTCGCGCGCGATGAGGTCCTTCATCTCGCGCAGCGATTCGAACACGCTGAAGTCGAGGTAGCGTCGGTAGACGAACGGTCGCAGCACGTTGCGATACAGCTCGTCGAACGATTCCCCTCCGTGCACCGGGCGGGCCTTGACGTAGGCGTAGCGCTCCCAGTCGCGGCCGTGCTGCTGCAGGTAGTCCTCGAAGGCGTCGAAGCTGACGATCGCGGGCCCGGAATCGCCGAACGGCCGCAACCGCAGGTCGACGCGGTAGACGAAGCCCTCGGCCGTGACGGACCCGAGCAGTTGCGCCACACGCCGGCCGAGGCGCGCGAAATACTCCTCGTGCTCGAGCGGCCGCGCACCGCCCGTCTCGCCGTGCTCCGGGAACAGGAACACCAGATCGATGTCGGACGAGAAATTGAGCTCGCCGCCGCCGAGCTTGCCCATCGCGAGCACCAGCAGCTCGAGCGGCCCGCCATCGCTGCCCCGCGGGGCACCGTGGCGGGCGGTCAGCGCGGCATTCGCGTAGCGGCAGGCAGTGCGGATGCAGACGTCGGCGAGCAGCGAGAGCTCGCGCAGCACGGTATCGACATCCGCGAGACCGGCCAGGTCACGCCACGCGATGCGCGCGAGGTGACGCCGCCGGAACCGGCGCAGCGCGTCCATGAACGCCGCGTCATCGGTCGTGGAGGGCACGACCTCGGACTCCAGGTCGCGCTCGAAATCGGCGAGCGCCTGTGGCTCGCTCAAACGTCGCTCGGCGAACAGCCAAGGCAACAGCTCGCGATCGCGCAGGCACGCGTCGGCGACGAAATCGCTGCAGGCCCAGACGAGCGGCAGCACGTCGGCCGTGCCGGGCTCGTGGGGCACGCCGGCCAGGCCGCCCTGCTCGTCCAGGCGCGCCAGGCGCTCCTCGAGCGCTGGACGCAACGCGGGTGGAATCGATGCCAGTGTCCAGTTCAAGGTCGCCTCACCTCGCCGTGACCCGCGCCGCGAGCAACGCGCCCGCGGCCAGCAACACTGCTGCCAGCAGGTAGGCCGCGCCCGGGAAATGCAGGCGCGCGCCCTCGCCGATGAAATACGCGAACACGCCCGCGAACAGTCCCGGGCCGATCATCGTCGCGATGCCGAGCACGCTGCCGTTGGCACCCTGCAGTTCGCCCTGCTCGGTCGGTCCGATGTGCCTCGTCATCAGCCCTTGCGCGGCTGGCGAGGCGAGGCCCCACAACGCGACAATCGGCACGCCCGCCATGAACAGGATCCCGGTGGGTGCGAGCCCGTAGACAACGAAGCCTACCGCGCCACAGGCCAGGCCCGTGAGCAGCACGCGCCGTTCGCCGAAGCGGCGCACCAGCCGGCCGACCAGTCCGCCCTGGACGAGCGCCGAGAAGACGCCGATGACCGCGAGCGTGAAACCGACCGTGCGTGCGTCCCAGCCATAACGGTACCCGGCGTAGAGCACGAACGTCGCCGGCAGCGCCGCGTGCGCGAGGCTGCTCAGGAACACGACGCCGGCAAGCCCGAACAGCTCCGGGTGGGAGCGCAGCAGCTTCAGCGAGCCCATCGGATTCGCACGCCGCCACTCGAAAGGGCGGCGCCGCTCCGGAGGCAGCGACTCCGGCAGCACGAACAATCCGTACAGCGCATTCGCGAAGCTGAAGCCCGCTGCCGCCCAGAACGGCAGTCGCGGATCGATGCTGCCGAGCATGCCGCCGAGCGCCGGACCGAGCACGAAGCCGAGGCCGAACGCGACGCCGAGCTTGCCGAACGCAGCCGAGCGACGCTCGATGGGCGTCACGTCGGCGACATAGGCCATGCCGGTGCTGACGCTCGCAGCGCAGATTCCCGAGATGATCCGGCCGATGAACAGCCAGGCGAGGTTGGGCGCCAGCGCCATCAGCACGTAGTCGAGGCCGAGCCCGAGGTTCGAAATCAGGATGACGCGCCGGCGCCCGAAGCGGTCGGACAGCGCTCCCATCACCGGCATGGACACGAACTGCATCAGCGCCCACGCGGTGCCGAACACGCCGTAGACCTTGGCGGCGCCGGCCGTGTCGCCGCCCAGGAAGTCCTCGATCAGGTGCGGCAGCACCGGGATGATCATCCCGAGCGCGAGCATGTCGAGCACGATCGTGATGAAAATGAACACGAGCGCCGCGCGGCGAGGAGCGCCCGCCGGACTCGTGTCGCTCATGGGCGGTTCAGCCGTACTGCAGCACGGAACGGGCGGCGTGCCCGTCGCAGCGGAAGCCGGGCGCCATGCCGAGATCGACCAGCACGCCGAGCCCGCCAAGCGTGTAGCCCGCGTGCAGGCTCAGCGCCGCCGACGCATCCAGCGTGCCGCCCGTCGCGAGCACGTCGTCGATCAGCAGCAGGCAACCATGGCCACGCTGCATCTCGAGCACGCCGGTGCCGTACTCGAGGTCGTAGGCGACGTCCACGACCGGGGGCGGCAGCTTGCCCTTCTTGCGGATCGGCACGAAGCCCTTGCCGCGGCGGTCGGCCAGCGCAGAGGCGAGGATAAAGCCGCGCGACTCGATGCCGGCGACGGCATCGACACGGCGCCACTCGTCGTCCGAGAACAGCGCTTCGACCGCGGCGATCGTGGCACCGAACCGCTCGCGCAGCAGCGGGCTGATGTCCCGGAACAGGATGCCCGGTTTCGGGAAGTCGGGGATCTCGCTGACCAGCTCTCTGAGTTCCTGCATGCGCGCCAGCCTAGCGAAAATCCGCGGCTGCCGCGATACGCTCAAGCCGACTTCCAGACGGGCAGCAGCCGCGCCGGGCCGCGTCGCGCGTCCAGGCTGCCGACCAGCACGAGACACCCCGCGACCGAGAGCACGAACCCGGCCACGAAGGTCGGCGCGTAGCCGACGGCATCGGCGATCGCGGCACCGGTGAAATTGGCGAGCCCCATCGTGAACACGATCGCGCAAGCGAGCAGCGTGTAGTCGGTGCCGGCGTGCTCGGGATCGGAAGCGTCCATCATCAGCGTGAACAGCGCCACCGTGGCCATGCTGCCGAGCAGGTGCTCGGCTACCGTGCCGGCCCAGAACATGCCGAGCCCGCCGATCCCGTGCGCGGCGGCGACGTAGAACAGCAGGCTCGCCGATTGCAGCAGCCCGCAGGCCAGCAGCGCAGCGCGACGGCCGGCCCGGAATGCGAACCAGCCCCCGAGTGCTGCGCCGGCGAGACTGGCCACCGACCCCACGGTGCCTTTCATCAACGCAATCGCTTCCTTGCTGAGGCCGGCGTCGCGCATGAACGGGCCGATCAGCGTGGCGACCATCGAATCGCCGAACTTGTAGAAGCAGATCAGCGCGATGAACGCGCCCAAGCCCGGCACGCGCAGGCGATGGACCCATCCGGTCGCGAGCTGGGCGGCACTGGGCCGCAGCGTTGCGTCCAGCGGCGGCGGCTCGCGCAGCCACAGCACCGGCGGGACCGTGACCGCCAGTAAAGCGGCCATGCACGCGAACATCGTGGCCCAGTCGGTGCGGGCGAACACCCAGAGCAGCAGCCCGCCGCCGAGGATCATGCCGATCCGGTAGGCACCAACCTGGATGCCGTTCGCGAGGGCGCGCTCGCGGGTGTCGAGGATGCGCACCGCGAGCCCGTCGGTCGCGACGTCCTGGCAGGCAGCGATCACGTTGAACAGGAACGCCGCGGCCAGCACGACCAGGAAGCCGCGGCCGAGGTCGACCTGCGACAGGGCGAGCGCGCCCACGGCAGGAACAGCAGGCTCGTCGCGCTGATGACCTTGAGGGACAGGCCGGCGTCGCGCAGCAGCACGGGCAAGGCTTGTGTGAAGAAGCCGTAGGGCAGTCCCTGGGCCACGTACAGGCTGGTCAGTAACCAGATCTTGTGACTGCGGCTCATCACGGCTGCCAGAATCGCGGTTCACGCCGGAGGAAAGCAAGTGAACGTCGCCGAAGCCATCGACAGTCGCATGAGTTGCCGCGCCTTCAAGCCCACGCCTGTGCCGGAGGCCACGGTGCGGACGATCCTCGAGACCGCACGGCGCTCGCCGTCCGGCGGCAATCTGCAGCCGTGGCACGTGCACGTGCTCACGGGTACGCCACTCGCCGAGCTGGTCGCGATCGTGCGCGGCAAGCTGCCGACGCATCCTCGTGGCGAAGGCTCCGAGTACGACATCTATCCGCGCGAGCTGTGGGAGCCGTACAGGTCACGGCGCTTCAAGTGCGGCGAGGATCTCTACGCGACCATCAACGTGACGCGCGAGGACAAGCTCGCGCGGCTGCTGCAGTTCGCGCGCAACTACCAGTTCTTCGGTGCGCCGGTCGGCCTGTTCTTCTTCATCGACCGCCAGATGGGACCCCCGCAGTGGTCGGACCTCGGCATGTACATGCAGAGCGTCATGCTGCTGGCGCGCGAGCACGGGCTCGACACCTGCGCGCAGGAAGCCTGGTCGGTCTGGTATCAGACGGTCAGCGAGTTCCTGCAGGCGCCGCCGCAGCTGATGTTGTTCTCGGGCATGGCGCTCGGCTATCGCGACGAGTCGGCGCCGATCAACACGCTGCGCACCGACCGGGCGCCGCTGGAGGAGTTCGCGACGCTGCGCGGGTTCTGAGGCTGGAACGCGGGACTGCGGTCGGGCGTCGAGATTCCTTACGCATGCAGGCCTGGGCGTGGACGTGAGCAGACCGGGTTTATGTCGTGCCGGGACCTGTGCCGTGCACTACAGTGAGACCCGCGTCACGGGACCTCGCCGTTTGTTGTCCATGCGCAACAATCAACGCCTGTCGCCGGCGTTGACAGGGGCGCGTTCGGGCCGCACCTGGATCCAGCATCCAACGCCAAAATTGCTGCGAAATGCTTCGGGCAGAGATCTTGGCACGCATCCTGCAAAGTTATCGGCAGCACTGTCGCGTGCATGCTACGGAGTGGAACGCATGAGTCTCAGTTGGATCAGCAATCGCAGCCTGAAGTTGTCACCGCGCGTGCGCCTCGTTGCCGACGGCGAGTCCGACGCCCTGCGTCGCAAGCTCGAGCAGGTCGACTGGCAGCCGCAGAACGGCTTTCTGCGCGACCAGGCCATCGAAAAGGCGCCGCGGCCGTCCGGTCGGCCAGCGCGGGCTGCCTGACACGCTGGATTTCAGGAACGATCGCGGCGACGCGCGGCCATCGGGTGCTCGACCCGCCGCAGCTTGTCGGTCAAGTGCGTGAGGCTGAGCCAGGGATGGCGCAGCGTCATCCGGGGGCCGGCATAGCGCATGATCTCCCGGGCCTGCTCGCGCTGTACCCGTCTGTAGCAATGGATCGGACACTTGGCGCAGGTCGGCTTGCCCTCACCATACGGGCACTTCTCCAGCCGCTGCTCGGCATAGTCGAGGAACCTGCGGCATTCCTCGCACGGGCCGTCCGCTCCCACGGCGTGGTGGTCCCGGCAATAGATCTCCACCATGCACTGCATGGTCCGGTACTCGCGCTTGAGGCGGGGCGTTTCCAGGCTCATCGAGCTTCCCGATCGGTTCACGAACAGCTTGCCGCAGCCGGACGCCACGGCGCGCTCGTGGCTTTCCGAAGCAGCCGGATCTGCGACAATGCGCGCCCCCTTGCGCGGCCCAGACACGCTCATGCAGGCCACTGTCCCTGCTCGCCCGACCGCCGCCTCCGGTTTCGCCGCCGCCGTCACCGCCTTCCTGATCTGGGGGCTCTTTCCGCTGTACCTGAAGCCGCTCGCGGCGGTGCCGGCGCCGGAGATCATGGCGCACCGGATCGTCTGGTGCTGCCTGCTGGTATTCGGCTGGCTGGCGGTGCGCGGCGAACTGAACCTCGTGCGCGCCGCGCTGGCCGACCGCGTCTCCCGGCTGCGACTGATGGGCTCGGCCGTGCTGATCAGCATCAACTGGCTGATCTACGTCTGGGCGGTCAGCAACGGCCACGTAGTCGAGGCAAGCCTCGGGTATTTCATCAACCCGCTGCTCAACGTGGTGCTCGGCGTGATGGTGCTGAAGGAGCGGCTCAATCGCGCACAGTGGCTCGCGGTCGGGCTCGCGAGCCTCGGCGTGCTGTACCTCGCGATCATTGCGGGGCGCCCGCCGTGGATCGCGCTGTCGCTGGCGGCGAGTTTCGGTATGTACGGCCTGATCCGCAAAGTGGTCGCGGTCGAGGCCGTGCCGGGCCTCGCCACGGAGACGCTGTTGCTCGCACCGTTCGCCGCCGCGTTCCTCGTCTGGAGCGAAATGCACGGTAGCGGTGCGCTCGGCCACTCGAGCTTCCCGATCGGCGCGCTGCTCGTCGGCAGCGGGCTCGCCACGGCGCTGCCGCTCGCGCTGTTCGCTTACGGCGCGCGCCTGATCCCGCTGTCCACCGTCGGGCTTGTGCAGTACATCGGCCCCACGCTGCAGTTCCTGATCGGGGTGCTCGTTTTCCACGAGCCGTTCACCCCGTCGCGTGCCGTGGGCTTCGTGCTGATCTGGACCGCGCTCGCGATCTACGCGGCCGACAGCCTCTGGCGCAGCCGAGGTGCCGGGAGGCGGAATTAGGGGACATTCTCCTATTTTCCCTTCGCCGACATCCGGCGAAGGGAAAATAGGAGAATGTCCCCTAATTCCGCCTCCCGGCACCGGTTGAGACCGGTGTACGCTTGCGGTGCGGGCAATTACCCGCGTACCGATCCGAGCAGGACACCATGGCTGTGCTGAAGATCTCGAGCCGCGCGGGCCGGCTCCTCGATCACCACCGGTTGCGGGGGCGTGCCTATCCGGCACCGCGCTACTGGGACCGTCTATTCCAGATGCTGGAGGAGGAAGCCGAGAAGCGCGGCAAGACACCGCCGCCAGCACCGATCACCCACGGGCTCGACCACGAGCCGACCGACCAGGATCGGATGGATCGGTTGCGCGAGCAAGTCGCCTGGGCCGACAGGAACAACCTGCTGCACCGGATCCAGATGTTCTTCGACGCGATGCCAACCTCGGCGTGGGTCCGCGTCGAGAAATAGGGCCGCGATATGCGCATCGCCCGCCCAGTGCTGCTCGTGACCACGCCGATCGGCGTGGTCTTCGGACTACGCGAGGCCTGGCGCCTCGCCGGCCCCGGCATGGCGGTCCTGATGGCGGCCATGCTCAGCGTCGTTGGTGCGCTGGTCTGGATGACCGTGCGCACGATCCGCAAGGAACTTGATCAGGGCTGAGGCCGGGCCAGCACGGTCGTGGGCCACAAACCTCACCGTCGATTGACCAGCCACAGGCCCGCGAGACAGAGCACGAGCCCCCCGACGTTGGCGATGGACAGTTTCTCGCGAAACACGGCCACGCCGATCGCGAGCAGCAGCATCGCCGCCGCGGACTGCGTGACGAGCGCGCCGAGGCTGACCTCGAATCCGCTGCGATAGAGAAACAGGAACCCGAGGTCGAGCCCGATGATGACGGCCGCGAGCGCGAACGCCGTCCAGTTGACCTGGCGCAACTCGTGTCGCCACTCGAATCCGCCGCCGCCCGGCGACACGACCAGGATCGCGCCGAGCAGCAGCGTGACGAGCGCGTACGTGATCATCAGCGACAACAGCGGGTTCGCGCCGGCTGGCGTGATCTTGAGGACCAGGTGGTAGCCGACGGTGCAGACGATTGCGAGCAGCAGCCACATGACAGATCGGGTCCTCGGTGAGCGGGCGGTCGGCTGCCGAGGATACGCTTACAGCGAGTTCGCGCTGAATGCCTTTGCGGTTCGATCGCGACGGATCGCCAGTAGCGCGAGCAGCAGCGACAGCGCGCCGCCGCCGGTCGATCCACCCCCGCCGCCGCCGTTCGTTGACGGGGCCGGCGGCGGGGCCGGCGGCGGTATCGGGGCCGGCGCGGTCGCAGTCACCTGGAAGCTCAGCGCGTCATTCCCGCTCGACGCGTCCTGCGCTGCGGACAGCGTCACTGGTACCGTGTACGACCCCGCCGCGTCCGCCCGCAGGTTCACCGACACGGCCGACGTGACGTCGGCGCCGAGGATCGGCCAGTTGCAGGCGATGCCGCCGGCTTGCGAAGCGCAGGAACCGCCGTTGGTCGCCGTACCGTCGATGGCCGAGAGGCCGCTCGGCAGTGCGAACGTCAGCTGAACCGATGAGGCCGCGGCCGGGCCGCGACTCGACACGCTCGCCGCCAGCGCGAAGGCCTGCCCGCTGGTCACGCTGATCGCGCCGCTGCCCGCAGCAAGTGCGACATCCGCCGTCGTGACGACCGGGAGGATGCAAGTGGCGGCGCGGACCCGGGGCTCGATCTGCGCCAGGCTGCATTGCGAGAACTGGTCGCCGCCGTTCAGCTGCGGCGCCATCAGGAACGTGCGCGGCGTGGAGGCGCACGGATTGACCGGCTCGCCGGGATCCTCAGTCTCGCCGTCGTGCGGCGCGCCGAAGTTGTGGCCGATCTCGTGCGCCGTCACGAGCGAGGTCAGCGTCGAGACGCCCTGGCTGATCGACGCGCCGAAACGCGTCAGGCACAGCGAGCCGATGAAAGCGATGCCGACGGTGGAGCCGTCGAGATCGCGGCCCGTCACGAGGTGCGTCACGCCGGTGCTGCGCAGCGACGGCTGCGAATCGCGGTAGGTGGAGAGCTCGTTCAGCAGGTCCCGTCCGACCGATGACGAGAATGGATCCGCCGGATCCTGGAACACGGTGACGCCGTCGGCGAGCTCGATCTGGATGCCGACCTGCGCGCTGAAAATCCCGTCGACGTTGTTGAAGATCTCGACGATTCGGTTGCGCGCCGACTGCGCGGACCCCGCCACCTGGAAATACTCGTAGTCCGCCAGCGCGGAAACCCGCAGGCGACCCGACAGGCCGGTCGCCTCGGCCGCCTGCGCCAGCTCGCCGACGAGCACGCGGTACTCGTCGAGACCGGATGCCTGCTCGGGCGGGCGATCCGGCGTCACCGCCGTGCAGGTCCCGGCCCCCAAGTCCGCCTGCGTGTCCGAGAGCCGGTAAACGACCGGCTTGCGGCCGCTGACGCCCAGTGGATGGACGGCCCGGGGCGCTACGTCGTCGGCCGGCTCGATCACGTACAGGTCGCTGCCGTCCCAGACCATGCCTGACTGCCGGTCGCCGTCGATGGTCAGTCGCACCCAGGAACCGGGCAACCCCTGCACCGTGCCGCGGAGAACCTGCATTCCTGACATCGTCGCGCGTTCGGCCGCACGAACGTCGGCAAGCAGCCGCGCATTCGGTTCGAGCGCGAGATCGAAGCGGCGACCGTAGGCGTCAAAGCTGGCGCGTGTCGGACGGGCGGTCAGCCCTGAGATGACCACGGGCTCTGCGTGCATCACGCGGAAACGCCCGTCGGCCGCGCGCGACTCACCGGCCGGCAGCATGGCGGCGGCCGCGGCCAGTGCAGCCAGTGTCGCGACGAATGGACGAGTCAAGGTCACTCCGCCAGCAGGGTCTGTTTCCAGAACATCAGGCTAGCCCAGAACTGGTAGTCTGCATTCTCCTTCTTCGCGAATCCGTGACCTTCGTTCTGGCCGAGCAGGTGCCAGGCCTCACCGCCCTGCGCGCGGACGGCCGCGATGATCTGGTCCGCCTCGGAAGCCGGCACGCGCGGGTCATTGGCGCCGGTGACCACCAGCAGCGGGATCTTGATCTCACGGGCGCGCGTGAGCGGCGAAATCGCCATGAGCTTCGCACGCTGCGCCGGGTCCCGCTCGTCACCGTACTCGACCCGGCGCAGGTCGCGCCGATAGCCCTGGGTGTTCTCGAGGAACGTCACGAAGCTGGAGATCGCGACGACGCAGTTCGCGCCCCGCAACCGGTCCCCGTAGAAGATCGAGCTCGCGAAGCACATGTAGCCGCCGTATGACCCGCCTGCGACCGCAAAACGCGCGGGATCGAGCCTGGGATTGCCGGCAAGTGCGTCAAGGAAGGCCCCGATGTCCATGACCGAGTCCTCGCGCTGGAACGGCCCATTGTCGAGCGCGACGAAACGCTTGCCGAACCCGGTCGAACCGCGCACGTTGGGATAGAAGACCGCGATGCCGAGCTCGTTGATCAGGTAGTTGGTGCGACCGAGAAAACCGGGACGGTACTGGGATTCCGGGCCGCCGTGGATGTTGACGATCAGCGGCCGCCGGCCGGGAAACCGCGCCGCCTCCGGCAGGTACAGGAAGCCGGAGACGCGCTCGCCGTCGAAGCTCGTCACCTCCACGAACTCGGGCTCGACATTGGCATTGGGATCGAGCCCGCCAGTCTCGCTCTTCGTCCAGCGCGTGACCGCCAGCGTGACGGGGTCGATCGAATAGGCATCGGCTGCGCTGCGGGCGGACGTAAAGCTGAGGCCGATGGTGCCCCAGGGCGCGATCTCGAGCGCACCCACCACGCCCGCGGGCAAGCCGGTCACCGTGCGGACCTCGCCGCTCTTCACATCCAGCAGCCGGACGATGCTGCGCCCGGCCTCGTTGACGGCGTAGGCGACGAAGCGGCCGTCCGGCGCGACGTCGAACGCATCGACGTCCCAGGGTGTTGCGGGATTACGCGGCGTGAACGCGCCGGTCTTCAGATCGAGCGTGCCCAGCCGCTTGAAGTCCGAGTCCTCGTCGCTGGTGACCCACAGCGTGCCGTCCGGCGCGAACACGGCGTCACCGTACGCGATCGGCCGCGAGTGATCGCCGATGGCCGTGAGCTTGCCGCTCGCGACGTCGAGCCGGTGGAGGTTGGTCTTGGTGACCGAGAGGTACTCGATGACGACCAGCGTCTTGCCGTCGGGCGAGAAATCGCGCGCGGCCCAGCCGCCGCCCTTGACCTCGGCCACCCTGCGGTCGGTCCGGCGATCACGCGGATCCATCACGTAGAGGTCGCTGTCGGTGCCGTTGCGCCGCGTGGAGCTGTAGGCGATCAGTCGGCCGTCGTGGCTCCACGCGTTGAACTGGTTGCGGCTCTGCCCGTCGGTCAGCAGCTCGAGCCGGCCGTTCGCGAGCCTGTGAAGCTGGTAGAACTCGTCGCCGCCCGCGTCCTTAGAGACGACCAGCACGTCGCCGGTCGGCGACCAGCGGCCCTGCAGCGGCTCGGCCTCGAAGCTGATCTGGATGCGCGCCATCATCGGGCCCGCCACCGTGTGCAGCTGCGTCACGTTGCCGAAGCGCGTCGTGATCAGCATCGAGCGGTCGGCGGCATTCCAGCCCGCGAACCCGGCGGTGCGGAACTCCATGTAAGGCCTGGTGTCGGCGACGAGTTGGTCCGGCACCGGCGGAATGCCGTCCGCGACCAGTGCGGCCGGCTTTGCGACTTCGGCGTGCGGCGCGAGCGGCAGGAGCAACGCCCAGAAGATCAGGAATGCGCGCATCGGGCTCTCCGGGAATGGGGTCTGGTTTATTGCGACACAGTATCTCGCAGAAGAGTCGCTTGAGTGGGCGGGCGGCACTGTGTTATCCGATAACTCGCCGACTCGACCGCCATTGCCACGCCAAGCCCATGAGGTCATTCATGCCCTTGCAGGATTCGTCACGCGCCCGCACCTCGATCGGGGTCGTCCTGCAGATCGCCACCTGCATCCTGCTCTCGATGCCGAGCGTGACCAACGCCAGCGCGGACGCACCGGACGACACGGCGGCGCTCTACAAGGTGACCTGCGCGATCTGTCACGACGTGCCGGAGACCAAGGCTCCGCCCACGGCCACGCTGCGCCAGTTACCGGCGGCTCGCATCCTGATGGCGATGGAGCTCGGCAAGATGCAGCCGCAGGCGGCCGTGCTGAAACCCGAGCAACGCGTGCGCCTGGCGAAATGGCTCGCAGCCGAGGAGGATGCCAGGCGCGACGCGTGGCTCACTGAACAGGCCTGCTCGCGCGAGACGCCGGTCCCGGTGACCGGACGCGAGAACTGGGGCCTCGGACGCGACAATCGCCGCCACGCCGACGGTGTCGTCATCGATCGCAAGAACGTGGGCGCGCTCGAATTGCTCTGGTCCGTCGCGCTGCCTGGGGTCACGACCATGCGTTCGCAGCCCGTCGTCGCGGGCGACACGGTCTTTCTCGGCAGCAAGGGCAGTCACCTGCTGGCGCTCGACCGCCGCAGCGGCTGCATACGCTGGGCTTTCCCGACCGACGGGCCGGTCCACTCGGCCATCACGCTCGATCGGACGCCCGACGGCGTCCACACGCTTTTCTTCGCCGACGAACTGGCCACTGTGTATGCCGTGAGTGCCACGACCGGCAAGCCGCGCTGGCGCGAGCGCATGAAGTGGTTTCCGACCTCGATCGTCAGCGGACCCATCACCTACTACGATGGCCGACTGTATGTCCCGATCTCGTCATTCGAAGTGGCGGCCGCGGGACTGCCGACGCATGAGTGCTGCCGCTCGCACGGTGGCATTGCGGCGCTGGACGCAACGACCGGGGCTGCAATCTGGCGCTTCGATACGACGCCCCACGCGGTCAAGACCGTCGTCAACCGCGATGGCGTGCAGATGTGGGGGCCGAGCGGCGCCGTGGTCTGGAACAGCCCGACCATCGACCCGAAGCGCGGTGTGCTCTACTTCGGCACGGGACAGAACTCATCGTCGCCGGCCACGGCGACCAGCGACGCGATCATCGCGCTTGACCTGAAGACCGGCGCCCAGCGCTGGATTTTCCAGGCGCTCGCCGACGACGCGTGGAATGCAGCCTGCCTGAGCGGCGGTGCGAGTTGCCCGACCGAGAACGGGCCCGACTTCGACTTCGGCGCGCCGGTCGTCCTGGTCGAGCGCAGGTCGGGCGACTTGCTTCTGGCTGGCCAGAAATCCGGCGAAGTCTTCGCGCTCGATCCGGACAAGGACGGCGCCGTCGTCTGGCGAAAACGGATCGGCTCGGGCAGCTCGAACGGCGGCGTACACCACGGCCTCGCATCCGATGGAGACCGCGTCTACGTGCCCATCGCGGATCCCGAGCGCAAGGTGGCCGGCTACGTGCCTCGGCCCGGCGTCTATGCGCTGGCAGTCGACGACGGCAAGCTGCTCTGGTCGCACCCGGTCGAGCGCGGCTGCAGGTTCGACCCGCAGGATGCACCGTTGGTCGGCCTGGCCGAAATGGCCAAAGGCAAGTCCGACCGATCGCCGTGGCCGGAGTGCGGTTACTACTACGGCCAGTCGGCTGCGGCCGTGATCGCCAATGGCGTGGTCTATGCCGGCGCGCTGGACGGCCGGATGCGCCTGCTCGATGCCGATTCCGGCGTCGCGTTGCGCATCATCGAGACCAACCGCGCGTTCCAGGGCAGCAACGGGATCCAAGGCCACGGCGGCGCGATCGACGTGGGCGGCGCGATCGTGGACGGCGACCAGCTGTTCATCCTGTCCGGCTACGGCATGTTCGGCCAGATGCCGGGCAACATGCTGCTCGTGTACGGGCTCAGGCGCGGCGAATAGCCTCGCCGCACGAGCGCTTCAAGGCCGCTGCACGCGGATCAGCGTTGATTGGCCGTCCTCGACGTGCCAGCCCGGGAAGTGCGCAATCGCCGTGTACGCCGTGCCGTCAGGATCGAACTCGACGTCGCGCGTGAAGGTCACGCGGCGCGGCATCGGGATCTGCTGCCACGCCTGGCTCGCGATGTCGAACGTGTAGAGGGAATCGCTCTGGTTGCCGTTGACCCAGACGATGCCGCGCGGCCGGTCGACGTTCAATGCATAGGGCGTGTCGGCGCCCTGCGGCCGCAGCGGCAGGTCGAAGCGGGTGAACTGCGCCGTCGCAGGATCGAACCGCGCAATGGCCGACTCCGGGAACGCCGTGATCCAAAGCTTGCCCGCGGCGTCTGTGCGCAGCCGGCGTGGGCCCTTGAACGGCGTCGCGAACATCTTGATCTCGCCGCTCATTGGATCGATCGAGCCGATCTCGTCGGTGTGCAGCCTCGCAAACCACACCTTGCCGTCGGGAGTGATGTCGATTCCGTAGGGCAGTGGCGTTCCGGTGGCCGCACGGTCCACCGGCAGCCACTTCGCGAGCGGCACGCCCCAGCTCATCAGCTTGAAGATCGCACCGATGTAGCGCGTGTTGAGCCACTCGCGGAAGCCGCGCGTGGGCAGGTCGTACATCTTGAAGCGCTGCGTGCCGCGATCGAACATCGCGATCTGGTTCGACAGCGCGACCGTGAACCAGACGCGATCCTGCGCGTCGATGCGGATCGTGTGCGGATAGAAGCCCTCGTCCATCTCGTGCAGCGTGAAGGCCTTGGTCTCGGGATCGAACTCGACCAGGCGACGCTGCGCCGACGGCGTGATGAAAATGTGCCCGTCCACGCGCGATTCGGCCAGCGAATGCGCGTTGGACGTGCTGTCGTGGCGTGGGAACTCCTTCAATCGCGCTGCGAGCAGGCCGCCATTCGGCTCGCCGTCGCGGTGCGGGATCTTGTACACGGTGACCCGGTTGGTCGTCGGGTCGACTTCGTAAAGGCGGTCCTGGATATTGTCGGCCACATAGACGAGACCGTTCGCCGCGACGAGCATGTCGTGCACCTGGCTCATGATGTCACCGAGCGGCCACTCGGTGATGGTCGTGCCGGCGAGCGCCGGGCTCCACGGCCGCGGTGCCTCGATGAGCTGCGGATTCTCGCGCAACTTGCGGTAGCCCGCGGACAGCAGTGCCGGCATTGTCTTCTGGTCCGGGGTCGACAACCGCGAGCCGTAGCGCATCATCCGCGTGATGATCACGCTCCACTCCTCCGGGGTACGCTCGAGGCGGATGAACGCGTTGCCCTGCTGGTGGCAGAACGTGCACTGCGTCTGGAAATGCAGCCTGGTGTCCCGATCGCCGAGATCGAGCGCGCCCAGCCACGAGCTGGCGGGCCGCGACTCCGCGAGCTTGAACGGGTCGGTTTCGGGCACCAGCGTGACGCTCGTTTCGCGCGTCCCGGGCGGCGGTCGGATGGCGAGATCCTGAAAGTCGGGTTTGCGCACCAGGTACTCCATCGGCGCGGCGCGATCCGCGAACTCCACGCGGCCGGCCGCGTCGCTGAAGCGCGTGATCTCGGGCACCACGACGTACGGCACCCCGGGTGCAGGATAACCGCCGTCGGAGGTGTCGGGATTCGGGCCGTCGACCGAGCGCTCGCGCACCATCACCGTGGCGAGTGGCTGGCCATCCGTGCCGCTCACCGTCAGCGTGGTCGCGAAGGATGGCGCACTCAATGCGATCAGCAGCAACGCGGTCGCGCGCCGCCGTGGAAAGGGCCTCGGACTTCTCATCGGATCTCCCCGAAACGTTCTCGTTGTCGCGCCGCGCGGCTCAGGACTCCGGCAGCCGGTAGATGTTGCGGTCATTGCGCTGCGCGTACAAGGCAGGCAGGAAGTGCGGCAGCAACCCCACTTCCTCGACCTGGTGCCGCTGCCACTCGCGCAGCATCGGCTCGCCGAACATGTGCCACCGCAGCAGCGCATTGATCGCCGGACCGATGATCGGCCAGTCCACGCCGATGATCGTGTCCACGGTGTAGGTCGCGCCTTGCGGCGAGTCGCCCCAGCTGTGGCGGATCTCGCCGAAGCTCACGCCAGCCATCTCGGGTCGCGTGACGAACCGTTGCGGCGACAGCTCGATCACGCGTGCAGCCCCTTCGCTGTCGAACGGCCCGAACCACTCGAAGCGCGCGACGACGCCGCCGGCACCGACACCGGGCTGACCATCGACCGCCGGCTGCTCGATCCAGATGCGGCCGTGCTCGGTGGGATGGAACAGGTGGTACATCGGACGCAGCGCGCCATCGAACACGACCTGGCTCAACGGCAACACGCGATACCACCACGCGAGCATCTCCGGCGTCACGCCCGGCAACGGCCGATGCTCGATCGCGAGGTAGATGCGGCCGTCGGGCAGGATCGTGTGCGCGGCCGCGGCCTGGCTCGTATCCGGCAGCGGCCACGGAATGCGCCGCGGCGGGTCGTGCACGTGCCCGGAGGCCGGCCGCAGCACGAACCAGACGAGGGCGGCGGCCACCATCAGCAACGCGACCGACCAGCCTCGCCTGCGGTGCAGCTGCGGCGGCCGTGGCCGATCTCCGACAGGACCTTGGTTCATGGCGTCTCCGGCAACGCGAATGCGATCAGGTAGTCGCCGGTGCCGCGCTTGTACATCGCATGCCCGCCGGCGTTGATCAACACGTACTGTCGCCCGTGCAGCGTGTAACTCATCGGCGTCGCGGTCGCATCGACCGGCAGCGCGTAGGTCCACAACTGGCGGCCGTCGCGCACGTCGAAGGCGCGGAACTGGCGGTCCATCGTCGCTCCGATGAAGAACACGCCGCCGTCGGTGACCAGTCCGCCGCCCAGGTTCGGCGTGCCCCAATCGATGTGCCACGGCCACGGCAATGGCCCCATTTCGTGAACCGACCCGAGCGGGGTCTCCCAGGCGATACTGCCGTGCGCGAGGTCGACGGCCACCAGCTTGCCCCACGGTGGCGCGGTACACGGAATGCCGAGCGGTGACAGCAGCGGCCCCACGGCGAGCGTGTAGGGCGTGCCCTGCATCGTCACGAACATCGTCTTCTGTCCGGCCACCGGGTGGTCCTGACCTGTGGCGGCCGCCGCACCGCGGATCAGTTGCGCGACGAACGGCGCGGCATTGACGTTGACGATCAACCACTGGCGCTCGGGAAAATACGCGCCGCCGCCCCAGTTGGCGCCGCCGAGGCTGCCCGGGAGCAGCAGCGTCGGTCGCTCGGCGAGCGGCGTGAAGATGCCCTCGTTGTGCAGGCCGGCGATCGCGTCGCGGCAACGACCGCGATCCCAGAACGTGAGGCCCCACGCGTCGTCCGGCGTAATTCGCGTCGGCAGCAACGGTGGCGGCTGGGTCGGGAATGGCTGCGTCGGCCACGCCGCTTCGCCAGGAATCGTGCTCGCCGGAACCCCACGTTCCTGCACCGGGAAGAGCGGCTGGCCATCGCGTCGGTCGAGGATGAACACGAAGCCCTGCTTGCTCACCTGCGCCAGTGCGGGCACACGGCTACCGTCGCGGCCGCGCCAGTCGAACAGCACGGGCTGGGCCGGCGTGTCGTAGTCCCACAGGTCGTGGTGCACCAGCTGGAACGACCAGACGACTGCACCGGTGGACAGACGCAGCGCGACCACCGAATTGGCATGCTCGTTGCGCCCCGGTCGCAGCCCGCCGTAATAGTCGGGCGACGGCGCGCTGGTCGGCACGAACACCAGGTCGCTGGCGGCATCCACCGCGAGCGGCGCCCACGCATTCCCCGCACCGGTACCGGTAACGCCTGCGAGCGGGTCGAAAGTCCAGCGCGGGGCGCCGGTCTCGGCGTCGTAGGCGGCGATTACGCCGCGCGGCGCCTCGGCGTGGGCGAAGTCGATGATCGACGAACCCACGACGACCACTCCGTTCGCGACGACCGGAGGCGAGCTCGAGCTGACTTTCTCGAGCCCGTAGCGCGCGTGCTCAACCAGCGTGACGACGCCGCGGTTGCCGAATCCTGCGCAGGGCTTCCCGTCGCGCGCATCGAGCGCGACCAACCGGCGGTCGACGGTGACGATGTAAATGCGATGTCGACACGCCATCGCCGCGTCCGATTGCGCCACTTCAGCGTATGCGACACCGCGGCAGCGATACGGGCGCTCGCTGGTGCGCGGTACTTGCGGATCATAGACCCAGCGCTCCAGGCCGCTTCGCGGGTCGAGGGCAAACACGCGGTTGAAAGGCGTGCAATAGACCAGGTGTTCGCCCGCTTCGCGCGGCAACAGGATGGGCGTGGCCTGCGCCGAGACGCTCGACGGCGGGCCCTTCGGCGCGGCCATGTCGCCGTTGCGGTGTGTCCACGCCGGCGTCAGCCGCTCCACGTTCTCGCGCGTGATCTGCGTGGCCGCGCTGTGGTGCCAGCCAAAGGGGTCGCCCGTGGCGTGCGCAGGCAGCCCGGCGACGAGCAGAAACAATGCGATCGTGGACGGTGCCCCGCTTCGGTTCAACCGAACCAAGGCAACGCCGTCTGCCGTGTCTTCGATGCAGTCGCGCATTTCTGGCGAGTGTGCCCGGTCGCCGGGACGCTGGCGAGAGCCGCGGACTGGACGATGAGATTCCCCCTCGCGGCGGATCGAAGGTTGCATCCTGCATGCGTCGACCGCAGGATGCCGCTGTCGGGCTCTCGCCTGCCGTGATCTTCAGACCGATGTCATTTCTGCGGGAACTGCAGCGTCGCAACGTCGCCCGGGTGGCCGTGCTCTACGTTGCGTCGAGCTGGCTGATCCTGCAGACGGTCGAGACCATCGGCTCATTGCTCGGCCTCCCAGCGTGGGTCGGCAAATTAGCCCTGCTCGCTCTCGGCGTGGGACTGCCAGTCGCCCTCGGCATCTCCTGGACTTACGAACTGACTCCCGAAGGCCTCAAGCGGGATGGCGCCGTACCGCGCAGCGAGTCGCACCGGCACGACAATGCTCACCGCCTCAACGTGATCACGCTGGTCGTGGCCGTCCTCGCCATCCTGACGGTGGCGCTCGATCGATTCCTGCCAGCACGAGGTGCCCATCGGCCGGTCGCGGCCGTCGCGACCGATGTGAGTGAAAGCGCGGTCAATGCGTCCGCTCCCATCGCGACCGTCGTGGCCGCCCGTCCCGCGACCGGGATCGCCGTGCTGCCTTTCACGAACATGAGCTCGGACTCCGAGCAGGATTTCTTCTCCGACGGCGTCACAGAGGAAGTCCTCAATCTGCTCGCCAACGTCGACGGCCTCAGGGTCACGTCCCGGACTTCGTCGTTCTCATTCAAGGGACAGGCGATCGACCTGCCGACGATTGCGCGCAGGCTCGGCGTCAGTCACGTGGTCGAGGGCAGCGTGCGAAAGGCTGGAGACCGCGTGCGCGTGACCGCGCAGCTGATCGACGTCGCGTCGGACACGCACCTGTGGTCCGAGACATACGAGCGCAAGCTCGATGACGTATTCGCCATCCAGGCGGACATCGCAGGGCACATCGCCCGGGCATTGGAGATTGCGCTCGGTGCCGACGACCTCGCGTCGATCGGCCGGCCCCCGACGGTCGATATCGAGTCCTGGCAGCGGTTCCTGCAGGCCCGCTACAAGTTGCGCAACCGCAAAGCGGCTGTCGACCTGGATGAGGTGCTGACGCTGGTCGATGCAGCGATCGAGCGCGATCCGAATTTTGCGCGCGCGCATTCCCTGCGCGCACTCGCGCTGCTGCTTCGGCCGACCTGGCAGGAGGGACAGGTCACATTCGAGGCACAACGCTTGAACCAGCCCGTCGGCAAGGAGACGGTTGACCGCGAGGCAATGTGGTCGCAGGCGTTGGTCGCGGCGAATCGGGCCCTGCAGATCGATCCGGGGCTCGGCGAGCCGTACGCCGTCCGGGCATTGCACGCCCAGGCGCACAATCTGTACGGTGAGGCGTATCGCAACTTCCGGGAGGCCGTCGCTCGCTCACCGTCCAACCCCGAGCTGCGCAACTGGTTTGGCGGCTTCCTGATGGACGCCGGCTACCTGCAGGCGGGTTGGGCGGAGCGACAGCGCGCGGGCGAACTCGACCCCTTGTCGCCATTGATTGCATGGCACGTCGGGTACGCGGCGCTGGTCATGGGACGGCCCGACGTCATCGAGGCGTACACAGCGAAAGCTCTCGAGAACGGCTGGGAGGGTCCCGAGCCGGTCGCGCTGGAGGGCGGTGGTGCCAGCGAGCGCGGCGATATCGATCGCGCCGAGCGGTTGTGGATCAAGGCTTTCCCGCATCGCGCGGAGCAGATCCGAATGTCGGTCAAGGCCATCAGGAATCACCATGTCGATGCCGCGACCGCGGACATGCTCGCGACACTCGCTCCCTACGGTCCGCCCGGTATCGCGCGCTTCGCGGTGCAGGCCCTGAGCAAGGATGTGGATGGCAGCCTGGCGACGATCCAGGGCACGCTGGATCCGGCTTCGCTGCGCAAGGCCGATGGCAGCGGCGGCCCCGTCCGGTCCCTTGGGGGCGACGGGATCGGCAGCGTCCTTCGCGCAGACTGGTGGATGCCGGAATCCGATGCGATGCGTCGGGATCCCCGCTTTGCAGAAATCATGCGCGACATCGGACTCGTCGACTTCTGGCAGGAGTTCGGATGGCCGGACAAATGCAAGCCGGTGCAAGGGAGCGTGCGGTGTGACTAATCTGCAGCCGTTGGCCATCGCAGTGAGGGCAAACCCCCAAAAAGAAAGCCCCGCATTCGCGGGGCTTTCTCGGCAACGATTCGCTGGCGCGAATTACATGCCCATATCACCCATGCCGCCCATGTCGGGCATGCCGCCGCCGTGCTTGTGCTCGTCGTCCTTCGGGGACTCGGCGACCATCACTTCCGTCGTGAGCAGCAGGCCCGCCACCGAGGCGGCGTTCTGCAACGCGAGACGCGTGACCTTGGTCGGGTCCAGGATGCCCATCTCGAGCATGTCGCCGTAGACGCCCGTCGCGGCGTTGTAGCCGTACGTGCCCTTGCCCTTCTTGACGTCCGCCAGCACGACCGCGGCGTCTTCGCCCGCGTTCGCGACGATCTGGCGGAGCGGCTCCTCGATCGAGCGCGACAGGATCTTGATGCCGATCGCCTGGTCCTCGTTCGAGCCTTCCAGCTTTTCGAGGGCCCGCTGCGCACGGATCAGGGCGACACCGCCGCCCGGGACCACGCCTTCCTCGACGGCCGCACGCGTGGCGTGCAGGGCGTCCTCGACGCGGGCCTTCTTCTCCTTCATCTCGATCTCGGTGGCCGCACCGACCTTGATCACGGCGACGCCGCCGGAGAGCTTCGCCATGCGCTCCTGCAGCTTCTCCTTGTCGTAGTCGGAGGTGGCTTCCTCGATCTGCTGCTTGATCTGGGCGATGCGGCCCTTGATCTCGCCCGGCTTGCCGTGGCCGTCGATGATCGTGGTGTTTTCCTTCTCCACGACGATCTTCTTGGCCTGGCCGAGGTCGGCGAGCGTGGCCTTCTCGAGCGAGAGGCCCACTTCCTCGGCGATCACGGTGCCGCCGGTCAGGACCGCGAGGTCCTGCAGCATGGCCTTGCGGCGATCACCGAAGCCCGGGGCCTTGACGGCCGCGACCTTGACGATGCCACGGATGGTGTTGACGACCAGCGTCGCCAGCGCCTCGCCCTCGACGTCCTCGGCGACGACCAGCAGCGGCCGGCCGGCCTTCGCGATGCCCTCGAGCAGCGGCAGCATCTCGCGGACGTTCGAGATCTTCTTGTCGTACAGCAGGATGTACGGGTTCTCGAGCTCGGCGGTCTGGTTGGCCTGGCTGTTGATGAAGTACGGCGACAGGTAGCCGCGGTCGAACTGCATGCCCTCGACGACGTCGAGTTCGTTCTGCAGGCTCGTGCCTTCCTCGACCGTGATCACGCCTTCCTTGCCGACCTTCTCCATCGCGTCGGCGATCGTCTTGCCGATCGACTCGTCGCTGTTCGCGGAG
>Ga0209253_10000015_pt1 | contig 104318 bp, 94 predicted proteins | sample FrelakmetBRP12BR_FD_187145 | JGI IMG/M metagenome (GOLD analysis project Ga0209253, IMG submission 187145) | Freshwater lake sediment microbial communities from the University of Notre Dame, USA, for methane emissions studies - BRP12 BR (SPAdes)... | ecosystem: Environmental > Aquatic >...
TGTACCTGCGCGAGCATCACTTTCCCAAACGTCTACGCCACTGCAGCAGCGGCCTAATCTTCCTTGCGAAAGACAAAGAACTCACAGCAAAAGAATCTAATCTTCCTTGCGAAAGACAAAGAACTCACAGCAAAAGAATCTATCCGCCCAATGAATGACGGCCAGGCAAACCCGCCCCGGTCAACGAGCGCAAATTATCGCCCTATAAAGAACTGGCATCGCGGGCGCGGGGGGGCGATTGCGGATGTCGCGGATACTTTCCCTTGGCGCCCTTTGGAATGCCTCGGGCGCGGCGGGGCTGTTTCACGAATCGGATCGAAGCAATGAGCCAATCGAGGCTGAACCCTTGCGAATGTCCCGCCCGTCCGCGGCCTTGCCGCGGGTTGGCGTGGCGAGGCCTTTTCGTCGGGACGCTGCTGGCCGCCGCTGCGTCCGCGTTCGCCGCCGGGCCCGAACTCGGCCGCGCCGGGCAGCTCGTGCGCGACGGCAAGTTCCAGGAAGCCTACGAGCTGCTGCTGCCGTTCGAGGCGTCTGCCAAGGGCGATGCCGCATTCAACATCCTGCTCGGCCGGGCTGCGCTGAAGACGAACCGGGCCGACGCGGCGCGTGGCCTGTTCGAGCGCGCGCTGGCGGTCGCGCCGGGTTCGATCGACGCCCACCTCGGCCTCGGTCGCGCCTACGTGGCACTCGGCGACTACGCGAGCGCGAAGATCGAGTTCGAGACCGTGCTGCGCTTCGACGACCTGCCGGCCGACCTGCAGCGGCAGGTCGAGATCTACGCCGAGGCAGCACAGGGCTATGCCGAGGGCAAGCGCCTGCTCGCCAGCGGCTATGCCTTGGTCGGCGGCGGCAACTACCGCGTCAACGGAACGCAAGGGTCGATCGCCGGCGAAGCCGATGACAACTTCTTCAGTGCCCGCGTTGGTGGCAGCCTCAACTACGAGTTGCCTGACGGCGTCGCGCTGGTCGGCAGCCTCGACTACCGCTACCGCAACTACGACAACGCCGACCGCCGGGACGACTCCGACCTGCGCTGGAACGGCGCCGTCAGCCGCACGATCGGAGAGGGCAACCTGGCCGGCGGCCTGCGCGGCCGGGTGAGCTACCGGGGCGACGGCCAATACCGCAACGACATTGGCCTGTATGGCAACTATCGCTACCGCCTCGACCCCGACAACCAGCTCGCGGCCGGCGCCGAGTTCCGGCGCCGCAATTACCCCAATGGCCCGCTGCGCGCCAGAACCCGCAACATCGCCGAGCTGACCGGGAGCTGGACGCACTCGCTGTGGGACCGCAAGGCGAGCTTCAGTCTCGCGGCGAACGGCGGCCGCGAGTTCAACACCGAGCGTGCCGATGGCGACTCCAACTTCTTCGGCCTCGCGCCAACCTTGAACTTCACCCTCAGCGATCAGTGGGGCGGATTCGTGTTCGCCTTCTGGCAGCACGACCGCTACAACATCGAACGCCTCAACGTCGGCCCGGCCGACGAGATCCTGGGCATCACGACGCGCAACGACAACCTGTATGAGGCCGGCGGCGGCCTGACCTGGCAGTTCGCCAAAGGCTGGACGCTGAACCCGCAGATACTCTACATCCGCGACCAGAGCAACATCCTGGCGGCAAACTACAGCTCGACCGAAATCTGGATCACGCTGCGCGCAGACTTCTAGCGCGCCCCACGGGGCCAACAGGGCACTTATTGGCCACGCCTTCGAGCGCGGTCTCGAGCGACTTGGCCCGCGTGCGGTGGTTGAGTTTGTCGGCATCCTGGACGAAGACGGCTAGCGCGTCGACGTAGTCGTGCTCGCGCTGCGACGCGAGGCCCGACTTGCGCGCCCGCTCGAGCAGCGTGGCGCCGTCGGCGAGCGTCTGGGCCGAGACGTTGCCCGGCCAGGCGAACGGATTGTCAAGCGAGGCCAGCGCGCGCACCCAGTACGTCATGCCGCAGGCGCCGTCGGCCTGCAGCGCCCGGTCGAGCGGCGCCTTGATCCGCTCTCACGCGAAGGAGTGGTAGTAGGCCATGGCGAGATCGAACTCGCGTTGCGCCGCGGCGTTGCACGACACCTTGAAGTGCACGGTCCCGAGTTTGCCGGCGGCGCCGTCGGCTTCGTGCGCCCCGGCCTGACGAAACGCGCAAACGGCGGCCAGCGCCATGGCGATCCGAACGCGATGAGGTCTCATGCCAGTCTTCTTGTTTGCCTGCCGGGCTCTTGCCGCTGGGCTATGCAGCGCTGCATTAGGGACTCGATCGTTGTTCGCGTCAACGATGGCCCATGTCAACGACATGGCCGTGCCGGGCCAGAGGGCACTCGTCGGGCGCACCGGGCCGGCAGACGCAGGCAGAACGCCTGCCGCGTAAGTACTCATAGCGCGAACACGGATCTGTGCCTCAATTGCGCAAGAGTCATCGGATTGCCTGACACAGACACTGGAAAAAGGGGCGGGGTTCGCGCCGTTGGAAGGAACTTCCCGTATGCGCGTTTCGGTCCTCGTCGCGGTTCTCACGGCTCTTGGCCTCGCGGGTGGGCAGATTCGCGCGCAGATCTCCGACGGGATCGTCAAGATCGGCGTCCTGAGCGACGAATCCGGGCCGTACGCGACCCTTGCCGGACCTGGGTCGCGGGTGGCGGCGCTCATGGCCGTAGAGGATTTCGGCGCGGCGGCCAAGGGGATGAGGGTCGAGGTTGTCTTCGCCGACCACCAGAACAAGCCCGACGTTGGCGTCAAGGTCGCCGTGCGATGGTACGACGCCGAACAGGTGGATGTGATCGTCGACGTGCCCACATCGTCGGTGGCCTTGGCCATCAACCAGGTCGCGCGTGAAAAGGCGCGGGCCCTGTTGGTCTCGACGGGGCCAGCTCGGATCTGACCGGCAAGGCCTGCTCGCCGAACACGGTGCACTGGACTTACGACACCTGGGCGCTGGCCAACAGCACCGGCAAGGCGCTCGTCAAGGCCGGCGGGGACACCTGGTTCTTCCTCACCGCCGACTACGTCTTCGGCCACAGCCTCGAGCGCGACGTGGCGGCAGTCGTCCTGGCCAACGGCGGCCAGGTGCTCGGCAAGGTGCGCCACCCCTTCCCATCGACCTCGGACTTCTCCTCGTTCCTGCGATCGCCTGAATCGCGTTGGCGCTCGCATCACGACGGCGTGACGCGCCGCTATGTGGCAGCAGGTGGCCGGTCGCGAGCCCGCGGTGAACATCCGCACCCGGCCACGAAGGAACCGTCACCGCAGGGTGGTCGACGATTCCCTTCAGACTGGCTGCAGTCATTCAGCGACGGCGCGTCAGCACCGGCCCACGACCCTCTTCGCTCATGCCTGACGGCCAAGCGTCGACAATCGCGGGGTTGAACGGTGGCGGTCCGCTGTCGTGACGTGATTGCCACCATCGAGAGGAGTCGCCAATGGGAAAGATCTTCAAGCGCAGCATTGCGGTCGTTGCGTTGGTCGTTGTCGCCGCTGCGGCCGCCGGCGTGGCGGTGTTCATGGGCGTGGGTCGCGGCCCGCGTGTCGACGGCGAACTGGTCTTGCCCGGGTTGACAGACAAGGTGCGCGTGCTGCGCGACGAACATGGCATCCCCTACATCTTCGCCGCCAACACACCTGACTTGATCCGCGCGCAGGGCTTCGTCACGGCACAGGATCGCATCTTCCAGATGGAGGGCTATCGCGCCATCGCCACGGGCCGGCTGGCCGAGGCCGTCGGTGAATCCGGCCTGGTCAACGACCGGCAGATCCGCCTGATCGGCCTGACCCGCAACGCGGCCCGCCACGCCAAGCTGCTGTCGTCCCAGGCCCGCGAGTTCCTGGGCTGGTACGCCGAGGGCATGAACGCCTACATCACCGGCCATCCCAGCGACCACCCGGTGGAACTGAAGCTCGCCGGCTTCACGGCACGCCCATGGACGCTGGACGACATGGTCACGGTACTGCACTACGTCAATTGGAGCCAGGCGGCTAACGTCAAGGCCGAACTGGTGATGCAGAAGCTCGTCGACAAGTTCGGCACCGACAAAGCCGCCAGCGATCTGGCGCCGGTCAACGTCAACCCGGATCGGCAGATCAAACCCGTCATCGTGGGCAGCGCAGGCGATGCCGCGCGGCTGGGCCTCGAAGACCACCATCTGCTGGCCGACCTCACGGCGGGCGACTCCAGCGCGCCCATCGCCGTGGGCAGCAACAACTGGGCCATTGGCAAGACCCGCTCGTCCAGTGGCGCGGCCGTGCTCGTCAACGACCCGCATCTGGACAGTCGCATGCTGCCCGGCATCTGGCACCCGGTCGGACTGTTCACGCCGCAGATCCAGGCCGTGGGCGCAACCTTGCCGGCCGTGCCCGGGATCACCGTCGGCCGCACGGCCCACGTGGCGTTCGGCGTGACCAACGCCTATGGCGATTCACAGGACCTGTTCATCGAACGGCTGGCGCCGGGCCAGCCCGACCACTACCTCGACGGCGACCAGGCACGGCCGTTCCAGGTAATCGAAGAAGTCATCCGCATCAAGGACAAGGCCGCGCCGAGCGGCTTCCGTGAAGAGCGCATGAAGATCCGCGCCACGGTGCGGGGCCCCATCGTCAGCGGGGCCGTCTTCGGCTACGACGGCGACCAGCTGCTGAGCCTGCGCATGGCTTCGGCCGAACTGGCTGGCGGCGCGATCGGCATCGACCAGCTGCTTGCGGCGCGCAACGTCGCCGAGGTGGATCGCGCCGCCCAGGCGATGGATGTGATGTATTTCAACTACGTGTTCGTGGACAACAACGGCGGCATCGGCCACCGTGCCACCGGCCGCGTGCCGGTGCGCGCCAGCAAGCAGGGCAGCCGCCCCAAACCCGCGGGCGCCGCCGACGACTGGCGTGGCTTCATCCCGCCGGATCAAATGCCCGGCACGCTGTCGCCGGTGCGCGACTGGGTGGGTACGGCCAACAACGACAATCGCCCTGACGACTACGCCTTCGACTATTCGTCGTATTTCTCGCCGAGCTACCGCTACCGCCGCATCGGCGAGGTGCTGGGCCAGGGCAAGGCCATGACCACCCAGGACCAGATCAAGCTGATGCTGGACATCGACAACTTGCAGGCCAGGCGGCTGCTGCCCATCCTGGTGAAGGCGCTGCAGGCCGACCCGGCGCAGGCCGAGTTCGCACGCATCCTGGCCGCCTGGGATGGCCGCGAGGACGCTGCCCAGGCAGCGCCGCTGATCTATCACCGCCTGTACGAGCAGCTGGCGTACGAGACCTATGTCGACGACATGGGCGACGAGCTGGCGCGCACCTATCTCGGCCAGTGGTACATGTGGCAGGAACGCTTCGACGCGCTGTTGGGCACACCCGACTCGCCTTGGTTCGACGATGCGCGCACGCCGCAGAAGGAGACGCTGCCCGACCTGGTGCGCCGCGCCGCATCCACGGTGCGCGCCGAGCTCGAGGCCAAGCATGGCCCGAACGCGGCGGCCTGGCGCTGGGGCGATGCACACCGTATTCACTTCTTCAGCCCGCTGCGGCGCACAGGCGCGGGGCGCGACCTGCTCGGCTTTGCCGAGAAGCCGATGAATGGTTCCGGCGAAACGCTGATGCGCGCGCTGACCCCTTACCTGGGCGATTTCCAGGTCCAGTTCTTTGCCTCGATGCGGCTGGTGGCCGACATGGGCGACAACGAAAAGATCCAGGCCGTAGTCTCCGGCGGTGTGGTCGACCGGCAGTTCCACCCCAACCAGAAGGACCAGTTGCCGGCCTGGACCGAAGGCCGGCTGCTGACATGGTGGTTCTCGCCGCAGCAAGTGGAGTCGCACGCCATGCATCGGCAGGAACTGGTGCCGAAGTAGGCGGGACATATTCCGCAATGAAGCGACCATTCCTATCGGAGAAGCTTCGCGGTGCAAAGCACGCGAAACACGCTACGCTGTTGATGAGCGCTTGCCTGCAGCGATGCCATCCAACAGTGTTGCCAACGACGCCGGCGCTGTGATGTGCGGGTTGTGGCTGGCGTCCAGTTCAAAGTAGTCCCAGCCCGGCTGCGAGCGCGCCCGGTCGGCAAACTGCCTGAACACATCGCCTGGTCCCGGCCGTTTGCAGTAGATGTACGAGCGCGGCAGTTGCTCGACCGCGCCGGTCAGCCTCAGCCGCTGCTCGAAGGTCCGCAACGGCTGCATCATGCGCAGCGGCGTGGCCCACTCCATATCGTTGGTGTTCGTATCTGGCGGCATCGGATTTGGAGGAACGCGCCAGCCGTCGCCGTGGTCCCGCGTCGAAGCCAGGACGCGAGCATGGGCCGCGGCGCCCACCAGGTCGGCCAGCGATTGGCCGTCCATTGGAGCAAAGCCGTCGAGGTAGACGAGATGCGCGATCCGCTCTGAAGCGCGATCCGCAACCCCTGTTGCCACCATGCCGCCGTAGCTGTGGCCGACCAGGATGACACCATGCAAGTCTTCGAATCGAAGAACGCCAAGGACATCAGCAATGTGAAGCTCGAGGTCGATGTCAGGCCGGGCAAGGTGGCTGCGTTCGCCCAGACCTGTGTGCGTAGGGGTGAACAACTCGTGCCCCTGTTCGCGCAGCAAGGGCCGCATCTTCTTCCAGGCCCAGCCTGCAGACCAGGCGCCATGAACCACCACGAAGGTCGCCACGTCATTCTCCCAAAGACCACAGGATAGCCTTGGCGGCCGGGCGCTTGTCTTAGATCATGTCGTTGGATGCGCTTGGCGCCCGTCAGCGGACCTTCAATGTTCCTGATGCGGCCATCACTGGGCACTGGTGGAGGGCCGGTCTAGAGCAGGTCAGTTGTTGAGCTTGGCCCGGCAGCTCAAGCGCGTCTTTGATCTGGACCGCGAGCACTGCCCGAACTGCGGGGGCGAGCTGAAGATCATCGCTGCCATCCTGGAGCAACCTGTGATCGAGAAGATCCTCACGCACTTGGGTCTGCAGGCCCGTGCGCCGCCGCGGCCGTCGTGGATGCGGTGGGTGCCCGCGCTGTGCCAGGCCATGCGGATGAGAAGGCCGCCGTAGTGGCCCCAGTCGGCGGGCCACCAGTCCTGCGAGTCGGTCATCAGCGCGTGCAGGTCCTTGACGACGGCGTCGAGGTCGAGGGTCTTGAATTCATTCGCATAGTCGAAGCTCTCGCCCATCGGGTTCGACTTCGGCGAGTGCTGGTGCAGGATGGCCAGGTTCAGCTGGTTGGGCCACCACCGGCGGTTGCCCTGGCCGCCCGCAGCCATGGTGGTGTGGAACGGGCACTTCGATTCGGTCGTCACGCGCATCTCCTTCAACTGTCGGTTTCGAACAAACTGCCGAGCCAGTCTAGGAGCCGTGCCTGTGCAGCTCAATGCAAGCGTGCCAATGGCAGCGATAGGCGCACCGAAACGAGAGCTAACGGTGCCTCCCGCACCGGCGCCGCGCAGGCGAGGGGGTCCGCGATGCCGCCGACGCGTTCAGCGGCTGATTCGCGAGAGCACGAGCTGGTCGCCGACCAGGGAACCGTATTCCCAGGGCTCCTGCCGATTGCTGGTGGCCTTCAGGACGGCCTGCCGCACGCGGCGCAGGACGACCGCGATGTCTTCCTCCGCATCGAGGTGCTGCAGGAGGGCCGTGGTGTATGGGCTGTTGCGTCCCCCGCCATCCTCCGCCGTGGAGCCGTCCTTGGTGGCGTACGCCACCAGCGTGCCGCTGGTGGTGTTCACGGGCGCCAGGCCGACGCTCACGGCACTGCGCGAGGCCATCAGCGAGCGCGAGAGCGGGTTGTCGCGGCAGGCGTCCAGGAACACCAGCCGTGTCGGCGCGGAGAGGTACTCCAGCACGTCGTTGAGAGACACGGCATTCAGCTTCACCGAGCCCACCGTGGCCCCTGCGGCCGGGAGGTCGACGGGCACGAGGTAGTTGATGCCGCTGATCTGCAGGCCGTGGCCGGCATAGAAGAGGATGTTGACGTCGTAGCCCGCGGCGCGGGTTTGGAAGTCGGCCAACGCCTGCACCAGCGCACTGCGGCCGGCATCGAGCATGAGGTCGACTTCGACACCGAAATTGCGCAGCATCTCGGCGATGGCGTTCGCATCGTTGCGCGGGTTGCCCAATGTGCCGAGGCTGCCGTAGGCGCCGTTGCCGACCACCAGCGCACGGGCCCGCAACCTTGGAGCCGACGGCCGCGCTGCGGCGGGCGGCTGGGCCAGTGCTGCACCTTGTCGGCTCATCTGGGCTTGCAGCGCCTCGATCTGCTGACGCAGCGCCGCGATATCTGCCGCGGAAGGCCCGTTGGGCTCGGCGGGCGCATTCGTTGCAGGCGCGGCGGCAACGACGGGAGGTACCGCTGCTGCGGCCTGCGGGCTGGGCATAACGCCAACGCGTGGCGCCGGTGCCGCAACCACCGCGAAGGCCACACGTGCCTGCTCGGCGAAGTCGCGAGCGCCCAGGCTGGACTGCCCATCGAGCACGACCAGCGTGCAGGCGCAGTCGGCAGGGCCCCTGGCTTCGAGTACCGCCGCCCTGCAATCCCGCAGGGCCCGATCCGCGCGCTGTTCGGGCGAATGACCGCTCATCGCCCGCTGCCAGGGTTGGCCGGTGCTCCAGGCGAAGCCGGCGACCGCCGGACAGGCTGCCGGCTTGCCGGGCATGGCCAGCGCGTACGACCCGGAGCTTGGCACGAGATCCTTCAACTCAGCTTGGCTGCCCCATGGCCTCAGTTCGGCCATTGCGTGGTCAGCCAGGCAGGTGCGGCTTCCATCGGCCAGCGCGACCTCGAGCCGCTGCGCACAGGCCGCCGTGGCGGGCCCGTGCACGAGCAGCGCCAGTGGCACGAGGGCCAAGCCGATGATCCAGTGTTTCATGATGACCCCGGTGCGCCGCTGAGAACGCGATCATGCCCCACGCATTGCGCGCCGAGAGGCTTGCGAGCGAGCGAGGTCAGAACTTGGTGTATCCACCGTCGATGACGAACTGCTCGCCGGTGGTGTAGCCCGAGGCCGCGCTGGCGAGGTAGACCGCGATCCCGCCGAAGTCGTCGGCCTGCAGCAGCTGTGCCGCACCATCACCCGCCCGGCGCTGGCCAACGAACGCGCCCAGTGCAACGCCGCCGGGCAGGTCGTGCTGAAGCTGAAGACGCCCTGGCGCGACGGCACCACGCACTTGGTGATGTCGCCGCTGGAGTTCATGCAGCGGTTGGCTGCCTTGGTGCCGCGGCCGCGCCTGCACGCGCGTGTCCCAGTTCTCGCCGTTGAAGGACAGCTTTGTGGCACCAAGTCGCGAGAGTTGTAAGACCGCTTGGGTCGTGCTGCGACCGTCGCGATGTTGAAGAGCAGTCGTTCGACCCCGGTCTGACCGGGTACGTAGGCAGGGCCGTGCTGGATCGCTGCGGCAGCGGCGTCCGGCCCGCTGCCACAAAGGGGTCAGCCCGGTATCCGTCACCAACTCAGCGGATGCACGCGATACAGATCGGCAAGTTCGCGGTAGACCGCGGGCGCCTCGGCCTCCAGCGCTTGTGGCCGTTCGAAGAACGCTTCTGTCACGACGGCAAAGTACTCGACCGGATCGCTGGCGCCGTAGGCGTCGATCGTCGCCGAGGGTTCATGCCGCAATCGCTCGAACGCGGCGCCCATGACCTCGTCCCACCGCCGTCGCATCGCACGATTCGGGCGCCAGGGTCGCCCGTCCGGCACTCCGGTGTCCTGGTCGATCTGATGGGCGAACTCGTGCAGCACCACATTGCGGCCGTCTGCGGGGTCGGCCGCACCCGCCAGCGCCTCCGCCCACGACAGGATCACCTGACCTTGAGACCACGATTCGCCGGTCAGCGCCTTGCGTTGCGCTTGCACCAGCCCGTCGCCCACTGGCCGGTCGTGGCGCACGACGAACGCATCGGGATAGACCAGGATCTGCCGAAGTCGCGGGTAGTAGTCCGGCCGCGTGTAGCCCAATAGCAGCAGGCAAGCCTGCGCGGCGATCGTGACCCGCACTTCGTCGGTGATGGACTGACCCTGGCAGCCAAGGAACGCCTTTTCGGCGACAAACACCTGGATGTGGCGCTTGAGTTGGACTTGCAGGTCAGCCGGCAAACGCGCCACCGCCGGCACGCGCCTTCGCAGGATACGGCGCCACGCCGCCGGAAACGGCCCGGCCCGCAGTCGGGCGCGGCGTCGCTCGGTCCACCACGGCTGCGCCACCAATGCAACCACCGCCATCAGCCCCACGATGGCCAGCACAAGCATCGGCAGCGCGGCACTGGCGGCTGTGGAGCCCATCGTCGGCAGATGAGACCACGGCGGGTCAATTCAAGCGAAATGTCGCGGGCTACCGGTCAGGAGCCGCCGAACCGCGTCGGCCCGGGTATGTGGGGACGTGGCTGTTTCCGTGCGCCGAAGGTGTTGAGCCGCCGGAATTTGGTAGCCTCATGGCATGCCCCACCTCGATCCACTCCCCTGGGAAGCCAGCCCGCAGTTTCGCGAGCGCTTCGAGCACTACCGGAACACGCGCGGCTTCGTGCCCAACAGCATCCTCACGATGCAGCGCCGCCCGGCGATCGCGCAGGCGTTCATGGACCTGAACCGGGCGGTGCTCTACGAAGGCACGGTGGCGGAGGAATTGAAGATGCTCGTCAGCCTGGTGACGAGCCAGGCCAGCGGTTGCCGCTACTGCCAGGCTCACATGACCAACCTCGCGAGCATCTACAAGGCTTCCGACGAGAAGATCAGCGCCGTTTGGGATTTCGAGACGAGCCCGCTCTTCTCAGCGGCAGAGCGCGCCGCGCTGCGCCTGGGCTACCACGCCGCGCTGGTGCCCAACGAGGCAACGAGTGAAGACTTCGACGACCTGAAGAAGTACTTCGACGCTGGCCAGATCGTCGAGATCGTCGCGACGATCGCGCTCTTCGGCTATCTCAATCGCTGGAACGACACGATGGCGACGACGCTCGAGCAACGTGCCGTCGAGGTTGCCGCGCGCGCGATCGGCGCCGTCGGCTGGCGGGCCGGCAAACACGGGGCTTGAGCATGCGTTGTCGCGGATGAAAGCGGCCGCTGCAGGTCGCCGTACGGCTCGAAGCCCGGCAGAATTTCGGCACGGTGCTTGATCGCCATCAGCGCCATGTGCCGTGGTTGAGCCCAATCCGGCGATGAGCATGATCTTCGTGTCAGACCTGCTCGACAGCCCTGGCAAGATCGAACTCGAGGCGACTGCGGTGGTGCCGCAGCGGTAGGCGCGCCGGGGCTTCCCGCTCAACGTGCGGCGGACGGCGGCGGCAGGCCGCGCAACGCCTGCGCCAGCTCGGCGGCCTGCCAGACCGCGATGCGGTGCTCGACCGCATAGGGGCGAGCGTTGTCGGTGAACTCGCCAAGGCCGATGAGCAGAGCGTCGGCCGCCTGCATGTGGTCGCGCGCGGCCTGCAACGCGCGCAGAACCTCCAGCCCCATGCGTGCGGACTTCCAGCGCCGCGCCGCCACCAGCATGGTGCGCCCCTCGCGTTCGAGTGCGAAGTCGAACGCGTCGGTGTTGCCACGCTGCACCGCGTAGCCGTCGCGCCGGAACGCCTGCTCGAGCACGGCCGCGAACTGCGGCCAGCTCATCGAGCCGACCGTCGCAGCGGTCTGCGCCACCTGCGCCGTGCTCGGCAGCCCCCACTGCCGCCAGGCCGCCACGGCGCCGATCACGACGAAGGGTAGCGCCGAGAGTGCGCCGACCGCGCGATAGCTGGCCGGCAGCAACGCGGCCGCCAGCAGCGCCACCACCGCCGCGACGACCACGCTCACCCACCACGGCGAACGCAGCAGCGTCGCGAACAGCGAATTCCTGGCCATCCGGAGTTTCAAGCAGGGCCTCCGCCGGCGCCGATCACGGCAATGTGCATGCTCCGCCTCCCCAGGGAGTCCAACCAGGAAAGCAACTCGCATCCTGAGCCGCAGCTCGATCGATGCGGTTCGACGTGTGCCGTTCGAGCGCCGGGTCGCTGCGGCCGGACGGAGTTTACGGCTGCTCGAATGGCGTGCCGTGTCAGCGTCGGCTCGGGTGCTGCTCTGTTTGCTCGTCGACTTCCTGGCGCTCATGGCAGCGGCGCCCTCGACCACGTTGCCTTCCTCGCCACCGGCCTGACTGCCATGCGTGCCAAGCTCGAGCGCCTGAGAACCGCGGGTCACGGCCGTCGCCGATTCTTTACACGCTGGCGCGAAGGACCGATCATCGCGGTGCGGCGCGCAATGGCGCCGATCACCAGGGAGCATTTCAATGCACGACACCCCGCGACGCGCAGCCCGCGCGCGCACCACCCGCATCGCCGCGGCGATGTGCATCGTCGCCGCCGGCTTGGCCGGATGCACCTATTACGCCACCCCTTACCCGGCCCCATACACGGTTGCGGCCCCTGCGAGCTTCGACCGCTCGTGGGATGCCGCCGCGGCCGCGATGGCCGACAACGGTGTCGCGATCACGGCGCAGGATCGCAGCGCAGGCATGCTCACCGGCCGGCGCGGCGGCATCGAGATCGTGACCCAGGTGCGCACGCAGGCCGACGGCAGCGTGCGGGTCGAGTTCAACGCCCGCGGCAACATCGCGGAGGATCGGGGACTGATCGAACGGGTCTCGGCGGCCTACGACCGACGCATGGGCCGCTGACTCAGGCGGTTCGGCGGGGGCACCGGACGAGCCATCGAGGTCGGTTCGACCAGGGGCGCCTTCGGCGCAGTGCACCGATGCCCGTGCCCGAGACGGAATTCGGGATCCGTCGGGGAGGCGTCGGTTTCACGGACAACAGAAAGATCTCAAACCCATGTCGACGAATGCAACGTTTCTGGCTCCCGGTGAAGGCGAGACGGTCTTCTCGGTCAGCTCCACGCCGATCAAGTTCGGCCCTGGCGCACTGCGCGAAATCGGCGCCGACGCCCAGGCACTCGGCATGAAGCGGGTCGCCCTGTTCGTCGATCCGCATGTGCTGGCCAGCGCTCCCGGCGAGACGGCGCTTGGCGCGCTCCGCGCAGCGGGGCTCGACGTCGAGGTCTATTGCGAGGCGCGCTGCGAGCCCAACAGCGATTCGTTCGAGGCGGCGGCGGTCTTCGCCCGCGAGGGGGCCTTCGACGGCTTCGTCTCGCTGGGCGGCGGGTCTGTGATGGATACCGCCAAGGCAGCCAATCTTCTATCCTCGCACCCCGACGAACTGATCGCCTACATCAACGCGCCGATCGGCCGGGCCAAGCCGATTCCGGGCCGGCTGAAGCCGCACATTGCCTGCCCGACCACCTGCGGCACCGGCAGCGAGACGACCGGCATCACCATCGTCGACTTGAAGTCCGTCGGCCTGAAGACGGGTATCGCCTCGCCCTGGCTCAAGCCCTCGCTGGCGATCATCGATCCAACCACCACCGAGACGCTGCCCGGCGGCGTCGTCGCGGCGACCGGCTTCGATGTACTCACCCATGCCGTCGAGTCGTTCACGGCGCGGCCCTATACCAGCCGGCCGCGGCCGGCCCATCCGTCGCAGCGGCCGCCGTACCAGGGTTCGACCCCCTACAACGACATCGGCGCGCTCGCTGCCATCCGCCTGGGCGGAAAGTACCTGGTCCGCGCCGTGCGCAACGCGGGCGACAAGGAGGCGCGCCACCAACTGATGTTCGCTTCGACGCTCGCCGGTCTCGCCTTCGGCAGCGCCGGCGTGCACATTCCCCACGCCATGTCGTACTCGGTTGCCACCCTCAAGCACGAGTTCACCGCCACAGGTTACGAAGAGCGTGATGCGATGGTTCCGCACGGTATCGCGGTGGTGATCAATGCCCCGGCCGCCTTTCGCTTCACCGCGTCGGCCAATCCGGGTCGGCACCTGGAGGCGGCTGCCGCCTTGGGGGTCGATATCGCTGGCGCGGCGCCCGAAGACGCAGGCGGGATCCTCGCCGAGGCGTTCATCGCGCTGATGCGTCAGACCGGGCTGCCGTCCGGCATCGCCGCTCTGGGCTACAGCGAAGCCGATGTGCCGGCCCTGGCCGCAGGGGCGTTCGCTCAGCAGCGCCCGCTGGTGATGGCGCCGCGCAGCGTTTCCAAGCTGGACTTGGAAGCCATCTACCGCGATGCCATGCACTACTGGTGAGTGCCGGGATCAGCAGGTGACGAGATCGGTGTGTGCGAAGCGCTTTTGCCGGTGACTATTCGAACAACAGAAGCGCCCCGCCTGTTTCAGGGCTTGAAGACAAACCCCGGCCCGATCGACACCTCGGCCGGGATCGGCGGCAGGTCCGAGAACAACTCGGGCTTGTCCTTCATCACCTTCAGGATGTGCTTGGGCTCGATGTGCTTGTTGACGTCGAAGGTCGACTTCAGGATGCCGAGCCGGCTCAGCCGGTCCTGCGCCGCCCACAGCGCGCGGTAGTTGTTCGCCGACAGGCGCCGGTCGTTCTGCTGGATGTTGAATTGCATCGCGGCCTCGGCGACATCGGGCTTCAGCCCCGGGATCCAGCGTGTCGCGACCTGGGCCGCGAGCTTCGGATTGGCGCGCATCCACTTGTCGGCCTCCGACACCGCCGCGAGGAACTTCTCGATCGTCTCGCCGTTCTTCTCGACCCAGCCGCGCGTGGCGACGTTGAAGCCTAGATACGAGATTACGTCGCCGCCGCGGATCACCAGATACGCGCCCGGCACGTCCTTCTGCGCGACGATCGGCCACGGATCCCAGCCGGAGAAGGCGTCGATGCCCTTGGACAGCAGCGCCACCGTCATGTCGGGCGGCGGTGTGTTGACCAGCGTCACGTCGGCCGGCGTGAGCCCGCCCTTCTCGATCAGCGCGAGCGCATATAAGTGATTGATCGTGCCGAACGACGCGGCGATCTTCTTGCCCTTCAGCGTCGCCAGGTTGTTCTTGTCGATTCCCGAGCCCTCGCGCGCGACCAGCGCCATCGTCGCGTCGGAGCCCAGTTTGGTGGCGTTGCCGCTGTAGTTGCCGAGCGCGACCAGGTCCATGCCGCGCAGCACCGCGCCGATCATCGGCACGCCCACCTGCACGATGTCGCTTTCGCCGGCCTGCAGCGCATTCAACGCGTCGACACCGGTCGCGTAGGGCCGCGCCACGGTCACGTCCAGGCCGTGCTTCTCGAAGAAGCCGCGCTCGAGCGCAATCGGCAGGCCGACCTGGTCGATGCCGGTCACCATGCCGGCCTTCAATTTCACGAGCGTCTGCGCCGTGGTTGGCGCCGGCGCGGTGGCGGTCAAGGCCAGCGCCGCCAGCGCCAGCAGCGGTGTGGCCACGGTGCGCCAGGATCCAAGCAACTTGTCTCTCTTCATCACGGTCTCCTCGGGTGGTTCATCATTCGACGGGCAACGGCGCCACGCGCTTGACCCAGTAGGGCCGGGCCAGCGCGTTCAGGTCTGCAATGCCGACGCCACGGACTTCGATCGAATCATCGCGCGTGCCGGACACGCGGCCATGCTGCTGAAAGGCCAGCACATGAAAACGCTCCGGCGGAACTCTCAGGGTCACGAGCACGTTGACCTGGCCCCGTGCATTCGGTGTGAAGCCAGGCATGACCTTGGTCGGAGCCATGAGCACGAGGCCGATCTTCCACATCACGACTGCAATGATCGCACCGATCACGATGCGGCCTCGCGTCGAATGCACGGCGTCGCGGATCATGCCCATGCCGGCATCAAGCCCGATTCATGCCACGCGCACCTGCTGCAGCACGCGAGCCGCCAGGGCCTTGAACCCGGCGTCTTCGATGAGTCCATCCCACGACCGCGGCCGCGGCAGATCGATCGCGATGTCGTCGAGCACCGAGCCCTGGGACAGCACGATGACGCGATTGGCCAGAAACACCGCTTCGTTGACGTCGTGCGTGATGAACAGCACCGTCGGCCGGCGCTGGGCCCAGATCCGGGTCAGTTCCTCCTGCAGCGTCATTCGTGTCTGCGCGTCGACGCTGGCGAAAGGCTCGTCCATCAGCAGCACGTCGGGTTCGTTGGCCAGGGCGCGCACGACGCCGACGCGTTGTTGCATGCCGCCGGACAGTTCATTCGGATAGCGCTCTGCCGCATCGGTGAGGCCTGCCAGCGCCAGGTATTCGCGCGCGATCTCGTGGCGCTTGGCCTTGGGCACGCCGCGCATCTTCGGCCCGAACGCGACGTTGTCGAGCACCGTGCGCCACGGGAACAGCGCGAACGACTGGAACACGACGCCGCGATCCGGCCCCGGCCCGCTGACGGCGCGGCCGTCGACCCGGATCTCGCCCCCGGTCGGCGCCAGGAAGCCGGCGATCAGGTTCAGCATCGTCGTCTTGCCGCAGCCGGAAGGCCCGACGACCGACACGAAGTCCCCCGCGTCCACTGCCAGCGAAATATCGCGGATCGCCGTCACCTGCTTGTCGGCGAACGGATCGAAGTAGGTCTTCTGCAGATGCTCGATCGTCAGGCTCTTCATCGCGTCACCAGTCCCCAGCGTTGACCGGTCGCACGCTCGATCGGCGCCAGCACCCAGCCGTCGACGATATACCAGAGCACACCCAGCACGATCATGCCGAGCAGTATCTCGACCACCGACCCCGCGCGGCGCGCGTCGAACATCAGAAACCCGATGCCGCTGGTGCCGACGATGATCTCCGCCGCGATCAGCGCCCGCCAGCCAAAGCCCAGGCCGTTGCGCAGCCCGGTCATGATGTTGGGCAAGGCGCCCGGCAGAACCACCTCCCACAGCACGCGCAGCTTGGATGCGCCCAGCGACAGCGCCGCCCGGTGCAGCTCCAGCGGCACCGAACGCACGCCCAGCACCGTGTTGAGCACGACGGGGAAGAGCACGGTGTAGACGATCACGAAGATCATCGTCGTGAGGCCGAAGCCGAACCAGATCAGCAGGATCGGCAGCCAGGCGATGTCGCCGATCGCCTGGAAGAACAGCAGCACCGGCCACAGCGCCCGGTGCGCGCGATCGCTCAAGCCCACGAGCAGGCCGAGCGGAATGCCGATCGCCAAACCCACCGCCGTGCCCGCCGCCAGGCGGATCACGCTGTCCTCCAGGTAGGCCGGCAGGATGCCGTTGACCATCAAGATGCCGAATTTCTGGATCACCTCCAGCGGGCCCGGAAAGAACACCGGGGGGAAGATGCCGGAGCGCGCGACCGCGGCCCACAGTGCGACGACGGGCACGAAAGGGACCAGCGACGCGAGCGCGGGGTAACGGGCTGACCATCGGACGTAGGCGCCCCAGAGGCGCTGCGCCGGCGACGCAGCGGCGGCGGTCATTGGGCATCCTCCGTGCTGCGCACTCCGGAATTCGCCACGGGACCCGCAGGGGCCCCTTCGTGGCCCTTAGCGGCCCGGCGGCTCATGCAGCCCTCACCAGTCCCCAGCGCTCGATCGTTGCTCGCTCCAGCGGGGCGAGCAGCAGTCGATCGATCAACAGCCACAGCAGGCCAATGATGATCATCCCCAGCACGATCACCTCGGTGCGGTAGAAGTCCCTGGCGACAAAGAGCATGTAGCCGAGGCCGACGTTGGTGGCGATCATCTCGGCGGCGATCAGGCCGCGCCACGCGAAACCGAGACCGGTGCGAATGCCGGTCACGATGTTGGGCAATGCGCCCGGCAGCAGCACTTCGGTGAGCAGTTGCCACCGACTGGCACCGAGTGAAGCCGCTGCGTGACGCAGCGGCATCGCGATGCCCGTCACGCCCAGCAGCGTGTTGTAGGCAACGACGAAGAACACCGCGTTGAAGATCACGAAGGTGATGGCACCGAAGCCGTAGCCGAACCACAGCGTGGCGATCGGGATCCAGGCGATGCCGGCCAGGACCGAGAAGAAGCGCAGCAGCGGCGTGAAGAAGCTCGAGACCGCGCGGTTGGTTCCCATCGCGATGCCGAGCGGCACTGCGATGGCGATGCCGATCAGCGTGCCCAGCGCAATGCGGCCGAGGCTGGCACCGATGTGCCGGATCAACGTTCCGTCCTGGATCGCCTCGACGCCCGCATTGACGACCGGCGCGATTCCCGGAAAGACACGCGGGCTGACGTCGAAGCCGCGCACCACGACTTCCCAGATCGCCAGCAACGCGAGCAACGGGAGTACAAACCCCGCGGCAGCTGCGACGCGACCTGGTCTCCTCATTGGGGCCGGATCTTACAGGCGCGGTCGCTGAGGTCGTGGTCCGCACGGCGTGCGAGTTCATACTACGGGCGATTCGACGGATGCGACCATTGCCGCGTCCCAACAAGGAGACACCATGAAGCGCCGTCAACTGCTGCAGGCAGCCTCGGCTGTGGTCGCAGCGCCCAAGCTGAGCTTTGCACAGTCCTATCCCACCAAGCCGATCCGCTACATCGTGCCGGTGGCCGCCGGTGGCGGCAACGACATGATCGCGCGCGTGGTCACCGAACGCTGGGGCGCGCTGATCGGCCAGAACTTCGTGGTTGAAAACCTGGGCGGCGGCGGCGGGGTCATCGCCAGCCAGACCACCGCGCGTGCGGCGCCGGATGGCTACACGCTGATGCAAGGCTACGTGGCCACGCACGGCACGACGCCCGCGACGCGCCGCATCCCCTACGACCCCATCAAGCAGTTCACGCCGATCGGGATGATCGGAGCGACCCCGAACGTCTTGGTCGTCAACGCCAGCCTGCCGGTGCAGACGGTGAACGAGTTCGTCGACTACGTGAAGCGCGGTCCGGGCAAGCTGAGCTACGGCTCAGCCGGGGCGGGCTCGCTCACGCACATGACGATGGAACTGCTCAAGCAGGAGACGGGCACCTTCATCGTGCACGTACCGTACCGCGGCATCGCGCCGGCGATCACCGACCTGCTGGGCGGGCAGACGCAGGCGATGTTCCCGGGCCTGGCCGCAGCGTTGCCCCACCTGCGCTCGGGCCGCATGCGCGCCCTGGCCGTGACGGGCAAGGCGCGCAGCGCACAGCTCAAGGACGTCCCGACCATGGAGGAGGTCGGCTTCAAGGGGTTCGACGCGATGCAGTGGTATGGCTCGGTGGGCCCCGCCGGCATATCGGCGGACGTGGTGAAGCGCCTGAACGAGACGCAGGTGGCGGTACTCAAGACGCCCGACCTGCGCGACAAGCTCGCGGCCGAGGCCGTCGAGCCATGGCCGATGACACCGGAGCAGTTCGGCGAGTACATCCGCGCCGAGATCGCACGCTGGACCGCGCTTGCCAAGGCGCGCAACATCCAGCTCGAGGAATGAGGCCAAGCCAGGCCCACGTGTCCGCTGGAGCGCGCATGCAGTCGTACTGGATGCAGATGACCGACACCGGGACTGTGCTCGACCTGCGCGACGCCGAGGTGCCGAGGCCGGGGCCGCAACAGCTGCTGGTGCGCCTGCACGCCGCGGCGCTCAACCGCGGCGAGTTCGTTCTCGGCCACGGCCTGCACGGCAAGGCCGGCACCTGGAAGGCCATCGGCGGGGAGGGCGCGGGCGAGGTCGTCACGGTGGGTGACGGCGTCAACGGCTTCGAGCCGGGCGACCGCGTCATGGGGCGGTGTGCCGGCGCGTTCTCCGAATACGCCGTGATGGAGGAGGCCGAGGCGATCGCAATGCCGGCGACCCTGTCGTCGGAAGAGGCCGCCAGCATCCCGATGACGTTCCTCGTTTCCTACGACATGCTGGTGCTGCAGGGCCGCGTGAAGGCCGGCGAATGGCTGCTGATCAACGGCGTGTCGTCCGGCGTCGGCGTGGCCTCGCTGCAACTGGGCAAGGTCATGGAGGCCAAGGTCATCGGCACCTCGGGCTCGGCCGACAAGCTCAAGGCGCTCGCGCCGCTGGGGCTCGACGTCGCACTGTGCACGCGCGCGGCCGACTTCGCTCCCGCGGTGATGGAGGCCACCGGCCAGCACGGCGCGGACCTGATCGTCAACGCGGTCGGCGGCTCGGTCTTCGCCGAGAACATCCGCGCGCTGGCCTTCGAAGGCCGGCACGCCACCGTGGGCTATGTCGACGGCGTGCTGCACGCCGACCTCGACCTCGAAGCGCTGCACGCCAAGCGACTCACGGTGTTCGGCGTGTCCAACAAGTTGCGCAGCAAGGCGCAGCGCGCCGCTGCCGTGCCGCGCTTCGTCGCCGACGTGATGCCGCATTTCGCGGCCGGGCGCATCAAGCCGCAGATCGACCGCGTGTTCGACTTCGCACGGCTGAACCAGGCGAAGGAGTGCATGGAAGCCGGCGGCCATGTCGGAAAGATCGTCTTGCGCATGCCCGCCGCGTCGTGACTCTTGCATCGCTGAGACAAGCCATGAGAGTGACCCGTCTGTACCTGGCGCTCGCGCTCGGCGCTATAGCCTGCGGTGCCGAGGCACAACCCGCCGCGTATCCGAGCAAGCCGATCCGGCTGGTCATCGGTTTCGCGCCCGGCGGTGCCGCCGACACCGTGGCACGGGCGATGAGCGATGCTTTCGGCAAGGCGTTCGGGCAGACCGTCGTGGTCGACAACAAACCAGGAAACGGATCGAGCATCGCCGCCGAGCTGGTGGCCAAGTCGCCGGCCGACGGCTACACGCTGCTGATCGCCAGCCCCAGCAGCATCTCGGTCAATTCCGCGCTGAATCCGAACCTGGCCTATACGGCGCGCGATCTGATCGCCGTCACCAAGATGACCACGTCGCCGCTCGTGCTCGCGGTCAATCCCGCGACGGGCATCCGATCGGTGACCGACCTGATCGCGGCCGCGAAGAAAGACCCCGGCAAGCTCAACTACGCCACCTCGGGCAACGGCTCGGCCCCTCACCTGGGCGCAGCGCTGTTCAGCCAGTTGACCGGCGCGGAAATGACGCACATTCCCTATCGCGGCGGCGCCCTGGCCATCCAGTCGGTCATCGCGGGCGACACGCAACTGACCTTCGGCACATCGCCTTCGGTGCTGCCGATGGTGGCCGGAGGCCGGCTGCTGGCCCTCGCCGTCAGCACCCGCGACCGTTCGGCGCTGGTGCCGGGACTGCCCGGCATGACGGAGGCCGGCTTGCCCGAATACAACATCGAGTTCTGGTACGGCATGTTCGTGCCCGCCGGCACTGCGCCCGCCATCGTGAAGAAGATCTACGACGCGACAGTCGCCGCGATGCAGCAGAGCGCCGTCGTGACCGTTCTGGCGCGTGAGGGCACCGAGGTCTCGCTGTCCGCGTCGCCTGAGCACTTCAACAACTTCCTGGTCGAGGACGGCAAGTTCTGGGTCAACCTGGTCAAGAGCGCGAAGGTGAAGATCGACTGAATTGTTCTTCGCGGCCGGCGGACCGCCGTCGATCACCCATCACGAACAACTCCACGCCCGTTCGCATCGGCGTCCTGAACGGCGACGGCATCGGCCACGAAATCCTCCCGTCTTCGGTCATAGACTTGGAATTGTCGCTTTCTGCCCTTCGGGGTTTGTGTATGTACAAGCCTGCGGTCGTCGCGATAGCCGCCTGCGTTCCTACCCTGCCTGTCGGAGGCGCCACCATTTCGATGGAAGCGACTCAGCCAAGCGAGAAGAGAAGGGCAGAACTCTTCACGCATGTCTTCCTGAGGAAATCGTATGACCGAGCGCAAGGCAGCAATCATCACCGGCTCCGCGACCGGGGTCGGCGCGGCGACCGCACTCGGGCTGGCTCGCCGTGGCTACGACGTCTTGATCAACTATTCCAAGAGCGAACACGAGGCCAGGGAATCCGAAGCAGCCTGCCGCGCTGCCGGCGCAGATACGCTGCTCTTCTGCGGCGACGTTGCCGACGATGGCGCTTGCCGGGGCATGGTCGAGGCCGCGTTCGGTCGATGGAAGCGAATTGATGCCCTGGTGAACAACGCGGGGATCACTTCCTTTGCCGGCTCGGCCAACTGGGACGCGCTCGACGCTCAGACGTTCCAGAACATTCTCGGTGTGAACGTGATCGGTGCATTCCAGATGGTTCGCGCCTGTGTCCCGCACCTGAAGGCCGTCAACGGAGCCATCGTCAATGTCTCGTCGATCGCGGGGGCGCTCGGCATCGGCTCCTCGATAGCCTATATCGCGTCTAAGGGCGCCATCAACTCGCTGACCTTGCATCTTGCGCGATCGCTGGCGCCTGAGATCCGCGTCAACGCGGTCTGCCCTGGAATGATCACCACGCGCTGGTTCGTCGACGGCATCGGTGCCCAGGCGTTCGAGAAGCTCAAGGCGCAGTACGAACAGTCGACACCGCTCGGTCGGGCCTGCACGGCGGAGGATGTCGCCGAATCGGTGGTCTGGCTGATCGAAGGCGCCCGGACGATAACGGGTGAACTGATCTTGCTCGACTCCGGGATGCATCTTGGCCGGGCGCCGACGGTCGTCCGCGCGCAGTCCTGAGCCGTTAGCCCTCGCTCGACCGGGAGGCGACGGCGTCTTGCCGCTGGGTTCGGGAGTCGGGTGCGGCTTCTGGCAGCGGCGGGCGATACTGCGTCGCCGAGCCTGATGCCGTGAACCTGTTCCGCAGCGCGAACCCCTGGCATGTGCCGCTGATCTTCGCGGTCAGCTTCGTCATCCACTACCTGGACCGCAACGCCATCGCCTACGCGCTGCCGCAGATCGCGCAGGAGCGCGGCTGGAGCGATGCGCAGGTCGGCGAATGGGGCCAATACCTTCTGGGTGCGTTCTTCCTGACCTACGGCGTGGCGCAGATGGTGTTGTCGGGCGCGGCCGAGCGTTGGGGCGCCAAGCGCAGCATGGTGCTGGCGATCATCGGTTTCTCGACGGTCAGCATGGCCGTCGGGCCGCTCGGTGGATCGCTGCTGATGCTGGTGGCGCTGCGTCTGCTGCTCGGGCTGACCGAGTCGGTGCATGTGCCGATGATGGGCGTGATGACGGCGCGGCTGTTCCCGCCGGCGCTGCGCGCCACCGCCAACTCGACCTGGAGCGTCGGCCTGATCCTGGCCACCGCGCTCGGCTCGCTGGTCACGGTGCCGCTGATGGCGGCGCTCGGCTGGCGCTGGGCCTTCGTGATCATCGGCGCCGCCGGCCTGGTGATCGCGCTGCCGCTGGTGCTGCGCTTCGTTCCCGATGCGAGGCCGTCGCAGCCGCCACGCATCGACGGATCCGCCAGCTTCCGCCGCCTGCCCGATTACTGGCTGTACGTTGCCGCCGGCGTGCTCAACGCCTTTTGCGGCTACGGCATCCTGGGCTGGCTGCCGACCTACTTCGTGCGTGCCAAGGGCCTGGACTTCGAGGCGCTGGGCTGGCCGCTGGCGCTGGTGTTCTCCTCCGGCGTGGTCGGCACGCTGGCCATCGCCTGGCTCGGCGACCGCACGCGGGCGCGACTGGCGCTGGCCAGCGCCGGCTTCGTCGGTGCGGCGGCGATGCTGCACCAGGCGATCTCGGCGCAGCAGCTGGCCACGATGGTCGCGCTGTTCGCGGCGGCGGTGTTCTGCCAGAGCGCGTTCCAGGCCCAGGAGCATGCGTCGCTGCAGAAGCTGGCCAGGGACACCGAGGTCGGTGCGGCCACCGGCATCTACAACGGCATCAGCCTGGTCATCGGCGGCGTCGTCGGCAGCGTGGTGCCCGGTGCGGTGGTCTCCGCCACCGGCAGCTTCGACGCCGCGCTGCGGGTCATCGTCGGCGTTGCGCTGGTCAACGCGGTGATCATGGCGACCCTCAGTTTCCGCACCCGGGAGACCACACGATGAACGCAGCGCCTGCGCGCCAGACCCTGCCCGCCCAGGGCCGCCCGCGCGCCGAAGTGCTGGACGAGCTGCGCGGCTTCGGCCGCGACGACCCGGATTACAAAGCGGGCCGCGTCTGGAGCCTGGTCTACTACCTGGACGAAGAGCTCGAAGCGTTCCTCGGCCAGGCCTACCAAGCCTACTCGTCGGCCAACGGCCTGAACCCGACGGCGTTCAAGAGCCTCAAGCGCCTGGAGAGCGAGATCGTCGCCACGGTCGCCAGCCTGTTCCACGGCCCCGAGACGACCTGCGGCGTGGTCACCTCGGGCGGCACAGAGAGCTGCCTGCTGGCCGCGAAGACCTACCGCGATATGGCGCGCGCGCAGCGCGGCGTGACGCGACCCGAAATGATCCTGCCGACCACCGCGCACGTGGCCTGGTTCAAGGCCTCGGAGTATTTCGGCATCAAGGTCCGACTGCTGCCGCTGGATGACCAGTTGCACACCGACGTCTCGACGCTGGAACCGTTGATCAATCGCCGCACGGTGATGATCCTGGGCTCGGCGCCCGAGTACCCGCACGGCACCATCGACCCGATCGAGGCGATGGGCGCGATCGCCCGGAAGCACGGCATCCCGTTGCACGTCGACGCCTGCGTCGGCGGCTTCATCCTGCCGTTCATGGCCATGAACGGCCGCACGCTGCCGAACTGGGACTACCGGGTGCCGGGCGTGACCTCGATCTCGGCCGACCTGCACAAGTACGGCTTCGCGTCCAAGGGCGCATCGACCATCACCTACCGCAACCTGGACATCCTGAAGCACCAGATGTTCGTGATGACCGACTGGCCCGGCGGCGTCTTCGCGTCGCCGGCGCTGCTGGGCACGCGGCCGGGCGGTGCCTATGCCGCCGCCTGGGCTGCGTTGCAGCATTTCGGTGCGAGCGGCTACCGCGAGCTGGCCTCGCGCACCGACGAGGCAGTGGACCGGCTGTGCGCCGGCATCGGTGCGATCCCCGGGTTGAGGCTGCTGGCCGTGCCGCAGGGGCCGTTGCTTGCCTACGGGTCGGCCGATTCGCAGGTCAACATCTTCGCCGTCGGCGACCAGATGCAGGCGCGCGGCTGGACCATCAACCGGGTGCAGAAGCCCGATGGCCTGCACGCCATGGTTACCGCGCGCCATCTCGAGGTCGTCGAGGACTACCTGGCCGATCTGCGTGCCAGCGTGGACATCGTGCGTGCCCGCCCCGAACTGGCCCGGCAGGGGGGCGCAGCGACCTACGGGATGATGGCCCATGTGCCGCTGCGCGGCATGGTGAAGAAGCGGGTGCTCGACCTGTTCGCCACGATGTACGCGCCGGGCGGCGGCCAGCCCGATCTGGGCGGCGCGGCCGGTGGCGCCGAACATGGCAGCGATGACGGCCATTCGCGCGCGTCGTGGCTGGACCGGCTGGTGCTGCGCTACGTCGGCTGGAAGTCGCGGCGGTCCTGAGCGACGCGCTCCGGCGGCCGCTTTGCTGCGTCCGGATTCGGCGCCAGTCGATCACGGCGCACCGATAGCGGCACGCTGAATTCGGCCCCGTCGCTAAGAACTTGCCCGCGGCTCCACCGCACGACCGCCCGCCGCCTGCTTCTGCACCAGCCGTAACATCGTGGCCAGCGTGATCGAGTTGAACGTGGCCTGCGCGATCTGGTCGATCTCGGAGAGCACGGCGTCGAGCGCGCGGTCCACCGGCGTCGTGTCGGCGGGCGAGGCGACCGAGGTGCTGGTCTGCACCGGCTCCTCGAACAGGCGGATCACGTCGGTCAGCGTCAGGCGCCGCGCGTTGCCGGCGAAGCGGTAGCCGCCGCCGACGCCGCGCACCGACTCGACGAAGCCCGCCCGCGCCAATTCCGACAACACCTTGGCCAGGTGATGCTGCGACACGCCGTACTTTTCGGCGATCACCGAAGCCGCGACGTGGCGCGTCGGATCGGCCGCGAACTCGAGCACGCTGTACAGCGCCAGCATCGTGTTCTTCTGCAGTTTCATCGCCGACGCTCAGGCATTGAGATCCATCTCGAGCGGAATCAGCGATCCGGCCATCATGCCCTGACTGCGGAAGAACGACAGGATCAGCGTGTTGTCGCTGGCCAGCATCGTGCGCAGCTTGCGCACGCCGGCGCGCCGGAACAATGCGCACGTGGCCTCGAGCAGCCGCGTGCCGACGCCGGTCTGGCGCGCCTCGGGATGCACGTCGATCGCGAACACCCAGCCGCAGGGCGGCGAGCCGAATTCCCAGTCGCGCACCTCGGCGATCAGGAAGCCCACGATGCGGCGCCCGGCCACCGCGACCAGGAAATGGCGCTGGTCGGTGCTGCCGACGCCGTAGCGGCGATACACCGAACGCCAGTAGTTCTGTTTCTCCAGCCCCGTGACCGTGGCGTCGATCGCGATCACCTGCGGCAGGTCGCCACGTTTCGCCGGGCGGATCGTCACTGCCTGGGCATCGGCGCGGCGCGCTTGCGGTGTCTTGCGGGCAGGAGAGGTGGCGGTCAAGCGTTCGTTTAATGCAGGTCAAGGAAATAAGCGCATTCCAGTACCAGAATGAGCCAAGTGCTGGGAATTCTAGCCGTGAGTCGGCGCACGTCGGCGCCAAGGCAGCCCGCACGACGCCTTAACCGGACGCCAGAGGCCGGAACGTGGCACAGGCTGACACCCGCAACAGGAGACTCCCGATGAACGACTCGAGCCGTATCTTCACAGGGGCCCGGCTGGCAGCGCTCGCGCTGGCGGCGGCGCTATCGACCGGCACACCGGTCCACGCACAGGAGCCGATCCGCATCGGCAGCTTCCTGTCGGTGACTGGACCGGCCTCGTTCCTCGGCGACCCCGAGCAGAAGACGCTCGAGATGGTCGTCGAGCGCATCAATGCCGAAGGCGGGGTGCTGGGGCGCAAGCTGCAGCTCATCGCCTACGACGACGGCGGCGACGCCGAGAAGGCGCGCACCTTCGCCAAGAGGCTGATCGAGCAGGACAAGGTCGACGTGCTGGTCGGCGGCTCCACCACCGGCGCCACGATGGCGGCGGTGCCGATCGCCGAGCAGGCGGGCATGCCGTTCGTCTCGCTGGCCGGGGCGGTGGTGATCGTCGAGCCGGTCAAGAAGTGGGTGTTCAAGACGCCGCACACCGACCGCATGGCCTGCGAGAAGATCTTTGTCGACCTGCAGTCGCGCAAGCTCAGCAAGGTGGCGATGATCTCCGGCAGCGGCGGCTTCGACAAGTCGATGCACGCCGAGTGCCTGAAGGTCGCGTCCAAGTACGGCATCGAGATCGTCGCCGAAGAGACCTACGGCGCTGCCGACACCGACATGACCGCGCAGCTCACCAAGATCCGCGCCAGCAGTGCGCAGGCGGTGCTCAACGCCGGCTTCGGGCAAGGGCCGGCGATCGTGACGCGCAACTACCGTCAGGTGGGCCTGACGCTGCCGCTGTACCAGTCGCACGGCGTCGCGTCCAAGGAGTACATCAAGCTGTCGGGGCCGGCGGCCGAAGGCGTGCGCCTGCCTGCAGCGGCGCTGCTGGTGGCCGACCTGCTGCCCGCCGGCGACGCGCAGAAGCCCGTGGTCACCGGCTACCGCAACAGCTTCGAGCAGAAGTACAAGACCGACGTCTCGACCTTCGGCGGCCACGCCTACGACGGCCTGATGCTGGTGGTCAACGCGATGAAGCAGGCCGGCTCGACCGACAAGGCCAAAGTGCGCGACGCGCTCGAGGCCACCAAGGCCTATGTCGGCACCGGCGGCGTCGTCAACATGTCGGCCACCGATCACATGGGGCTGGACCTGAGCGCGTTCCGGATGCTCGAGGTCAAGGACGGCAACTGGTCGCTGGTGAAGTAACGCCAACCCTGTACCGCGGACCCGCGCCATGGGCAGCCAATGGGTCCAGTTCGTGGCCAGCGGCCTGACCGCCGGCGCGATCTACGCGCTCGTCGCGCTCGGCTTTTCGATCGTCTACAACGCCAGCGGCGCGATCAACTTCGCCCAGGGCGAATTCGTGATGGTCGGCGGCATGAGCGCGGTCAGCCTGCTGGCCACCGGATTGCCACTGCCGGTGGCCGTGCTGCTGGCCGTCGCTGTGGCGGTGATCGTCGGGCTGCTGGTCGAGAAGCTCGCCATCGAGCCGGCGCGCCACGCCGGCACCGTGACGCTGATCATCATCACGATCGGCGTGTCGCTGTTCCTGCGCGGCCTGGCCCAGCTGGTGTGGGACAAGCGCGTGCACGCGCTGCCGGCGTTCTCGGGCGACCAGCCGATCCATCTGTTCGGCGCCACGCTGTTGCCGCAAAGCCTGTGGGTGCTGGTCGGCGCGGGGCTGGCGGTGGCCGCGCTGTCGTGGTTCTTCGGCCGCACGCTGTTCGGCAAGGCGATGCTGGCGACCTCGTACAACCCGCTGGCCGCTCGGCTGGCCGGCATCAACACTCGCACGGTGTTGTGGGTCAGCTTCGGCCTGGCGGCGCTGCTCGGTGCGCTCGGCGGCGTGCTGATCGCACCGATCACCTTCACCTCCTACGACACCGGCATCATGCTCGGGCTCAAGGGTTTCGCCGCGGCGATGCTCGGTGGCCTCGGCAGCTTCAGTGGCGCGGTGCTCGGCGGCCTTCTGCTCGGCTTGGCCGAGGGGTTGGGCGCCGGATTCATCTCGTCGGCCTACAAGGACGCGATCGCCTTCGTGATCATCCTTGCGGTGCTGTTCTTCCTGCCCGGAGGCCTGCGTGGCGCACGCGGCACTGAGCGTGTCTGAGTCGCCGCCACCGGCCGCCGGCGGCTGGGTGGTCCGTCCGCGCACCGCTGGCCTGCTGGTTCTGGGCGCGGTGATCGCGCTGCTGCCGCTGGTGATGCGTAACAACTACTTCTACGAGGTGGCGATCCTGGTCGCGCTGAACGCCATCGTCTGTGTCGGGCTGAACCTGCTGATCGGCTACGCCGGCCAGATCAGCCTGGGGCATGCCGGGTTCTTCGCGCTCGGAGGCTACGGCTCGGCGATCCTCTCGGGCACGCACGGCTGGCCAGCCTGGTTGTCGCTGCCGGCCAGCACGGTTGCCGTGGCGGTGCTCGCACTGCTGGTCGGGCGCCCGACGCTGCGCCTGCGCGGCCACTACCTGGCGATGGCCACGCTCGGCCTCGGGATCATCGTCTCGATCGTGTTGTCCACCGAGGACAAGATCACCGGCGGCCCGGACGGCATGTCGGTTCCGCCCATCGTGCTGGGCGGCTGGGCCGTGCAGGGCGAGCAAACCTGGTACTGGATCGTCGGCGCCACGCTGCTGCTGACGGTCTGGCTGGCGCTGAACCTGATCGAGTCGCCGGCCGGGCGCGCACTGCGTGCGCTGCACGGCTCGGAGGTGGCCGCCCAGACGCTCGGCATCGACGCCGCGCGGCACAAGCTGCGCGTGTTCGTGATCTCGGCGGTGCTGGCCGCCATCGCCGGCGCCCTGATGGCGCACTACGCCGGTTTCATCACGCCGGCCAAGGCGTCGTTCATGCATTCGGTCGAGCTCGTGATCATGGTCGTGTTCGGCGGCATGGCCTCGGTGTTCGGTGCGGTGGTCGGCGCGGCGGTACTGACCACGTTGCCGCAGTTGCTGACCGTGCTGAAGGACTACGAGATGATGGTCTTCGGCGCGGTGCTGATCGCCACGATGGTGTTCCTGCCGCAGGGCATCGTGCCGACGCTGGGCCGCTGGATCGCGCGCGGCCGGCGCTAGCGGGTCTGCCATGAAAGCACATCTGGCGATCGACAACCTGTCCAAGTCGTTCGGTGGCGTACGTGCCATCGACGGGCTGTCGTTCGAGGTCCGTCGCGGCGCCGTGCATTCGATCATCGGCCCCAACGGCGCCGGCAAGACCACCTTGCTGAACCTGCTGACGGGTGTGTATGTGCCCGACACGGGCCGCATCCACCTCGACGGGAGCGACCTCACCGGCCTCGGGCCGCACCACTTCGCCGCCGCCGGCATCGGGCGCACGTTCCAGAACCTGCAGGTGTTCTTCAACATGACGGCGCTCGAGAACGTGATGACCGGCCGGCATCTGCGCGAGGACGATTCGTTGCTCGCGACGCTGTTGCGCACGCCGGCGCGCGTGCGCGCCGAAGTGGTCTGCCGCGAGAAGGCGGCGGAGTTGCTGCGGCGCGTCGGCCTCGCCGACTGGCTGTACGCCGCGGCCGATGCAATGCCCTACGGCGCGCTCAAGCGGCTGGAGATCGCGCGCGCACTGGCCGCCGAGCCGAGCGTGCTGATGCTCGACGAGCCGGCCGCCGGACTGAACCAGACCGAGGCGCGCGAGATCGACGCGCTGATCAAGCGCCTGGCGCGCGAGGGCACTACCGTGATCCTGGTCGAGCACAACATGCGGCTCGTGATGGAGGTGTCGGACCACCTGCTGGTGCTCAACCGCGGGCGCAAGCTGGCCGAGGGCACGCCCGCTCAGGTGAGCCGCGATCCGCAGGTCATCGAAGCCTACCTCGGCGTCGCCGAGCCGCCCACGGAGACCGCCCATGCTTGAGGTGCGCGCACTGGGCAGCCGCTACGGCCGCATTCCGGCGCTGAGCGGGGTGGACTTGCGGGTCGCCGCCGGCGAACTGGTGGCGCTGGTCGGCGCCAACGGCGCGGGCAAGACGACGCTGCTGCGCACGATTTCCGGCGTCCAGCCACTGAGCGCCGGCGCGATCGGCTTCGATGGGCATGACCTGTTGCGGCTGACACCGCGCCAGCGCGTGCAACTCGGCATCGTGCAGGTGCCCGAAGGCCGGCAGGTGTTCGGCCCGTTGAGCGTCGAAGACAACCTGCGCCTGGGCGCCTTCGCGCGCGGGCGGCCCGATGCGCTGGAGCCGGTGATGGCGCTGTTCCCGGCGCTTCAGGCCAAGCGGCACGAGGCGGCCGGCAACCTGTCGGGCGGCCAGCAGCAGATGCTGGCGATCGGCCGCGCGCTGATGGCCGAGCCGCGCTTGTTGCTGCTCGACGAGCCGAGCATGGGGCTGGCGCCGCGCCTGGTGGCCGAGATCTTCGCGCAGATCGCCGCGCTCAAGGCACGCGGCACGACGATCCTGCTGGTCGACCAGAACGCGCGCGCGGCGCTCGCCATTGCCGATCGCGGCTATGTGATGGAGACCGGCCGCATCGTGCTCGAAGGACTCGCCGCCGAACTGCAACGCAACCCAGAGGTGCAGCAGGCCTACATGGGGCTTTGACTGCGCCGCCGACATTCAACGACCAGCAAGAGGACACGACGATGAAATCCACGCTCCAGGCCGGCCTGGCCAGCACCGTCCGCTTCGCGATCGACCGCGATCGCACCATCGGTTTCATGGGCGAGGGCGCCCGCGTCTACGCCACCCCAATGCTGGTGCGCGATATCGAGATCGCCTGTCGCGATCTGTTGCTGCAGCACCTGGAACCGGGCGAGGATTCGGTGGGCACCCGGGTCGAGCTCGACCACACGGCCGCGACCCCGCTCGGGCTGACCGCGACGCTGAACATCCGCGTGTCGGCGGTCGACGGGCGCAGCGTCAGCTTCGAATACGACGGCAGCGACGGCATCGACACGATCTGCCGCGGTCGCCACCAGCGCTTCGTCGTCGACGTGAAGAAGACCGAGGCGCGCATCCTCGCCAAGATGCAGAAGGCCGCGTCATGACGCGTTGGACCATGGTGGCGGATCTGCGCCGCTGCGTCGGCTGCCAGACCTGCACGGCCGCCTGCAAGCTGACCAACGCCACGCCGCCGGGCGTGCAGTGGCGGCGCGTGCTCGACATGGAGTTCGGCGAGTACCCCGAGGTGCAGCGCGTGTTCGTGCCGGTCGGCTGCCAGCATTGCAGCGACCCGCCGTGTCTCGATGTCTGCCCGACCACCGCAACCACGAAGCGGGCCGACGGCGTCGTGATGATCGACTACGACCTGTGCATCGGTTGCGCGTATTGCGCGGTGGCCTGTCCGTATCAGGCGCGCCACCGGACCGATCGCGCGAGCTTCGCCTACGGCGAGGCGATGGCCAGCGAAACGCAGCGGCTGGACCCGGCGCGCCTGGCCGTGGCGACCAAGTGCACGTTCTGCGTCGACCGCATCGACGCCGGACTCGCCGCTGGCCTGAAGCCCGGAATCGACCCGGAGGCGACACCGGCCTGCGTCAATGCCTGCATCACGCAGACCCTGAGTTTCGGCGACCTCGACGACCCGGCAAGCCCGGTCGCGAAGTTGCTGGCCGAGAACCAGCACTTCCGCATGCACGAGGAGCTGGGGACCGGTCCGAACTTCCACTACCTGTGGGACGCGGGAGCGAAATCATGACCTACGGCCCTGACCCTTGGCTGCAGACGAGCTGGGACGCGCGCGCCGCCGGCAACTTCATCTGTGGCGGCACCGGCGCCGGGCTGCTGATCTTCACCGTGCTGTCGGGTTTGCGCGGCATGCCGGCCATGGTGTTGTGGCTCGTCGGGCTCGGCCTGATCGCGATCGGGCTCAACCTGGTGTGGCTCGAGATCGGCCGTCCGTGGCGGGCGCTCAACGTCTTTCGCAACCCGGGCACCTCGTGGATGACGCGCGAAGCCTTGGTCGCAACGGTGCTGCTGCCGGTCGGCCTGGCAGCGGCATTCGGCTTCGGCGCCCTCGGCGCGCTGGCCGCAGTGCTGGCGCTGGTGTTCGCGTACTGCCAGGCGCGCATGCTGCACGCCTCCAAGGGCATCACGGCCTGGCGCCAACCGTTGACACCGCCGCTGATCGTGCTGAGCGGGCTGGTCGACGGCGGCGGGCTGTTCTGGCTCGGCGCTGCCTGGCACGGCGGCGGCGCTCCGGCGCTGGGCTGGCTGTTCGTCGCCCTGCTGCTGGCGCGCGCGTTGCTCTCGCGGGTCTGGCAACGCCGGCTCGCGGCGCAATGGGCGCCCAGGCCGGTGCGCGCGCTGGACGCGATGACGGGGCCGCTGTGGCATTGGGGCGGCATGCTGCCGCTCGGCGTCGCCGTGCTGGCGCTGGTGGTGCCGATCGGTGCATCGGCTGCGCTCGCGGCCTGGGCGCTGGCCGGCCTGCTCGCGAGCGCGGGCGGTGTCTGGTTCAAGTTCTGCCTGGTCACGCGCGCTGCGTTCAACCAGGGCTTCTCGCTCGCGCAACTGCCGGTGCGCGGCGTACGGCGAACCGGTTGACGCTATAGCGCCGCGGACATGCTGGCCACGATCGCATCGCCCGTCCGAACGCCGTCGCACCCGGCGGCGGCACCGTACCTGCATCCGGAGTTCGAGACGATGCCGCGCGAAGCGCTGGCCAAGCTGCAACTCGAGCGGCTGCGCGAAACGGTGCACAACGCCTACGAACATGTGCCGATGCATCGCCAGCGCCTCGATGCCGCCGGTCTGCACCCCGACGACATTCGCGGCCTGGCCGATCTGCAGCAGTTGCCGTTCACGGTGAAGACCGACCTGCGCGATCACTACCCGTTTGGCCTGTTCGCGCGGCCGGTGGAAGAGTTGGCGCGTCTGCATGCGTCGTCGGGCACGACCGGCAAGCCCACCGTCGTGGGCTACACGAAGGACGACATCGATACCTGGGCCGAGCTGATGGCGCGCACGCTGTATTGCGCCGGTGCACGGCACGGCGACGTGGTGCACAACGCCTACGGCTATGGCTTGTTCACCGGCGGACTCGGCATGCATTACGGCGCCGAGCGGCTGGGTGCCGTCGTCGTGCCGATGTCGGGCGGGGCCACCGAGCGGCAGATCGCGCTGATCCTGGACTTCCACGCGCGCGTGCTGTGCGCGACGCCGTCGTACGCGCTGGCGATCGCCGAGGTCGCCGAGCAGATGGGCATCAACATGCGTCACGGCGCCTTACGCGTCGGCCTGTTCGGCGCCGAGCCCTGGAGCGAGGCGATGCGCACCGAGATCGAGACGCGCCTCGGTCTGCGGGCGATCGACAACTACGGCCTGTCGGAGATCATGGGTCCCGGCGTCGCCGTGGAGTGCGAACGGCAGGACGGCCTGCACGGCTGGGAGGATCACTTCCTGTTCGAGGTGATCGATCCCGAAACCGGAGCACCGCTGCCCGAGGGCGAGGCCGGCGAGCTGGTGATCACCACGCTGACCAAGCAGGCGCTGCCGATGCTGCGCTATCGCACGCGCGACATCACGCGCCTGACGACAGTGCCCTGCGCCTGCGGCCGCACGCACGCGCGCATCCTGCGCGTCACCGGCCGCAACGACGACATGCTGATCGTGCGTGGCGTCAACGTCTTTCCGTCGCAGGTCGAGGCCGTGCTGATCGGTCGCCCGCATCTCGCGCCGCACTACCAACTGGTGGTCGAGCGCCGCGGCAGTCTGGACCACGTGACGCTCGAGGTCGAGGCGGCGTTCGGCCTGGCGGCCGACCAGTTCGACGGCCTGGCGCGCGACGTTGCGCACCACGTCAAGACCATGGTCGGCATCACGGTCGATGTCGAAGTCAAGCCGCCCGGCGGCATTCCGCGCTCGCAGGGCAAGGCCGTGCGCGTGCGCGACCTGCGACCCAAAGGGATCTGAACGATGCCCAAACGCCTGCTGAGCCTCGATGTGAACGGAAGGCGCCACGACGTGGCCGCCGCCGACCACACCTTGCTGGTCGACGTGCTGCGCGACACGCTCGGTCTCACCGGCACCAAGCAGGGTTGCGACGGCGGCGAATGCGGAGCCTGCACGGTGCTGGTCGACGGTCAGCCGCGCCTGGCGTGCATCACGCTCGCGGCGGCCGTCGAAGAGCGCAAGGTCGAGACCATCGAAGGCCTGACGCAATCGGGCCGCATGAGTGCCCTGCAGCAGGCCTTCCACGAGCGGCTGGGCACGCAGTGCGGTTTCTGCACGCCGGGCATGGTGATGGCCGCCGAGGCGCTGCTGCGCCGCGAGCCCAAGCCGAGCGAGGCGCAGATCCGCGAGGCGCTGTCGGGCAACCTGTGCCGCTGCACCGGCTACGTCAAGATCATCGAGTCGGTGCAGGTCGCCGCGGCTGAGTGTGGACGTGAGCCCGTGCCCGCGCACGGGCGAACGCCTCACGAAGCGGCCGGGCATGCAGGCCCGGCCGTGGAGGCGCGCAAGTGAAGCACGAGCACGTCACCCTGAAACGCGAGCCGGCGCCGCCGACGCATTCGATCGGCGAGCGCACGCCGCTGGTCGACGGCATCGAGAAGGTCACCGGGCGCGCGCGTTACACCGCCGACCTGGCGCTCGGCCCGACGCTGGTCGGGCGGATCTACCGCAGCACGGTGGCGCACGGCATGATCCGGCGCATCGACGCCACGCGGGCGCTCGCGCTGCCCGGCGTGCGCGCGGTGGTCACCGGCGATGACTTCACGGCGCCCTACGGCGTGATCCCGATCGCGCAGAACGAATGGCCGCTGGCGCGCGGCAAGGTGCGCTACCGCGGGGAACCCTTGTTTGCCGTGGCCGCCGATGACGAGGCCAGTGCAGCCGCCGCGATGGCCGCCGTCGAGGTCGACATCGAGCCGCTGCCAGCGTACTTCGCCGCTGCCGACGCGCGCGCCGAGGGTGCGGTGCTGCTGCACGACAACAAGACGGGCAACATCGAGCGCCTGGTCGAGCAGGACTTCGGCGACGTCGATGCGGGCTTCGCCGCGGCCGACCTGGTGCTCGAGCGCCGCTTCGAATGCGCCGAGGTGGCGCATGGCCAGATCGAATTGAACGCGACGGTCGCGCATTGGGAACCCGAGCGCGAGCGCCTGACCGTGCACTCGGTGACCCAGGTGCCGTACTACCTGCACCTGACGCTGGCGCAGACGCTGGGGCTGGACAGCTCGCAGATCCGCGTCGTCAAGCCCTTCGTCGGCGGCGGCTTCGGCCACCGCGTGGAGCCGCTGAACTTCGAGATGATCACGGCCGCGCTGGCGCGCGCGGCCGGCGGCGCGGTGACGACACAACTGACGCGCGAGGAGGCCTTCCTCACGCACCGCGGCCGGCCGGCCACCGAGACGCGCCTGAGGATCGGCCTGAAGAAGAACGGCGAGATCACCGCGGTCGACGCCGAAGTCGTGCAGCGCGGCGGCGCCTACGGCGGCTACGGGCTGGTGACGATCCTGTATGCCGGCGCGTTGCTGCACGCGCTGTACCGGGTGGGAGCCGTGCGCTACCGGGGCTTTCGGGTCTACACGAACCTGCCGCCGTGCGGGGCGATGCGCGGTCATGGCGCGGTGAACGTGCGCTTCGCCGTCGAGTCGCTGCTGGACGAGATGGCGGCGCAACTCGGGCTCGACCCGTTTGCCGTGCGACGTGCGAACCTGATCGCGCCGCCGTACCGGACGCTCAACGACCTGCAGGTCAACTCCTACGGCCTGCCTGCCTGCCTCGACGCGGTCGAGGCGGCCTCGGGCTGGAAGTCCCGCCGAGGCCGGCTGCCTGCGGCACCCGGCGTGCGCCGCGGCTTGGGGCTCGCCTGCTCGCACTACGTGTCGGGCTCGGCCAAACCGGTGCACTGGAGCGGCGAGCCGCATGCGGTGGTCAATCTCAAGCTCGACTTCGACAACGGCATCACGATCCTCACCGGCGCCTCCGACATCGGGCAGGGCTCCTCGACGCTGCTGACGCAGGTGGTGGCCGAGGTGTTGCTGCTGCCGATGGCGCGCATCCGCGTCGTCGCTACCGACAGCGTGCTGACGCCCAAGGACAACGGCTCGTATTCGTCGCGCGTGTCGTTCATGGTCGGCAACGCCGCGCTGCGCGCGGCGCAATCGATGAAGCGCGTGTTGATCGAGGCAGCCGCCAAGCGCCTGGAAGTGCAGCCCGACGACATCGACTGGCAGGGCGAGTCGTGCTGTGTCACGGGTACCGACCGTCGCATGGACTTCGCGCAGGTGGTCCAGGCCGCGCTGGCCGACGCCGGCACGCTGACGATCAAGGGCGCCTGGTCGACGCCGCCCGAAACGCAGGGTGGCAAGTTCCGCGGCGCCGCGGTCGGCTCCACCGCCGGCTTCTCGTATGCCGCGCAGGTGGTCGAGGTCGCGGTCGACGAGGACACCGGAGTCGTGAAGGTCGAGCAGGTCTGGGTGGCGCACGACTGCGGCCGCGCGCTCAACCCGCTGGCCGTCGAGGGCCAAGTGCAGGGCGCGGTGTGGATGGGCATGGGGCAGGCGCTGTCGGAAGAGACGCAGTACCACGAGGGCCTGCACATGCGCGCCAACATGATCGACTACCGCATCCCGACGATCGCCGAATCGCCGCCGATCGACGTCACGTTGATCGAGAGCCACGATCCGCTCGGGCCCTTCGGCGCGAAGGAGGCGAGCGAAGGCGCGATACACGGCTTCTCGCCCGCGCTCGCCGCCGCGGTCTACGACGCGATCGGAATCCGCATGCACGAACTGCCCATCTCTCCCGACCGGCTGCTCGAAGCGATTCAAACAAGGCGGCGCGAAGAGCGCCTGCAGGCGCGGCGTGCGCAGAAGCAGGGAACATAGGATGAATCGGTCGAACACGCGAACCTTGGGTTGCCCGGAGGCGCGAGCGCCTCAATGCGGGATGTTCGCGTCGGGCGACGCCGGCCTCATGCCGGCATCGGCGCGGCAAAGGCGGGCCCGGGCAGGCCCGGGCGCTTCACTGAGGCGGTCGGCGCTGCGCGCTGACGCCCCTGCGATGCTCGGTCTCGTGGCCCGCCGCGGAACTCACTACGCGACCTGCGGTCGCTGCGTTCGGCCAACCGCGACGAGCTTGATGTTGAAGCGCGCTGCGCGCGCGGCCACGAGCCCTGCGCTTCTCGGCGCCTCACAGGCGCGCCCAATCCTGCCCGAACCCACCTTTGCAGGGGCGGTGTGGGCCTTCCAAGCAAACCGCTCGGTGGTGGCATCGTGGCGGGTGCCGCCTGCCGCGACGCGCATAAGCCACGCATATGCCAACGCGAGCGAACGGGCAAGACGGGCCGGGTCGCCCCACTCGTCGATATGACGTTGAATTCCTGAGATGAGCGCACTGCCCGAGTTCACGTTGAGTCGTCCGACGACATTGGACGAGGCGGCTGTGCTGCTTGCCGCCGGTGGCCGTGCGATCGCCGGCGGGACCGATCTGCTGCCCAATCTGCGGCGCGGCATCGAGCGTCCGTTGCACTTGGTGGATCTCGGTCGAGTCGCGGGGCTGGAGGCAATCGACGAAACCGATGCGGGCCTCGTGATCGGTGCCGGCGTCACGCTGTCGCGGCTGGCCGACGATGCGCTCGTGGCGCGCCACCTGCCGGCGCTGGCCGAGGCTGCGCGCTCGGTAGCAGGCCCGGGGCACCGCAGCGCGGCGACGCTGGGCGGCAACCTGTGCCAGGACACGCGTTGCGTGTACTACAACCAGAGCGAGTGGTGGCGTGCCAGCCTGGGCTGGTGCCTCAAGCGCGGCGGCGACACCTGCCATGTCGCGCCGCAGGGCAAGCGCTGCCATGCCGCGTTCAGTGGCGATGTCGCGCCGGTGCTGCTCGCCGCGGGCGCCGAAGTCGGCATCGTCAGTGTGCACGGCGCGCGGCGCATGCCACTGGCGCAGCTGTACCGCGACGACGGGGCAGCGCACCTGACACTGGCGCCTGGCGAGTTCGTGGCGCAGCTTCGGCTGGCCCCGATCGCACCCGGCCGGCGCAGCGGCTATCGCAAGGCGCGCGCACGCGGCGCGATGGACTTTCCGCTCGCGGGCGTCGGCGTCGTGCTGTCCATGCGCGACGGCGTCTTGGCCGAACTGGGCGTCGGCCTCAGCGGCACCAATTCGTACCCGATCGCGCTGCAAGGCACCGAGGCGTTCGTCGGCCAACCCGTCGACGACGCGATGCTCGCGGCCTTGGGCAAGCTGGTGCAGAAGCAGGTCAGTCCGATGCGCAGCACCGTGACCCAGTCGAACTACCGGCGCCTGGTGGCCTCGGTGCTCGCCCAGCGCCTGGTGCGCGAGTTGGCCGGCGTGGCCTGAAGCAGCGATCGAGGAGTCCCGGATGCTCTGCCCGCAATGCCACAAGCCGCTCGACGAGTCGGTCGAAGGCGTCACCATCTGCTGCGCCCAGGCCAGCCGGCGCTGGCGCTGCACGAAGTGCGACAGGCTCAGCGAGGGCTTTGCATTCCCGTACGGCCGCTGTCCCGATTGCGGCGGGGCGCTCGAGTCGTCCGACCTGTCCTCCATCGCCGAGTCGCCGACCCTCGAGGGCGTGCGCATGGCCTTCGAGATCGAACTCGGCGGACGCGCGTTCTACCAGCGCGCCGCCGCGGACAGTGACGATCCGACGCTGCGCGATCTGTTCGGCCGCTTCGCCGTGATGGAGGGCGTGCACATGGAGACGCTGGCGCGCCGCTATCACATCGACGTGCCCGCGCCGTCGCCGGCGTTCCGCGTCGAGGTGGCGGCGATCTTCGCAGAGGTCGAGAGCCGGCCGCAGGATCCGGCCAACCTGTTCCGCGTCGCGCTCGCGCTCGAGAACCGCGCGGCGCGTTTCTTCACCGAGCGCGGCGCACGCGCGGCACCCGACTCGGCCGAACAGCAGCTGTACCGCGAGCTGGCGGCCGAGGAGCTCGAGCACGCCGACACGCTGGCGCGCGAGTACCAGCGTTGGCGCGTCGGCAAGCCCGGCCTGTTCAGCGACGACCTGCTGAAGCGCCGCGCCGAGCCCGAGGCCGAGCCGCCGCCGGCGATCAATGCCGCGTGGCTGCTGCTCGACGGGGGCGATGCCGATCGCGCGGCGTTCAGTTGCGGCGGGGTGGTGATGACCCGCGGCGAGCTGCGCGACCGCGTCGCGCGCACCGCGGCTGTCTGGGCGGCGCGTGGCGTGCGGCCCGGCGACCGCATTGCGATCAAGCTGCCCGACGGACTCGACTGGGTGGTGGCCTTCCTGGGCAGCCTATGGGCCGGCGCCGTCGCGGTCGGCGTCAACCCGCGCATCCCGGCGCCCGAGTGGCAGTACATCCTCGACGAAGCCGGCTTCGAAGTGATCCTCGCCGAGTCGGACGATGACACTCCCTCGCCCTGGCGCGAGCGCGTGTTGCATGTCGGCGCGTGGCGGCAGGAGCTCGATCGCGCGCGGCCCGTCGCGGCCCGGCCGATGGACCCCGATGCGCCCGCGTTCTGGTGCCACTCGTCGGGCACCTCGGGCAAGCCCAAGGCGGTGGTGCACGCGCACCGCTGCGCGCGGCAGATCGACCAGGTCTCGCGCGAAGGGCTCGGCATCCGCGCCGAGGACCGCCTGTTCGCGAGCTCCAAGCTGTTCTTCGCCTATCCGCAGACCAACGCATTGCTCGCCGGCCTGAAGCTCGGCGCGACGGTGATCCTCGACCCGCAGTGGCCCACCGCTGCCGGCGTGGCGGCCACTGTCGCCGCGCAGCGCCCGACCGTGTTGTTCAGCGTGCCGTCGCTGTACCGCAACATGCTGCACGAGGGTGTCGCGCCGGGTATCGCGCAAGCCGGCGTCCGGCTGTGCGTCTCGGCAGGCGAGGCGCTGCCCGCCAGCCTGCGCGAGCAGTGGCGCAGCCAGACCGGTCTCACGATCGTCGACGGCTACGGCGCTTCGGAGTCGCTGGTGCTGGTGATGCTCGACCGCGGCGACGGGCAGGCCTTTGCGGCATCGCCCGGCGTCGACATCCGCCCGCTCGAAGACGTGGCGCCCGATACGCCGACGCGGCTGGTGATTCGCGCACCGACGCTCGCGCTGGGTTACCTCGATCGGCCGCAGGCGCAGGCCGAGGCGTTCCGTGGCGGCGCGTTCTGCCCGGCCGACCTGTGGGCGCGCAACGCCGCGGGCGGCTGGCGCTTTGCCGGCCGCGAGGACTCGCTGGTCAAGATCCACGGCCGTTGGGTCAACCTGGTTGAACTGGCGGAGCAGCTGGCGGCGCATTCGCCGGGCATCGTCGAAAGCGCGGCGGTCTGCGTGCCCGACGCCGACGGCGTGGACGCGGTGGCGCTCTTCTACGTCGCGGGCGATGCCGGGGTGGCCGGCGCCGCGCTGCGCACGCGCTCAGAGGCGCTGCCGCACTACCAGCGACCGCGCTGGCTGCATGCCGTCGCGGCCCTGCCGCGCGGGCCGACCGGCAAGCTGCTGCGGCGCAAGCTCCAGGACCTGCATCGGACATTGGTGTAGCGCGATGATGGCCGCAACGCAATCATGGGTGACCACCGAGCGTGTCGGCGATGCGCTGGTGGCGACGCTCGCGCGTGCGCCGGTCAATGCAATCAACGACGCGCTGCTGGCGCAAATCGAGGCGGTGCTCGACGAAGTCCAGTCCGACGAGCGGCTCTCCGTGCTGCACATCCGCAGCGCGCAGAAGGTGTTCTGTGCCGGCGCCGACCTGGCGTTGATCCGCTCCTGCGTCGACACGCCGCAGGGGCGCAACGAGATGATCGCGGTCGTCCAGCGCATGCAGCGCGTGTTCGCACGCCTCGAAAGCGCGGAGTGCGTGACGATCGCCGAACTCGGCGGCGCGACGCTCGGTGGCGGCTTCGAGCTGGCGCTGGCCTGCGACCTGCGCATCGCGGCGCTCGACGCGCGCATCGGACTGCCCGAGGCCGGGCTCGGCCTGCTGGCGGCCGGCGGCGGCACGCAACGCCTCACGCGCCTGTGCGGGCCGGGCATCGCGCGCCGGCTGATCCTCGGTGCCGAGACGGTCGACGGTGCACAGGCGGAACGCCTGGGTCTGGTGCAGTGGGCGGTGCCGCGCGAGCGGCTGGCCGAGGCGGCGCGTGCGCTGGCGCAGCGCTGCGCCGCCATACCGCGGCTGGCGCTGTCCGAGAACAAGCGCTGCATCGCCATGGCCGGCGCGCCGCGCGGCGAGGGCTACGCGGCCGAGATCGCCGCGACGCGGCGGCTGTACGAAAACACGGAAACCCGGCGCCGCGTGTCGGCGTTTCTCGACAAGAGCCTCATCAAACCCAAGCAGGAGCAATCATGAATCTCGAAGGCAAGGTCGCTGTCGTCACCGGCGCGGCTTCAGGCATCGGCTCCGCCATCGCGCAGAAGATGGCGCAGGCGGGCGCCAGGGTGGTCGTCGCCGACGTGCAGGCCGACAAGGGCGAGACGCGCGCAGCCACGCTGCGCGAAGCCGGCGGCGACGCGCGTTTCGTTCGCGTCGACATGACCGATGCGGCGTCGATCGCCGCGTTCGCCGAATCCGTGCAGGCGCAACTCGGCACCGTCGACGTGCTGGTCAACGGCGCCGGCTGGGGCAAGACGCATCCGTTCTGGGAGGGCACGCCCGAGCTGTGGGATCGGATCATCGGGCTGAACCTCGTCGGGCCGATGCGGCTCGCCAAGGCGTTGCTGCCGGAGATGATGAAGCGTGGTGGCGGCAAGATCATCAACATCGCCAGCGACGCGGGGCGCGTGGGCAGCCTCGGCGAGACGGTCTACTCGGGTGCCAAGGGTGGGCTGATCGCGTTCACCAAGGCGCTGGCACGCGAGACGGCGCGCTACGACATCAACGTCAACTGCGTCTGCCCGGGGCCGACCGACACGCCGCTGATGGCGGCGGTGCCCGAGAAGGTGCAGGAGGCGTTGACCAAGGCGATACCGTTCCGTCGCCTCGGCCGGCCCGAGGAGGTGGCCGACGCGGTGATGTTCTTCGCCGGCGACCAGTCCAGCTACGTGACCGGCCAGGTGCTCAGCGTCAGCGGCGGGCTGACGATGGCGGGTTGACATGGCCCACCCCCGAAGCGGCCTAGCGGCCGCCTCCCCCTCGAGGAGGCGCCGCCAGCGGCCCGGCAAAGCCGGTTCCGCGGCGGCCGCTTGGGTGCATGCAACGAGCGTGGCCCCGCACGCCTTGAAGGATTGAGATGAGCGAGTCCTGTGCCAGCAACTGCGCGCCCGCTGCCGGCGCACGTGAGCGCCGCTGGGCCGATGTCGATGGCGAGCACATCGACGTGCGCGGCCTCGAGCCACCGGCGCCGCTGGTGGCGATCCTGCGGCTGCTCGACTCGATCGACGATGGCTGCGAGTTGATCGTGCACCACGACCGCGATCCGCTGCTGCTGTACCCTGAGCTGGCCGAGCGCGGCTGGACCGCCGAAAACCTCGACGCACCGCCGGGCGAGGTGCGGCTGCGGCTCGCGCGTGCCACGTAGAAGCAGGGAACCCCGACATGAACTACACATTGCCCGAATTCCTGGCCCATGCGATCGCGCTGGAGCACGAGGCCGCCGAGCGCTACCTCGAGCTGGCCGACATGATGGAGGCGCATCGCAACGATCCGGTCTCGGAGCTGTTCCGCGACATGGTGCACTACTCGCGGTTGCACCACGATTCGATCGTCGCGCGCGCAGGCGCGATGGAGTTGCCCAAGCTGAGGTCGTGGGAGTACCGCTGGACGCAGCCGCCGGAAGCCGGCGGCGAAGAGGCCTTCGACTACATGCTCAACGCCTACAACGCGCTGCGCTACGCACGCGAGAACGAGGTGCGCGCGATGGAGTACTACACCGAGGTCGGGCTGCACTCGACCGACCCCGAGGTCAAGCGCCTGGCCTCGGAGTTCGCCAGCGAGGAGACCGAGCATGTCGAGGCGCTCGACCAGTGGCTCGATCGCACGCCGCGTCCGTCGGCCCCGTGGCGCGACGACCCCGATCGTTCGACGAAGAGCTAGGGCCTGGCCGATGCGATTCGAACCCAAGCCCCGGAGCGACGACCTGAGCGCGCCCGCGCGCACGGACCGGCAAGGTCGGACCCTATTCGCAAAGCCGGCGGATGTCCTCCGGCACCGGTATCGCGTGGATGCGGCGTCGGTCTTGCGCATCGCGCACGCAGAACACGCGCGTCTCGCTGCTCTCGCAGATCAGGTCGTCGCCGCGGGTGATCTTGTGCTTCTGGATGAAGACCTTGTTGCGCCACTCCTCGATGTGCGTGTGAATCGTGATCTGCTCGCCGTAGGTGGCGCTCTTGACGAAGCGCGTGTAGTGCTCCAGCAGCGGCGTGCCGATGATGCCGTTGGTATGTTCGAGCACATGCCAGGGCGGCACGCCGCAGGTCATGAAGAAATGCAGCGAGGCCGCGTCCATCCAGCGGTGATAGCGCGGGAAGAACACGATTCCGGCTGGATCGCAGTCGCCGAATCGGATTTCGACATTCATGGTCGTTGTCTTGCTCATTCAGGATCCTTCCGGTTCGAAGGCGATCTTACCGGCGCAACGCAGCGCGACGCCGGTCGCGTGAGTCCGGGCGCAAGAACATGACGCACAGCATCCCCACACAACCCGAGGAGTGAATCGATGAAACGAGTCCAGCTGGCCGGCTACGCGGCGAAGCATTTCGGCTATTCGGCGACCGGCAAGGTCGCCACCATCACGCTCAACCGCCCCGATCGCAAGAACCCGTTGACCTTCGACTCCTACGGCGAGCTGCGCGACCTGTTCCGCGAGATGTGCTACGCCACCGACATCAAGGCGATCGTGTTCACCGGCTCGGGCGGCAACTTCTGCTCCGGCGGCGACGTGCACGAGATCATCGGCCCGCTGGTCAAGATGGCGATGCCCGAGCTGCTCGAATTCACGCGCATGACCGGCGACATGGTCAAGGCGATGCGCGCCTGTCCGCAGCCGATCATCGCGGCAATCGACGGCGTGTGCACCGGTGCCGGCGCGATGATCGCCTGCGGCTCCGACATGCGGCTTTCCACCGCGCGCAGCAAGTTGGCGTTCCTGTTCGTGCGCGTCGGCCTGGCCGGCGCCGACATGGGTGCCTGCACGCTGCTGCCGCGCCTGATCGGCCTGTCGCGCGCGGCCGACCTGCTCTACACCGGCCGCGTGGTCGGCGGCGAGGAGGGCGAGCGCTTCGGCTTCTACAACCGGCTGGTCGAACCCGACCAGCTGCAGGCCGAAGCCACCGCGCTGGCGCGCAGCCTGGCCGACGGCCCGACCTTCGGGCACGCGATGACCAAGACCATGCTGTGGCAGGAGTGGAACTCGGGCCTGGGCGAATGCATCGAGGCCGAGGCGCAGGCGCAGGCGATCTGCATGCAGACCAACGACTTCGAGCGCGCGTACAACGCCTTCGCCGCGAAGCAGAAACCGGTGTTCGAGGGCAATTGACCGCGCCACGAACGCTCCACCGATCGAGAGGCCCCTCATGACTGCACCCGCCACATCCACGCGGAATGTCCCGACCTACTGCTACAACTGCGTGGCCGGACCCGACCTGCTGATGGTGAAGGTCACCGACGGCGTGGCCACCGAGATCGGGCCGAACTTCGACGGCGCCGACGTGCACCCGGCGCTGGGCCGCCCCTGCGTCAAGGCCTACGGCCTGATCCAGAAGACCTACCATCCGCAGCGCATCCTCTCGCCGATGCGGCGCACCAATCCGAAGAAGGGCCGCAACGAGGATCCGGGGTTCGTGCCGATCAGCTGGGACGAGGCGCTCGATGCCGTCGCCGCGCGGCTGAAGCAGATCCGCGCCAAGGGTGTGCTCGACGAGCAGGGGCTGCCGCGCCTGGCGGCGACCTTCGGCCACGGCGGCACGCCGGCCAACTACATGGGAACCTTCCCCGCCTTTCTGCAGGCCTGGGGCCCGGTGGACTACAGCTTCGGCTCGGGCCAGGGCGTCAAGTGCGTGCACTCGGAGCATCTGTACGGCGAGTACTGGCATCGCGCGTTCACGGTCTCGGCCGACACGCCGCTGACCCGCTACAACGTTTCGTTCGGCGCCAACAACGAGGTCACAGGGGGACCCTGCGCCACCACACGCCACGCCGCGGCACGGGTGCGCGGCGCGCAGCGCATCCAGATCGAGCCGCATCTGTCGGTCACCGCCGCAGCGTCGGCGCAGTGGATCCCGATCAAGCCCAAGACCGACGGCGCGTTCATGTTCGCGATGATTCACTCGATGCTGCACGAGCATCCGCGCGAGCGGCTGGACTTGGACTTCCTGCGCGACATGACCTCGTCGCCGTATCTGGTCGGCCCGAACGGCTTCTATCTGCGCGATCCGGCGAGTTTGGAGCCGCTGCTGTGGGACACGCGGCGCGACGCCGCCGTCGCGCACAACACGGCCGATGCGGTGCCGCTGCTCGAGGGCACCGTCAGCGTGCGCGAGGCGGTCGAGGTCGGCGCCGACGACCAGCGGTGGATGCATCGCGACGTGCAGGCCGCGACCGCATTCACGCGGCTGGTCGAGCACATGCGCCGCTACAGCCCCGACTGGGCCTCGGCGATCTGCGACGTGCCGGCCAAGACGATCCGCCGCATCGCCGGCGAGTTTCTGGACCACGCCTGCATCGGCCAGACGATCGAGATCGAGGGCCGGACGATGCCGTTCCGGCCGGTCGCGGTGACGCTGGGCAAGACCGTCAACAACGGCTGGGGCGCCTTTGAATGCGTCTGGTCGCGCACGCTGATGGCCGTGCTCGTCGGCGCGCTCGAAGTGCCCGGCGGCACGCTCGGCACCACGGTGCGGCTGAACAAGCCGCACGACGACCGGCACAAGAGCGTGACGCCGGGCCCCGACGGTTTCATGCTCAACAAGCTCAACCCGACAACCTCGGGCGGCTGGGTGCGCGAACCGACTGGCCGCAACGCGCACCGCACGCTGGTGCCGCTGGTGGGCAACTTCGGCGCCTGGAGCCAGGCGCTGGGGCCCTCGCACCTGGCCTGGATGTTCCAGAACAAGGTGCCGGAGAACTGGCGTGCGCCGACCAAGCCCGAGATCTGGTTCGCCTACCGCACCAATCCCGCGATCTCGTTCTGGGACAGTGCGAGCATCGTGCAGACGATGGCGCAGTTTCCGTTCACCGTGTGCGTCGCCTACACGCTCGACGAGACCAACCACATCGCCGACATCCTGCTGCCCGAGGCCACAGACCTCGAGGCCACGCAGCTGATCCGCCTGGGCAAGACCAAGTACGTCGAGCAGTATTCGCATCACCAGGGCTACGTGCTGCGCCAGCCCGCGGTGGCGCCGCAGGGCGACGCGCGCGACTTCACCTGGATCGCCACCGAGATCGCGCGCCGCACCGGACTGCTCGAGGAATACAACGCCTCGATCAACCGCGGCGCGGCCGGCGTGCCGTTGAAGAACGACGCACACGACTACTCGCTCGATCCGTCGGCGGTGCATTCGGTCGACACGATCTGGAACGCCGTTTGCAAGGCCGCGAGCCACGACCTGACCGGCGGCGAACAGGTCTGCGACCTGGACTGGTTCAAGCAGCACGGCCTGCTCGCAAGGCCCTTCGAGCAGGGCGCGTGGTACCTCTACCCGACCCTCAAGAAGCTTGGGCTGCGCTTCGAGCTGCCGTACCAGGAGCGGCTGCTGCGCGTCGGGCGCGAGCTGGGCAACCGCCTGCACGAGACCCACATCAGCTGGTGGGACCGGCAGCTGGCCGAATACCAGGCGCTGCCGGTCTGGCACGACTTCGCCGGCCTGTGGGTCGACGACCTGGTGCGCCGCGGTCACAAGCCGGAGGACTTTCCGTTCTGGCTGATCACCACCAAGAGCATGCAGTACCACTCGGGCGGCAACGCGTCGATCCAGCTGATGGACGAGGTGGCGCGCAACCTGCGCGGCCACGGCGGCGTGCTGATCAACAAGCGGCGCGCGAGCGAGCTGGGCATCGAGGCCGGCGACGAGATCGAGGTGACTTCGGTGATCGCGTCCACGCGCGGCGCGGCGGTGCCGGTGCAGGGCATCCGCCCCGACACGCTGGTGATCATCGGCCAGTTCGACCACTGGGCCACACCGTACGCGAAGGACATGCACGCGCCGAGCCTGAACACCGTGGCGCCGATGTCGATCGAGCTGACCGACGCCACCGGATCCGGCGCCGATCTGGTGCGGGTGCAGGTCCGGCGCATCGCCGCGGGATGAGCGACGCGGCCGGCGCCGTCCTCGCGGGCGCCGCTGGCCGGCTGTTGCCGCTGTCGATACCGTTTCGGTATTTCGGCGCGGCGACGGTCTTTCACCTGCTGGCATGGGCTGCGCTGCTGGCTGGCGCGCAAGAGCTGCCGCGCTTCGGTGGTGGCCTGGGCTGGCCGCTGGCGGCGCTGCACCTCGTGACGCTGGGTGTGCTAGGAATGAGCGCCATCGGCGCCAGCCTGCAACTGTTGCCGGTGGCCACGAGGCAGCCGCTGGTTTCGCAGCGCATCGCGGCTGCGATCTGGTGGCTGTACGTGCCGGGTGTGGTCGCACTCGGGGTCGGCATGGGCATGGGGTTAGCGACGCTGATGGCTATCGGCGCGGCCTTGATCGCCGTGGCGCTGGTGCCGTACGCCTGTGTGCTGGCGCTCAACCTCGCCGGCGCGCGCGGCATGCCGGGTGTGGTCGCCCATGGCTGGGCGGCGCTGGCGTCGCTGCTGGTGCTGTTGGCCAGTGCGCTCGCGTTGACCGCAATCTGGTTGGGCGGTGCAGCGCCGGATCGTGCCCTCACGCTGCCGCTCCATGTGACGTTTGCCGCCTATGGATTCATGGGCATGTTGAGCGCCGGGCTCGCGTACATCCTGGTGCCGATGTTCGCGCTGGCGCACGCGCCCGACGAGCGCTGGCAACTCGCCTCGTTCGCGTTCGGTGTTCTGGCCTTGGTGCTGGCGATGTCGGCCGTGATCGGCGTCGCACCGCTCGTGCTGCGCAGCGCGGCCATCGCTGCCGGCCTGGTCGCGACGGGCCTGCACCTGTGGTTGATGCGCGCGGTGCTGCGCCAGGGAATGCGGCGCGAACTCGGCCGCTCGTTCCGGCTGATTCACCTGGGTTGGTTTGCATTGCCGGCGAGCCTGTTGCTGGCGTTAGCCATCGCGCTCGACGCGCCGATCGACGGCCTCGCGCAAGGGTTCGGGCTGTGCCTGATCGGCGGCTGGCTGATGAGCTTTCTGTTCGGCGTCCTGCAGCGAATCGCGCCGTTTCTGGCGGCGATGCACGCCACGCGCGGGCGCCGATCGCCCACGCCGTCATCGCTGACCAATGATCGCGCATTGCAGGTCCACTTCGTCTGCCACTGCACCGCGCTGGCGCTGCTAGCGCTGGCGATCGGACTGAACAGCGCGCCGATTGCGGCGCTGGCAGCCTGCGTGGGCGCGGTCGGGGCTGCGGGGTTCGCCTGGTTCTTTGCAGCGCTGGTGCGACGCCTGCCGCGCGAGACTTGAGCGCACGCAACGATCGGACGAAAGATGGCAGCCGGCTTGTGGATGGCAACGTCCTGGTCGACGCCGGCCGGTAGCGCAGACACCGCTGCGGGCCCTGCCACAGGCTGGCGCAATCAGAGCGCCGCCCGTGTGCGAGAGGCTGTCAGTTCGCGTTCAGATTGCCCGCGGGAATTGCCACGTAGGTGTTCGTGCCGGGTAAGCGCCACTGCAGCCGCATCACGGCACTGCCGCCGTTCTCGAAGTACTCCAGGGTCACCGGCACACGCTGCCCCGCGGTGAAGCTGATCGTCGATGTGGTGTTGTTCGTGGCGCCGTGGTTGGTCCAGTTGCTGATGACCTGCGAGCCGTTGATCCACAGGCGCACGCCGTCGTCGGACACCGTGCGCAAGCGGTAGCTGCCGGTGGCGGGGATCGTGATCGTGCCGATCCAGCGCGCAGAGAACTGGTTGGCCGGCACACCGGTACCCGGGGAGCCGCTGCCCCAGTCGAAATTGACCGCCTCGGTGCGTCTGAGCAGCGGGCTACCGGCCAGGGCCATGCCGTTGTAATACTGGCCGACCAGACCACCGCCATTGACGATCGGCGACGGCGCGCTCGCCTCCTCACTGCCAATCTCGCGCAGGTAGGCAACCAGGCGATTCAGGTCGGCGTCGTTCACCGTCACGTTGTTGTGCGCGCGTACGGCGTCGCCCAGGGTGGCGGCCGAGCCGTCGTGCAGATACGGCGCGGTGGCCCAGACATCGCGCAGCGTCGGCACGTCGATCCCGACGAGCGGCCCGCCGAGGCGCTGGCCGCTGCTCGGCTTGATCGTGCCGATGTTCTGCGGGTTGTTGTTGGCGCTGATCGTGAACGCCGTGCCACCGTGGCAGGAGGCACAGTTCAGCGTGGTGAACACCTGGCGTCCCTCGGTGGCCAGCGTGCTCAGCGCGCCGGTCGCGCCGCGGTAGGGGCTGGCGTCGAAGGTGTTCAACGATCCGACATAGGCAGCCAGCGCGTCGAGATCGCTCGACACGCCGGCCTTCTTGTCGCCCAGAGGCTGGCTTCGCGTGCCGGTGGCGAACTGCGCATCGCTCATCAGGCCGGTACCGCCGGCCAGCGCGCGGATCTGACCCTCGAAGTCCTGGACTTCGTCGAAGTTGTTGCTCCAGTGCAGAAGCCCCTGCGATCCGGCGCGACCGCGCAGGTTGATCGTGTTGCGCAGCCCTTCGCCCATGCCTGTCAGATCCCAGACCCGGCCATCGTGTCCGCCGTCGTTGTGGCAGCTCGCGCAGCTCATGTAGCGGTCGCGGGCCAGTCGTGTGTCGCGTGCGTCGTAGAAGAACTGCTTGCCGCGCAGCACGCTGGCGCTGAGCTTCTCTGTGCCCACCGCGTTCAACGTGGCCACCGGTGTGGCCGAGGCCAAACCTTGCTGGATCAGCGGCGAAAGGTCGAACACGCTGACCGTGCGGTCCATGAAGTTGTGGACGTACAGCGTGCGCCGGTCGGGCGAGATCACCAGGCCCTGCGGCGCGCGTCCGACGTCGATGCGCATGAGCTGGTTGCGCCCATGCGCGTCGAGCACCGCGACTTCGCGGCTGGTCTCCAGCGCGACGAACAGGTACACGCCCAGCGGGTCGAACGCCGCCGCGCTGGCCATGCTGGCGTTGTCGTGGTCGATGCGGGCGGCAAGGTCCTCCGACTGCGACGCCATGACGATGCGTGAACTGATCGCACGCACGGTATTCTGGAAGTTGAGCGGCAATCCGTCGCGGCCGCTGCCGCGCAGGATGTTGTCCTTCTTGCCTGGCACGAAGGCCTGCGAGCCGTCCGGCGAGATGGCCATGGCCCCCAGGTAATTGGGGATTCCGCGGCCCTGGTTCTCGGCGTCGGTGTCATTGCTGTGCGCCAGCGTCACGGTGCGTTGCAGGACCAACGTGCCGACATCGACGACGACCAGTTCGCCGCCGGCCGGTGCGCCATTGCGGGTCGTCTGCACGACGGCGGTGCCTTCGTCGACCAGCGGCGGCGTCACGAAGCGCGACACAAAGGCCGTGCTGCCGTCGGCCGCCACCGCGACATGGCGTGGGTTGGGTCCGACCGCCAAGCTCGCCAGGGTCGCGGTGGTCGCGATGTCGATCTTCAGCAACGTGCCGGTGCCCTCCAGCGTGACCAGGGCGGTCGCGCCGGCCATGGCGATGCCGTATGGCTTGGCCGCGCGCGGCAAGGCGATCGTCTGGGCGACAGCCAGCGTGGTGGTGCTGACCACGCTGATCGAGCTGGCCTGCTTGTTGACGACCCAGACGGAGCCGCCGCTGGGCGTCAGCGCCAGCGTGCGCGGTGCGGCGCCCACCGCCAACTCGGCCAATTTGGCGTAGGTGATCGCGTCGAAGACGGTCACGCTGTCGTTGTCGGGGTTCACTACCCACAGCCGCGCATTGGCGCCGCTGCGCGCCTCGAGCACCAGGTTCGACGACATCGCCGGCGCATTCGCCGTCAGCGCCAGGTGGGCGTTGTGGATGATGGTCTGCCGGACCTCGTTGCCGTCGCCATCACGCGCGGTGACGGTGACGTAGAACACCCCGGCATTGGCAAATGCATGGCTGGCCTGCGGCTGCGCTGACCAGGGGGTCGCCGGGCTGCCGTCGCCGAAGTCCCAGCTGTAGACCACGTTTAGGCCGGTCGCGCTGGCGCTGAAGCTCGCCACATTGCCGACCTGGCTCGGTGGTGCCGCAAGCAGTGGATCGAGCACCAGCGGCGCCTGCCCGGTGACGGTCCAGGTGATGGTGGTGCTGGCGTTGTTGAAGCCGTCGCTCACGGCCAGCACTGTTGAGTAGGTGCCCGACGTCGTCGGTGTGCCAGTGACGCGACCGGTCGAGCTGTCGATCGAAAGGCCGGGCGGAAGGCCGCTGGCCGACCAGTTCAGCGGGTCGCCATTCGGATCCGAGGCAACGAGCGGCAGATCGATCGCCGCACCAACCACCGAGGTCTGGTTACCCGGCGACGTGAGGACCGGAACGACCGCGTTGTTCAGCGCGCTGGCCACGTTCACGCGCATCAGCTTGGCCTCGGACGGCACGCCGGCGTCGTCGATCACGAACATCATCCAGATCCCCGGCGGCACGTCGGACGCGCGGCCGGGTATCTGCACTGAAAGCGTCGAACCCTGCGCGTTGAACGGCAGGTCGACGAAGCGTTGCTCCATGTTCCAGCCGTGGGTGGCCGAGCCCGTCTTGACGAAGGTGACCCGGCTGACCGGCCGGCCGCTGCTGACCGACACCTGCACCGTACGACCGACGTCGACGACCGTGGGCGCGGTCGTGATCCCCGGTCTGACGGCCGCAGTGCCGCCGCTGCCGAACAGGTACGGCGGATAGTAGATCTCACGGTTCAGGTTGCCCGGCACGTTGGCCGGCGAGGGTGCCCCACCCCCAAACACCAGCACGCTCGCGTCGGGCAGCAACAAGGCATTGCCGTGGTACAGGCGCGGTTTGACGGCGCCTGCGCCGACGGCCCATTGTCCTGTCCTCGGATCCCAGATCTCGGCCTCGTAGCTGACGTTGGTCATCTCATTCCAGACCGAACTGCCGCCGGTGGCGACGACCTTGCCGTCGGCCAGGATGGTGGCGGTCGAGAGTCGCCGCTGGCGCAGCATCGGCGCCGTTGCGCTGGTCACCGGCGTTGCGCCCGTGATGTCGATGACGATGGCCTGATTCGAATTGCCACCGTACTGCAAGATGCGGCCCGGTGCGAACATGGCCGCGCTCGAGTCGCTGCCTGCCGTGGTCGACGCGAACTGGCCGACCTGCGTCAGCGCGCCATTGCCTGTCGTGTTGACGTAGTACATCTTGCCGGCACTGTCGAAGCCGAACAGGCGACCGTCGGGCGCAATGAAGTTGCGCGGGTACATGAAGTCGAACGTACCGGTGCCGGCACTGGTCAGCAATCGGAAGGTGCCGTTCGTCGCGCGGATCTCCGGGAAGTCGGTGCCGCCGCTGCCGCCCTGGATGTAGGTCTCGCCGTTGAGCAGCGTGGTCGAGCTGGAATACCAGCGTGCCCGATTCATGTTGTTGCCGCGGGCCAGGGCATTGGTGCCCAGGTTGAGCACATTGGAGTTGTTGTTGCCGGTGTTGGTGGTGCCCGTGCCAGTCCAGTTGTCGCCGCCGGCGATGAAGATCGCGTCGCCGCCGGGCAGCACGAGTTGCGAGCTGCAGAAGATGTCGGTGCCGGTGCCGTTGGCCAGCGTGAGGTGCGTCTCGTCGGCCGGATTCCAGACGTCGTAGACGAAGAACCCGGTCTGCTGGCCGTCTTCCTTCGTGCCATAGCTGACCACGCGGCCATCGGCCGTCAGCACGCCGTGCACGGCGATCAGCGGCCAGTTCGTCACCGGGCCCCAGACACCTCGGGTACTTGCGTCAGTTGGAATGACCAGACCGGGCGGCAACGACATGCGTCGCTCGCGCGAAGCGGCTGGCGCCACTTGCGTGGCTGTCGGGTCGCCTCCACCACCGCCACAGGACGCGACCAACAAGGTGGACAGGGCAATGGCGGCCCCACGGCCCCGGCGACGGCGCATATCGTTCATGAGTTCCCCTCACGGCGACGGGCTGAGCTGCCGCCGGTTACAAGAGGCGACAGGATGCAAGCCGGGTGGAACTTGGACAAGCCCTCGCCCGTGGGTGAGGTTTACCCGGAATCAAGGGGTGGACGGCCGCGCTGGAGGCGCAGCGCTCGTGCCCAGCGAGCGCTTTGCAGCTCGCATCTTTCGTTCGCCGCGTGTTGGCGCTGGCGCTTGCGATGCCGGCCGCTCTCAGCGCGGCGAAGTCAAGTCACGCGACGAGCGAATTGCGCCTTGGGATCGGTGCCGCTGCGGGCGCTGATCGTACCGGTGCGCTTCGGGCCTGCGGCGCGAGGCCGCCGAATGTGGTCATGACCAACCACTCGACGATCTGTTCGTCCTTGTACTGGCCCGATGCCTTCATCACGCCGAGTACCGGGTCGCAGGCGCGAGCGAACAGCGTGTAGAGAATCAGTTCGGGCGGAAGCTTTCGTTCCAGCGAGCCGTTCTTCTGTGCGGCGGTGATCCACACGCCGAGCTTGTCGCTCACGGTCATCAGCCGGTCGACGTAGACCTTGTTGGATGTCAGCGCGGCGCGCAGGGCCGAGTTCTGCGCCGGCAGCGCCGGCATCTCGCCGGCGAGCTGCACCTGCATGGTCCAGCGCGCCACGGCCTTCAATTGATCGATTGCGCTGGCCTCGCGGTCGGCCTCGAGCCCGGCCAGGAATTCCAGCGCGCGGTCGAGCACGCGGATCATCGCCGCCGCGGCCAACTCCTCCTTGGAGCCGAAGTGCTTGTACAGGCTCGCCTTCGCAATGCCGACGTCGGCCGCGACCTCGTCGACCGTCATCGCGTCGAAGCCCTTTTCCGCCAGCAGATGGTTGACCGACGCAACGATCGCGTCCTCGCGCGCACGCAGCACTTGTTCTCGGAAGGAAACCCTGGCCATGCGCCATTGTAGACGAGGTTGGAGAAACCTGCACCGGTCAGTCTCAGAATTACTTGTAAGTACCAAAGAAAGACCACATAGTTGACAATGTGAACTGCTTAGTTCACATTTCGCACCGTTCCGTTTACCTTTGCCTGCCAAGCGTTCACGGACGCCAACCGAATCTCAACCCCCTACACACTTGTCTGGAGACCCGAAATGATTGATTGGCTCAAGAAAGTCGCAGCGCTCTCGGTCGTGGCCTTCGTGGCTGCCTGCGGTGGCAGCGACGACCCGCAACCGGTCACACCGCAACCGGTCAACATCGTCGGCACCGCGCAGGCCAACGCCCAGTTCAGCATCCTGGTCGAGGCCGTGGTCGCCGCGGACCTGGCCACCACGTTGTCCGGCCCCGGCCCGTTCACGGTGTTCGCCCCCACCAACGACGCCTTTGCCGCGCTGCTCACCGAACTGGGCGTGACCAAGGCGCAGTTGCTGGCCGACAAGGCGCTGCTGACGTCCGTGTTGACCTACCACGTGCTTCCGGCCAAGGTGCTCAAGGCCGGCGTTCCCGCCGGCAAGGCGATCACGACCGTTCAGGGCGGGATCTTCAAGGTCGATGTGGTGGGTGCCGACCTGGTAATTACCGACGGACGCAACCGCACATCCAAGATCACCGGCGCCGATGTGCTGGCCAGTAACGGCGTGATCCACGTTGTCGACAAGGTACTGCTGCCGGCCGACAAGAACATCGTCGAGACCGCGATCGCCGCGGCCCCCGAGTTCAGCATCCTGGTGGACGCGGTGGTCGCTGCGGACCTGGCGGGTACGCTCAGCGGGCCTGGACCCTTCACCGTCTTCGCTCCGACGGATGCCGCCTTCGCCGCGCTGCTCGCCGAGCTGGGCTTGACCAAGGCGCAGCTGCTCGCCGACAAGGCGCTGCTGACCAAGGTCCTGACCTATCATGTGGTCAGTGGCCGCGTCCTGAAGGCCGACGTGCCGGTCGGCACGCCGATCGCAACCGTGCAAGGCGAAACCTTCACCGTCGGCGCGACGCTGGCCATCACCGACCAGAAAGCCCGCTCGTCCAATATCACCGGCACCGACGTGCTCGCCAGCAACGGCGTGATCCACGTCGTCGACCGCGTGCTCCTGCCCAACTGACGGGTCATCGGCCGGCAGCACGTCAAATCGAACAGGATCGAGCATGGAGCGAATCGCAATCATCGGCTCGGGCATCGCCGGGCTGGCAGCGGCGCGTCAACTGGCGCGCGGGCCATCCGGCCGCCAGGTGACCCTGTTCGAAGCGGCCGGGCATTTCGGCGGCCACGCCAACACCGTCGACGTGACGCTCGACGGCGTAACCCATGGCGTCGATACCGGGTTCCTCGTCTACAACGAGCGCACCTATCCGCAGCTGGTGCGGCTGTTTGCCGAACTCGGTGTCGAGACCGCACCGTCGGAGATGTCGTTCTCGGTGCAGGCGCGCGGCCACGGGCTCGAATGGAGCGGCAGCAACCTCGCTGGCGTGTTCTCGCAGCGCCGCAACCTGCTGCGGCCCGCTTTCTGGCGCATGCTGGCCGACATCGCCCGCTTCAATCGCCTGAGTTCCGGCATCGCGCAGCTCGGCGGCGACGCGATGCCCGCTCAGACAGTCGGCGCGTTTCTCGACGAACATCGGTTTGGCCGCGAGTTCCGCGACTGGTACTTCGTGCCGATGATCGCTTGCATCTGGTCGTGCCCTGTCCAGGAGATGCTGGCGTTCCCGATCGCCACGCTGATCCGCTTCTGTCACAACCACGGCCTGCTGCAGGTCACCGATCGGCCGCAGTGGATGACGGTGCGCGGCGGCTCGCGGCACTACGTGCGCCGCATCGTCGACCGCCTCGATGGCGCCCGACTGAACACGCCTGTGCTGGGCGTGAAACGCGGCGAGGCCGGTGCCCTGATCAAGACGGCGCGCGGCGCCGAACACTTCGACCAGGTCGTCTTCGCGTGTCACACCGACCAGACGCTGCGCCTGCTCGGCTCGGATGCCACGCCCGCTGAAGCGCAAGTCCTCGGCGCGATCCGGTATCACCCCAACCGGGCGGTGCTGCATACCGACGTTTCGCTGCTGCCCGGCCGTCGCTCGGCGTGGGCCGCATGGAACTATGAATCCTCGGTCGCCGGCGGCGAGACCGGCGTCTGCCTGCACTATCTATTGAACCGATTGCAGCCGCTGCCGTGGCGGCGACCGGTCATCGTGTCGCTCAATCCCGTGCGCGAACCGCGTGCCGAGACGGTGATCCGGCAATTCGAGTACGACCACCCGGTGTTCGACATCGGCGTCATCGCCGCGCAACGGCGCCTGCCCGATCTCCAGGGGCAGCGTCGCAGCTGGTTCTGCGGTGCGTGGGCGGGGTACGGTTTTCATGAAGACGGGTTGAGCGCCGGTTTGGCGGTCGCCGAATCGTTGATGCGGGCGGATGCTGTGGTCCAGCGAGGGGCGGCATGAGCGGGGCAAGGCCTTTGATCGGTTTCGGCCGCGTCTGGCATCGAAGGCTGCGCCCGGTGCGGCACGAGTTCGGCTATGCGAGCTATTTCCTGCTGCTGCCGATGCGCGCGTTGCGTGCGCAACTCGCCTCCGACTTGCGGCGCAACCGCTTCGGCGCACTGTCGTTCTTCGACCGCGATCATGGCGACGGCCGCGACGACTCGCTGGCCTGGCTCGACGAGCTGCTCGCGGGCGAGCACATCGACGACGCGCAAGGCGAGGTGTGGCTGCACACGTTTCCACGCGTGCTCGGCTTCGTCTTCAACCCGGTGAGCTTCTGGTACGCGCATCGCGCCGATGGTTCGCTGGCGGCGGTGGTGGCCGAGGTCAACAACACCTTCGGCGAGCGCCATTGCTACTTGCTGAGCGGGCCCGCGCTGCGCTTTGGCAGCACCCTGGAGGCGCGCAAGGTGTTCCATGTCTCGCCGTTCTGCGCTGTCGAGGGCCGTTACCGCTTTCGTTTTCTGCTCAGCGGTGACTCGCCAAGCGCGCCGCGCCACACGGTGGCCTGCATCGACCACGACGACGCCAGCGGCCCGTTGCTGCAAACCCGGGTCAGCGGCGAGCTGCAGCCGCTGACCGCCGCCAGCACCTGGCGCGCCTTCTTCGGCATGCCGCTGATGACGTTCGGCGTCGTCGCCCGCATTCACTGGCAGGCCTTGCGCCTGGCCCTCAAGCGCGTGCCCTTCCATCGTCAACCGCCAACCCCCGATCGCTTCCTGACACGATGAACTCCACCAGCATCGAATTCACCAACCGTTCCGCGCCCGCAGCGCCCGCCGCCGCGCGTGCCGTGCTCGACCTGCTGTCGCGCCTCAAGGTCGGCGCGCTCGACCTGCGGATGCCCGACGGGACGAGCGCCCGTTTCGGCCAGGGCGCACCCAGTGCATCGGTCCGCGTCGGCAACTGGAACGTCTTCGCGCGTGCGCTGCGCTCGGGCGACATCGGCTTTGCCGAGGGTTTCATCGCCGGCGAGTGGGACTCGCCCGACCTCACTGCGCTGCTGACGCTGCTGATCGCCAACCGCGACGAGCTCGAGCGCGTGGTCTACGGCTCCTGGTGGGGCTCGTTGCTGTTCCGCGCCAGGCATCTGCTGAACCGCAACTCGCGCCGCGGCAGCGCCAAGAACATCCACGCCCACTATGACCTCGGTAACGCGTTTTATGCGCAGTGGCTGGACCCGACGATGAGCTACTCCAGCGCCTGGTTCGAGGGCGACCTGACGCGCCCGCTGGCCGAGGCGCAGCACGCGAAGGTGCGCCGTGCGCTCAACGAGGCCGGCGTGACGAGCGGCTCGCGCGTGCTCGAGATCGGCTGCGGATGGGGCGGCCTGGCCGAGATTGCCGCGCGCGACTTCGATGCACAGGTCACCGGGGTCACGCTGTCGCGCGAACAGCTCGCCTGGGCCCAGCAGCGCCTGGCCGCCGCCGGCCTCGCCGAGCGCAGCGACCTGCGCCTGCAGGACTACCGCGATCTCGCTGCCGAGCACGAGGGCAAGCCATTCGACGCCATCGTCTCGATCGAGATGTTCGAAGCCGTCGGGCGCGAGTATTGGGACGGCTATTTCGATACGCTGCGGCGCTGCCTGAAGCCGGGTGGCCGAGCCTGCATCCAGAGCATCACGATCGGCGACGACCTGTTCGAGCGCTATCTGCGATCGACCGACTTCATCCAGCAATACATCTTCCCCGGCGGCCTGTTGCCCAGCGTCTCGCAGTTCGAAGCGCAGGCACGAGGTTTTGGCTTCACCGTCGAGCGCCGCCTGGCCTTTGGCCTCGACTACGCCGAGACGCTGCGTCGCTGGCGCGCGGCCTTCCTGCAGCGCGAGCGCGAGGTGCGCGAACTCGGGTTCGATGCACGCTTCATGCGGATCTGGCAGTTCTACCTGTCCTATTGCGAAGCGGCCTTCACGCTGCGCAACACCGACGTCGTGCAGTTCACGCTGCGACGCGACTGAATGCGCTGCGCCATGAATGTCGCCGGGTCCTGGTGGCTGCGCGTGAGCGTCGCGGCGCTGCTGTCGTTCGCGGCGCAGGTGTTCGCCGCCGACAAGCCGGGCTCCGGCAGCGATGCGGCGGCGCCGGTCGCGCTGCGGGCGCCATCCGAAGTCGCGGCGGTCGTGTCGGGCTTGCGCCTGCTGGGGCGCGGCACCATGCGCTACTTCGGACTGCTGGTCTACGAGGCGCGCCTGTGGGCCGGTGCCGATTTCTCGCCGGTGCGCTACGACGGCCACGCCTTCGCACTCGAACTCGAGTACGCGCGCAAGCTCGACGGTGCCGCCATCGCGCAGCGCTCGATCGTCGAGATGCGGCGGGCCGGCAACCTCGACGACGACCAGGCCCGAGCCTGGGAGGCCGCGTTGGCGCGCGCCTTCCCCGACGTCGCGCCCGGCGACCGCCTGACCGGCGTGCATGTTCCGGGCGAAACGACCCGGTTCTTCCACAACGGACGTCCGACGTCGGCGGTGGCCGATCCGGCATTCGCACGGTCGTTCTTCGGCATCTGGCTCGCCGCCACCACCTCCGAACCGGAATTGCGACGGCGATTGATCGGACCGGGTTCGTGAGTACCTCGCTGTCGGTCATGGCGCCGCGCGTCGCGGCCGACGCTGCCCCGTTCCTGAACGGCTGGGCCGGCCTGCGCTACGGCGCGCTGGGATTTCCGCTCGCGTTCCTGGCGCTGCCGCTGTACGTCGTGCTGCCGAGCCACTATGCCGCTCAATACGGCGTTCCGCTGGCCACCCTGGGCATCGTGCTGCTCGCCACCCGCGCGCTGGACGCGGCGCTCGACCCGTTCATCGGCCAGGCCGTGGACGGAGTCTTTGCCCGATCCACACGCAGCGCGTGGCTGATGGCGGCGGTCGCAGCCGGCGTCGTCGGCGCGGGCTTCGCTGCCTTGTTCTTCCCGCAGGTCGCCGCCGACGCGCTGCTGGCGTGGCTTGCCGTCGGCCTGCTGGCAACCTATCTCGCCTTCAGCGTGCTGACGGTCGTGCACCAGGCCTGGGGCGCGAGGCTCGGCGGCGACGCGAAGCAACGCGCGCGCGTCGTCGCCTGGCGCGAAGGCTGCGGCCTCGTCGGCGTGTTGGCGGCCAGCGTACTGCCGTCGCAGTTCGGCCTGGGTGTGACGAGCCTGGTGCTGGCCGCAACGCTCGCGGCCGGCGTGGCCCTGCTGGCGCGCGCACCGCACGCGCCTTCGATCCGTGCCGAGGCACCCGGGCACTGGGCGCTGCCTTGGCGCAGTACGCATTTTCGGCGGCTGCTCGCGGTCTTCATGCTCAACGGCATCGCGAGCGCGGTTCCGGCGACGCTGGTGCTGTTCTTCGTGCGCGACCGGTTGGAAGCGGCGAATTACGAGGCGCTCTTTCTCGGCGCGTACTTCGCGGCCGCGATTCTGTCGGTGCCAATGTGGGTTCGAGTCGTCCGCTCGTTCGGCCTCGCGCGCGCCTGGCTGGGCGGCATGGGCCTCGCGGTGGCGGCGTTCGCGTGGGTGCTCAATCTCGGCGCCGGCGATGCCGCCGGGTTCCTCGCGGTGTGCGTCGCCAGCGGCGTGGCGCTGGGCGCCGATCTGACGATCCCCGGTGCGTTGCTGACCGGGGTCGTGCAGCGCGCCGGCCACGCAGCGCAGGCCGAAGGGGTCTACGTCGGTTGGTGGAACTCGGCGACGAAACTCAATCTCGGCCTGGCGGCGGGCGCGGCCTTGCCGCTGCTCGCGATCGCGGGCTATGCGCCCGGCCAGCGCGAGCCGCAGGCCTTGCAGGCACTCAGCGTCGCCTACGTCGCCGTGCCGTGCATGTTGAAGCTCATCGCGGCTGCACTGCTCTGGCGCTGGTGGGTCGCGACAAGGGGAGACGAATGACCAACGAACTCAATCCGGCGCGGCGCCTGGCAAGACGCACCGCCAATACGATTGCTGCCTGCGTTGCCGCCATCGCGCTCGCCGGCTGCGCCGGTCCGCAACTCGCCGACCACGCCGCGGAGCGGCCAGCGTTCGACTTCAAGCAATACTTCAACGGCACCCTGCTCGCCCACGGCCTCGTCAGCGACCGCGGCGGCAGGGTCCTGCGCCGCTTCGTCGTCACGATGCGCTGCGACTGGGTCGGCGATAACGGCACGCTGGACGAGCAGTTCGAATACTCGGACGGCGAGCGGCAGCATCGGGTCTGGCGCGTGCGCAAGCAGCCCGACGGCCGCTTCGTCGGGACCGCCGACGATGTGCTCGGCGAGGCCGTGGGCGCGTCCTCGGGCTCCGCCTTCAACTGGCGCTACACCTTGAAGCTGCCGGTTCGCGGCGACGTCTACGAGGTGCAGTTCGACGACTGGATGCACCTGATCGACGAGCGCACGGTGATCAACAAGGCGGTCATGAGCAAGTTCGGCGTGCGCGTCGGCGACGTCACCTTGTCGTTCAGCAGGCCCTGAGGCAATGCCATTGAATCCCGCAATCACGGATTGGCGTGACCGCGTCGTGTGGATCGTGGGCGCGTCGTCGGGCATCGGTCGCGCGACGGCGGCCCGCTTGCATGCGTTGGGTGCGCTGGTCGTCGTGTCTGCGCGCAATGTCGCCGCGCTGGACGAGTTCGTGGCGACCCACCCCGGCAGCCACGCCATCGCGCTGGACGTGGGCGACCGCGCCGCGCTGGCAGCCGCCTTGCAGCAGGTGCTCGCGCTGCGCGGGCGACTCGATCTGGCGCTGTACTGCGTCGGCCACTATCGCGCGATGCGCACCGCCGACTTCGATCTCGGTGAAATGTCGCTGCACATGCAGGTCAACTATTTCGGTGCGTTGAACTGGCTCGATGCGGTGCTGCCCGCGCTGGTCGCGCAACAGTTCGGCCACATCAGCCTGGTGTCGAGCGTGGCCGGCTACCGGGGCCTGCCGCATGCGCTGGCCTACGGGCCGACAAAGGCGGCGCTGCAGCACCTCGCCGAGACTCTCTACCTCGACCTGCGACCGGCCGGCATCGGCGTGTCGGTCGTCAACCCCGGCTTCGTCGCGACCCCGCTCACCGCCGCCAATCGGTTCGATATGCCGGGGCTCTTGAGCCCGGAGCAGGCGGCGCAGCACATCGTGCGGGGTTGGGCGAGGGGCCGCTTCGAGATCCATTTCCCGAAACGCTTCACACTGTGGCTCAAACTGATGCGGTTGCTGCCTCACGGCCTGTACTTTGCCGTTGTGCGCCGAGCGACCGGCGCATGAACACCGCGGCACCAGCGACACCGGTGATCGCGCGGGACCCGCGCGCGGCGAGGGTCGTCGCGTTTTATGAACACCTGACGCCGCAGATGCTGGGGCGGCTTGCGGCGGTCTACACCGAAGATGCGCGGTTCATCGACCCGTTCAACGACGTGGTGGGCCTCAGCGGAATTCGCAACGTCTTCGAACACATGTTCGCGACGGTCGATGCACCGCGGTTCGACATCACCTTGGCGGTCACCGAGGGCGACCACTGCTTCATGCAGTGGGGCTTCGGTTTTCGCCGCAAGGGGCGAACGGCCGTTGCGGCCATCCATGGCGCGACCCATCTGCGCTTCGCGCCCGACGGTCGCATCGCGTGGCATCGCGACTACTGGGATCCGGCGCGCGACTTGTACGAAGGTTTGCCGGTTCTCGGGGCGGTCATTCGCTGGCTTCGGCGACGGCTTTCGGCAGGAGTTTGACGGCAGCCGCCGGGCACGGGCGGTAAGCCGATTGCGCGGACTCTCTGTCGCCGGCGGCCCCGCGCAACACCGCCAACTGATCCGGCTCAACGGTCATGGCCGGCGAAGAGGCGACAAACAGGCATCGATCCAGCGCAGCCTGACCCGGCGCCATGACGCGGCAATCCGCTCCTCCCGTTCGCCCTGCGGCCGCAGCGCCGTACTCACGCCCGGCGATTGAAGGGTCCGAGCCCGATCGCGCGCTGTGCCATTGCGTCGACCTGCGCCTGTCCTATGGCAGGCATCGCGTGCTCGACGGCTGCAACCTGTCGGTGTCGCCACGGCAGGTCGTGGGCCTGACGGGGGAGAACGGCAGCGGCAAGAGCACGCTGGTCAAGTGTCTGCTCGGCTTCGTGCGGCCGACCGCCGGCGAGGTGAGCTGCGACCCGCATGCCGGCTATTGTCCGCAGGAGAACTACCTGCACCGCAGCTACACCGTCGCCGAGCACCTCGAACTGATCGGCTCGCTGCGGCGCGGCGGCGAGCCGGTCGATGCGGACTACCTTGGCCATTGCATCGCCACCATGAAGTTGCAGCGCTACCTGGCGTACCCGATCCGCAAGTTGAGCGGTGGCACCTACCAGAAGGTCAAGCTGCTGACGGCCATCGTGCACAGGCCGCCGTTGCTGATCCTCGACGAGCCGACCGACGGATTCGACTGGACGATGTACCTGGTGTTCTGGGACCTGATGGCCGAACTGGTCGGCGGCGGCACCGGCGTGCTGATGATCAGCCACCTGCTGCACGACCGCGAACGCTTCGACCGCATCTACGAACTGCGCGAAGGAAAGCTCGATGCCTGAGGCCGGCCCCCGTCGTACCGGTTGGCTGGTGTTCCGCCTGTCGGTGCTCGAGTTGTGGCGCAACCCATTGGGCCTCGTGCTGCTGGTGGTGATCCCGGCCGTCTTCATCGGCATGATCTGGTGGACCGCCAGCCAGGACTCGATCCCCCTGAAGATCTTCTTCGGCGGCGAGACGGTGCAGGTGCTGCTGACGCAGCGGCAGGTCGGACTGGTCTTCGTCAGCGCGGCGGTCAGCGGATTTCTCGCCGCGTACTACGCGCTGATCTTGTTCCACAACGACTTCGGCTACTTCCGCTTCTGCGCCTTCATGGGCCTGCGCCCGGCGCTGTTCACCGTCGCGCGATTCGCCGCGTTCCTCGGCGTCACGGCGCTGCTGGCGGCGCTCACGACCATCGGGCTCGGCCGCGTGACACCGCTCGAACAGCCGTCCATGGTCCTGGCCGGCTTCTTGCTCATCACCGTGATCTACGGCGCCTATGGCGGGATCGTGGGCGTGCTGGGCCGCAGTTTCATGCCGGCGCTGCTGTGGATCGTGCTGCTGGCCCAGCTCGACGCCGGGTGGCTGCAGAACCCGGTGTACTACTCCGCCGCGCAGGAGAGCCGGGTGATCCATGGGTTGCCGGCGTTCTACCCCTGCCAGATGGTCTTCTCGGCGGCGTTCACGGCGCGCGACAACGGCGCGGCGCTCGGTGGTGCGCTCGCGTGGGCGATGGTGACTGTCGCAATCCTGATCCTGGCGGTGCAGTGGCGCATGCGCGGGCCGCTCGGTGCCGGCGGACGGTTCGACCAATGAAGCCTCTGTGCAACCGCACATCCGGTCTGAAGCGGCCGCCACAGACACAGATCGCCACCCTTCACTGAGCAGCTTATGTTCCTCGAAAAGTGGTACGCCGATGTGGTCGACGAGGACTGCGTCAATGTCCTGTACCGGGCCAACCTCAAGCTCGGACCCGCGGTCCTGGGTTATGTAGGGCGCATCACCGCCGGCGGTCGAGCGAGTTCATCCTTTGTGCCGGGAGGCGTGGAACTCCCGCGCGACCTCGGCGGCGCGGTCGCGTGGCCCGCGTCTGCCTCCTGGAACGACCAGCCCTCGAGCTGGGCGGGCAGCCAGGCCCGCGAGATCACGCTGTGGCACCAGGGCAGGCAACGGCTCACCTGGGACCCGCTGGTGCTGAACGGCGCCGTGGCGGGCGGCGGTCTGTCGCCCGAAGCGCGGGGCTACGTCGAGAGACTGACGCTCAACTTCGGCCCCTGGCGGTTGGGATTGGTGCGGCTCAAATGGGGGCGGTTTTGCGGCCAGCGCCACAGCCTGGTGTGGATCCAGTGGGAAGGCGAGATCGCGAAACAGCTTGCACTGGTGGACGGCCAGGCCTGCGAACTTCACGAGGCCTCGCGCGAGCGTATCGGCTGCACCGGCGCGACCCTGCATCTGACGCAGCGGCGAGCGCTGGTGCAGGAGTCGATGGCCGAAGGCGCGCTGCGCGGACTGCCGCTGCCCAGGCGGTTGACCGCGCTGCGCTTCTTCCAGGGGCTGGAGACCAAGTGGTTCGCGTGCGGTAGGCTGGAGCTGGACGGACAAGCCGCGGATGCGGGCCACGCCGTCTTCGAAGAAGTGGTGTGGACATGAATCAGCTGCTCGGCAAACTTGCGTACGGCACGCTGTTCTGCGTGCTGTTGCCGGCCGTGCTCGCGCTGTGGGCGCATCGGCTGGATGCGTCCCGTGCGGCCTTCTGGCCGCAGCCGTTTCCTGCGTGGGCAGGCTGGGTCGCGTTGTCGGCCGGGCTCGCGTTGATGGCAGCCGCCATGTGGGCGCTCTGGACCGAGGGCGAAGGCCTGCCGATGAACGCCTACCCGACGACGCGTTTCGTGAGCAGCTCGGTCTATGCGTGGCTGGCCCATCCGATCTACGTGGCGTTCGCGTTCATGGTCGCCGGCGCGTCGGCGATCGCAAACTCACCCGCGGGGCTGTGGCTCGTGACCCCGGTCGCGGCGCTTGGATCGATGGCGCTGGTGTTCGGGTTCGAGGGGCCCAGGCTGCGCGAGCGCTTCGGCACCCCGGCCACGGCGCCCTGGCTCGGCGTACCGCTGGGGGGCGATGCGCGGCCGTCGATCGCGCGGCGCATCGCCGCGGGCGTGAGCGCACTCGGACCTTGGGCGCTCGCCTACGCATTGTTCTCGACGCTGCCGGCCCCCCAGGGCGCGGTGGCACTGGGCCTGGGCTGGGAGGCGAGGCTGCCGCGGCCGGAGTGGGCGCTGTGGTTGTCTTGCGCGGCGTACATCCTGGTTGGATTCAGCCCGTTGGCTGCCGCGACGGGCGACCAGCTGCGCCGCTTTGTGCGCGGCGCCTGGCTGGTGGCCGGGGTTGCCTTCTTTCTGATGCTGATGATGCCCGGCCAGACCGACTTCTTGCCCGGCGACTACTCGGGCATCGGGCGCCGGCTCGCCGGGATCGAGCGGACGTTGGACGCCAACTGGCTCGCGTTTCCGTCCTTCCGTGCCGCATGGATCGTGTTCGCCGCCAGCGCGCTGGCTCAGTCCTGGCCCAGATTCCGGCCGCTGTGGTGGTTGCTGGCGTTCGCGATTCCCGCGTCGTGCCTGCTGACCGGCTCGCACACGCTCGTCGACGTGTTGGGTGGGGTCGGCCTGGGTGCGCTGTGCTGGAACCACGACCTGGTGTGGCGCGCGCTCGTGCAAGCCGGCGAGCGTCTGAGCAACTCCTGGACGTCCGTCCGCCTGGGCGGGGTGCGAATCATCAGCCACGCAGCCTGGTCCGGTCTGGCAGGAGTGGCGGGCACAGGGGTGGCCTTGTATCTCGCCGGTCCGCGCTCGCTCGTCCCGTGCGGTCTCGTCCTCTTGACCGGGCTGCTGAGCGCGGGAACCTGGGGCTACTTGCTCGAGGGCGGTGGGCGGCTGTCGCGTCCGTTCGGCTACTACGGTTTCCTGGTCGGCACGTTGGTGGCGCTGGTGGCAATGGCGCTCGCCGGGGTCTCCGGGTGGGAGACCTTGACTGCTGCGCTGGCCGCTGCGGCGCCTGTCACACAGGCCGTCGGGCGACTGCGTTGCATGGTGCAAGGATGCTGCCACGGCCGGCCGGCGTTCGCCGCGTATGGGTTCCGCGTCACCAACAGGATGTCGCGTGTCGCGGCGCTCGCGAATCTTGCGGGCGTGCCGGTCCACCCGACCCAGCTGTACTCGATCGTTGGCAACATCGTGCTGGCGATGGTCGCGCTGCGGTTGTGGAACACCGGCGCGGACTGGACGCTCATCGGCGGCCTGTACCTGGTGCTCGCGTCGCTGGCTCGGTTCGTAGAAGAACAGTATCGCGGCGAGCCGCAGACGGTAAAGTGGATCGGGCTGCCGATCTACCAGTGGCTGGCCATCGCGTTCGCCGTGTCGGGCGTCGCCCTGTCGATGGTGCATGGAGCGCCCGTGCAGCCTGTTCGGCAGCTGTCCCTTGGTGGTTTGGGTCTGTCCGTGGCGATCGGGCTGGCCGCGGCACTGATGATGAGCGTCGACTTCCCGGATTCATCGCGGCGGTTTTCGAGGCTGACGGTCAGCGGCACATAGCATGGCGAACACGGTCGTCCGGCCAGGCAGGGCGGACGGCGACCATGAGAGGAGGTCAACATGCGCTACGAGCTCTACTACTGGCCCACGATACAGGGACGCGGCGAATTCGTGCGCCTGGCGCTCGAGGACGCCGCAGCGGACTACCTCGACCTGGCCCTGGTGCCCAAGGAGGAGGGGGGCGGAGTTCCGGCGCTGCGTCGCTTCCTCGACGGCGAGGACGTCGCTCGCCCGCCCTTCGCTCCGCCATTCCTCAGGGCCGGCCGGCAGTTGATCGGACAGACCGCCAACATCCTGCTGTTCCTGGGCGGACGACTGGACCTCGCGCCGCGCGACGCAGCCGGCAAGCTCTGGACCCATCAGCTGCAACTCACGCTCGCGGACTTCGTCGCCGAGATCCACGACACCCACCATCCGCTCGGGTCGGATCTGTACTACGAACAGCAGAAGCCCGCTGCGAGACGCCGCACTAAGGGGTTCCTGGGTCATCGGCTGCCGAAGTACCTGGGCTACTTCGAGCGCGTCCTGCAGCGCAACGCGGCCGGCGGCGGATTGGTCGGCGCGCGGCTGACCTACGCGGATCTGTCGCTGGCGCAGGTCGTCGCCGGGCTGCGCTACGCCTTTCCCTCGGCCAGTCGCGCGGCGCTTGCCGACTGTCCGCACGTGTGTGAGCTGCACGACGCCGTCTTCGCCCGGCCGCGCATCAAGCGTTACCTGGCCTCGGGCCGCCGTCTGGCGTTCAACAACGACGACCTGTTCCGGCACTACCCCGAACTCGACCGGTGAGGCGGGCGCCTGCGGATGATCGTCACCGGCCGGTCATTTCCTTCGACAGCTTCCTGACCATCAACCGCTCGTACAGCCGCGGCGCCAGCCGCGACACCCACCAGGATGCGAGCGAGACGCGGTCGGGCAGCAACAGGCGCTGCTCGCGCCCGGCCGCGCGGAAGATCTTCTCGGCCATCGCCTCGGGTGTGGCGCGCCGGCCGACGATGGCTTGCGGGTGCCGCGCCGGGCCGCCGTCGCCCGCGAGGGCATTCTTCTCGATGCCGGTGCTGATGAACGACGGGCATACCAGCAGCACCTTCACGCCCGCGGGCTCGACCTCGCTGCGCAGGCTGTCGAAGAAACCGTGCAGCGCATGCTTGGAGGCCGCGTAGCCGGTGCGGGCGACGAGCGGCGCGAAGCCGGCGACGCTGGAGATCGCGATCACCATGCCGCGGCGCGCGAGCAGGTCCTCCAGCGCCGCGTGCGTGCAATGCAGCGCGCCGAAGAAGTTGACTTCCATCACACGCCGGATCACCGCCGGATCGGTGCTGGCGAAGGCGCTGCGGTGCGTGATGCCGGCGTTGTTGACCAGCACGTCGATGCCGCCGAAAGCGCGCCGTGCGGTGGCGATCGCGTTCGTGCAATCGTCGGCCTGCGTCACGTCGCACGGCAGCGCGATCGCGCGCTTGCCGGTGGCGCTGATCTGATCCACGGTGGCCGCCAGGGCCTGCTGATCGCGGTCGAGCGCGGCCACGTTCGCGCCTGCGGCCGCGAATCGCAGCGCCAGCGCGCGGCCCAGTCCGCCGGCCGCTCCGGTGACGATCACCGTCTTGCCGGTGAACTCACGCACGATGATGATTCAAGCCGAGGTCGATATCGAACACCTGCGCCGATGCGTCGAGCCGGCTAGATGCGGATCACCCGCGCATCCGCCACCGGGCCGTACAACGCCATCACCTCGCTCGCACGACGCTCGAGCACCGCACGCTGGTTCAGATAACCCTTGTCGGTGATCTCGCCGGCGTCGGCGTTCGGCGGCTCGGCGAGCAGCAGCGCGCGCGTGGGCGCCTGCGACGAACCGGCACCTTCGGCGCGCATCGCCAGCAGGCCGTCGCGGATGCGCTGCGCGAGCGCGCCGGCGTCCAAGTCCTTGGCCTGCGGTGTGGGGAAGATCAGCAGGCCCACGTCCTCGCGGTCGTGGCCGGTGACCACGATGTCGGCCGCCAGCGGGCTGAGCGCGCTGATGGCTCGTAGTCGCAGCGTGCCCACCGAAACCCAGGTGCCGCTCATCAACTTGAAATCCTCGGCCACGCGGCCGTCGAAACTCACGCCGGCCGATGGGTTCGACTCGTCGACCAGCCTGCCCGCGTCGCCGACCCGGTAGTAGCCGTCTTCGTCGAAGGCCTTGACGGTGAGCTCGGGCGCATTGCGATAGCCGGGGAAGACGGTCGGTCCGCGCACGCGCATCTCGAGCTTGCCGGCATTGGGCACGAGCTTCAGCTCGATTCCCGGCAGCGGCGCGCCGATGCAGCCGGCGCGGTCGATCTGCCAGTGCACGCTGGTGATGGCGGGCGCGGTTTCGGTGGCGCCCCACGACGAGGTGAACCACACCGGCCGCGATCGAACGCGGCGGGCCACGCCTTCGAGGCGTTCCCACACGCTCTGCGGCAGCGCGGCGCCGGCATAGAACACGCCTTCCAGGCGCTCGAACACGTCGCGTGCGACGGCCTCGTCCTGTTCCAGAAAGGGCAGCAGCATGTCGAAACCGCGCGGCACGTTGAAGTAGAAGTTGGGTCTCACCTCGCGCAGGTTCTTCACCGTCTTCTCGATCAGCCCGGGTGCGGGCCGGCCTTCGTCGACATGGATGCTGCCGCCGTGTGCCAGCGCCATGTTGAAGTTGTGGTTCGCGCCGAAGGTGTGGCTCCACGGCAGCCACTCGAGCAGGTTCAACTTGTGGTGTTCGAGGAACGGCCAGACCTGCGCCATCTGCTGCTGGTTGGCGGTGAGCATGCGCTGGGTGTTGATCACCACCTTGGGCGCGCCGGTGGAGCCGCTGGTCAGCAGGTATTTCGCGTGCGTGTCCGGACCGACGGCGGCGAAGGCCTGCATCACCGCGGGTGTCTCGGGCGTGGCCAGCAACTGCGCGAAGGGCAGGGCGCCCGCATGCGAGGCCGCGTCGCGGCTGAACACCACCGGTGCATTGCCGCCCCAGGCGCGGATCGCGGCGCCGTACACCGCGGGGTCCGAGGCGTAGACGAGCCCGGGGCCGAGCGCGTCGAGGATGCCCTTGATCTTGGCGTAGTCCTTCGTCAGCCGGCAGTACGCGCTCGACACGGTGCAGACAACCCGCCCGATGTGCATCGCCGCCAGCGCCAGCAGCGCATGGTCGACCGAGTTGTCCGACAGCACGACGACCGGATGCGACGCGTCGACGCGCAGGTCGAGCAGTGCCTGCGCGACGCGACCAACCTGGGCGCGCACCTCGGCATAACTCAGGCGTCGCCAGGACGTTGCGCCGTCGCGTTCGGCCAGGAACAGCGAGCGCGGCGACGTGGCGGCCCAATGCTCCAGCCAGTCGCCCACACAGCGCGCATACGGCTGCAGCGGCTCGGCCGAGCGCAGGATGAAACCGCCGCCGGCCAGCGGTTCGCGCAGGACATGGGGCGTCGCGAGCGAGCCCGCTTCACCGAACAGTTCGACCGTCATTGCGTACCTCCCGCACTCATACACCCAGATAGGACGCCAACTCCGCGCTCTCGCGCAGCGCGGCCGAGGCGCCGCTCAGCACGACCTGGCCCTTCTGCAGCACCACCAGCCGGTCGGTCTGCGCGGCCACCTTGCGGTAGTCGCGATCGACGATCAGCGTGGCGATTCCGGCGGTCCGGATCTCGCCGATCACGCGCCAGATGTCGGCCACGATCTGTGGCGCCAGGCCCTCGGTGGCCTCGTCCAGGATGATCAGGTCGGGGTGCGTCATCAGCGCACGGCCGATCGACAGCATCTGCTGCTCGCCGCCCGAGAGCTGCCAGCCGAGATGGCCCAGGCGTTCGGCCAGGCGCGGAAAGGTCTGCAGCACGCGCTGGCGGCTCCAGTCGAGCCGGCCGTCGCGCCCGGGTCGCGCGGCCATCACCAGGTTTTCGTGCACCGAGAGGTTGGGGAAGATCCCGCGTCCCTCGGGCACGTACGCGAGCCCGCGCTGCGCCACCTGGTGCGGGCGTGCCTGCGACATGTCGTGCCCGTCGATCGAGATGCGACCCTGGCGCTGCGCGACATGGCCGAGCAGCGTGCGGATCAGCGTGCTCTTGCCCATGCCGTTGCGACCGAGCAGCCCCACGGTCTCGCCGCGCGCGATGCACAGGTCCACGCCGTGCAGCACGTGGCTGGTGCCGTACCAGGCATGCAGGCCTTGCGCATCGACGAGCAGGGTCACCGCTTCAGTCCTCCACGACGGCGCAGCGTCATTTCCTGTCGCACGAACCATCGAAGCCAAGTGGCCGCCGCGGATCCGGCTTTGCCGGTCCGGTGGCGGCGCCAGCCGGCAAGCATGCCGGCTGGCCCTCGTTGGCGAGGAACAGTCCGCAGGGACTGTTCCCCGTCCGCCCTCGGCCCCCTTGAGGGGGTGAGCGGGGACGTGAGGGTCTGCCTGCGCAGACTCGAGCGCCTCGCGAACCGCCAGAGCTCTGCGAGGGCGTGGCCGGCGCCGAAGGCGCTCCGGGGGTGGTTCATCTACGCGTGGCCTCCAAGATACGCGGCTTGCACTTCGGCGTTGTGCCGCACGGCGTCAGGCGTGTCGCTGGCAATCACCGCACCGTTGACCATCACCGTGATGCGGTCGGCAATGCGAAACACTGCGTCCATGTCGTGTTCGATCAGGGCGATGGCGTGGCCGGGCTTCAGGTCGGCCAGCAGCCGCAGCATGCGTTCGGTTTCTTCCGCGCCCATGCCGGCCATCGGCTCGTCCAGCAGCAGTACTTCGGGTCCGGTGGCCAGGCACATCGCGATCTCGAGCTGGCGCCGCTGCCCGTGCGAGAGCAGCCCGGCCGCGCGATCGTGCACGTCGGCCAGGCCCGCGCGCGCGACGGCGTCGCGTGCCGCCGGCACGCTCAGCTCGCAACGCGACGCATCGGCCCACCAGGCCCAGGGTCGCGGATGCCGTGCCTGCGCGGCCAGGCGGCAGTTCTCCAGCACCGAGAAGCCCGGGTAGACGGTGCTGCGCTGATAGCTGCGCCCGAGCCCGGCGCGTGCGCGGCGCGGCTGCGACCAGCGCGTCACATCGACGCCTCGCAGTTCGACGCTGCCGCCGCTAGCGCCCAGTTCGCCGGAGAGGATGTTGACCAATGTCGACTTGCCGGCGCCGTTGGTGCCGATCACCGCGTGCACCATGCCGCGCTGCAGGTCCAGCGAGACGTGATCGACAGCCACCAGCCCGCCGAAGCGGCAGGTCACGTCGCGCGCGCGCAGCAGCACGTCGGCGGGGTTCGTCATGGCGCGGGCCGCGCCAGTCGTGCGCGCAGCTTCCACAACTCGGTCAGCCCGATCAGCCCGCGCGGCAGCAGCGCCACGCTGACGATGATCGCCAGCCCGAGCCCGAGCAGCCAGTGCTTGGCGAAGGGCCCGAACACGGCCTCGGACTTGAAAAGCTCCTGCAGCAGCGCGAACGCGAACGCGCCGATCACCGCGCCGCGCAGGTGGCCCAGCCCGCCGAGGATGATCATGATCAGCACCGCGCCCGACAGGTGCCAGCTCAGCAGCTCCGGGTTGACGAAACCGTCCTTCACGCCGAACAGGAATCCCGCGAGGCCGGCGATGGCGCCCGAGATGACGAACGCCGCGAGCTTGTACGGATAAGTCGAGAACCCGGTGGCGCGCATGCGCTGCTCGTTGGCCTTGATGCCGGCCAGTGCGCGCCCGAAGTGCGAGCGGCGCAGCAGCGCGAGAAAGCCGAACACCGCCGCCAGGCACGCGAGGACGAAGTAGTAGAACGCGATCGGCCTGTCGGTGTCGAGCAGCACGAGCGGGCCAATCGCCGCGACCGGCTTGACGTAGAGGTAGATGCCATCGGTACCGCCGCCGAGCGGCGTGTCGTGGATCACGTAGTACGCCATCTGTGCAAAGGCGAGCGTCACCATGATGAAGTACACGCCCCGGGTGCGCAGCGACAGCGCACCCATGAAGAGCGCGTACAAGGCGGCCACGGCCATCGCCGCCGGCAGCAGCCACCACAGCGAGGGCGCCGTGCCCTTGGGCGACAGCAGCACCGCGGTGTAGCCGGCCAGTCCGAAGAACGCCGCCTGGCCGAAACACACCAGCCCGGTGGTGCCGACCAGCAGCTCCAGGCTGAGCGCGAAGATGGCGTAGACCATCGTCTTGGTCACCAGGTCGACGCCGAAGCTGCCGGTGGCCAGCGGCCACAGCGCCAGCAGCAGCGCGGCGACCAGCACGGGGAAGACACGCTGGCGGTCCATGCCGGTCATCCCGCCTTGAACAGCCCGTCGGGCTTCCACAGCAGGATCAGCGCCATCAGCACGTACACGAGCACGCCGGCGGCCTGCGGGAAGATCACCTTGCCGAAGGTGTCGACCACGCCGATCAGCAGCGCCGCCAGCATCGCGCCGCGGATCGAACCGATGCCGCCGATCACGACGACGACGAAGCAGATGATCAGCACCTGGTTGCCCATGCCGGGGTACACCGATGACACCGGTGCCGCCACCATGCCCGCCAGCACGGCGATCGCCAGGCCGGCGGCGAACACCACGCGGTACAGGAACTTGATGTCGACGCCGAGCGACTGCACCATCTCGCGGTTGGTGGCGCCGGCGCGGATCGTCATGCCCAGCCGCGTGCGGCTGAGCACGAACCACATCGCCGCGGCCAGCGCGAGGCAGACCGCCGAGATGAACAGGCGATAGACCGGATAGGTCATCAGGTCGCCGAGCGGAATCGACCCCGCCAGCCAGTCCGGCGGCTTGACGCCGTGCACGTCGTCGCCGACCAGGATGCTGCGCAACTCCTCGAACACCAGGATCAGGCCGTAGGTCATCAACACCTGCTGCAGATGCTCGCGCTCGTAGAGAAAGCTGAAGAACGCCCACTCGAGCACGTAGCCCAGCGCCACCGCCAGCACCAGCCCGACCAACAGCGTCGTGAAGAAGCCCCCGCCCAGCACGGTGTCGACGACTGGTGCCAGCGCGTAGGCCATGTAAGCGCCGATCATGTAGAAGCTGCCGTGCGCCAGGTTGATGACGCCCATGATGCCGAAGATCAGCGTCAGCCCCGACGCGACGAGGAACAACAGCAGCCCGTACTGCAGGCTGTTCAGGCATTGGACGAGAAAGGTCGCAAGGTCCATCGAGCCTACGGATGTGATGAAGATTTCGTCGCGAGCGGGTCGAGGTCGGGGCGAGCAGCTGCGTCCGGACCGAGGTAGCCCCTGCGGGCTACCGAGTGCCTGACGCAGGCCGGCACGCGTGCAAGCGTGCCGGCGCAGCCGCGGCTCGATGATTCATCACATCTTGCAGCCGAGCCCCGGGTCGGCCAGCGACTTGGTGGCCACGCCGATCACCTTGTTCTCCTTGCCGATCACCTGGCGCAGGTAGATGTCCTGCACCGGGTTGTGCGTCTTGCCGAGGGTGAAGGCGCCGCGCGGGCTGTCGATCTTGGCCTTCTCCAGCGCGGCGGCGAACTCGGCCTTCTTGCTGATGTCGCCCTTCACGGCGGCAAGGCCGATCGCCAGCATCTGCGCGGCGTCGTAGCCCTGCACCGCGTAGACATCGGGCTGCAGCTTGTAGGCCTTCGCGTAGGCCAGTCGGAACGACTTGTCGCGCGCACCTTCGAGGCTGTCGCCATAGTGCAGCGTGGTCAGCAGGCCGTCGGCCGCATCGCCCTGCGCCTCGAGCGTGCCGTCGGTGAGAAAGCCGGCGCCATACAGGGGAATGGTCTTCTTCAGGCCCGCGGCGGCATAGTCCTTGACGAATTTCACCGCGCCGCCGCCGGCGAAGAAGGTGTACACCGCGTCGGGCTTGATCGATGCGATCTCGGTCAGCAGCGCCTGGAACTCCACGTTCGGGAACGGCACGCTCAGATCCTTCACGACCTGGCCACCGCCTTTCTCGAACGCCTCCTTGAAGCCCTTGACCGACTCATCGCCCGCGGCGTACTTCCAGGTGATCGTGACCACCTTCTTGTGGCCCTTCTTGGCGACGACCTCGCCCATCGCATAGCCGGGCTGCCAGTTCGAGAACGAGCTGCGGAAGATGTGGTTGGCGCACATCGCGCCGGTCACGGCGTCGGCGCCGGCGTTGGGCACGATCAGCATCGTGCCGTTGTCCTTGGCGGCCTTGGCCATCGCCATCGCGACGCCCGAGTGCACGGTGCCGACCAGCACGTCGACGTTGTCGCGTTTGATCAGCTTGTTGACGTTGTCGGTGGCCTTGGCGGGATCGGACTCGTCGTCGACCTTGACGAACTCGATCTCGCGCCCCGCCAGCTTGCCACCCTGTTCGGCCACGTGCAGGCGAAAGCCGTTCTCGATCGCCACGCCGAGCGCAGCGAAGGTGCCGGTATAGGGCAGCATCAGGCCGACCTTGAGCTTGCCGGCGGACTGCGCCCAGGCGCCACCGCTGCCCGCGAGGCACGCGGCCGCGATGCTGCCGAGGATGAACGATTTGCGATGAAGGGTCATGACGGGTCTCCTGCTGTGGTTTGGGAAATGAATCGTGTCACCTCGTCGATCAGGCGCACGGGTTGGTCGCGGTGCGGGGAATGCCCGCAATCGGGTAACTCGATGAGGCGCGTCCACGGCAATCGCCTGGCGATGCCGCGGATCTGCTCCAGTGTGCCGTACTCATCGTCGAGCCCTTGGATCGCGATCAAAGGGCAGGCAATCGATGCCAGCTCGCCTTCGATGTTCCAGCGGGAAAACCCAGGGTCGAGCCAGATGTCGTTCCAGCCCCAGAACGCCGAGTCGGGGTCGTCGTGGTAGCGACGCAGCCGTTCGCGCAGATCGGTGGCGCGATAGGTCTCGCGCGCGGCCTCGATGCTGGCCACCGAGATCGGCTCGACGGAGATGTGCGGCGCCAGCAGCACGAGCCCGGCCACGCGCGCGGGATGGCGCGCCGCGTAGAGCAGCGCGATCGATGCGCCGTCGCTGTGGCCGAACAGCCACGGCGGCTCGGACACCTGCAGCGCGCCGAGCAGGGCCGGCAGCACCTCGTACGCCTGTCGGTGCATGAAATCGGGCCGCCAGCGCTCGTCCGCGGCGCGCGGCGTGGAGCGTCCGTAGCCGGGGCGCGAATAGACCAGCCCACGCAGGGATGCGGCCGCGCACAGCGTCTGCGGGAACTCCTTCCACATCGCCAGCGACCCCAGGCCTTCGTGCAGGAAGACGACCAGCGGCCGGTCGCTGCGCTCGCGCTCGAGCCACTGGTGCTCGATGCGCACTGGCTGTCCGGCCCAGTCGATGTCGACGAATTCGACCGCATTCATCGTCCCGCGGACTCGGACTCGCGCAGCCTGAAGCGCTGTATCTTGCCGGTGGCCGTCTTCGGCAGCTCGGCGATGAATGCCAGCTGGCGCGGATACTTGTGCGGCGCGAGCCGCTCCTTGACGAAGGCCTTGAGCTCGGCCTCTAGCGCATCGCTGGCGGCGTGCCCCGGCTTGAGCACGACGAAGGCCTTGGTGCGCATCAGCCCCTTGTCGTCGGGCACGCCGACGACGGCGGCCTCGAGCACCGCCGGGTGCTGCACCAGCGTGGCTTCGACTTCGAATGGCGATACGTACTGGCCGCTGACCTTGAGCATGTCGTCGCTGCGGCCGCTGTAGGTGTAGGTGCCGTCGGCGTTGCGCACGTACTTGTCGCCGCTCTTGGTCCAGGCACCCTGGAACGTGTCGCGCGTCTTGGCGCGGTTGGCCCAATACATGAGCGCGGCGCTGGGACCCCGGATGTAGAGCTCGCCGATCTCGCCGTCGGCGACCGGCTGGCCTTGCTCGTCGCGCAGTTCGATGTCGTAGCCGGGAACGGGCCGGCCAGTGGTGCCGTAATGCACGTCGCCGGGCCGGTTCGAAAGATAGATGTGCAGCATCTCGGTCGAGCCGATGCCGTCGACGATCTCGACACCGTAGTGCGACTGAAAACGCTCGCCGATATCGCGCGGCAGCGCCTCGCCGGCCGACGAGCAGAGCCTCAGCGCGACGTCGCCCCCGGCGGGCAGTCCGGGTGCCACCAGCATGCCCGCATAGCCGGTGGGCGCGCCGAAGAACACGCTGGGGCGCAGCTGCCGGCCTTGCGCGGGGGTGTCGCCGGTCCAGCGCCTGAACACCGCGTCGGGTGTCGGCCGTTCGGCCATCAGCACGACGGTGGCGCCCACCGACAGCGGGAACGTCAATGCGTTGCCCAGCCCGTAGGCGAAGAACAGCTTGGCGGCCGAGAAGCACACATCGCGCTCGGTCAATCCGAGTACCGGCGTGCCATAGAGTTCGGCGGTCCAGTACAGGTTGCCATGGGTGTGGACCGCGCCCTTGGGCCGTCCGGTCGAGCCCGACGAGTAGAGCCAGAATCCCGGCTCATCGGGCGAGGTCGGCGCCGCGCCGGCGAGCGGCGCGTTCGATTCGATGGCCAGGTCCAGGTCGAGTTGCCCGGCGGCCAGCGGCGCGCCCGGCCGCGAGACCCAGGTCTGCCGCACCTCGTGCGTGCCGCCCGCGAGCGCCGCGCCGATCACCGGCAGCAGCGCTGCCGAGGCCATCACGGCCTGCGCCCGGCTGTGCGCCAGCATGTATGCGAAGTCGTCGGCCGGCAGCAGCGTATTGACGGCCACCGGCACCACGCCGGCGTAGAGGCAACCGAGGAAGCAGACCGGCCAGTGGTTGTTGTCGTGCATGGCCAGCAGCACGCGTTCCTCGCGCCGGATGCCGGCAGTCAGCAGCGCCGCGGCCAGCCGTCTCGAGCGTTCGGCCAGTTCGCCATAGCTCATGCGCCCATGGTCGTCGGCGAACGCCGTCTTGGCGGCGCGCGCGGCGTTGCGCTCGAACAGATGCTGCGCGAAGTTGAAGACCGGGCCTGGCGGCGGTGCAAGCGACATGGGGCCTCCGTGTCATTGACGCGTGAACTGGATCTGCCCTTCGGGCAGCAGGTACAACACCAACGCGCGCCCGCCCGCGACCGTGGGTACATGGGCGCTGCCGGGCGGGTAGACGCACCAGCCCGCGGGGCGGCCGTCGAAACGCGCGTCGCCCTCGAGCGGCATCACGAGGTCGATTTCGCCGGTCGGGTGCACATGGTGGCCACCGGCGCAGTCGCGCATGTCGACCACGTCGACCGAGAAGCGCGCCACGTCGTCGGCCGGCTTGATGACGCGGCCGTAGCGAATGCCGGCCTGTTCACGGTTGCACATCCAACCCGCCGCCACGCCGTTGACACAGGCCTGCTTCAACGCACGGTAGGTGGCGCTGTCGGGGCCGTGGTGGCTGTTGAGCCAATGCTCGAGATCGGCATCGAGCGCGCGCCCCTGCAGCGGCGTCGTGATCTCGACGATCAGCTGGCGAAACACTTCTGCGGTCATCGATGGGCTCCTTGAAATTCAGCGCCTTGCGGTCGATCGGCTTATGCATTATTGTGCGTGTGAACGCGCGACCGACGGCCCCGGCCGCCGCGATCGCCAAGCACTATATTGCACGCCTCGATCGACCGCCCCCTTTGCAGCGCCGCACCCCACAAGACGCCAAGCGTGCCACCAAGCGCGCGCCCAGGAAATCGGCCAAGACCCCAGTCTCCCCGGTTCGGGCCGGGGCCGAACCCAACCCGCTGCTGGCCGCGCTCGGCGAGCGCGCGCGCGCTCTGCGCGCGCGCCGTGGCTTGACGCGCAAGTCGGTCGCGCAGCGGGCGGGCGTGTCCGAGCGGCACCTGGCCAACCTGGAATACGGCATCGGCAACGCGTCGATCCTGATCCTGCAGCAGGTGGCCCTGGCGCTGCAGTGTCCGCTGGCCGAACTGATCGGCGACGTCAGCACCTCGTCGCCCGAATGGCTGCTGATCCGCGAGTTGCTGGAGCCGCGCAGCGAGGCCGATCTGCGGCGCGCCCGACTGGCGCTGGGCGAGATGTTCGGCACCCGCGGCGATGCCCGCGCCCGCAGCCAGCGCATCGCGCTGATCGGCCTGCGCGGGGCCGGCAAATCCACGCTGGGCCAGATGCTGGCCGATGACCTGGACTATCCGTTCATCGAGCTGAGCCGCGAGATCGAGAAGTTCGCCGGTTGCACGATCCGCGAGATCCACGACCTGTACGGCACCAACGCCTATCGGCGCTACGAACGCCGCGCCCTGGAGGAGGCGATCCAGATCTACCCCGAGGCCGTGATCGCCACGCCGGGCGGGATCGTGTCGGACGCGGCCACGTTCAACGAGCTGCTGGCGCATTGCACGACGATCTGGCTGCAGGCCACCCCCGAGGACCACATGCAACGCGTGCTTGCGCAAGGCGACACGCGGCCGATGCAGGCGAACCCGGAGGCGATGGACGACCTGCGGCGCATCCTGGCGGGTCGATCAGCGTTCTATTCCAAGGCCGATCTGAGCTTCGACACGAGCGCGCAGGCGCTGGCGCCCGGTTTCCGGGCGCTGCGCACGCAGCTGCGCAAGGCGCTCGGGCTGCCGCTGTAGCCGGCGCGACGACGGGTGTACGCGGCACGCGGTTGCGGTCGAGGTCGTTTTGGTCGATGCTCGATTGACCGTCCAAGCAATGTGCATTATGATGCATATCTCTGGCGACGATTGATGCATTATTGTGCCTATCCAGACGGGAGCGCCGCATGAGCACCGAACCCCAGCCCGTGGACTACCGGACCGATCCGTCGCTGTACCGGCATTGGCGGCTGAGCTTCGAGGGCGCAATCGCTACGCTGGCGATGCATGTGGCCGAGGATGGCGGGATCCGCCCGGGCTACAAGCTCAAGCTGAACAGCTACGACCTCGGCGTCGACATCGAGTTGCACGATGCGTTGCAGCGCATCCGCTTCGAGCACCCCGAAGTGCGCACGGTGATCGTCACCTCGTTGCGCGACAAGGTGTTCTGTTCGGGCGCCAACATCTTCATGCTCGGCCTGTCGACCCACGCCTGGAAGGTGAACTTCTGCAAGTTCACCAACGAGACGCGCAACGGCATCGAGGACTCGTCGAAACACTCAGGCCTGAAGTTCATTGCCGCGCTCAACGGGTCGTGCGCTGGCGGCGGCTACGAGCTGGCGCTGGCCTGCGACGACATCGTGCTGGTCGACGACCGCTCCTCGTCGGTCTCGCTGCCCGAGGTGCCGCTGCTGGGCGTGTTGCCCGGCACTGGTGGCCTGACGCGTGTGACCGACAAGCGCCATGTGCGCCACGACCTCGCGGACATCTTCTGCACCACCACCGAAGGCGTGCGCGGCCAGCGCGCGGTGGACTGGCGCCTGGTCGACGCCACGCCCAAGGCCTCGTCGTTCGCGCAGGTGGTGCAGGAGCGGGCGCGCAGGCTGGCGTCGCGAAGCGACCGGCCGGCCGGCGCCAGGGGTATCGCATTGACGCCGCTGCAGCGGCGCGCCGGCGCCGATTCGATCGACTATGAACACGTGAGCGTCGTGATCGACCGTGCCGGCCGCAAGGCCACGTTCACCGTGCGTGCGCCAGGCGCGCCGCAGCCGGCCGACATCGCCGCCATCGAGGCGGCGGGCGCCGCGTGGTGGCCGCTGGCGATGGCGCGCGAGCTCGACGACGCGATACTGTCGATGCGCACCAACGAGCTCGACATCGGGCTGTGGCTGCTCAGGACCGCCGGCGATGCGGCGCAGGTGCTCGCCTGCGACGCCGCGCTGCGCGCGCATGCGGCGCATTGGTTCGTGCGCGAGACGCTGGGCATGCTGCGTCGCACGCTGGCCCGGCTCGACGTGTCGTCGCGCACGCTGTTCGCGTTGATCGAGCCCGGCTCGTGTTTTGCCGGCACCCTGGCCGAACTGGCGCTGGCCGCGGACCGCAGCTACATGCTCGCGTTGCCCGACGACGCCGCCCGTGCGCCGCGCCTGACGCTGGACGAACACAACTTCGGCAGCTACCCGATGGTCAACGCTCAGTCGCGCCTGCAGCGTCGCTTCTACGAGGAGGCGCCGGCGCTCGATGCGGTTCGTGCCAGGCTGGGCCAGCCGCTGGACGCCGGCGCGGCGCTCGCGCTCGGCCTGGTCACCGCGGCGCCCGACGACATCGACTGGGACGACGAGATCCGAATCGCGATCGAGGAGCGCGTGGCCATGTCGCCCGACGCGCTGACCGCTCTGGAGGCCAATCTGCGATTTGCCGGCCAGGAGAACATGCTGACGCGAATCTTCGGTCGCCTGACGGCGTGGCAGAACTGGATCTTCATCCGCCCCAACGCCGTCGGCGAAAAGGGCGCGCTCAAGGTCTACGGCAAGGGCGAGAAGGCGACATTCGACTGGAACAGAGTTTGACGACCACCCCGTAGCGGCCTGTGGCCGCCTCCCCTCAAGGGGCGGCGCCAGCGGCCCGGCAGAGCCGGATCCGCGGCGCCCGCTTGGTTAGGCAAAGACACTCACACGACTGGAACCGACATGAGCATCGACTACAGCGAGAAGATCCCCAACAACGTCAACTTGGTCGAGGACCGTGCGCTGCAGCGCGCGCTCGAGCATTGGCAGCCCAACTACCTGGCGTGGTGGCGAGACATGGGCCCCGACGGTTCGCAGGACTTCGACGTCTATCTGCGCACCGCCGTCAGCGTCGACCCGCAGGGCTGGGCGCAGTTCGGCTACGTGAAGATGCCCGACTACCGCTGGGGCATCTTCCTCAACCCGGGCGACCCGAATCGCAAGATCCACTTCGGTGACCATATGGGCGAACCGGCCTGGCAGGATGTGCCCGGCGAGCACCGCGCCAACCTGCGCCGCATCATCGTCACGCAGGGCGATACCGAGCCGGCCTCGGTCGAGCAGCAGCGCCACCTGGGGCTGACCTGCCCGAGCCAGTACGACCTGCGCAACCTGTTCCAGGTCAACGTCGAGGAGGGCCGGCACCTGTGGGCCATGGTCTACCTGCTGCATCGCTACTTCGGGCGCGACGGGCGCGAGGAGGCGCAGGCGTTGCTGCAGCGCCGCTCGGGCGACGCCGACAACCCGCGCATCCTGGGCGCGTTCAACGAGCCCACGCCCGACTGGCTGAGCTTCTTCATGTTCACCTACTTCACCGACCGCGACGGCAAGTACCAGCTGTGCGCATTGGCCGAATCGAGTTTCGACCCGCTGGCCCGCACGACGAAGTTCATGCTGACCGAAGAGGCGCACCACATGTTCGTCGGCGAGAGCGGCGTCTCGCGCGTGATCGCGCGCACCTGCCAGATGATGAACGAGCTCAAGACCGACGACCCGCCCCGGCTGCGCGCCGCCGGCGTGATCGACCTGGCCACGATCCAGCGCTACATCAATTTCCACTTCAGCGTCACGATCGACCTGTTCGGCGCCGACCAGTCGAGCAACGCGGCCACCTTCTACAGCTCGGGCCTGAAGGGCCGCTTCGAGGAGGGCAAGCGCAGCGACGACCACCTGCTCAAGGGCCAGACCTACCGCGTGCTCGATGTGCAGGGCGGTGCGCTGGTCGAGAAGGACGCGCCGATGCTCAACGCGTTGAACGAGGTGCTGCGCGATGACTACATCGCCGATTCCAGAGGCGGCGTCGAGCGCTGGAACAAGGTGATCGAGAAGGCCGGTATCGCATGGCGCCTGTCGGTGCCGCACAAGGCCTTTCACCGCAACATCGGCACGCTCGCCGGCGTGAAGGTCGCGCCCGACGGCCGCGTGGTGAACGACCACGAATGGAACGCCCAGGTCGAGCAGTGGCTGCCGACCGACGCCGACCGCGCCTTCGTCGCCTCGCTGATGGGTCGAGTCGTCGAGCCGGGCAAGTTCGCGAACTGGATCGCGCCGCCGGTGATGGGAATCAACCGCCAGCCGATCGACTTCCAGTACGTTCGCTTCAACTGATGCATGGACACGGCCGTCGAAGCGCTCGCCGGTGAGGTGCTCAGGCAGCACCTGATCGACCCCGAGATCTGCATCCGCTGCAACACCTGCGAGGCCACCTGCCCGGTGGGCGCGGTGACGCACGACGTGCGTAACTACGTGGTCGATTCAGCCAAGTGCAGGCGCTGCCTGGATTGCATTCCACCCTGTCCGACCGGCGCGATCGACAACTGGCGCGTCGTGCTCAAGTCGCGCGCCTACAGCATCGAGGAACAGCTCGGCTGGGACGTGTTGCCGGCCGAAGTGCCGCTCGAGGACGGCACTTCGGCCGCCGACACCGCGCCCGCGCCGCTGGCACCGGCCCAACCCGTGACGCATGTGGAAGCGGGTGCCGCGGCGTTCGATGCCGCCGCCTGCGGCGCCACTGTGCCGCCCTGGTCGGCCGCGCATCCCTATACCAATCTGTACGGTCCCAGGAACCCGACCACGGCCACCGTGGTCGGCAACTTTCGCGTCACCGACGTGGGCCGCGAGTACGACACGCACCACATCATGCTGGATTTCGGCAGCATGCCGTTCCCGGTGCTCGAGGGGCAGTCGATCGGCATCGTCGCGCCGGGCGTCGACGCGCTGGGTCGGCCGCACCATGCGAGGCAGTACTCGATCGCGAGTCCGCGCAACGGCGAGCGGCCAGGCTACAACAACCTCTCGTTGACCGTGAAGCGCGTGCTGGCCGACCATCAGGGACGGCCGGTGCACGGCGTGGCGTCGAACTACCTGTGCGACCTGAAGGTCGGCGACAAATGCCAGGTGATCGGTCCGTTCGGCAGCTCGTTCCTGATGCCCAACCATCCGCGCTCGAACATCGTGATGATCTGCACCGGCACCGGCTCGGCGCCGATGCGCGCGATGACCGAGTGGCGCCGGCGCCTGCGCGCATCGGGCAAGTTCGAGGGCGGCAAGCTGATGCTGTTCTTCGGCGCGCGCAGCCAGGCCGACCTGCCGTACTTCGGCCCGCTGATGAACCTGCCGAAGGATTTCATCGACATCAATTTCGCCTACTCGCGAACGCCCGGCGCGCCCAAGCGCTATGTGCAGGACGCGATGCGCGAGCGCGCGGCCGACCTCGGCGCGCTGCTGAAGGACGCCAACACCTGTCTCTACGTGTGCGGCCTGAAGGCGATGGAGGAGGGCGTGGTGCTCGCCCTGCGCGATGTGGCGCTGCAGGCCGGCCTGGCCTGGGAGCCGCTGGCCGCGACGCTCAAGCGCGAAGGGCGGCTGCACCTGGAGACGTACTGATGCCGCCCCGCGCCTGAGCGCCGATCCGCAGCGCTACATCACGCGCCCGAACCACCACACGCTCAGGCCGGCCGCCAGCAGCGTCAGCAACGCGCCCATGGCGGCGAAGAAGGCAGTGACCTCGGTCTCCTTCTTCTCGACCACCAGCTTGCTCGACAGGCTGCGGTAGACCTTCTTCAGGTCTTCGGCGCTGCCGGCGTAGAAGTACTCGGCGCGCGTCAGCAGCGCGATGTTCTTCAGCGTCTCCTCGTCGAGCCGCACGCGCATGCTCCAACCCTCGAAGCCGATGATCTCGCCGCTGGTGGTGCCGATACCCACCGTGTAGACGCGCACGCCGCGCTCGGCGGCGAGCTTGGCCATCTCGATCGAGTCCGGGCCGGTGGTGCGCTGGCCGTCGGTCAGCAGGATGATCGCGGCCGAGTTGTACGAGCCCGGTTCGACCGGCTTGAATTCGGGCTTGTCCTTCTTCTTCTCGCCGAAGCCCGGCGGCATCGGCCGCACGCCGGTGATCTGCGACAGGTCGATCCCGGCATCGGGAAACAGCGTGGCCAGCGACAACACGATGCCCGAGCCGATCGCGGTGGCGCGCTGCAGCTGGAAGCGATCGATCGCCGCGACCACGTCTTCGCGGCTGAGGGTGGGCGCCTGCACCACCGCGGCCGTGCCGGCGAACGACACCACGCCGACGCGCACGCTGTGCGGCAACTCGTTGACGAAAGTCTTGGCCGCGTCCTGCGCCGCCACGATGCGACTCGGCTTGACGTCGGTCGCGCGCATGCTGCCCGACACGTCCATCGCCAGGATGATCGTCTCCTGCTGCGACGGCAGCGTGATCACCGCCGTGGGGCGCGATGTCGACACCAGCAGCACGACGATCGCCATCAGCAACAGTGCCGGCGGCACATGACGCCGCCAGCCCGGTCCCTTGCCGAGCGCCTGTTTGACCAGCGCGACGCTCGCGAATCGCACCGTGCTCTTCTTGCGCCGGTGCAGCAGCCACAGGTACAGCAACACCAGCGCCGGCCCGACCAGCGCGGCCAGCCAGAGCATCTCAGGCCACAGAAACTTCATTGTTCGCCTCGTCCAAGGGTACCGGCGCCACCGCATGGCGCAGCTGCGCGGGCAGGTGCACACCGTGGTTCATGCGCAGCCGCTGGCGGCGCAGCGCCACGAAGCGCAGCAACGCCGCGAGCAGGTCGTCGTCGGTGGCCAGCTCCAGTGTGTCGACGCCGGCCTTGGCCAGCGCCACGCGCAGGTCGGCCTCGTGTTGTTCGGCCAGGGCCTCGAAACGGGCCCGGAAGTCGCTGTCGTTGGTGTCGACGAACAACTGCTCGCCGCTTTCGGCGTCTTCGATCGTCACCAGGCCGACGTCGGGCAGCTTCAGCTCCAGCGGGTCGTACAGGCGCACGGCCAGCACCTCGTGGCGGCGCGCGAGCCGGCCGAGCGCCTCTTCCCAGCCCGGCGCGCTGATGAAGTCGGAGACGACGAAGATCATCGAGCGCCGCCCGATCATCGTGTCGGCACTGCGCAGCAGATCGGACAGCACGGTCTGCCGTTCCGGTGCCGCGCGACGCTTCTTGCGGCCCGGTGTCGGGGCCTCGCGCGGAGGACGCGAGCGCATGCGCATCAGCAACTGCAGCACATGGTTGCGCCCGACACGTGCCGGCAATACGCCGTCGACGCGGTGGCTGTAGAGCATGGCGCCGACGCGGTTGCCGTGCCGCGTGAGGATCCGCGCCAGCACCGCGACAAAGCCTTCGGACACCGACAGCTTGGTGCGGTCGCTCGAACCGAAATCGACCGAGCCCGACAGGTCGAGCAGGAACCAGGCCGAGAGCTCCCGATCCTCGGTGAACTGGCGCACATAAGGCTGCTGCAGCCGCGCGGTCACGTTCCAGTCGATGTGGCGCACGTCGTCGCCATGCTGGTACTCGCGCAGATCGGCCAGGTCGAGCCCGGTGCCCCGGAACAGCGTGCGGTAGTCGCCCTGCAGCAAACCGTCGAGCCGCCGCAGGACGGTCCACTCCAGCTGGCGCAGCAGCGCGTCGGGGGTGGCGATGGGCGCTGTGGTGTCCGGCATTTCAGGATTCCGGATGCTGCATCGGCTTGTCGGGCACCGGCACCTTGGCCATGACCCGCGCCACGATCGCGTCGGCGTCGAGCCCTTCGGCCAGCGCCTCGTACGACAGCACCAGCCGATGGCGCATCGTGTCCACCGCCAGATCGGTGAGGTCTTCGGGCAGCGCGTACTTGCGCCCGCGCAGGAAGGCCAGCGCGCGCGCGCCCTCGATCATCGAGATGCTGGCGCGCGGACTGGCGCCGAAGCTCAGGTACTTGGCCAGGTCCGGCAGGTCGTATCGATCGGGCCGGCGCGTGGCGCCGACGAGTCTCACCGCGTACTGAATCAAGGTCGGGTCGACATAGACCTTGCGGCACTCCTGCTGCAGCTCGATCAGCTGGGTGGTCGACGCCACCGCCGACACCGTCGCCGGTGGGCCGATCACGCGCTCGACGATCACGAACTCCTCGTCGTCGCTGGGGTAGTCGACCAGCACCTTCATCATGAAACGGTCGACCTGCGCCTCGGGCAACGGGTAGGTGCCCTCGGTTTCGATCGGGTTCTGCGTCGCCATCACGACGAAGGGCGAGGGCACCTTGTGCGACTCGCCGGCGATCGTGACCTGGCGCTCCTGCATCACCTCGAGCAGGCCGCTTTGCACCTTGGCCGGGGCGCGGTTGATCTCGTCGGCCAGCAGCAGGTTGGCGAACACCGGCCCGAGCGAAGTGGCGAACTCGCCGGTCTTCTGGTTGTAGATGCGCGTGCCGATGAGGTCGGCCGGCACCAGGTCGGGGGTGAACTGGATGCGCCGGAAGGTGCCGCGGATCGAGGCGGCGAGCGTCTTGACGGTGAGCGTCTTGGCCAGCCCGGGTACGCCCTCGACCAGCAGATGGCCCTGCGCCAGCAGCGCCACCATCACGCGCTCGAGAAAGCGGTCCTGCCCGACGACGACGCGCTTGACCTCGTAGAGGATGCGCTCCATTAGGGTGGCGGCTTGCGGTGCGTCGTCGTGTGGGGTCATGTGCAGCGGGTGAGTTGGAGTGGAGGTTGAAAGCCTAGAACGGCGGCAGTCCGGCGGCGGCCGCGGCGTTCTCGATCGGCACCGCGAAGCCGATGCCGATGAAGGTACGCGCCTCGGTCGGGTTCATGATCGCGGTGACGATGCCGACCACATGGCCGTCCATCGTGATCAGCGGACCGCCGGAGTTGCCCGGGTTCGCCGCGGCGTCGAACTGGATCAGGTTGGTCAGGACGCGCCGGCCTTCCGGCGAGCGGAACTCGCGTTTCAGGCCCGACACCACGCCCTGCGACGTCGACGGGCCGATGCCGAACGGGTAGCCGACCGCGATCACCTCGTCGCCGGGCCTCAGGCCACCGGTGGAGCGCATCGTGGCCGCCTCGAGGTCGTCGGGCAAGGTCGTGGCCTGCAGCACGGCCAGGTCGTTCTCGGGTTGGGCGTTGACTAGCGTTGCGTCCGACTGCGTGCCGTTGGCGAACGTGACGCGAATCCGCACCGCACCCTGCACCACGTGCAGGTTGGTCAGGATCAGGCCCTTGTCGACGATCACGACGCCGCTGCCGACGCTCTTCTTCTCCTCGCCCTCCTTCGGGTCGGGCCGCTCGGGTGGCTGCTCGCCGACTACGCGCACCACGGACCCGATGATCGCCTCGTAGGCGTTGGCGGCGGCCGACTCGAGCGGTTCCTTCTTGATCGCTTCGCGCGTCGCGGCGTCGATCTGCTCGAAGGTCGGCACGTTCATCTCCACGCGCGTCCACGCGGGCCAGCCGGCGATCACCGCCATGACCAGCACGCCCGCGGCCCAGACCCAGCGTTCGCGGCGGCGCGCGAACGCGGCAACTCGATCGAGCGCGCGCGTCAGCGGCCCGTCGGGGGCGTCGGCTTGGTCCGGCTCCTGTCGCGCAGCATGGAGCGCGCTTCGCGCGCGAGGCGGCGTTCGGCTGTACAGCGGCACGCGCTTCATCGTCACCGGCTCCTGCGGCAGCAATCGCGCCGCGAGCCCTCAAGTTACCACGGAGCGCGCCGGCGCGCATGCGGCGCCCCGCCAAAAGACGCCGGGCGAGGTCTTGCGCCGGTGGCCCACGTCGCACCGCCGGTGACCCGCGACGCGACCGCCCCGCACGCCGATGGTCCAATAGGTCGAATGTCGATGCGCAGCCTTCGGTCCTGCAAGATCGTGCCGTTCGGGATGGCCGCGATCCGGCGGCGCTCGCTTAGAACTTGTTCGCCAATAGGAAGGCACTGCGCCGGGGCCCTATGGGGCGCAGGCGTAGGAGCGAGTCGCGCCGTGGTGCCGCACACCACAAGCGGGTCGCGACACCCGCATGTGCCCCATAGGACCCCGGCCCGTAGGGTTGTGACGACAAAGCGCGTCTGCGTCGCTGCAAGCCTTGCCTGGGGCCCAACCCCAGGCGGCGGCTTGCGCCTAGCATCCATCGCTTTGTCGTCACAACGCAGGGCCTTTCTATTGGCGAACAAGTTCTAACTGCTTGACACCATGACCTGGATCGACACGCATTGCCATCTCGACGCTGCCGAGTTCGACGCCGACCGCGACGCCGTGTTGCAGCGCGCACGTGCTGCAGGCGTCGCGCAACTCGTGCTGCCCGCCGTCGAGGTCGGCAACTTCGACACCGTGCGCGAGCTGGCGCATCGCATCGGCGCAGCCTACGCGCTGGGGATCCACCCGATGTACGTGGACCGGGCCGGCCCCGACGACCTGGACCGCCTGGCCGCGGCGCTGCTGCGCCATCGCGACGACCCGCGTCTGGTGGCTGTGGGCGAGATCGGGCTCGATCACTTCGTGCCCGGGCTCGATCCGGCGCTGCAGCAACACTTCTACCTCGCGCAACTGCGCCTGGCCCGCGACATGGCGCTGCCGGTGATCCTGCATGTGCGCCGGTCGGCCGACTCGTTGCTGGCGGGCCTGCGCCGCTGCGAGGTGGCCGGCGGCATCGCGCATGCATTCAACGGCAGCCGCATCCAGGCCGACGGATTCGTCGAGCGCGGCTTGCGGCTCGGCTTCGGTGGCGCGATGACCTTCGACCGGGCGTTGCAGATCCGGCGCCTGGCGCAGTCGCTGCCCGAGCACGCCATCGTGCTCGAGACCGATGCGCCCGACATCGCGCCGCAGTGGCTGTACCGCAATGCCGAGCGGCGCTCGTTCGGTGAATCCTCGCGCAACGAGCCCGCCGAGCTGCCGCGCATCGCACAGACGCTGGCCGATCTGCGCGGCTGGACGATCGAGCAGACCGCCGCGATCACTTCGGCCAATGCGACCACCGCGTTGCCGCGCCTGGCGAGCTGCGACCCATTGCCATAGCTGGCCGCGCCGCGGCCTCTGGGCCGACGACGGCTGAGACAATGCGGGTCCACTCCAGCCCTTGCATGCCCGCTTCCGCTCCCGCATCCTCGACTGCCCGATCGTCCCAGGCCGGGCGCAGGCTCGGCGAACCGCTGCTGGGGCTCGCCCCGATTGCAGGGACGAACGCACGGCTCGCGGTCCTCGGCAGCTTCCCCAGCGTCGCGTCGCTGCAGGCGCAGCAGTACTACGCGCATCCGCGCAACCAGTTCTGGCCCATCCTGGCGCAGCTGTGGCAGCTCGACTGGCGGGCGTGGAGCTATGCGCAGCGGACGGCCGAGGTGCGTCGCCGGGGTCTGGCCATCTGGGATGTCTATGCCAGTTGTCGCCGCGATGGCAGCCTGGACACGGCGATCGAGGGCGCGCAACCGAACGACCTGGCCACCTGGGTCGCGTCGCTGCCGGCGCTGTGCGGCATCGCCCACAACGGCGGCGAGTCGGCCCGCGCGATGCGCGTGACGCGCGCGCTCGGGCTGCCGGTTTACCGCCTGCCTTCGACCAGCCCGGCCAATGCGAGCTGGTCGTTCGAGCGCAAGCTCGCGGCCTGGCGCGCGGTGTTCGCGCTGCACGGTCTGTCGTAATGGGCGTGCGTGCCAGGACCGCGCTGCCCGGTCCGACGATCTCCGAGTCCGACGGCGTGCGCTACCTGCACCTCGGCACGCCGTGGGTGCAGGGCGCGATGCTGATCGGAAGACCGCGCGCGATCGTGCTCGAATATGTGCAGCGCATGATGGCCTGGATGCTGTGGCGTCCGGTCGAGTCGGTGGCCGAGGGCCACGCCGTCCAGCTCGGCCTGGGTGCTGCCGCGATCACCCGCTTCACGCACCAGGTGCTGCGCATGCGCACGACGGCGGTCGAGCTCAACCCGGCGGTGATCGGGGTTTGCCGGCTGTGGTTCCGGCTGCCGCCCGACGATGCGCGGCTGCAGGTGATCGAGGCGGACGCCGCCGACTGGGCGCGGCGCCAGGCGGCTGTGCAGACGGCCGACGTGCTGTGCGTGGACCTGTACGATCAGGAGGCTGCCGCCCCGGTGCTGGACGACGAAGCCTTCTACGCCGATTGCCGTGCGCTGCTCGCACCCGGCGGCGTGATGACGGTCAATCTGTTCGGGCGCGACGCGAGCTTCGAGCGCTCGATGGCCGCGCTGGCGCGCGCGTTCGGCGCCGACCAGCTGTGGTCGCTGGCGCCGACGCGTGAAGGCAACACGATTGCGGTAGCAACACACGCCGTGACGGTGCCCGATCGCGACACCTTGATCGCCCGTGCGGATAACATCGAATCCCGCTATGGGCTGCCGGCGCGCAAGTGGTTGCGCCTGGTACGACCCTGGAGAGCGCCATCAAGACCTTGAGCCCGACTGCCGTACGACCGCGCCCGACCGCAAGGCCCGCGCCCGCGCGCGGCTGGCTCGAATGGCGCGCGATGCTCGGCTGGCTGCGCGAGGACGGCTGGATCACCGTCGAAGACGCCGAGCGCGTGGTCAAGCGCTTCGGCAACGCAGATTCCAGCCAGCATCCGCTGGTGCGGCTGGGCGCTGCCGGTCTGAAGCGGGTCGGCAACGGCGCGGCGATCGATGTCGAGGCGCTGACCGAATGGCTGGCGCGGCGCTTCAACCTGCAGTACCTGCGCATCGATCCTTTGAAGGTCGACGTCGGCCGCGTGGCCGACGTGATGAGCGTGCAGTACGCCGAACTGCGCCGCCTGCTGCCCGTCACGGTCGGCGCGGCCGAGATCGTCGTCGCGACCAGTGAACCGTTCGACACCGAATGGGTCGCCGAGATCGAGGCCCACACGCGCAAGAGCGTGCGCATCGTGGTGTCCAACCCGCTGGAGATCGCGCGCTACACGACCGAGTTCTTCACGCTGGCGCGCTCGGTGCGGGCAGCGCAGAAGTCCGGCGAGAACGCCGCGACGGCGAACTTCGAACAACTGGTCGAGCTCGGCAAGACCAACAAGCAGCTCGACGCCAACGACGCCGGCGTCGTGCAGGTCGTCGACTGGCTCTGGGGCTATGCCTTCGACCAGCGCGCCAGCGACATCCATCTCGAGCCGCGCCGCGACATGGGCGCGATCCGCTTTCGCATCGACGGCGTGCTGCACACCGTCTACCAGGTGCCGCTGACGGTGATGAGCGCGATGACCGCGCGCATCAAGCTGCTCGGCCGCATGGATGTGATCGAGAAGCGCCGTCCGCTGGACGGCCGCATCAAGACCAAGCGGCCCGACGGCGTCGAGGGTGCTGGCGCCGAGGTCGAGATGCGCCTTTCGACCATCCCCACGGCGTTCGGCGAGAAGATGGTGATGCGGGTGTTCGATCCCGACACCACCGTCAAGACCGTGGGCGCGCTGGGCTTCTCCGATCGCGACGCCGAGCGTTGGTTGCAGCTCATCGCGCAGGCCAACGGCATCATCCTGGTCACCGGCCCCACCGGCAGCGGCAAGACCACCACGCTGTACAGGACGCTGAAGCGGCTCGCCACCGACGAAGTGAACATCTGCACGGTCGAGGACCCGATCGAGATGATCGAGCCCGCGTTCAACCAGACCCAGGTGCACAGCGCCATCGACATGGGCTTCGCCGAGGGCCTGCGCGCGCTGATGCGGCAGGACCCGGACATCATCATGGTCGGCGAGATCCGCGACCTTGCCACCGCCGAGATGGCGATCCAGGCCGCGCTCACCGGACACCTCGTGTTCAGCACGCTGCACACCAACGACTCGGCCTCGGCGATCACCCGGCTGGCCGATCTGGGTGTGCCGCCGTATCTGATCAACGCCACCGTGATCGGCGTGCTGGCGCAGCGACTCGCGCGCACGCTGTGCCCGGCGTGCAAGCAGGTCGACGAAACCACGCCGCGCGAGACGCTGGCCGAGATCGCGAAGCCCTGGCGCCTGAGCGGCGGCGTGCGCATGTACAAACCCGTGGGTTGCATCGAATGCCGCAAGACGGGCTATCGTGGTCGCGTCGGCCTGTACGAACTGATGGCGCTGACGCCCGAGGCACGCCAGCACGTGCATCCGGTCCTGGATATCGCCGCGCTGCGCCACCAGGCCGTGAAGGATGGCATGCGGCCGCTGCGCCTGGCCGGCACGATGAAGGTTGCCGAAGGCGTGACCACGATCGAAGAAGTGCTGCGCGCCACGCCGACCTGGTCGGAAAAGTGAGTTTTCGCTCGGCGATCTATCGTCGCCGGTTACGTGGAAACCACACCATCGCGCCCCCGATGTCTCCCTAGAATCGTCCGCGAGGGCCGGGCCGCGGCTCGCGAGGAGACAGCGCAGTGAAGATCAAGAGCCAGCAGGACTTCTGGGCAGGGCTGATGTTCATCGCCACGGGAATCGGTTTCGCCTGGGGCGCCACCTTCTACAACTTCGGCAGTTCGGCGCGGCCGGGCCCCGGGTACTTCCCGTTCGGACTGGGCATCCTGCTGGCGCTGCTGGGTGGATTCACGCTGTTCGAGTCGCTGACCATCGAAACCGAAGACGGCGAACCGGTCGGCGCCTTCGCGTGGAAGCCGCTCGGATTCATCGTCGGCACGGTGGCGGTGTTCGGCTGGGCGCTGCCACACCTGGGCATGTTCACCGCGCTGCCGGTCCTGGTTGTGATCGCGGCGATGGCCGGCGACGAGTTCCACTGGGGCGAGGTGCTGCTGAACGCCGCGATTCTCACGGCGGGTAGCTGGGTCATCTTCATCTGGGGGCTCAAGCTGGTGATCCCGCTCTGGCCCTCGTTCATCACCAGCTAAGGAACCAACATGGACCTCCTGTCGAACCTTGCGCTGGGCTTTGGCGTTGCCTTCACGCTGCAGAACCTGCTCTATGCCTTCATGGGTTGCCTGCTCGGCACGCTGATCGGCGTGCTGCCGGGCCTGGGCCCGGTGGCGACGATTGCGATGCTGCTGCCGTCGATCTACGCGCTCGACGCGACACCGGCGCTGATCATGCTTGCGGGCATCTACTACGGTGCGCAGTACGGCGGCTCGACCACCGCGATCCTGATCAACGTGCCGGGCGAGTCGAGCTCGGTGGTGACCGCGATCGACGGCTACCAGATGGCGCGCCAGGGTCGCGCCGGTGCCGCGCTGGCCGCGGCGGGCCTGGGTTCGTTCTTCGCCGGCTCGGTGGCGACGTTGATCGTCGCTGCCTTCGCCCCGCCGCTGACCGAGCTCGCGTTCAAGTTCGGCCCGGCCGAATACTTCTCGCTGATGGTGCTGGGCCTGATCGGGGCGGTGGTGCTGGCTTCGGGCTCGCTGATCAAGGCTATCTCGATGATCCTGCTCGGCCTGCTGCTGGGCCAGATCAACACCGACGTGATCTCTGGCGTGCCGCGCTACAGCTTCGACATTCCCGAGCTGACCGACGGCATCGGCTTCGTCGCCATCGCGATGGGCGTGTTCGGCTTCGGCGAGATCATCGCCAACCTGGGGCAGCCGCCCGAGCACCGCGAGGTGTTCACCAAGGATGTGAAGGGCTTGTGGCCGACCAAGGAGGACTTCCTGGCTGCCTGGCCGGCGGTGATTCGCGGCACCACGCTCGGCTCGATCCTCGGCGTGCTGCCTGGCGGCGGCGCGCTGCTGGCTGCCTTTGCAGCCTACACCCTGGAGAAGAAGTCGCGCGGCCGCCCCGGCGAGATGCCGTTCGGCAAGGGCAACATCCGCGGCGTGGCGGGCCCCGAATCGGCCAACAACGCGGGCGCCCAGACCTCGTTCATCCCGATGCTGACGCTCGGCATCCCGCCCAACGCCGTGATGGCGCTGATGGTCGGCGCGATGACGATCAAGGGCATCCAGCCCGGCCCGCAGGTGATGACCAGCAACCCGCAGCTGTTCTGGGGCCTGATCGCCAGCATGTGGGTCGGCAACGCGATGCTGATCGTCTTGAACCTGCCGCTGATCGGCATCTGGATCAAGCTGCTGACCGTGCCCTATCGATTCCTCTTTCCGGCGATCATGGTGTTCTGCGCCATCGGCCTGTACACCTTGAACAACAGCCCGTTCGACGTGTACATGGGTGCCATGTTCGCCGTCGTCGGCTATGTCTTCTACAAGCTCAAATGCGAGCCTGCGCCGCTGCTGCTGGGCTTCATCCTCGGCCCGATGATGGAAGAGAACCTGCGCCGCGCGCTGCTGCTCAGCCGGGGCGACTGGACGACGTTCATGACGCGCCCGCTGTCGGCCGGCCTGCTGATCGCTGCCGCGCTGATGATCGTGGTGGTGGCGCTGCCGTCGATCAAGGCCAAGCGCGAGGTCGCCTTTCAGGACGTCGACTGAGGACGTCAGCCAGGCCACTGCGGCCTGGCTGTCGCCTCAGGAGAGGCGAGCGCCTGCAGGCGCGAGCGCGGCCTGCAAGGCGACTGAGGACGTCAGCCAGGCCACTGCGGCCTGAGCAGAAGGCCCCGCCGCGGCGGGGCCTTCTGCTTGATGGCCCTATGCTTGCCGCATGATGCCGGATTCGCCACCCAAACCCGCGCATGTCGGCGCACTGGTGCCGCTGCGCAACCCGGTGTTCCGGATGCTGTGGCTCGCATGGTTGGCCGCCAACGTCTCGCTGTGGATGCACGACATGGCGGCCGCCTGGATGATGACCTCGCTGACCACCAATCCGGCGCTGGTGGCGCTGGTGCAGACGGCCTCCACGCTGCCGATGTTCCTGCTCGGGTTGCCCAGCGGCGCCCTGGCCGACATCGTCGATCGTCGCCGCTACTTCGCGGGCACGCAGCTGTGGGCCGCCGCGATCGCGGTGATCCTGGTCGTGGTGTCGCTGACGGGTCATCTGTCGGCGTCGCTGCTGCTGGCGCTGACCTTCCTCAACGGCATCACGATGGCGATGCGCTGGCCGGTGTTCTCCGCCATCGTGCCGAGCCTGGTGCCGCGCCCGCAGCTGGGCGCCGCGCTGGCATTGAACGGCGTGGCGATGAACCTGCCACGCATCGTCGGGCCGGCGCTGGCCGGCACCTTGCTGGCCGCGTTGGGCAGCGCGGCGGTGTTCGCATTCAACGCCGCGCTGTCGATCTTCGCGTTCGTCATGATCCTGCGCTGGCGCGCGGAGCAGAAGGAAAGCGCGTTGCCGGGCGAACGCTTCGTCGGCGCGATGCGCGTGGGCCTTCAATACGCGCGCCAGTCGCCGCGCCTGCAGGTCGCGCTGCTGCGCATCACGCTGTTCATGCTTCAAGTGGCCGGCCTGATGGCCTTGATGCCGCTGGTGGCCAAGCAGCTGCCCGATGGCGGCGCGGGCGCGTTCAGCGCGCTGCTCGCGGCCACCGGCGCGGGCGCGATCACCGTCGTGCTGTTCATGGGCCGGTTGCGCGCACGCTTCGGCAGCGACGTGCCGGTGCGCATCGGCACGTTGATGCATGCCGCCGCCGCGGTGTCGGTGGTCTTCGCGCCGCAACTGTGGCTGGCGTTGCCAGGCATGGTGCTGGCCGGCGCCTCGGTGATGATGACCGCCAACTCGATCACCGTGTCGGCGCAGCTTGCGCTGCCCGATTGGGTGCGCGCGCGGGGCATGGCGCTGTACCAGATGTCGCTGATGGGCGGCGCGGCGGCGGGTGCGGCTTTCTGGGGGCAGGTGGCGGCGTGGACCGATGTGCGCACCACCGTGCTGTCGGCGGCGGGCTTCGGCGTGGCGGTCGCACTGTTGACGCGCCGGGTGTCGATCGAACGCGTGAATCCCGACGACCAGCGGCGGGCGCCGGCGACACCGTTGCCCGAACCCGCGATCGCGATCGACCCCGACGACGGCCCGGTGATGGTGACCATCGAGTACCAGATCGACCCCGCGCGCGCGGCCGAGTTTGCCGCCGTGATGCAGCTCACCCGGCGCGCCCGGTTGCGCCAGGGTGCGCTGTCGTGGGGACTGTTTCGCGACGCCGCCAAACCGGGGCGTTATGTCGAGTACTTCGTCGACGAATCATGGCTCGAGCATCAGCGACGCCTGGAGCGCTTCACGGCAGGTGACGCCGGTCTGCGCGAGAGGCGCCTGGCGTTTCACGTCGGCGCGGAGCCGCCGCTGGTGCAGCGTTTCGTGTCCGAGCCGATGCTGGGCTGACGACGCGCGCGGACCGACTACCATCGCGCTTTCGCACGAGCACCGCCATGCCGCAGCCCTTCGACTTCCGCAGCCCGTATCCGACGCCGCGCCGTCCGGTCTTCGCCCGCAACATCGTCTCCACCTCGCATCCGCTCGGCGCGCAGGCGGGCCTGCGCATGCTCGCGGCCGGCGGCAACGCTGTCGATGCCGCGATCGCCGCCGCGGCGATGATGACGATCGTCGAGCCGTGCAGCAACGGATTGGGGTCCGACGCGTACTGCATCCTGTGGGACGGCCAGCGCCTGCAGGGCCTCAATGCCTCGGGCCCGGCGCCGGCGCTGTGGACGCCGGCCTACTTTCGTGCCAAGTACGGCGCCGACGCCAGGACGCCGCCGGCGCGCGGCTGGGATTCGGTCACCGTGCCTGGCGCCGTCGCGTCGTGGGTGGCCTTGAGCGAGCGCTACGGCAAGCTGCCGTTTGCCGACTTGCTGGCGCCGGCGATCGACGTGGCCGAGCGCGGCTACGCGATGCCGGTGGTCGTGCAGCAGAAATGGACGTTGGCCGCGGCGGTCAAGGAACTCGTGTCGCAACCCGGCTTCACGGATGTCTTCATTCCGCGCGCACGCGTGCCCGAGGTCGGCGAGCTGTTCCGGATGCCGGGCGCCGCGCGGGCCTTGCGCGCAATTGGGGAGACCTGGGGCGCGGCGCTGTACGGCGGCGAAATCGCCGCATCGATCGACGAGCATGCGCGCGTCGAAGGCGGCGCGCTGCGCCTGACCGACCTGGCCACCTACAAGCCCGAGTGGGTGACACCGATCGCGACCGACTATCGCGGCTACACGCTGCACGAGATTCCGCCCAACGGGCAGGGCATCGCGGCGCTGATGGCGCTGGGCATCCTGCGCCACTTCGAGATCGGCGAACTGCCGCTCGACGGCGCGGCCTCGCAGCACCTGCAGATCGAGGCGATGAAGCTCGCCTTCGCCGACGTGTACCGCTACGTGGCCGACCCGTCGGGCATGACGGTCACGCCGGCGCAGATGCTCGATGCGGACTATCTGTCGCAGCGCGCCCGGCTCATCGATCCGAAGTGCGCGCAGAACTTCGGCGCCGGCAACCCGACCAAGGGCGGCACGATCTATCTCACTGCGGCCGACGAGCACGGCATGATGGTCAGCTTCATCCAGAGCAACTACATGGGCTTCGGCTCGGGTGTGGTGATTCCGGAGTGGGGCTTGAGCCTGCAGAACCGCGGCCACGGCTTCCACCTCGACGCCGCCAGCCCCAACGTCGTGGCGCCGGGCAAGCGGCCGTTCCATACCATCATCCCCGCGTTCCTCACCAAGGATGGCGAGCCGCAGATGAGCTTTGGCGTGATGGGAGGCAACATGCAGCCGCAGGGGCACATGCAGACGCTGGTGCGCATGCTCGACTACCACCAGAACCCGCAGGCCGCGTGCGACGCGCCGCGCTGGCGTTTCGATGCCGGCATGAGCCTCGATGTCGACCCCGAGATGCCGCGCGACACGGTGCAGGGCCTGATGGACCTCGGCCACCGCATCGTGCCGCTGAAGGATAGCTACCAGGACCTAGGCGCCGGCCAGTTCATCTGGCGCCTCGGCGACCCGGGCAGCGAGGGCTATGTCGCCGCCAGCGATTCACGGCGCGACGGCCTGGCTGCGGGGTTCTAGGGGCGGTTCGAGGAATGCGTCCATTGGATCGTCTTGCCTGCCTGGCAGCGTCGCGCATCGATCGTGCGATGCTTGGCGCCGCCGCCATCTTGCTGGTGGCCTGCGGCGCGAAAGACGGGTCGCCTCAAGCGGCCGCCCCTGCGATGCCGCCGCCCGAAGTCGGCGTCGTCACGGTGCAGCCGCAAAGCGTCGCGCTGCAGACCGAGCTGCCCGGCCGCATCGAGGCGCTGCGCGTGGCGCTGGTGCGCGCGCGCGTCAACGGCGTGGTGCACCAGCGCCTGTTTGCCGAGGGCAGCGACGTCAAGGCCGGACAGGCGCTGTTCCTGATCGACCCGGCACCGTATCAGGCGGCGCTCGACAGCGCGCAGGCCGCGCTCGCCAAAGCCGAGGCCAACCGCGCGCAGGCCACTGCGCTGGCCGCGCGCTACAAGCCGCTGGCCGAAGCCAAGGCGATCAGCGCGCAGGACTACATCGCGGCGGATGCGGCGCAGAAGCAGGCCGAGGCCGACGTGGCCGCCGGCAAGGCCGCGGTGCAGACCGCGCAGCTCAACCTGGGTTATGCGCATGTGACGGCGCCGATTTCGGGCCGCATTGGGCGTGCCGCGGTTACCGAGGGTGCATTGGTCAGCGCCGCCGAAGCGACGCAACTGGCCACGATCCAGCAGATCGGCACCGTCTACGTCAATTTCACGCAACCGGGCAGCGACGTGCTGCGCCTGCGCAAGGCGCTGGCGGCCAACCAGCTGCGCAAGTCGGGCGACGGCGCGGCCGCCGTGCGCGTGGTGCTCGAAGACGGCACCGAGATGCCGCGTCCGGGCAAGCTGCTGTTCAGCGATCTGTCGGTCGACCCGAGCTCGGGCCAGGTGACGCTGCGCGCCGAGGTGCCCAACCCCGACGGACTGCTGCTGCCGGGCCAATACGTGCGCGTGCGCCTGTCGCAGGCCGACCTGCCTCAGGCCATCGTGCTGCCGCAGCAGGCTGTGACGCGGTCGAACCAGGGCGACTCGGTGCTGGTGGTCGGCGCCGATGGCAAGCCCGCGCCGCGCGCGGTGAAGGTGGGCTCCGCGGTGGGCAGCCAGTGGGTCGTGCTCGAGGGCCTGAAGGCCGGCGAGCAAGTCATCGTGGAAGGTTTCCAGAAGATGATGGTGCCCGGCGCGCCGGTCAAGCCGATGCCGTGGCAGCCGCTCGCGGCCGCCTCCAGCGCCAGCCGGCCCTGAAGCGCAGCCGCACATGTCGCGCTTCTTCATCGACCGGCCCATCTTTGCGTGGGTGATCGCACTGTTCATCCTGGTGGCCGGCAGCGTGTCGGTCAAGCTGCTGCCGGTGGCGCAGTACCCGAGCGTGGCGCCGCCGTCGATCACCGTGTCGACCTTCTACCCCGGTGCGTCGGCGCAGACGCTCGAAGACCGGGTGATCAGCATCATCGAACAGGAGATGAACGGCTCGCCCGGGCTCATCTATGTGGAGTCGGTGTGCCAGGCCAACGGCTCGGGCCAGATCACGCTCACCTTCGAGGCCGGCACCGACCCGGCGCTGGCGCAGGTCGACGTGCTCAACCGCCTCGGGCGCGCCACGCCGCGCCTGCCGATCGCGGTGACGCAGCAGGGCGTGCGCGTCGACAAGGCGCGTGCCAACTTCCTGCTGTTCACGATCCTGTCGTCGAGCAACCCGGCCTACGACCCGGTGGCGCTGGGCGACTACGCGGCGCGCAACGTGGTGCCCGAGCTGCAGCGCGTGCCGGGCGTCGGCCAGGCGCAGCTGTTCGGCACCGAGCGCGCGATGCGCATCTGGATCGACCCGGCCAAGCTGGTGGGCTACGGCCTGACGACGAGCGATGTGAACGGCGCGATCCGCGCACAGAACGCGCAGGTCTCGTCGGGCACGGTGGGTGACCTGCCGATCGCCGCCGGGCAGACCGTCAGCGCGACGGTGGTGGTCAACGGCGAGTTGGTCACGCCGGAGCAGTTCGGCCTTGTCGTGCTGCGCGCCAATGCCGACGGCTCGACCGTGCGGCTGCGCGACGTGGCACGCATCGAGCTCGGCGGCCAGAGCTACGCGATCTCGGCGCGGTTGAACGGCAACCCCTCCACCGGCGTGGGCGTGCAGCTGTCGCCCACCGGCAACGCGCTGGCCACGGCGACGCTGGTGCACGCGCGCATGCAGGAGCTGTCGCGCTACTTCCCGCCCGGCGTCAGGTACGACATTCCGTACGACAGCTCGCGCTTCATCAAGATCTCGATCAGCCAGGTGGTCGAGACGCTGGCCGAGGCGATGATCCTGGTGTTCCTGGTGATGTACCTGTTCCTGCAGAGCCTGCGCTACACGCTGATCCCGGCCATCGTGGTGCCGGTGGCCCTGATGGGCTCGTTCTCGGTGATGTACGCGCTCGGCTACTCGATCAACGTGCTCACGATGTTCGCGATGGTGCTGGCCGTGGGCATCCTGGTCGACGATGCGATCGTGGTGGTCGAGAACGTCGAGCGCATCATGAGCGAGGAGGGGCTGCCGCCGCGCGAGGCCACGCGCAAGGCGATGAGCCAGATCGTCGCCGCGATCGTCGGCATCACGGTGACACTGGTGTCGGTGTTCGTGCCGATGGCGTTCTTCGCCGGCTCGGTGGGCAATATCTACCGCCAGTTCTCGCTGGTGATGGTCAGCGCGATGCTGTTCTCGGTGTTCCTGGCGATGTCGTTGACGCCGGCGCTGTGCGCCACGCTGCTGAAGCCGGTGAAGGCCGGCGCGCACATGGAAAAGCGCGGCTTCTTCGGCTGGTTCAACCGCGGCTTCAAGGCCACGACGCATGGCTATGAAAGCACGGTTGCGCGGCTGCTCAAGCGCACCGGCCGCATGCTGCTGATCTTCGTCGCGATGCTGGGCATCGTGGGCTGGATGTTCACGCGGCTGCCGGCGTCGTTCCTGCCCAACGAAGACCAGGGCTACCTGCTGGTCAACGTGCAGCTGCCGCCGGGCGCGACACAGGCGCGCACGCTGGCCGTGATGCAGCAGGCGGAAGGTTTCATGCTCAAGCAGCCCGAGGTGCAGAGCATGATCAGCGTGATGGGCGTCAGCTTTTCCGGCCAGGGCCAGAACGCGGGCCTGGCGTTCGTGCCGCTGAAGGACTGGAGCGAACGCAAGGGCGCCGAGCATTCGGCTCAGGCCGTCGCGGGGCGCGCCTTCGGCGCGCTGTTCGGCATTCGCGACGCGTTCATATTCGCGTTGAGCCCGCCGTCGATCCCCGAGCTCGGCACCGCCACCGGATTCAACTTCCGCCTGCAGGACCGCGGCGGCAACGGCCATGCGGCGCTGGTGGCGGCGCGCAACCAGCTGCTCGGCATGGCCGGCCAGAGCAAGGCGATCACCGGCGTGCGGCACGACGGACTGGAGGACGCGCCGCAGCTGCAGCTCGACATCGACCGCGACCGCGCCGCCGCGCTCGGCGTGTCGTTCGACACCATCAACGCGGTGCTGTCCACTGCGCTGGGCTCGGCCTACGTCAGCGACTTTCCGAACCAGGGGCGGCTGCAGCGCGTGGTGGTGCAGGCCGACGCACCGGCACGCATGCAGGCCGAGAACCTGCTGCAGCTCAACGCCATCGGCGCGCAGGGCAAGCAGGTGCCGTTCTCGTCCTTCGCGTCGACGCGCTGGATCACCGGCGCGATGCAGACCATCCGCTACAACGGCTATCCGTCGATGCGCATCGCCGGCGACGCCGCGCCCGGCCACAGCACCGGCGAGGCGATGCAGGAGATGGAGCGCCTGGCCGCGCAGCTGCCGCCGGGCTTCGCGTTCGAGTGGACCGGGCTGTCGCGCGAGGAGAAGCTCGCCGGCGCGCAGGTGCACATCCTGATCGCGCTCTCGCTGCTCGCGGTGTTCCTGTGCCTGGCCGCGCTGTACGAGAGCTGGTCGATCCCCGCGGCGGTGATGCTGGTGGTGCCCCTGGGGGTTCTCGGTGCGCTGCTGTTCGCCACGCTGCGCGGCCTGCCCAACGATGTGTTCTTCAAGGTCGGCCTGATCGCGGTGATCGGCCTGTCGGCCAAGAACGCGATCCTGATCATCGAGTTCGCGAAAGACCTGCACGCCCAGGGCAAGAGCCTGGTCGAAGCCACGCTCGCCGCCTGCCACCTGCGCTTCCGGCCGATTCTGATGACCTCGATTGCCTTCATCTTCGGCGTGCTGCCGCTGGTGGTTTCGACGGGCGCCGGCTCGGCCAGCCAGCGCGCGATCGGCACCGGCGTGATGGGCGGCATGTTGTCGGCCACCGTGCTGGCGGTGATCTTCGTGCCGGTGTTCTTCGTCGTCGTGCGCCGCACGTTCAAGGGCAGCGAACGCCAGCGGCGCATGTACGCGCACGAAGACGTGGGCGCAGCGTCGCCGGCCACGCCGCAGGGCAAGGCATGAGGCTGTCTGCGCAGGGCTGGACGGCGCGCAGCGTGCTTGCGCTGCTGACGACCGCGCTCGCCGGTTGCGCGTCGATGGCGCCGACCTACCAGCGTCCACCCGCGCCGGTGGCCGCGCAGTTTCCCGGCGCGGTGACGGTCGCGGCCGACACCGGGCGCCAGGCCGCGGCCGATATCGAGTGGCAGCGCGTCTTCAGCGACCCGCAGCTCATGCGCCTGATCGAGATCGCGCTGCAGAACAACCGCGACCTGCGGGTGGCGGTGCTCAACATCGAGCAGGCGCGCGCGCGCACCCAGGTCCAGCGCGCCAGTCTGCTGCCGACGGTGAGCCTCGGCGTCGGCGGCGGCCGCCAGCAACTGGTCACCGGCGGAATCACCACCTTCAGCGCGGGCGTGCTGTTCACCTCGTACGAGCTCGATTTCTTCGGCCGCGTGCGCAGCTTGAGTGACGCCGCACTGGCCAATGAACTGGCGACCGTCGAGGCGAGCAAGACGGCGCAGATCAGCCTCATCGCGTCGGTGGCGGGCAACTATCTCGCACTGGTGACCGACGATGAGTTGCTGGCGCTCACGCGCCAGACGCTGGACACGCGCGTGCAGTCGCTGCGCCTGGTGCAGCTGAAGTACGACCTCGGCGCCGCCTCCGAACTCGACCTGCAGCAGGCGATTTCGCTGGTCGAGAACGCGCGTGCCACGCAGGCTCAGGTACAGCGCCAGCGCCAGGTCGACGAGAACGCGCTGGTGCTGCTGCTGGGTCAGCCGATGCCGGCTGATCTGCCCGCGCGCACCTCGCTGGCCGGCATCGCGCTGGGCCCCGAGCTGCCCGCGGGGCTGCCGTCCGATCTGCTGGAGCGGCGCCCCGACATCCGCGGCGCCGAACAGCAGCTGATCGCCGCCAACGCCAACATCGGTGCGGCGCGCGCCGCGTTCTACCCGCAGATCACGTTGACCGGCAGCGCGGGAACCTTGAGCGCCGAGCTGGCCGGCGTGTTCACAAGCGGCTCATGGGGCTGGGGCCTGGCGCCGCAGCTGCTGTGGACCTTGTTCGACTCGGGCCGCAACCAGGCCGTTGAACAGATCGCACAGACGTCGCGCGACGTCGCGGTGGCGCAATACGACAAGGCGATCCAGAGCGCGTTTCGCGAGGTGGCCGATGCATTGGCCGGCCGCGCGACGCTGGGCGAACAGCTGCGCGCCCAGCGTGCACAGGACGACGCCGATGCGGCACGCTACCGCCTGGCCGACCTGCGCTACCGCAACGGCGTGGCCAGCCACCTGGACCTGCTGGACGCGCAGCGCGCGCTGTTCGCCACTCAGCAGCAGACGCTGCTGGTGCAGTTGGCGCAATTGCAGAACCAGGTCTCGCTGTACAAGGTATTGGGCGGCGGCTGGAGCGAAGGTGCGGCCGGCGGCGGCAAGCCGTGAGCCGCGCGACCGCGGGTGCGATGCCGCCGCTGCCCTGGCCCGGGCTGATGCTGGCGCTCGCCGGCTCGATCGCGTTCTCGGGCAAGGCCATCATCGTCAAGTTTGCGTACCGGTACGGCGTCGATCCGCTGACGTTGATCATGTATCGCATGCTGTTTGCGCTGCCGCTGTTCCTGGCGCTTTCGTGGTGGGCCGGGCGCGGCAAGACGCCACTCGCGCCGCGCGAGCGGGCGATGGTGCTGGCGCTCGGCTTCTGCGGTTACTACCTCGCCAGCCTGCTCGACTTCATCGGCCTGCAGTACCTGACGGCGGGGCTGGAGCGGCTGATTCTGTACCTCACGCCGACGATCGTGCTGCTGCTGGGCGCGCTGCTCTTCAAGCGCCACATAACCTGGCGGCAGGGCGTGGCGCTCGCGGTTGGCTATGCCGGGGCGCTGATCGTGTTCGGGCACGAGTTGCACCTCGTGGGCGGGCAGGTTGCGTTCGGTGCCGCGTTGGTGTTCGCAAGCACCGTCAGCTACGCGCTCTACCTGATCTACAGCGGCGAGGTGGTGCAGCGTGTCGGATCGCTGCGCCTCACGGGCCTGGCGACCTCGGTGGCCTGCGGGCTGTGCATCGGC
>Ga0209253_10000016_pt1 | contig 101207 bp, 86 predicted proteins | sample FrelakmetBRP12BR_FD_187145 | JGI IMG/M metagenome (GOLD analysis project Ga0209253, IMG submission 187145) | Freshwater lake sediment microbial communities from the University of Notre Dame, USA, for methane emissions studies - BRP12 BR (SPAdes)... | ecosystem: Environmental > Aquatic >...
GGGGGGGAGCCGCTCGCGCAGGTCGCCCTCCCGGCGGGTGTCCACTGCCACCTCGACCTCGTGGCCGCGGCGGACCAGCTCGCGGGCCACGGAGGTCATCGGCTCGGCCGGCCCGGTCCAGGCCGGCGAGGAGAGGAGCTCGAGGACCTTCACCGCCCGGGCTGCCCCTTGCGCCCTGGGGGGCCGGCCGCTGCCGGAGGCTCCGAAGCCTGCGCCTCCTGCAGCTTCCTCAGCAGCTCGGTCGTGGAGTGGTGCTTGGGGTCGCCGGCGACCGCGGCGCGGCCTCCGTATCGCGCCACCTCGGCGGCCTCGGGGATGGTGTCGGGGGTGTAGTCGGTCCCCTTCACGTGAACGTCGGGCTGCAGCGCGCGGATGACCGGCACGACGTCCTTCGAGTCGAAGACCACCACCCGGTCCACGCAGCCCAGCCCCGCCACGATCTCGGCGCGCTCGCCCTCGGGCACGACCGGGCGCGACGACCCCTTGTTCTCCCGGGTGGAGCGGTCGCTGTTCACCGCCACCACCAGCACATCGGCCAAGGCTCGGGCGCCCTGCAGGTAGCGGAGGTGGCCGACGTGGAAGAGGTCGAAGATGCCGTTCGCCAGCGCCACCGTCTTGCCGGCGGCGTGGGCCTCGGCGCGAACGCGGGCCAGGTCGTCGAGCTGGACGAGCTTGTCCACGATCACCTCCCGACGAGCTCCGGCAGGAGCTCGTCGCGGGTGATGGTGGCGGTGCCTGCCTTCTGGACCACCAGCGCCCCGGCCACGTTGGCGATCCGCGCCGCGCCCTCCGGGTCGGCGCCCGAGGCCAGCGCGGCGCAGTAGGCCGCTGCCACGGTGTCGCCCGCGCCGGTGACGTCCACCGCCTCCTTGTTGCCGTGGGGGGCGATGTGCACCGGCCTCTGGCCGCGCTGGAAGAGGGACATCCCGTTGCGCCCACGGGTGACGAGCAGGCTCTCGCAGCCGAGACGGCGCTGCAGGCTGCGGGCGGCACGGAGCAGCCCGCCCGGACGCGAGACCGACACGCCGCTCGCCGCCTCGAGCTCCGGCTCGTTGGGCTTGAGCATCGTCAGCCCGCCGAAGGCGCGCAGGTTGTAGCGGGAGTCCACGCACACCGGCACGCCGGAGCGTCGCACCTGCCGGAGCGCCTCGATGACCCGGGGCGACAGGACCCCCGAGCCGTAGTCGCTCGCCAGCACCGCGCCGGCACCGCGGGCCGCGCGAGCGAGGTCGGCGACCAGGCGCCGCTCGACGGCCGCCGGGATGGGCGCCGGGGTCCGGTCCACCCGCAGCATCTGCTGGCGTCGCGTGGAGCGGCCTCCGGCGAGGATCCGGGTCTTCGCCTCGGTGGGACGATCGGCTGCCCGCTGCAGCCCGCGCACGTCGGTGCCCCCGCCGCGCAGCGCGGTGACGAGTTGATTCCCGAGCGCGTCGGCGCCGACGACGCCCACCGCCCGCACCTGGACTCCGAGCGCGGCGAGGTTCTGGGCGGCGTTTCCGGCGCCACCCGCCTTCAGGTCGCTGCGCTCGAAGCGGACGATCAGCACGGGCGCCTCGCGACTGATGCGCTCGGTCTCCCCGTAGACGTACTCGTCGGCCACGAAGTCCCCGATCACCACCACCGTGGCCTTGGAGAAGGCGGGCAGCAAGGCGGCCAGTGGCGGCAGGGGGGGCGGGCGGCGGGCCATGGCGGCTGTCTACCCCGCGCTGCCCGACGGGTCAATGGGAGCGGCGGGGCCCTCGGACGTCCTCGGAGGTCCCGCCGCGCGCGGCCGGGAGCGGCGCTCGGCTCCGCCCGGGGGCGGCCGCGTCTTCCACCTTCGGTGAAGCCAGTACCAGTGCTCCGGGTACCGACGCACCCACCGCTCCAGCCGATCGTTCAGGTCCTGCATGAAGGCCAGCACGTCGCGGTCCCGGTCGCCCGTGTCCGCCATCTGGAGCGGGCCCTCCATGACGACGCGGTGGCGCCCGTCCTCGAGCGGGACGTCGAGCGCGAAGAAGACCGTGGCTCCGCGGAGCGCCAGGTAGGCGGGCGTGGGCGCGGTCGCGGCCGGCACGCCGAAGAAGGTCGGGAAGATCGCGCGGCGGGCCGACATGTTCTGGTCGATGACGTAGCCCAGCACCCGCCCCTTTCGCATGGCGGCCTGGGCCGCCTGGAGGGTGCCCCCCCGCTCGACGATCAGCTCCTGCACGCCGGCGCGGGAACGGCCGCCGCGCCAGAGGCGCCCGAACCAGCCGCCCTTCAAGGGCCGGGCGATCATGGTGACGGGGACGCCCTTCAGGTTGTGGAGGGCGGCGAGGCTCTCGAAGTTCCCGAAGTGAGCGGTGCAGACCACCGCCCCCTTGCCCGACGCCGTCGCCGCGACGAGGCGCTCCAGCTTCCCAGGCTCGTAGACCAAGACGCGCTCGAGCTCCTCGGGGGTGAGCCGGCTCGCGAACAGGAAGGCCGGGGCCATGCGGCCGACGTTGATGAGCGCCGCGCGCCCGATGGCTCGCCGTTCCTGGTCGCTCTTCTCGGGGAAGGCGAGGCGCAGGTTCCCCATGACCACGCCCCGCCGCACGCGCAGTACCCAGAGCAGCCAGCCGAGGAAGGCACCCAGGGCCGAGAGGAGGGCGCGCATCAGGTCCCCGCGCCCTTCCCGGCCACGCCGCCCGGCCGGCGCGCCATCGCCAGGACGATGGCCTCCGCGAGCGCGTCCTCGCCGGCGAGCACCTCCGCCCCGATCCGCAGGGCCCGGATCCGCCCGTCGTCCACTCGCTCCGGCGGAAGCCGCACGGCGTCCTTCTCGGTCGTCAGCAGCCACGCGGCCCCGGCCGCGGCGGCGGCCTGGAGCGCCTCGTCCACCTCGGCGAGGGTGAACGTGTGGTGGTCGGGGTAGTCGCGCCGCAGCACCACCTTCGCCCCCAGCGACTCCACCGTCTGCCGCACGCTGCCCGGGCGGGCCACCCCGCTGAGGATGGCCACCCGCCGGCCGCCGAGCGAGTCGAGGCCGAAGGCGCGTGTCAGGGAGGCGTCGAGGAGGCCTTGCGGCGCATGGCGGGACTCCACCGGGTCGCGGCCGGTGCGGCGGCGGGCGAGCTCGCGCAGGGCCGCGAGCGCTCCGGCCCCGGCCCGATCGGCGTGGGTGAGCCAGACGAGCCCGGCCCGCGAAAGCGCCTCGGGGGGCTCCCGGTTCGGCCCGCGGGGCAGGCAGTGGCCGTTCCCCCATGGATCCCCGGCGTCGAGGACCACCACGTCGAGGTCGCGCCGCAAGCGCCGGTGCTGGAAGCCGTCGTCGAGGAGCAGCACGTCGGCGCCGAGCGACTCCACCGCGCGGCGAGCCAGGGCCGCGCGATCGGGCCCGCACAGGACTCGGAGGCCGGGCAGCCGGCGGGCGAGGAGGAACGGCTCATCCCCGGCCTCGGACGCCGGAAGGAGGATGCGCTGGCCGTCGGCGACGACTCTCGGGGCCGAGGACGAGGCGCCGTAGCCCCGGGAGAGGACCGCCGGGCGCCTCCCGGCGGCGAGCAAGCGCGCGGCGATGGCCATCACCACCGGCGTCTTCCCGGCCCCGCCCACCGCCAGGTTGCCGACCGAGATCACCGGCGCGCCGGCCCGCACCGCGGGGAGGAGGCCGCGGTCGTAGAGCACCCCGCGCAGCGCCGCGACGGCCCGGAACGCCCCCTCGACCGGGGCCAGCAGCGTCAGGAGCAGCCGCTCGGCCGGCGTCGGATCGGGGCGGCGCCAGAGCCGCTCCAGGGAGCTCGCGGGGCTGCGCCTGGCTGCCGCCTCCCTCACGCGGACCGCTCCGGCCGGCTCCGGCGGAGCGCGCCCAGCATGTGCTCGACGTTGCGGACGCTGGCTCCGCGAACGGCCCCGACCGCCTCCCGGGCCATGGCGCCGAGCCGGGCGATCTCCTCGGGCCGCGAGAGGAGCTCCCGGGCCACCCGGTGGAGCTGCTCGGGGGTGGCCACCTGGATCCCGCCGCGCCCGACGAGCACCTGGACGCTGTCCTTGAAGCTATCCATGTTGGGGCCGAACAGGACCGGCTTCCCCTGCCCCGCCGGCTCGAGGATGTTCTGCCCGCCGCGGCGGACGAAGCTGCCGCCCACGAACGCCAGCGTGGCGAGCCGGTAGGCCGCGGCCAGCTCCCCCACGGTGTCGAGCACCACCACCTGCGCCGGTCCGGCTGCCGGGCCGCCGCTCCGCAGCCGGGCCGAGAACCCCGCCTCCGCGGCGAGCGCCAGGATCCGGCCGCTCCGCTCCACGTAGCGTGGCGCGACCACCAGCTGCAGGCCGGGGAACTCGGCAACGAGCTTGCGATGGACGCCGAGGAGCATCTCCTCCTCTCCCTCGTGCGTCGAGCCGGCGATGAGGACCGGCCGATGGCGGTCGAGCCCCATGGCGGCCCGCAGCGGCTCGTCCCCCCCCACCGGCCGGTCGAGCACCAGGGCGTCGAACTTGGTGTTGCCGGTCACCCAGACGCGGTCAGGGGGGGCTCCGAGCTGCAGCGCCCGGTCGGCCTCCTCGTCGGAGCGCATCAGGAAGAGGCTGATGGAGCGGAGCGGGTTTCCGATGGCCCGGAAGAAGGCCCGGTAGCGCGACAGCTTCTCGGGGCTGAAGCGGCCGTTCGTCAGCGCGATGCGCACGCCGGCCTTGCGGGCGGCGCGGATCAGGTTCGGCCAGATCTCCGTGTACTCGAGAACCAGCAGGTCCGGGCGCAGCGCCGCCATCGCCCGCCGGGTGGCGCCAGGCAGGTCGTACGGGGCGTAGATGACCACGTCGGCCTCGCGAAGCTTCTTGCGGGCCATCTCCAGGCCGCTGTTGGTGATGGTGGTCACCACGATGCAGCAGCCGGGCAGCCGGGCCTTCAGCTCGGTCATCATGGGCTGGAGCGAGAGGAGGTCACCGGCACTGGCGCCGTGCAGCCAGATGCGGGGGGCACCGCGGCCGAGGTCGAGGGACGCCCTGTAGAGCCCGAGGCGGAACGGGATGCCGTGGCGCAACTTGGGATGGAAGAGGAGCACCGGCAGCAGCGCCGCGAACAGGAGGAGGCTGGCGAGGGCATAGAGGACGTGCACGCGGCTCGCTTCCTACTCGATCCACACCGGGTTCGTGAAGAGCCAGGGCGTGCCGTCCCGCCGGCCCTCGGCGCGCCAGGCCCCCCTCGGGCACGGTCCGCCACAGGTGAAGGCGGCGCCGCCGGGCGCTGCCGGCATGTTGCCGACCGGGGCTCCGTCGCGGAAGAGCTGGTAGCTCGACCGCCCGGGCCCGCTCGTCCCGACTTGCAGATCGATGCGGTCGCCCGACGGTGCCAGCGAGAGGCGAACCCCCCAGGCCGGCGCCACGGCGTCGAGGACGCAGGAGGCGACCCCGTCGAGCAACGCCCTCTCGACCCGCGGCACGTCGACCGCCGCGTCGCCGGTCAGCTCCACCGGGAGGTGCATGCTGAAGGCCTCGAAGGCGGCTCGGTAGCTCGGCCAGCCATGGGCGTCGCTGGCGCAGAGCAGCGCCAGCCTGCGCCGCGCCGCCACGGCGTCGAAGCGCGCCAGCTCGCGCTCCGGCGGCTGGAAGAAGGCCAGCATCGCCTGCCCCGGGTCCCAGGGGAGCCGCAGCAGCGCGAGCGCGGCGCGCCACCAGGCGTCATCGCGGCGCGTGAGCCCCCAGAACGAGTCGTTGGAGACGACCTCCAGGCCGCTCCAGTCGTCGCGGGTCCAGCGAGTGAACGGGCGCCCGGGGTGGAACGGGTGGGCCAGGACCGCCTGGGCACCCAGGCCCCTCACCGTGCCCAGCGTGTCCCGCTGCCGCTCCTCGCGCGTCAGCTCGCGAGGGAGCCCGAGCCCGACCACGTGCCCGTAGGGCGCGGAGATCTCGCTCGCCGCGACGACCAGCACCCCGTCCTTCCAGCCGGCGTCCTCGGGCGCGAGCACGTTGTGGTCGGCCAGCACGACGAGGCGGAGCCCGGATTCGCGCGCGGCCTCGAGCACCTCGCCGAGGTCCCCGCGTCCGTCGCTGCGCGTGGTGTGCACATGCCAGGCGCCGCGCACCTCGCCGGCCGGCGATGGCGGCCGCGGGGCGCGCCTGGACCGGGTCCAGAGCCCGAAGGCGACCCAGGCCGCGAGGAGCAGGCCCAGGATGGCGAGGGCCTTCCTCACCCGGCCTCGGCGGCGGCCCCACCGGCCGCGCCGGCCTCCGCGGCGGCCTCGGCGCTGCGGCCCGAGCCGGCGGAAGCGCCACCCTCGTAGATGCGGTACAGGCGCGCGTACTCCCCGCCCGTCGCGAGCAGTTCCTCGTGCCGCCCGACCTCGACCACCCGGCCGCCCGAGAGCACGACGATGCGGTCGGCATGGCGGATGGTGGAAAGCCGATGGGCGATGACCAGAGTGGTCCGCTGGGCACCGCGCGGTCCACCCTCGCCGGCGAGCCCCATCAGGCTCTCCAGCGCCTTCTGCACCTCGCGCTCGCTCTCCGCGTCGAGGGCGCTGGTGGCCTCGTCGAGGATGAGGATGGGCGCGTCCTTCAGGAAGGCGCGGGCGATGGCGAGCCGCTGCCGCTGCCCACCCGACAGGAGCACGCCGCGCTCGCCGATGACCGTGTCGTACCCCTTCGGCAGCGCCGCGACGAAGTCGTGGGCGTGAGCCATGCGGGCGGCCCGCTCCACCTCGGCGAGCGGGATCTCGGGGCGGCCGTAGGCGATGTTGGCGCGCACCGTGGCGTTGAACAGCACCGTCTCCTGGGTGACCAGCGCCATCTGGGCGCGCAGGCTCTGCAGCGTCGCCTCGCGAACGTCCACCCCGTCGACGGCGATGCCCCCGCCGGTGACGTCCCAGAAGCGAGGCAGCAGGTTCGCCACGGTGGTCTTGCCGCCCCCCGACCCCCCCACCAGCGCCACCACCTCTCCCTTGCGGATGGAGAGCGAGACGTCCCGCAGCACCGGCGCGTCGCCGTACGAGAAGGAGACCTCCTGGTAGCGGATCTCCTCGCGGAACGGGGGGAGCACGGTGCGGCCGGTGTCCGGGACGTCGGTCCGGGCGTCGAGGACCTCGAAGATGCGCTCGCCGGCCGCGGCGCCCTGGAGCGCCACCTGGCCCACCTTTCCGAGCTGCTTCACTGGCGTGTAGAGCATCAGCACCGCGGCGATGAAGGCCAGGAACTTCCCGGCGGAGAGCTGGCCGTGGAGGACCTGCTGGCCGACCCAGGCGATGGCCAGCGCCATGCCCACGGCCGCCATGACCTCCATGAGAGGCGACGAGAAGGCGCGCACGGTGATGCTGCGCCGCATGTAGCCGAGCCAGCGGCGGTTCTCCTCCCTGAAGCGCTTCGACTCCCAGCCCTCCATCCCGTAGGCCTGCACGACCCGGATCCCGGAGAGGGCCTCCTGTACCATCTCGGAGATCTTGCCGAGGGTGGACTGGGACTGCCCGGTGACCTTCTTGAGCCGCTTCCCCAGACGGACCACCGGGACGATGGTCACCGGCACCGCCACGAAGGTGATGAGCGAGAGCTTCCAGTCGAGCAGGAAGCAGTTCGCGAGCATCACCACCACGGTGAGGCCGTCGCGCAGGTAGCTCGCCACCGCGTTCGAGACCGCATTCTCCACCGACTGCACGTCATTGCCGAGCCGGCTCATCAGATCGCCGGAGTGGCGGCGCGCGAAGAACGAGGGCGACAGGCGCATCATGTGGTCGAAGAGCGCCTGTCGCAGGTCGGCGATGATCCGCTGCGACGCCATGCCCATCAGGTGGAACTGCCCGTACCAGGCGATCCCCTTCACGACCGAGACGGCGACGATGAGCCAGGGGAGCAGGCGCAGCACCTTCTCCTGGTCCATGGCATCGTGGAGCTTTCCCGGGTCGAGCGAGGTGGGGCTGATCCAGGAGAGGGCGCCCATGCCGCCGGCCTTGCCGGTGAAGAGGAACTCCATCACCGGTCCGAGCAGGTTCACGTAGGCCGCGGTGGCGAGCGCCAGCACGATCATGCAGCCGATGGCGGCCGCGAAGCGCCACTTGTAGGGCGCGGCGAAGCGGAGGAGCCGGAAGTAGGTGCTCAAGCGTGAGTCCGGGCGACGGGTCGGGCGCATTCTCTCCCCGGAGCGGGCGGCGCGCCAGCCCGGCGCACGCTATCTCCGGGTGATGGCCGCCAGGGTGGACCCCTTCCTGCTGCACGCCGCCGAGTACGAGGCCGGCCGGATCCCCCGCGTCGTCACCGTGGGGCCGGTCCGCTGCCTCGCGCTCTCGGGCCTTGGCGCGCCCGGCGGGGCGGCCTTCCAGGCGCAGGCGTCCTTCCTCCTCGCCGTCGCGCGGGCGGTGAAGGCGGCCGTCCGCCGCGAACGGGACAAGGACTTCAAGCTCCCACCGCTCGAGGCGCTCTGGTGGAGCTGCCGCGGCGACGCGGACGAGCTGGCCGTGCCGGGCGTTCCTTCGGGCCCAGCGGACGCCTCGGGGGACGGCACCGGGCGGGAGGGCGCCGTCGACGGCGGCTGGGCCTGGAAGCTCCTCCTCCGCATGCCGAGCTTCGTCCTGCCGGCCGACGTGGCCGCCGCGACCGGGGCCGTCGCCGCGCTGGATCCGGGGGTGGCCGCCGCGGCGGCGGCGGGCAGCGGCGCGCCGAAGGCGGCGCGCGCCGGCGAGGTGCGACTCGACGAGCTGAAGGAGGGGCGCTGCGTGCAGGCGCTCTACGTCGGCCCCCGGGGCGGCGAGCGGGCCACGCTGGAGCGGATGCGGCTCGTCGCGGCCGAGCAGGGGCTCGCCCTGCGCGGACGCCACCACGAGGTCTACCTGTCCGACCCGGGCCGGGTCGCTCCGGCGCGGCGCCGGACCGTGCTGCGCCGCCCCGTCCGGGCGCGCTAGCCGAGGGCGGGGCCGCTCGGTCCGGGCCGCCAGGCGCCGCCCCGCCTACTCCTCGACGCCCTTCACCTTTCCGTCGGCCCGCCGCTTCTCGATGATCTTCTGGGCGAGGTGCGGGGGGACCGGGTCGTAGTGGGACGGCTCCATGCTGAAGTAGCCCACGCCCTGGGTGAGCGACCGCAGGTCGGCGTCGTAGGTCATGGCCTCGGCGTGCGGGCACAGCGCCCGGATGACGACGCCGCGGGCAGACGGCTCCATGCCCTGTACCTTGGCGCGCCGGCTGTTCAGGTCGCCCATCACGGCGCCCACGTACTCCTCGGGGACGCGCACGTCGAGCCTCATGATGGGCTCGAGCAGGATGGGGCGGGCCTCCTGCATCGCCTTCTTGAAGCCCATGGAGCCGGCCACCTGGAAGGCCATGTCGGAGCTGTCCACGTCGTGGTAGCTGCCGAAGACCAGCTTCGCCTTGAAGTCCACCACCGGATAGCCGGCGAGAGGACCCGAGCCGATGGAGCCGCGCACGCCTTTCTCCACCGACGGGATGAACTGGCGAGGGATGACGCCGCCGACGATGGCGTCCTCGAACTCGAACCCGGCGCCGCGCGTCAGGGGGTAGAGCTCGAGGGTGCAGTCGCCGTACTGGCCGTGGCCGCCCGTCTGCCGCTTGAACTTGCCCTGCGCCTTGGAGCTGGCGGTGATGGTCTCGAGGTAGGCCGGGGTCGGGATGGCCAGCTGGATCTCGACGCCGTGCTTGCGCTTGAGCCGCTCGACCGTGACCTCGATGTGGGCGTGGCCGGTGGCCTTGAGCAGGAACTCGCCGGTGTCGGCGGCGCGGCCGAGCTCGAGGGACGGGTCCTCCTCGATGAGCTTCTGCAGCGCCAGGGCCGCCTTGTCGTCGCCGCCCTTCCCGCCGGCCTGGATGGCGTAGGCCACCGGCCGATTCGGCTGGGTGAACTCGGGCAGGAGGACCGGGGCATCCTTGTCGCAGAGCGTGTCGCCGGTGCGTGCGTCCTTGAGCTTCAGGAGCACCACCACGTCGCCGGGGCCGGCGGAAGGCACCTCGACCTGCTGCGCACCGTCGGTGCGGAAGAGGCGGGCGACGCGCTCCTCGGTGCGGGTACGCGGGTTCGAGACCGTTGCGTCCGGCTTGAGCGTCCCGGAGAAGACCCGCAGGTAGTCCACCCGCCCGGAGAAGTGGTCGATGGTGGTGCGGAACACCTGGGCGCAGAAGGGCGCGGCCGCGTCGGCCCGGCGCTCGACCTCCCTGCCGGCGACGTCCTTGCCCTTCACCACCCTGCCCTCCGGCCCCGGCAGCACCTTCACCACCAGCTCGAGCAGCTCCTTCACGCCGACGCCCGGCTTGCCGGCCGCGACCGCCACCGGCAGGAACCTCTGCTGGGCGGCGCCGGCCCGCAGCCCTCGCTCGACCTCCTCCTGCGACAGCGCCCCGCCCTCCAGGTACTTTCCGAGCAGCTCGTCGTCCGACTCCGCGGCGGCCTCCACGAGCACCGTGCGCGCCGCCTCGGCCTCGCCCTTCATGTCGGCGGGGAGGTCCACCTCCTGGAACTTTCCGAAAGCCTTGTCGTAGACGTGGGCCTTCATCGTGAAGAGGTCCACGAGCCCCTTCAGCGAAGCACCCTGGCCGATGGGGAGCTGCACCGGCACGGGCTTCACCTTGAGCGAGGCCTCGACGTCACCCAGCGCCCGCTTGAAGTCGGCCTGCTCGTGGTCGATCCGCCCGACCACCGCCAGCGCGGGCAGGCGGGACTCGCTGAGCACGTCGTAGAGCCGCTCGGCGCGGTTGTGGACGCCGTCCACGGCGGAGACGACCAGCACGGCGCCGTCGGTCACCTGCAGCGCCCACTCCGCCTCGTTGATGAAGGCGGCGAAGCCGGGGGTGTCGAGGACGTTGAAGGCCCGCCCACCCTCCTCGAATGTCTCGGGGTGGATGGTCAGGGTGAAGTTGCGCTTCTTCTCCTCGGGATCGGCGTCGAGGCGGGAGGTGGAGCCCTCCGGGCTTGCCTTCTTGGCGTCGGCGGCGCGGAGGAAGGCCTCGACGAGTGCGGTCTTGCCGGCGCCGTCGGCGCCGAGGATGGAGAAGGTGCGGATGATGCGCTGGGCCATGGCGGTGCGTCTCCGGTTCCGTTCCCGCGGTGCGGGGCGTTCAAGGGACGGCGAGGTGGCGATTCATACCACGGAAAGGCGCCTCCGGACGGGGCGGCGCCGGGCGCGATTCACGACTTCAGCTCCGGGAATTCGTCCTGCCAGTACTCGTTCGCGCCACGCTGGCCGGTGGCGCGCCGCTCCTCCTCCAGCTTGCGCAGCTGCACCCTCCGGATCTTGCCGGAGATGGTCTTGGGCAGGTCGGAGAACTCGAGGCGACGCACCCGCTTGTAGGCGGCGAGCCGGCGCCGGACGAACCGGAAGATCTCCAGCGCCAGCTCCCTCGACGGCGTCTGGCCCGGCTTGAGGATCAGGAAGGCCTTGGGCACCACCCCGCGCACGTCCTCGGGGCTCGGCACCACGGCCGCCTCGGCGACGGCCTCGTGCTCGATGAGCGCGCTCTCCAGCTCGAACGGGCTGATGCGGTAGTCGGAGCTCTTGAAGACGTCGTCGGCCCGGCCCACGTAGGTGATGTAGCCCTCGGCGTCGCGGCTGGCGATGTCGCCGGTGTGGTAGTGGCCGTCGCGCATCACGAACTCGTCGAGCGAGGCGTCGTCCTGGTAGCCGGCCATGAGCCCGGCCGGGCGCGGGTCGAGGCGAAGCGAGATCTCGCCCTCGTCGGCCTCCCGGCCCTCCGGGTCGAGGAGCACCACCTGATAGCCGGGCATGGGGCGCCCCATCGAGCCGGGCTTGATCACCTGCCCGGGCGAGTTGCCGACCTGCGCGGTGGTCTCGGTCTGGCCGTAGCCGTCGCGGATGGTGGTCCCCCAGGCCTGGCGCACCCTCTCGATGACCTCGGGGTTCAGCGGCTCGCCGGCCGAGAGCGCCTCTCGCACGCGCACCCGGTGCCGGGTCAGGTCGTCGAGGATCAGCATGCGCCACACCGTCGGCGGCGCGCAGAGCGTGGTGATCTCGTGCTTCTCCAGCACGTCCAGCGTGGCCCGAGCCTGGAAGCGCGCGTAGTTGTGGACGAAGACGGTGGCCCCGGCGTTGAACGGAGCGAAGAAGCACGACCAGGCGTGCTTGGCCCAGCCCGGCGAGCTGATGTTCATGTGGACGTCGCCCTCGCGGACGCCGATCCAGTACATCGTCGAGAGGTGGCCCACCGGGTAGCTGCGCTGCGTGTGGAGGACGAGCTTCGGCTTGGCGGTGGTGCCGCTGGTGAAGTAGAGGAGCACCGGGTCGTTGATGTGGGTCTCCCCGTGGGCGATGAAGTGGGAGGACTCGTCGTAGGCGTGGTCGTAGGCGATCCAGCCCGGGACCTGCTCGCCGACCACGATGCGGGTGAAGGTTCCCTCCAGGCCCCGCAGCCTCTCGGTGCCGAACGCATCGGTGATCACGTGACGCACGCTTCCGCGCTGGAGCCGGTCCTTCAGGTCCTCGGGCGTCAGGAGCGAGGTGGCGGGGATGACCACCGCGCCGAGCTTCATGGCGGCGAGCATCACCTCCCAGATCTGAACGCAGTTCGGCAGCATCATCAGGACGCGCTGGCCGCGCTCCACCCCGTGGCGCCGCAGGAAGACCGCCACGCGGTTCGAGCGCTCGGCGAGCTCGTGGTAGCTGAGCCGCACCTCGGCACCGTACTCCTCGACGATGTGCAGCGCGGTCCGACCGTTGCCGTCGGCGAGCACGTCGAACCAGTCGAGCGCCCAGTTGAAGCGGTCCAGCGCCGGCCAGCGGAAGTCGCGGCACGCCGCCTCCCAGTCCTCGCGGTGCTGCACAAGGAGGTCGCGGGCTCTGCGGAAGCCGTCGGTCGGGTTCATGGCCGTCTCCCGTCGCGTCGTCAGCGTAGCAGGCTGGGGAAGGCCTCCCCGGCCCCATCGATCATGAACTGCAGCGCGATCGCGGCGAGCAGCATGCCGGCCACGCGCTCGAGGATGTTCATCCCGGTGCGCCCCATGACCCGCTCCACCCGGGTTCCGCTCGCGAGCACGAGGTAGGTGATGACGCCGGTCACCAGCACCGCGCCGACGACCGGGATCGCGTACCACCAGCGATCCTGGCGCGCCCGTCCCATGAGGACGATGACCGTGGCGATCGAGCCCGGGCCGGCGAGCAGCGGCATCGCCAGCGGCACGATGGCCACGTCCTCCTTGGCCGCCCCCGCCTCCACCTCGCCCTCGGTGATCCGGGCCGCCGAGGGCTTGGTGCGGATCATGTCCACCGCGATGAGGAGCAGGAGGATGCCGCCGGCGATCTTGAACGCAGGGATGGTGATGCCGAGCAGGCGGAAGACGAGCGCCCCGGCGATGCCGAAGGCGGCCAGGATGAGGAAGGTCCCGAGCGCGGCCCGCCTGGCGGTCTCGCGCCTCTCCTCGATCGACTGGCCGGAGGTCATGGCCAGGAAGAACGGGACCGCGGCGAACGGATCCACCACCACGAAGATCGCGGAGAAGGCGAGCAGGCTCTGGCTGAGGACTTCGCGGAGCATGGGGGACGTCCGACGGGCTCCTCCAGGACCGCTGCGTGCCGCCTAGTGAAAGCCGCTGGCGCGAATGGACCACACTTTTCGGAGCGCTTCCAGCACGATCCGCTTCGACATCTTCGAGTGACCGACGCGGCGGTCCACGAAGACGATGGGGATCTCCTTCACACGAAAGCCCTTCTTCAGCGCCCGGTAGGTGAGCTCGATCTGGAAGGCGTACCCGGAGCACTCCACCGTCGCGAGGTCGATGGACTGGAGCACCCCGCGCCGGAAGCACTTGAACCCGCCGGTGAGGTCGCGCACCGGGATGCCGAGGATGGTGCGGGCGTAGAAGCTCCCCCCCCGGGAGATGAGCTTCCTCCCGACCCCCCAGTTCACCGTGCCGCCCCCGGGGATGTTGCGGGAGCCGAGGACCAGGTCCGCCTCCTTCGCCGCCGCGAGCATCCCCGGGAGGTAGCTGGGGTCGTGCGAGAAGTCGGCGTCCATCTCCAGGACCAGCTCGTAGCCGCGCGCCAGCGCCCAGGCGAAGCCGGCGAGATAGGCCTTGCCGAGCCCCTGCTTTCCGGCGCGGTGGAGCACCTGGACCCGCGGCTCGCGGGCGGCGATCCCGTCCGCCAGCGCACCGGTGCCGTCCGGGGAGTTGTCGTCGATGACCAGGACGTCGACCTCCGACGTGGCCGCGAGGATGGCCTCCACCATCGGGACGACGTTCTCCTTCTCGTTGTAGGTGGGCAGGCACACCAGCGCCTGCCGCCGTGCGGCGGGGTCGGTCATGTCGGGCCGGGGGTCGTGAGCTCGGTGCCGCCCGGCGGCACGAGCACCGCGGGCGGTGGCGGACCGACGGCCGGCCGCGGCGGGAGGAAGGCGGCGACCTCCTCGGCGACCCGGAGCGGCGCGCCGGGGCCGCCGAGCGTCCGGCGCACCTCGACGAGGCCGCGGACCTGCTCGGCGCGGATCACTGGATCGGAAAGGAGCCTCTCGGCCTCCGCGGCCATCCGCTCCGGGCTCGCCTCCAGCTGCAGCAGCTCCGGAACCACGGCCCGGCCGGCGAGGATGTTCACCAGCGCGAAGTGGGTGACGCGCACGAATAGCCTTCCCACGACCCAGGAGAGCCAGGCCATCTTGTAGACCACAACCATGGGGCGCTGCATGAGCGCGGTCTCGAGGGTGGAGGTCCCGCTCTTCACGAGCGCGACGTCGCTCGCCCCCACCGCCTCGTTGGCGCGCCCGGGGACGAGGGTCACGTCCAGCGTGGCGTGGGACGCGAGGAACGGCCGAACCGCCTCCTCCCTCAGGGTCGAGGCGACCGGCACGATGAACTGCACGTCCGGGTGGTGCGCCCGCAGGATCTCCGCCGCCTCGAGCATGGGCGGGAAGATGCGCGCCAGCTCGCTGTGGCGGCTGCCCGGCAGCAGCGCCACGGTGGTCCTCCCGGGCGCGAGCCCCAGGTCGGCGCGGTAGACCTCCGGCGCCGAGGGGAGCGGACGCTCGGCCAGCGGGTGGCCGACGAAACGGGCGGCGACCCCGGTGCCCTCGTAGAAGCGCTCCTCGAACGGGAGGATGCAGAGCATGCGGTCGACGACCTTCGCGATCTTCCTCGCCCGCCCCTTCCGCCAGGCCCAGATCATCGGGGAGACGTAGTAGACGATCCTCACCCCCTGCCGCCTCAGGTGCTTGGCGAGGCGCAGGTTGAAGTCGGGGCTGTCGACGAGCAGCGCCACCGTGGGCCGGCGACGGGTGGCCGCCTCCCGCAGTCCGCGCAGGATGCCGAGGATCCGGGGGATCTTCGGCAGGACCTCGGCGATGCCCATCACCGAGAGGTCCTCGGCCGGGTACAGGCACTCCAGGCCGGAGGCGCGAAGCCGCGGGCCCCCGATCCCGAAGGCTCGGACCTCGGGGCGGAGCCGCTGCAGCTCCTCGAGCGCGCGGGCCGCGTGGAGGTCCGCGCTCGCCTCGGCGGCGACGATGAGGACGTCCTCGGGCAAGGCGCCGCCTTATAGCACGTCGTCGAACCCCTCCATCCGCAGGATGCCGGGCGTCTGCCGGGCGACGGCCCGGCCCGGCGTCGAGCCGCTCGGCGAGACCGTCCACGGTCTCGCCCGGCCCGGAGGATGGCGCCGGTACCCAGCCAAGAGGGGGTGCCCGATGTCCGTCCCGATCTCGCCACGGTGCTCGGCTCGCTCCTGGGCGCCGGGTGCGCCGGCCGGAGGGGTCGGCGCGTTGACCTGAACGCGTGTTCCGGCGAGAGTGAGCATCGCCGCGACCGCCATGCGCCCCCGCCCCACCTCCAACCCGCCGAACCCGTGGCTCTCGGAGTCGGTCGAGTGGCTGGGCGAACCACCGAGGGTCCTGCCACAGGTCTACGCCGACGCCACCCGGGAGATCCTCTCGCGCAACGACAGCCCGGACATCCCCTTCACGTGGAGTGTCAACCCCTACCGCGGATGCGCCCACGCCTGCGCCTACTGCTATGCCCGCCCCACCCACGAGTATCTGGGCTTCGGTGCCGGAACCGACTTCGACACCCGCATCGTCGCCAAGCTCCGCGCCCCGGCGCTCCTGCGCCGCGCCTTCGAGCGCCGCTCCTGGAAGGGAGAGGTGATCGCCTTCTCGGGGGCGACCGATCCGTACCAGCCGCTCGAGGCCTCGCTGCGCCTCACCCGCGGCTGCCTGGAGGTCTGCGCCGAGTACCGGAACCCGGTGGCGGTGGTCACCAAGGCTCCGCTCGTGGAGCGCGACGCCGGGCTGCTCGGCGGGCTGGCCGCGCTCGGCGCGGCGAGCGTCACCATCACCCTGCCCTTCCTCGACGAGGCGCGCGCCCGGGCCATGGAGCCCGGGGCCGCCGCGCCCAGCCGGAGGCTCCGGACCGTGGAGCGGCTCGCCCGCTGGGGGATCCCGGTCGGCGTCAACGTCGCACCGGTCATACCCGGGCTCAACGACGAGGAGATCCCGCGGGTCCTCGAGGCCGCGCGCGGGGCCGGCGCGACCCGCGCCACCTGGCAGCTGCTCCGCCTCCCCGGCTCGGTGAAGGCGGTCTTCGAGGAGCGGCTCCGCGCCACCCTCCCGGATCGAGCGAATCGCGTGCTGCACCGCATCCGCGAGACGCGGGACGGTGCGCTCGACGACGCCCGGTTCGGCGTTCGCGGACGCGGCGAGGGGCCCCATGCGGCGTCGATCGCTGCGCTCTTCCAGGCCACGGCGCGCCAGCTCGGCCTGGCCGGGCCGTCCCCGGCGTGCGGGCCGCCTCGCGCCGAAGCTTCGGGCGACCCCGCAGGACCCGAAGCCACCGGAGCCCGCCCGGCGGCACCGGGCGGCTCCGCGACGCCCTTCCGCCGACCCCGGGAACAGCTGGCGCTCCTTCCGTGATGGCCGGCGCCCGGGGCCGGCCGGCCGCGGCCCACCCCGGCGCTCGGCCGATCGGGCGGTACCGCGGGGCCACCGCCGCGCCGCCAGCGGGTTCTCCGGGGGCCGCCCCGCATTGGGCGGGGACAGGAGGGGCGCCGGGCACATACAAGAACTCGATGCGCGCCGCACCCGACCACGGGAGCCCGTCCGAGACCGGCCTCGCAGCCGGGTCCGGGCCGCCGCGCATGACGCCCCTGCGCATCGTGGTGGTGTATGCCCTTCTCGGCGCGCTCTGGATCCTCCTCTCGGACCGGATCCTGGAGGCCTTCGTGCCGCCGGGGCCGCTGCGGGACGAGCTCCAGACGGTGAAGGGTTGGGCCTACGTCCTGGCCACGGCCGTGCTCCTCTGGGCGCTCATCCGTCGCCAGGCGCGCGAGACCCGGGCGCTGGGGGCGCGGGTCCAGGCCACGCTCGACAGCATCGGCGACGCCGTCCTGGTGGTGGACCCGGCGGCCGCCATCGTGGACGTGAACCGGGCCGCGCTGGCGATGCTCGGGCTCTCGGACAAGGCCGAACTGCTCGGCCCGCTGGTCCGGCTCGTGTCGCGCTTCGCGATGCGCTCCCCGGACGGCTCGCCCTTTCCTCCCAACGGGTTCGCGAGCCTGCGCGCGCTGAAGGGCGAGACGGTCCGCCGGCTGCCGGCGGTCCTCCGGCGCAGCGACGGCAGCGACGTCCACGTGGAGATCACCGCCGCGCCGGTGCTGGATGGGTTGGGCGGCCCGGTGCAGTTCGCCGTCGCGGTCCTGCGGGACGTGACCGAGGTGCGACGGCTCGACGAGATGCGCGACGAGTTCCTCGCGACTGCCGCGCACGAGTTCAAGACGCCGCTGGCGATCATCAAGGCCTATGGCCAGCTCCTGCAGCGTCGCTCCGGCGCCGACGCCCCGGCGCTGGAGGCCGTGGTCCGGCAGGTGGACCGGTTGTCGCGTCTCGTGCAGCAGCTCCTCGAGGTGGCGCGACTGCGGGACGGCGGGCCGGAGCTGCGGCTCGCCGCCTATGACCTCTCCGGGCAGGTCTCCGAGGTCGTGGAGCGGCTGCGCCGCCACGCCGGCGGGCACCGGCTGCGGCTCGCCGGCTGCACCGAGGCGCCGGTCCGCGCAGACCGATCCCGGGTCGAGCAGGTGCTCGTGAGCCTCCTCGACAACGCGCTCAAGTTCTCGCCGCAGGGCGGCGAGGTGACGGTGGAGGTGGCGCGGCGGGACGGCGAGGCCGTGGTCTCGGTCCAGGACGCGGGGGTGGGCATCGCGCCGGAGCGGCAGCGGCGGCTCTTCGAGCGCTACTACCGGGCCCACGAGGGCGACCCGGTGGACCGCGGCGGCTTCGGGCTCGGCCTCGACCTCGCCCGCGAGATCGTCTCCCGGCATGGCGGCAAGGTCTGGTTCGAGAGCCAGGAGGGGGCCGGGTCCACCTTCCACTTCTCGCTGCCCATCGCCGCGGAGGTGGCCGATGCAACGGCGTGAGGGACCGGTGCTCGTCGTCGAGGACGACCCCGACCTGCTCTCGCTGGAGGCGGAGATCCTCTCCGGCGCCGGCTACCGGGTGACGACCGCCACCGACGGCCTGCAGGCGCTCGATCGGGCCGAGGCCGACCCCCCCGCGCTGGTGCTCCTCGACATGCGAATGCCGCGCATGGACGGCTGGAAGTTCGCGGCCGCCTTCCGCGAGCGCTTCGGCGACGCCTGCCCCATCGTCGTCGTCACTGCCGCCGAGGACGCGCGGTCGCGCGCCGAGGAGATCGGCGCCGCCGGATTCCTGGCGAAGCCCTTCGACCTCGAGGAAGTGCTCGCCGAGGTGGAGCGCCACATGGGGGCGCCGAAGGCCGCCTGACCCGCGGCGCCACGGCTCGGACCGCCGGCGCCGAGGCTCGACCGGTGGGAAGCACGGCCCGGACCCCTGGCGCCGTGAGGGCAGCCGGCGTAGGAATGGCCCGCCATGCCCACGCCTCCCCAGCCCGCACCGGCCGCACCCGACGCGAGGCCGCCCCTCCCCCCGCAGCCCAGGGATCCGGTCTGCGGCATGGAGGTCGATCCCGAAGCACCGGCTGGCGGCAAGGTGCAGCGAGGCCGCTTCGAGTACGCCTTCTGCAGCGACGGCTGCCGCGAGCGGTTCGTCGCCTCACCGGAGGGCTTCCTCGCCAAGGACCCGGTGTGCGGGATGGACGTGAACCCCAGGGCCGCACGCGGCGGTTCCTGGGCACGCCAGGGCCAGGTCTGGTTCTTCTGCAACGAGAAGTGCCGCACCCGCTTCGGTGCCGACCCGGACAGGTTCCTCGCCGGAGGCCCCGCGGGCATGGACGAGCCGTCCGCTCCTTCGACGCCGGCGGGCGCCGAGGTGACCTGGGTCTGCCCCATGGACCCGGAGGTGAAGGAGAAGGAGCCCGTCCCCTGCCCCGTCTGCGGCATGGCGCTCGAGCCCCTCGTCGTCGGCGGCATGCCCCTCGCCGACGAGCGCAACCCCGAGCTCGACAACATGAGCCGGCGCTTCTGGATGTGCTCCATCCCGGTGCTCATGCTCCTCACCCTGACGATGTACGACATGCTGCCCGGGATGCCGGTGACCCGGCTCTTCAAGCCGCGGGTCTTCGCCTGGATGCAGCTGGTCCTGGCCACGCCGGTCGTGCTCTGGGGTGGCTGGCCGTTCTTCGAGCGGGCCTGGCTGTCGCTGAAGACCCGGCGCCTCAACATGTTCACGCTCATCGGGCTCGGCACCGGTACGGCCTATGCCTTCAGCGCCGCCGGAACCGTGCTCCCGGCCTCCTGGTTCCCGGCGGCCTTCCGCGGCCACGGCGAGGCGGTGCCGCTCTACTACGAGTCGGCGGCCACCATCGTCGAGCTGGTGCTGCTCGGGCAGGTGCTCGAGCTCCGGGCCCGCAGCCGCGTCTCCGGCGCCATCCGCGCGCTCCTCGGTCTGGCACCGAAGACGGCGCGGCGCGCGCGCGAGGGCGGCGCCGAGGAGGACGTGCCGCTCGCGGACGTCCATCCCGGCGACCTCCTGCGGGTTCGGCCCGGCGAGAAGATCCCCGTGGACGGGGTCGTGACCGGGGGCGCCTCCTCGGTGGACGAGTCGATGGTCACCGGCGAGCCCATCCCGGTGGAGAAGAGGGTCGGCGACCGCCTCACCGGGGCCACCGTGAACGGGAACGGTACCTTCCTGATGCGCGCCGAGCGGGTGGGCGCCGACACGCTCCTCTCCCAGATCGTGCGGATGGTGAGCGATGCCCAGCGCAGCCGCGCGCCGGTCCAGCGCCTCGCCGACGCCGTGTCGGCCTGGTTCGTGCCCGCGGTGGTGGCCGCCGCCGCGCTCACCTTCGCGGCCTGGTCGATCTGGGGCCCCGAGCCTCGGCTGGCGCTGGGCCTGGTCAATGCCGTGGCGGTGCTCATCATCGCCTGTCCATGCGCGCTGGGGCTCGCGACGCCCATGGCCATCATGGTCGGCACGGCCCGTGGCGCCTCGGCGGGGATCCTGGTGAAGAGCGCCGAGGCCCTCGAGGTTCTCGGCAAGGCCGACGTCCTGCTCCTCGACAAGACCGGCACGCTGACCCAGGGCCGGCCGCGAGTCGCGTCGGTGGTGGCGGCGCCCGGGGCGACGGAGGACGAGGTGCTCCGGCTGGGAGCCTCGCTCGAGCTCGGCAGCGAGCACCCGCTCGCCGCGGCCATCCTGGGCGGGGCCCGCGAGCGCCGGCTGGCGGTGCCTCCCCACGCCGACTTCCAGTACCGGCCCGGCCTGGGGGTGTCCGGCACGGTGGGTGGGCGGGCCGTGGCGCTCGGCAGCGTCACGCTCCTCGAGGAGCTGGGGATCCCCCTGGGCGACTGGCCGGCTCGCGCCGAGGCGCTGCGCGCCGGCGGGGGGACGGTGGTGCTGGTGGCGGTGGATGGGAAGCCGGCTGGCCTGCTCGAGATCCGCGACCCGGTGAAGCCCGGGGCGGCCAAGGCGGTGGCGGCGCTCGCGGCCGGCGGCGTGAAGGTGGTGATGGTCACCGGCGACTCCTGGACCACCGCCCGCGCCGTGGCCCGCGAGGTGGGGATCGGCGAGGTCGAGGCCGAGGTTCGGCCGTCCGAGAAGAAGGAGGTGGTCGAGAAGTACCGCCGGAAGGGGCACACGGTCGCGATGGCCGGTGACGGCATCAACGACGCGCCGGCGCTCGCCGCCTCGGACGTCGGCATCGCCATGGGGAGCGGCACCGACGTGGCCATGGAGAGCGCCGGCATCACGCTCGTGAAGGGGGAGATGTCGGGACTGGTGCGGGCGCGGCGGCTGTCGCGAGGCACGCTTCGCAACATCCGCCAGAACCTGTTCTGGGCCTTCGGCTACAACACGCTTGGCGTGCCGCTCGCCGCCGGGGCCCTCTACCCACTCACGGGCCTGCTGCTGTCGCCGATGGTGGCGAGCGCGGCGATGAGCTTCAGCTCGGTGACGGTCATCGCCAACGCGCTGCGGCTGCGCGCGCTGAAGCTCGATTGAAGGTGGCCGAGGCGCCCGGGGCCGCGCCTCCGCCGTCAGGTCGCCCTCGGCCCGACCCAGCGAGGCGCCTGCGGCATCCGGTGGTGGGCGAGCCGGTCGAGCAGGCGGCCCGGGTTCCGGTCCACGATGACCAGGCGGCGGTGCTCGGGACGGAGGAACCCCTCCTGCGCCGCGTGATCGAGGAAGGCGATCAGCGGCCGCCAGTAGCCGCCGACGTCGAGCAGGCCCGTCGGCTTGCGGTGGATCCCCAGGTAGCCCCAGGTGAGCGTCTCGGCGAGCTCCTCGAGCGTGCCCAGGCCCCCGGGCAGCGCCATGAAGGCGTCCGAGAGCGCGGCCATCTTCGCCTTGCGCGCGTGCATCGTCGCCACCACGTGCAGCCGCGTCAGCCCGTGGTGGGCGATCTCCTTCCGTGACAGGCCGCGGGGGATGACGCCCAGCACCTCCCCGCCGAGGTCGAGCACCTCGTCGGCGACGACGCCCATGAGGCCGATGCCTCCACCGCCGTAGACCAGCCCCAGCCTGCGCTCCACCAGCGCCCGTCCGGTCGCCCGCGCCGCGCGGGCGTAGACCGCCCTCCTCCCCGACGACGACCCGCAGAAGACGCAGATTCGCTTCATGGCGGCATGCTAGCGCCGCGGCCGTGGAGGGGCACGGAACCGCTTGGGCCGTGGGGCGCGCCGCCTCCGCGCCGACCACGGTCGCCGAGGCGTGCGGTGCTCGACGCGGCGTGTCGAGGACCATCCCGCCACGGCGGCCTCACGGATTCCGGGGGGTTGGTCCCCCGTCCACCCCCGGGAAGCACGGCCGCCGTTCACGGACAGTTCATGGATTGTACAAGTCCACGATTGTCTCCCCCGGATTCCCCTTCCCCGCTCGGGTCCCCGCGACTACAATCGCCCACCCAATTGTCCGGCCCGTGCGGCGCGCCAGCTCCCATCCGCGCTTCGCTCCGGGTCAAGTCCTGACGGTGACATCTCCAGCCCTCGAGGGGTGATGATGAGCGTCGCAGCCGCCAACGTGCAGCCCGAGGTGAAGGTCTCTCGCCTCGCCGTCTTCTGGCACAGCCAGATCGGCAAGAAGTTCGTCATGGCCGTGACCGGGATCCTCATGCTCCTGTTCCTGATCGGCCACCTGCTGGGCAACCTGCAGGCCTTCGCGGGCCCGGTGAAGTTCAACGCCTACGCCGAGTTCCTCCACAACGCCAGGGGGCTCGTCTACACCACTCGCCTGGTGATGCTCGTGGCGCTGGTGCTCCACGCCACCGCCGGCATCCAGCTCTACCTGCAGTCGCGCGCCGCGCGGCCCATCCGCTACGCCGAGCCCCTGGCGGCGACCTCGGCGGTCGCCTCGCGCACCATGATCTGGACCGGGCTCCTCACGCTGTCCTTCGTGATCTACCACCTGCTCGACCTGACCGTCGGCTGGAGCCTCGTCCACGCGCAGTACCAGGAGCCGAGCGGTGGCCAGATGTTCGCCTACCAGAACCTGGTCTCGACCTTCCGCAACTGGGGCAAGGTCCTCTTCTACGGCGCCTCGCTCGTCGGCCTGGGGCTGCACCTCTCCCACGGCCTGTACAGCATGTTCCAGTCCATCGGCTTCCGGCAGCCGCTCTGGACGCCCGGCATCCAGAAGGCGGCGGTGATCCTCGCCGTCGTCCTGGCCGCCGCCTACATCGCCATCCCGACCGGCGCGGTGGTCGGCTTCATCCGCCTGTGAGGTGACGACGATGGCTCTCGACGCCCGAATCCCAGCCGGTCCCCTGGAGCAGAAGTGGACCAAGCGCAAGGCCGACATGAAGCTCGTGAACCCGGCCAACAAGCGCAAGTACACGATCATCGTGGTGGGCACCGGCCTGGCCGGGGCCTCCGCGGCCGCCTCCTTCGGCGAGCTCGGCTACAACGTCAAGAACTTCTGCTTCCAGGACACCCCGCGCCGCGCCCATTCCATCGCCGCCCAGGGTGGCATCAACGCCGCCAAGAACTACCAGAACGACGGTGACTCGATCTGGAGGCTCTTCTACGACACCATCAAGGGTGGGGACTTCCGCGCCCGCGAGGGGAACGTCTACCGGCTCGCCGAGGTCTCGAACAACATCATCGACCAGGCCACCGCCCAGGGCGTCCCCTTCGCCCGCGAGTATGGCGGCCTGCTGGCGAACCGCTCCTTCGGCGGCGCGCTGGTCTCCCGCACCTTCTACGCCCGCGGGCAGACCGGCCAGCAGCTCCTGCTCGGCGCCTACCAGGCGCAGATGCGCCAGGTGCAGCTCGGCAAGGTGAAGATGTTCCCCCGCACCGAGATGCTCGACCTGGTGGTCGTCGACGGCCGCGCCCGCGGCATCGTCACCCGCAACCTGGTCACCGGCAAGGTGGAGTCGCACGTGGGCGACGCGGTGGTTCTGGCCACCGGTGGCTACGGGAACGTCTACTACCTGTCCACCAACGCCAAGGGCTCGAACGCCACCGCCATCTGGCGCGCACACCGCAAGGGCGCGTACTTCGCGAACCCCTGCTACACGCAGATCCACCCGACGTGCATCCCGCGCGCCGGCGAGTACCAGTCGAAGCTGACGCTGATGAGCGAGTCGCTGCGCAACGACGGACGCATCTGGGTCCCGAAGAACAAGGGGGACAAGCGTCCGCCCGACCAGATCCCCGACGGCGACCGCGACTACTACCTGGAGCGGAAGTACCCGACCTACGGCAACCTGGCGCCGCGCGACATCTCGTCCCGCGCCGCCAAGCAGGCCTGCGACGCCGGCCTGGGCGTCGGTCCGGGCGGCCTGGGCGTGTACCTCGACTTCTCCGACTCCATCCAGCGACTGGGGAAGAAGGCCATCGCCGAGCGCTACGGCAACCTGTTCGACATGTACGAGCGCATCACCGGCGAGGACCCCTACTCCGTCCCCATGCGCATCTACCCCGCGGTGCACTACACCATGGGCGGCCTGTGGGTGGACTACGACCTCATGTCCAACCTGCCGGGCCTCTTCGTTGTCGGCGAGGCGAACTTCTCCGACCACGGCGCGAACCGGCTGGGCGCCTCGGCGCTGATGCAGGGGCTCGCCGACGGGTACTTCGTCATCCCCTTCACCATCGGGGACTACATCGCCCGGGGCGGCTACGCGAAGATCGGCGCCGATCACGCCGCCTTCAAGGACGCGGAGGCCGCGGTGGCGCAGCGGACGAAGACATTCCTCTCCATCAACGGCAAGCACTCGGTGGACCACTTCCACAAGGCGCTCGGCGACGTCATGTGGGAGCAGGTCGGAATGGCGCGGACGAAGGAGAGCCTGGAGAAGGCGCTCAAGGTCATCCCGGAGCTGAAGGCCCAGTTCTGGAAGGACGTCCGCGTCCCCGGCAGCGGCGCCGAGTTCAACCAGGAGATCGAGAAGGCCGGCCGCCTGGCCGACTTCTTCGAGCTCGCCGAGCTGCTCGCCCTGGACGCGCTGCAGCGCAACGAGTCCTGCGGCGGACACTTCCGGGGCGAGTACCAGACCGAGGAGGGTGAGGCGAAGCGCAACGACGACGAGTACGCCTACGCCGCCGCCTGGGAATGGAAGGGCGAGGGGCAGCCCTGGGTGCTCAACAAGGAACCGCTGGTCTTCGAGAACATCCACCTCCAGACGAGGAGCTACAAGTGAGGCTCACGCTCGAAATCTGGCGTCAGAAGAACGGGAACGAGGCGGGGCGGTTCGTCCGCTACGACATGGAGGACGTGGACCACCACATGTCCTTCCTGGAGATGCTCGACGTCCTCAACCAGCGGCTCATCGCCAAGGGCGAGGAGCCGGTGGCCTTCGACAGCGACTGCCGCGAGGGCATCTGCGGCATGTGCGGCTTCGTCATCAACGGCCGCCCGCACGGCGACCAGCCGCTCACCACGGTCTGCCAGCTCCACATGCGGTTCTTCCACGACGGGCAGATGCTGCGGCTCGAGCCGTTCCGCGCCAAGGCCTTCCCCATCGTGAGGGACCTCGCCATCGACCGTAGCGCGCTCGACCGCGTCATCATGGCCGGCGGCTACGTCTCGGTGAACACCGGCGGCCCGCGCGACGCCAACGACATCCTGGTCCCGAAGACCAGCTCGGACCTCGCCATGGACGCGGCGGCCTGCATCGGCTGTGGCGCCTGCGTGGCGGCCTGCCCCAACGCCTCGGCGTCGCTCTTCACCGGCGCCAAGATCTCGCACCTGGGGCTGCTCCCCCAGGGGCAGCCGGAGCTCCACCTCCGGGCGCTCAGCATGGCCCAGCAGAACATGACCGAGGGCTTCGGCTCCTGCACGGTCATCGGCGAGTGCGCCGAGTCGTGCCCGAAGGGCATCAAGCTCGAGGTCATCGCCCGCATGAACAGGAACTACCTGGGCGGAAGCTTCGCCTACCGCGAGCAGGCGTCGGGCGGCGGAGCCGGGTAGGCCAGCGGGCGGTTCCCGGACCGAGGACGCCCGCGCGATCTGGCGCGGGCGTTCCCCTGCGCGGCGCCCCCGGGGGGACGCCGGGGCGCACGGGCGGGGGGAATCCAGGCTAGATTCGGGACGTGCGACTCTCTCGCAGCCGCCTGGTCCTGCGCAGCGGGCTCCTCCTCCTGGGCGGCGGCTTCATGCTCTGGCGGGCCTGGGAGGGCTGGGCCGGCGCCCGCCTGCTCGGCGGGGCGGGGCGCGTGCTCGCGGACCGGCTGGCGCTGGTGGAGGCCCTCGTCGGCCTGCTGGCGATCCTCACCGGCGTGGTGGCCCTCCTCTCGCTCCGGCGACGGGAGCGCCGCCACAGCCTGCACCTGCCCACCGGCGGCGGCGGCGGCGGGCCGCCGCCGTCAGCGTAGCTCGGCGCCGGTCGTCGCCGGAACGACGCGGCCGAACTTGACGCCCCGGGTGCTCACCAGGCTCTCTCCCATCCCCAGCACGGTGCGCGCCTTCCCCCGCAGCACCAGCACCTCCAGGCAGTTGTGCGCGTCCATGTGGACGTGGAGCGAGGAGACCACCGCCAGGTGGTTCTCGTGCTGGATGTGGGTGAGCTTCTGGGCGAGGCTGGAGGAGTCGTGGTCGTAGACCAGCGTCACCACCACCACCCGCTCCTCGTGGCCCTTCGCCTCGGCCCATTCGCGCTGCACCAGCTCGCCGCGGATGAGGTCCCGGACGGCCTCCGAGCGGTTGGCGTAGCCCTTCTCGGCGATGAGTCGATCGAACTGGCGGAGGAGGTCGTCTTCGAGGGAGATGCCGATGCGCTCGAGCATGGCCCGATTCTACGGCATCCGGCCGCCGGCATCGCCGGTTCCGTCCGCCCCTCGCCTCGGGCGCCTGCCCTTGCCGTCAGTCGACGGCCTCCCACTGGTGCCCCTTCAGCTGCTCTCGAAGCGCGGTCTTCAGGAACTTCCCCGTGGCCGTGCGGGGGATCAGGGGCATGAAGACGAAGCTGTCGGGCAGCCAGTAGCGCGCGAACATCGGCGCCAGGTAGTCGCGCAGCTCCTGGGCGCTGGCGGTCGCGCCATCGCGGAGGACGACGCAGGCCACCGGTCGCTCGCCCCACCTCGGGTGCGCCAGGGCGATCACCGCCGCCTCCTTCACCGAGGGGTGGCCCATGAGCGCGTTCTCGAGGTCCACCGAGCTGATCCACTCCCCGCCCGACTTGATGAGGTCCTTGGCGCGGTCGGTGATGCGGACGTAGCCCTCCGCGTCCACCGTCACGATGTCACCGGTGCGGAACCAGCCGTCCATGGTGAACTTGTCGGCCTCGGCGGGGTTCTGGAAGTAGCTCTTCGCGATCCACGGCCCCCGGACCTGCAGCTCGCCCATGGACTTGCCGTCCCAGGGCGCCGGCCCGTCCTCGCCCACGACCCGCGTCTCGACGAGCGGCACCGGCAGCCCCTGCGTGGCCCGGATGCGGAAGCGGTCTGCCTCCGGCAGGCCCTCGAGCTGCGGCTTCAGGCGGCTCACGGTGCCGAGCGGCGTCATCTCGGTCATGCCCCAGGCGTGGATGACCCGGAGCCCGTGCTTCTTCTCGAAGCCCTCGATCATCGCCTGCGGCGCCGCCGCCCCGCCGACGACCATGGCCTTCAGCGTCGAGGTGTCCCAGGCGCCGGGGGTCTTGTTCAGCGCATCCAGGATGCCGAGCCAGATGGTCGGGACGCCGGCGGTGAAGGTCACCTTCTCCCCCTGCACCAGCTCGAGCAGGCTCGCCGCGTCGAGGTGCGGGCCGGGGAAGACCTGCTTCGCACCCACCATCGTCGAGGTGAAGGGCAGGCCCCAGGCGTTGACGTGGAACATGGGAACCACCGGCATCATCACGTCGGACTGGGAGAGTCCCAGGGCGTCGGGCAGCGCCGAGGCCAGCGAGTGGAGCACCAGCGCCCGGTGGGAGTAGAGGACGCCCTTGGGGCGGCCCGTCGTCCCGCTGGTGTAGCAGAGGCCCGCCGCCTGGTTCTCCTCGAGGCGCGGGAACGGGAAGCTCGCCATCTCCGGCTCGATCATCTGCTCGTAGTCCGCCATCCACTCCGGCGCCGGGTGGCCGTGGGTCCAGACCACCACCTCCTTGACGTGCACGTCCTTGTGGAAGCGCTCGTAGACCGGCAGCAGCACGTCGTCCACGAGGAGGAAGCGGTCCTCGGCGTGGTTCATGATGTAGGTGAGGTCCTGTGGCGAGAGGCGCGGGTTCAGCGTGTGCAGCACGCCGCCGGCGAGCGGGATGGCGAAGTAGGCCTCGAGGTGGCGGCCGTGGTTCCAGGCGAGCGTCGCCACCCGGTCGCCGGGCTGCAGCCCGAGCCGGGTCAGCGCGTTCGCGAGCTTCTGCACTCGCTTGTGGAACTCGCCGTAGTTCGACCGGTGGAGCGACTTGTCCGGCCAGCGGGTCACGATCTCGGTCCGCGGGAAGTAGCTGCCGGCACGCTCGAAGATGTGGTGCAGGGTCAGCGCGTACTCCATCATCAAGCCGTCCATGGTCCCTCCAGCGGGGCGCCGGCTGCCGGCCGGCGCGATGACGTTGGGTGTAGGGCGAGGCTATCGAGTCGTCCCCCGGCTGTCACGCCGCACCTGGCTGCCCGCGCGGGGCGTCCCGGTCGGGTGGCCTTTCCGGGTGCAGCGCGAGTCTCCGCCAATTACTCATCGCCATGAGGGGGAGAATCCATCGACATGGACAAGGCACGCATCGACCAGGACCTCGCCACGCTCTCGACCCACAAGGCCGAGTGGGCGCGGCTGCCCGTCACGGACAAGGTCGACCTGCTGCGGGCGCTCCGGCCGCGCGCCGCGGCCCTGGCCGACCGCTGGGTCGAGGCCGCAGTGCGCGCCAAGGGCATCCCGCCCGGCTCGCCCTGGGCCGGCGAGGAGTGGATGAGCGGCCCGTACGCGCTCCTCTACGGCATCGGCGCGCTGGAGCGCACCGTCGAGGCACTGGCGCGCGGCGAGATCCCGGTGCCCCCGGCGCGGGCGATGCGGACCCGCCCCGACGGGCAGCTCGTCGTCGAGGTCTACCCGACCGACGGCTATGACCGGATCCTGCTCTCCGGCGTCCGGGCCGAGGTCTGGATGCAGCCCGGCGTCACCGCCGCGGGGCTGCGCGAGCACGTCGCGGCCTTCTACCGGCAGCCCGCACCGGCCGGCCGCGTCGCCCTGGTGCTCGGCGCCGGCAACATCGCCTCCATCCCTCCGCTCGACATGCTTCACAAGCTCTACGCCGAGGGGCAGGTCGTGGCGGTGAAGATGAACCCGGTGAACGAGTACCTGGGGCCCATCTTCGAGGAGATCTTCGCGCCGCTGGTGGAGCGCGGCTTCGTGCGCTTCCAGTACGGCGGGGCCGACGTGGGCGCGGCCCTCTCCACCCACCCGGCCGTGGAGGAGATCCACATCACCGGCAGCGAGAAGACCTACGACGCCATCCGCTTCGGGAGCGGCACGGAGGGCGCGGAGCGAAAGCGGCGGGGCGAGCCGGTGAATCACCGCCGCATCACCGCCGAGCTGGGCGGCGTCGGCCCGACCCTGGTCCTGCCCGGGAACTGGAGCAAGGCCGACCTGCGCTTCCAGGCCGAGCACGTCGCCTCGCAGAAGCTCCACAACGGCGGCTTCAACTGCATCGCCTCGCAGGTGCTGGTGCTGGCGGAGGGCTGGCCGCAGAAGGACGAGTTCCTCGACGTGCTCCGCGCCACCTTCCGGTCGCTCCCGGCGCGCCACGCCTACTACCCGGGCGCGGCCGACCGGCAGCGGCGGGCGGTGGCCGCTCATCCGACGGCCGAGCTGCTCGATGCGCCCGGGTCCGGCGGGGTCCCGCGCACCTTCATCCCCGGCCTCGACGCGTCGGCCCGCGACCTCCACGCCTTCAACGAGGAGTTCTTCGGCGCGGTCCTCGCTCAGACGACGCTGCCCGGTGACACCCCCGCCACGTTCCTCGCCGAGGCGGTGCGCTTCGCGAACGACACGCTGCGCGGGACGCTCGGCGCGAACCTCGTCGTCGATCGGGCCACGGCTGCATCCCTGGGCTCGCGGCTCGAGGACGCCATCGCCGAGCTCCGCTATGGCTCGATCAGCGTGAACACATGGGCGGGCGTCACCTTCCTCCTCCCCCAGGCCACCTGGGGCGCCTACCCGGGCCACCCCGACACCGACATCCAGAGCGGCCAGGGCGTCGTCCACAACGCGCTCCTGTTCGACCGGCCGCAGAAGACGGTCGTGTACGCACCCTTCGCTCCCTTCCCGCGCTCCTGGCTCCGCGGCGACTTCCACATCGGCCCCAGGCCGCCCTGGTTCGCCACCCACCGCAAGGCTGGCGAAGTCGGCCGCCGCCTCACCCGGTTCGCCGCCCGCCCGGGTGTCCGCCACCTGCCCGGCCTCGTCGCCGCGGCCCTGAGAGGATGAAGCCCATGAAGACTGCCGCCTTCGCCGTCGTCGCCAGCCTCGCCGCCGCCTGCGCGACCACCCGCGCGGAGACGCCCCCGGCACGGGCCACCGCGGCACCGGCCGCTTCCGCCCACGCTTCCTCGTCGACACCCACGGTGAAGCCCGGAAAGGTGGACGGCGCCACCGCCGCCGCGCTGGCGAAGGACGGGGCCCGCGTCGTGGACGTGCGGACCCCACAGGAGTTCGCGTCGGGGCACGTGCCCGGCGCCTTCAACATCCCCTACGACGAGGTCGAGCGGCGCGCCGCCGAGGTCGGGCCGCCGTCCGCCGAGGTCATCGTCTATTGCCGAACCGGCCGGCGCAGCGCCGTCGCCGCCCAGACCCTGGAGAGGCTCGGCTACCGGAAGGTCTACGACCTCGGCTCCATCTCGGCCTGGCCCACCAGCCCGCCGTCCGGGAGCACGCCGGCGGCACCCCCCGTGCAGACGCCCGGGGCTCAGTAGATCCGGGCCACGTCCGCGCCGGAGAAGTAGGCGCCGAGGATGTCGCGGTAGCCCTGTCCCGCGGCGGCGCGACCGATGGCGCCCCACTGGCACATCCCGGCGCCGTGGCCCCAGCCCCCGCCGCGCAGCACCCATGTACCGTCCTCGCGAGAGAGGACGAACATCGCCGACGGAAGGTTGCCGAGGGCATTGCGGATGCGGAGCTCTCCCTGGATCGCCGCGCTCCCCCGCTCACCCTGCACCCGCAGCGTCCGGGCACGGCCGGAGACTCCGCGGTCCCCAGCGGACAGCGCGCGGACCGACCCGATGCCGAGGGGCGCGAGCAGCGCGTCGAGCTCCGCTGCGGAGAGGCGCCGCTCCCAGCGGTAGCGATCCGGCCGCGCCCCGGGGGCCCGCCCGCACCACGCCGGCGGCGCCGACTCGAGGAAGCGACGCAGCCGCGGCTCGGAAGAGAGACCGTCCGCCCACGACGCCGACGGGGCGCCCGGAAGGTCGAGGCGGCCGCGCAGGCTCGCGTCGGGCACGTTGCCCCAGACGAACTCGTTGTCCTCGCCATGTCCGCCGCACATCGCCGAGTAGACCCCGTCCACCAGCCTCCGATCGGCCCGCCCGAAGAGCGCCTCGCCGCTCGTGGCCCGCACGGCGGCGTCGGTGGCGGGGGTGTGGGCCGCGTCCCCCCGGTAGGCCTGGCAGTGGACCTCGCTGCACAGCGCATGCGGGTCGGCGAGGTGGCGTGTGCCGATCTGGGCGAGCACGTTGGAGCGCGCGGTCACCGCCTGGGCCTTGAGCGCCTCGGTGGGGGAGCCGGCCGGCATCTCGCTCGGCACCAGCCCGCGGAGCAGCTCCTCCAGCGCCACGGCGTTCACCGCCGCGAGCCGGCCGGTGGCATCGAGGGTCAGGAGCAGCCGCCCTCGGTACGACCGCTCCTCGGTGCCGCGGGACGCCCGCAGCGGGTCGCGCTCCACCTGGTCCACGGCGAAGCCCTCTCCTCCCGGGATCTCCAGCGCCACCACCGCGTCGCCCGCGGCAAGGATCTCGCCTTCCGGCCCGAGCACCTCCACCGTGCCGGACGGGCGCGCCACGACCTCGGCGTGCACGTCGGGGCGCTCCCCCCAGCGGGCAAAGGCCTCGTCGGCGAAGGCGCGGGCCGAGGCCTCCGTCCAGGTCCCGTCGGCCAGCAGCAGGCTGCGCCGGTTGTCGATGACCTTCCCGGAGATGCCGTAGATGCCCCCGACGGTGCGCATCCGGGTGCGCACCCCGCGCCCCTCCCAGGCGACCCGGGCGCGATCGATCACCGCGCGGTCCCGCGACTCGATCTGACCGAGCAGCGGGTAGAAGGCGATCGACGCCGGGCGGGCGTCGCGCAGTCGCGCCCGCAGCCGCCCGGCGACCGGGACCGCCACCGGCGCGCCGCCGCGCGGGGCGAGTCGCGCCGGGCCACGCGGCGCGAAGGCGATCCACTCGCGCCCCTCGGCGATGCGGATGGTGACGACCGGTGCACCGCCAGAGAAGTCGAGCCTGTGGCCCCAGAGGAGCTCCAGCAGGTCCCCGGGCAGCGCCTCCAGCGCGGACGGCTCCACGGCCGGCGCCGGCGGGGGAAGCGGTGGCGGGAGGTCGGCGAGCGCCGACGGCACCGGGGCCGCGGCGGCAGGCGCGGTGGACGGCTGCGCCCGGGCGGCTGCGGTGGCCGCCCCGCCGAGGGCCGCCAGGGCCGCGAGCACCGCGGCGCGGACCGGCCTGGCTCTCACGCCGTCGCGCTCGCCCGCCGCGTCTTGGCGGCCGCGAGCTCCTCCAGGGCAGCGGCGCTCTCCAGCTCGGCGGGCGTCGCGCCCGGGTGGCGCAGTCGGCGGACGACGCCCTGGAGGTGGACACGCTCCTGCTCCTCGCGCTCCCGGAGCCCCTCGATCATGAGGGACACCTCGTCGGCGAGGTCGACGAGCAGGTCGTGGCGACGCAGCGGGCGCGGGCGCGACAGGTCGCCGGCACCGACGCGACGGCAGGTCTGGGCGATGGCCACGGTGGGGCCGGCCACCCGGTGCGTCACCACCAGCGCCACGACCAGCAGGCAGAGGATCACCGCCACCAGAGCGATGCCCAGCCACAGCATGCGCTCCCGGTCCTCCCGGGCCATGAGCCCGACCAGCATCTCGTCCATCCGCGGGTCGAGCATCATCAGCCGGCTCGACTCGCGGTATGCGCTCCAGAGGAGCCATCCCATGCCGAGGCTGATGAGGCAGGCCACCGCGACGAGGTAGCTCGCCAGCCGGAGCTGGATGCTCGAGTCGATGAGGTAGTTCCGGATGCGCCGCTTGTGCGCGCCCCCGTCCACCTGCCGCTCCACGCCGGTCGTCCCGCTCATGCCTTCCTCCGCTTCCGATCCCGTCAGCGAAGCTCCGCAGCCAGCTCGTCGGAGAGCATCCGCGCGGCGGCGTCCAGCGCCCGCGCCGAGAGCTGCTCCTCCTTCTCCCGCGTCAGCTTCGACCCCTGCGTCTTCAGGTGCGCGGCGCCCTCGCTCATCGCCGCCATCCGTCCACCCGGCTCCACCGCCACCGCCGAGGCCTTCACGTCGATCGACACCCGTCCTCCCGACTCGGCCACCTCCAGCGCCAGCACCGACGCCTTGAGGCGCAGCGCCCCGGCCTCGCCGGGAGGCGCCGCCGGGAAGCCGCGCTCGGCAAGGTGGCGGTAGAGCGCCTCGCGCAGCGCCAGCTTCACCGCCGGGCTGCCCTTGCCCTGGACCTCCTCGATCGCGACCGGGCGCGCCCGGGTCCGGAGCCGCTCCGCGAGGACCTTCAGGGCCTCGCTCGCGGTGGCGCGGACCTCGCCGTCCGGGTCGGCGTTCGCCGCCCGGGCGAGCGGCTCCCGCGCCGCCGGGTCGCCGATGCGTCCCAGCGCTGCGGCGGACGCGGCGCGCACCACCGTCGCCGGGTCGGTCTCGAGCCTGGCCACCAGCGCCGGGACGCTCTCCGGAGCAGCCTTCTGGCGCAGCAGCAGCGCCGCCTGGGCGCGGACCTTGGGCGACGGGTCCGACTGGAGAGCCTGGATGGCCCGCTCGACCGATGGGTCGCCTCCCTCGGCGAGGCCGAAGGCCAGGAGCGTGCCCACGGCCACGGCCGCGACCACGCCGAAGGCCTCGAGGAGGTTCCGCAGCCGCATCGGGCGCCTAGCTTACCTCGCCCCGGGCCACCGCGTCGGCACGGGTGCGCAGGGACGCGTGCAGCTGGCGCGTCGTCGGCCCGGGCCGGCCGCGGCCGACGGTGCGCTCCCCGACCCGCACCACGGGCAGGACCTCCCGCACCGTGGAGGTCAGGAAGGCCTCGTCGGCGTCCTGGAGCGAGCGGAGCGGGAGCGGCTCCTCGCGGATGGGCAGGCCGGCCTGGCGGGCGATGTCGAGGACCACGCGGCGGGTCACGCCCTCCAGGAGGCCGGCGCTGACCGGCGGCGTGACCAGCGCGCCGGCCCGGACGGCGAAGACGTTGGAGCTCGCGCCCTCCACCACCTCGCCGGCGTCGTCGAGGAGCAGCGCCTCGTGGGCGCCGCGGGCGCGCGCCTCCTTCACGGCCATCACCTGGAAGAGGTGCTCGCCGGTCTTCGCGGCGGGGTCGCCGGCGCGCCGGTCGCCGATGGGCCATACCGCCACGCCGGCCTGGTAGTCGCGGCGCGGGGGCCCGCGGAGCGGCAGGACGGCGATCACCACGGCAGGCCCGACGGCGAGCGCCGGGTCGAGCCCCACCTCGCCGGCGCCGCGGGTCACCACGATCCGGGCCTGCCGCTCGCCCTCGTTCCAGGGTGCGGCCTGGGCATCGGGGACGTCGCCGCCGCGCGAGGCCTCGAGCGTCCGGGTGAGCTCGGTCTCGAGGCGCGCCTCGTCCCAGGGCAGCTCGAGCCCGATGCGCCCGGCCGAGCCGGCCAGCCGCCGCAGATGCGGCGCGAGCTCGAAGGGGTGCAGCCCGTAGGTGCGGACCACCTCGTAGACGCTGTCGCCGTAGAGGAAGCCGCGGTCGAACACCGAGATGCAGGCGTCGCCCGGCGGGACGATGCGGCCGTCGAGGTTCACGAGCGCGGTCATGGCCGGTTTCTTGACCCGCCAGTCGCGGGGCGATATCTCCCGATTCCGATGGACCCCTCGGTCGAGCACGCGCACTGCGGCGTCGTGATGACGAGCTGGTCGGCCGCGGGCTCCCCGACACGCTACTACCAGTGCCCGTCCTGCGGGCGGACGTTCTGCTCCGCCTACAGCGAGATCTTGCACCGCGCTGCTGGGGCCCGGAGCCTTGGAGGCAGCACAGCTCCCGTGCTCGCCCCGGCGCGCCGCGCGGCTGGACCGCTGCCGGCGCCGGACGACCCCGGCTGGCGGGAACTGAAGGGCCGAGCGGCCCGCTGGTTCGCGCACGTCGAGGCCGACGTGCGGCGCCTGGCGACGCCGGCGCCACCGCTGGCCCCGGGCGTCACCGCCGCGGCCGCGGCGCTCGGCTACAGGAAGCCGAGGCGCGGGTAGCTCGTTCCCAGGATCGAGTCGGTCGTGGTCGCCGGCTGCCCCAGCCAGCGGTCGAGGACCGTCGCGTAGAGGCTGCGGAAGTCGAGGGTGAACTTCATGTTGCCGTTGCGGTCCAGGTCCTGGAGGTTCGGGTAGTCGCTGTAGAAGCCGCCCGCCACCGCGCGCCCCACGCAGAAGGAGAGGCCGGCGGTGCCGTGGTCGGTGCCGCCCTTGTTCTCGGCGACGCGGCGCCCGAACTCGCTCCACCCCAGGATCATCACGCGTTCCTGCGCGTTCCCGTCGGGAGTCGCGACCGAGGCGAGATCGTCGTAGAAGGCCCGGATGGAGCCGCCCAGCGCCCGCTGCAGGTTGGGGTGGTCGGTGGCCTCGTTGGAATGGGTGTCCCAGCCCCCGAGCCGCGCGAAGAACACCTGGGTTGGCAGGCCCGCCGCGAGCATCTGGGCGATGAGCTTCAGCTGGTTCGAGAGGCTGCTGGTCAGCGCCCCGCCGCCCACGCGCCCGACCGGATAGTCGGGGTCGCCCGGGTACGACACCGACGGCGTGCGAGCCGGGAGCGTCCCGTTCTGGCCGAACCCGTTCTGGGCATCGAAGAAGTTCTTCCCCGCCTCGGCGGCCGCGGCGTAGCCGGGCACGGCGGCCGGGTCGGTGACGCTCGACGACACCGCCGCCCCGAACCCGGCCTCGAGCCGTGCGGCGTCGTACGGCGGGCCGACGAGGTTCGAGCGCAGCCAGGCCGGGTAGACGAAGCCGCTCGGTCCGGTGATGGAGACGAAGCTCCGCCCGGCGCCGCGCAGCATCACCGGCATGTCGCTCGTCACCGTGAGGCCGCGCAGCACGTCACCGCGGGCGTCGAAGGCCCGGTCGGCGAAGCGGCCGAGCCAGCCGGTGCCGTTCGGCTGGGCCGCGCCCTGGCCCCACAGGTCGATGGAGACGAAGTGGGAGAGGTTCGGGTTGTTCATCCCGATGCCTGGCATCCACGCCACCCGCCCCTGCCGGTGGAGCTCGTTCATGCCGCGGAAGTCCTGGTTCAGCCCCAGGTCGTTTCCGATGCCGTCGGTGGTGAGCGGGTCCACCGCCAGCGTCGGGCGCTTCGACGCGTACGCCGAGCGCTGGCCGCCCAGGATGGGAGGCATCATCTGCAGCCAGTCGTTGCCGCCGTCGATGTCGACGACGACCAGGACCGGCTTGGGCGGGACCGGGATGGGCGGAATGGGCGGGGCCGTTCCGGGGTTCACGGCGTCGCCCGCGTTGCAGCCGGCCGCGAGAGCCGCGCCGGTGAGGGTCATCCCCTGGAGGAACCTGCGTCGAGTGATCATGGCGGCCTCAGTAGAGCTGTCCGGCGGGGGAGCAGAGGATGAGGTAGGCGAGCTCGCGGGCCCTGTTCTGGCTCGCTGCGTCCCACGCGAAGCCGGAACCGGCCGGCCAGAGGGACGCCAGCCACCCGTCCCGCACGCCCGCCGGGATGGGGCCCGGCTGCAGCAGCGCCACCAGCCGGTCGTGGACGGCGAGCGCATCGACGGGCGGCTGCGGGAACCAGCGAGCCACGTCGCTCGGGAAGATCGTGTGAGTGATCCCGCTGCTGGTGGCCTTCTCCGCGAGCGCCACGGCCGCGGCGAACTTCGTCCGGTAGCGCACGGTGTTGCTGTTCAGCCAGGCCACGTCCTCCTTCCAGCCGTTCGGGCCGTTGGAGTCGAGCAGCTTCATGCCCGCCTGGTCGAGGTACGGATTCACCGCCAGGGCCCAGGCCGGAAAGCCCTTCGGCGACTGGGCGTCGGCCGCGGGCAGGTCGAAGCCCAGCCCCCGGGCGGCGCGCACCACCCAGGAGGCCGGTCCCTCGACGAGCGCGAAGCGGTTGGCTGCCGCGAAGAAGTACGTCGACTTGAGGAGCGTCTTCATCACCGCGCGGAGACTGAAGCTGGCCGCGCGGATGGCGGCGGCCACGTCGGCCACGTCCTGGGCAGTGAAGCGGGCGGTGACGAAATGGGTGAGCAGCCGCTGGGCCAGGAACTCGGAGCACTGCGCGGACCGGCTCGCGAGGATGGAGCGCACCGCGTCCTCGCCGGGCGCCATGCCGGCCGGCGGCCTGGTGATGTCGAAGGGCTGACCGAGGAAGGTGATGGTCCCGGTTCCGTGCATGCCATAGAGGGTCGCGCGCTTCTGCTGGTTCCACAGATACGGATCGGGGTTCGCGCCGCCGTCGTAGACGCGGAAGTTGCCGCGGGCCACCGTCTTCGACTGCGGGTCCGTCGGGCTCGCGATCAGGTCGGCCTCTGCGACCGTGAAGCTCCAGCCGGAGAGGGCGCGGGCCAGCTGGGTGATGTCGTCCTGGCTGTAGCCGTTGTCGGCGCCGAGGCTGTAGAGCTCCATCACCTCGCGTGCGTAGTTCTCGTTCGGCACGTTGCTGCCCGAGGCGTTGTTCTCGACCGAGTCCAGCCAGATGCACATCGCCGGGTCCTTGGAGACGAGCACCAGCAGGTCATCGAAGCGGTCGAGCCCGTGCGCGCGGAACACGGCGTACTGGCCGAGCATCAGCGCCACGTTGTTCACCTTGTGGTTCCCGGTGGCGAAGAGGTTGTGCCAGAAGAGCGCCATCCGCTCGGGGAAGGCGTAGGGCTCGTACTGCATGCGGAAGGCGAGCGAGGCCTGCCCGCGAGTGAAGCTGTTGCGCCAGGCGTTCGGAGCGTCGACGAGATAGGCGTGGGGGCCGGGGATGGCGGCCACGGTGACGGAGCCGGCGTTGCTCGAGGCGGCGCGCTCCGGCTCGGTCACCGGGTCGGCGCGAGCTGCCCAGACGGCGTCGAAGAGCGTCCGGTCGAGGCCGGTGCCGTCCACCCATGCGTCAACGGCGGCGCCGGGCGGCTGGGCGGCGAGCGCGGCGGCGGCCTCCGGCGAGAGGCCGAAGCCGGCGCGGCGGCCGAGGTGGGCGGCGTCGGCCGCGGTCCAGCTGGTGACAGGAGAGAGGTCGGCCATGCGTGCCTCCGCTAGAAGGTTGCGCCCTGCGCGATCCACGCGACGAAGGTGTCCACCGTCGCCTGGCATGCGTTGGGGTTCAGCTGTGGCATCCGCGTCCCGTAGCGGGAATCCCCGCCCGGCTGATCCTTGCCGATCTTCTCCACGAGCCAGGAATGGGTCACGTCTCCGGGCTTGACGCGGTACCAGCCCACTCCCGTGGGGGCGTTGGAGGGCACCACGTTCACGAGGTCGTTGTAGACGTCGAGCTCGACCCGCCCCGACGGCGTGCCGTACTGGACGTGCCCCCTGGGCGTGGCGGTGCCGTGGCAGCTCGACGCCGACGAGCCGCAGCTCTGCTGCAGCGCCGGCAGGATGTTCGCCGAGAACGTCGGGGCCGCGACCGGCACGGGGATCGGGCAGGTCGTCGGGCCGCCGCCCGCGCCGGGTGATCCCTCGTTGGCCGCGCCGCCGCAGGCCGCCGCCAGGAGAAGCACGCTGAATGCGCTGCGTCGCAAGGTGTCCGCCCTCCCCCGCCCCAGCTGGATCCCCCTCAAGGCGGCAACTGCACCGTGTAGCGTGTCCCCTGTTTCCAGGTCAATGTGGTCATTCACCCTACGTAGGAGCTAGCCCGGCGGGGTCCCCGCGGGCGGCGGCGCCGACGCACCCTGTGTGGTTCCGGCCTACGCACCATTGGTGCTAGCGTCCTCTCGCCATGACCAACGTGCTCTGGTTCGCCTTGACCATCCCCGGCTGCCTCTTCGTCGCCCTCCTCTACTCGAGCGAGGCCATGGGCATCGAGTCCCGACCCCGGCTGTCTCGGCTCGCCCGGCGGCGCTGAGCCCCTCTCCGGCTGATCGACGGACGGGCACGTTCTCCCGCGGAACACCGCACGCCTCGGACCCGAGTGGGTCCAGGTCGTCTCGAGCGGAGACTCGGGAGCGCGGAGAGACCGATGACGAAGAAGATCCTGAGCGGGCTCGTGGCCGTGTGGCTGGACTTGTCAGGGCCCGGCGTCGTGCCCCGACCGACGCGCACCAGGACGTGCCGGACCGAACTCGAGCACGGTGTCGGGCGGCAGCTTGCGCAGCCGCTCGATTCCGAAGGCGGGCCGCGCCCAGTCCACGGCGATCAGCACCTCGACCTTGTCGCCGGGTGCGAGCCCGCCGAGGGGCACCGCCGAGGCGACGCCGAACGGCATCACCATCGCGTCCATGCCGACCACCGTGCCCGACGCGTCCACGAAGTCGTCGATGGCTTCGTGGCGGATGGCGATCTCCCGCTCCGCGGACCGGGGATCGGGGAGCTTCACCACCTCGGCCCGCACCGTGTAGCGCAGCGCCGGCCTCGAAGCGGTCCCGCCGGCACCGCCCGTGGGCGCGGCCGCGTCGCGGCATCCCGCCGCTGCCCCGAGGCAGGACAGCATCGCCGCGGCGCAGCCGAACCGGCGTAGCACCTCTCCATGGCGGCGTGCGGAGTTCGTCATGGCGCTCTCACCCAGGGCGGGCCGGATCGGGGTGGATCATAGCGCACGGCAAGGCGGGTGCGCTCGGGGCCGGAATCGGCTAGGACTACGGTGACTTCGGGGTGCTAGCTCAATGGTAGAGCATCGGCCTTTTAAGCCGGTGGTTCTGGGTTCGAGTCCCAGGCGCCCCACTACCCGACCAACTGGCCTCGTTCGACTTTCCTCCGACGACCGCCGCTGGTGCCACCCTGGTGCCACGCTCCTCACCGGGGACCTCGACCGGCCTCCGGTTGAGAAGCGTCACCGCCGCGTCCCTAACTGCCGGGCTCGAGTGCATGTACCGAAGCGTCGTCGTCAGGTCCGCATGGCCCGCCAGCTCCTGGATGGCCTTCGCCGGCGCCCCCTGCATGGCGAGATGCGAGCAGAAGGTGTGACGGAGAATGTGGTACGCGCCCGTCACCGGCAGCCCGGCCCGGCGCTGCGCCTTCTCCATCCACCCCTTCACCGCCTTCTTCCCGACCGTCGTCCCGTCGTCCTCGTAGAGCACCCTCGAACCCGGAAGGTGCCGGTGCTCCTTCAGCGCGTGCAGGAGCGCGGCCGTCAGGGGCACTCGCCGCGACCGGCCGCCCTTCGGAGGAGTGACGCTACCGTCCCACTCGCTCCGCTGGACGTGGATGGTCCCGCGTCCGACGTCGACGTCCGACCATTCCAGGGCGATGGCCTCACCCGGGCGAAGACCGGCGTCGCCGCCCAGGAGCACCAGCAGCTCGACGCGGGGGTCGAGTGCTCGGGCTGCCTCGGTGAGCCTGAGGTAATGGCCGAAGTCGTGGAACTCGACCTCCGACGGTGGCCGCTTGACGAGGCGCATCCTCGGCGCGCGGTCCAGCACCTCCAGGTCCACGGCGTACTTCAAGAGCCGAGAGAGTGCCGTCAGGGGTTCTTGACCGAGCTCGCAGAGAGCCCGTTCATGCTCGCCTTGAAGGCCTGCACTGGAGTTGAGCCGGATCAGCTCCGCCCCTGAGGGGCCACGCCTCATCCGGGTAGACCTCGGCTTCGATTCGAAGTGACAGGCTAGCGTGAGCCCGTTGCCGGGCAAGCCAATGCTCTCGAAGTCCGTGGGGGCCGCCATGGTGCAGGTGGATGTCTTCTGGACGTACGGGATCGGCGCGGGTCTGGGTCTCGCCAGCTCATCCGGCAGGAAGCCACACCTGCGCGAGCTGGTGGAGGAGGCACCGTTCTTCCACACCCTCCTATTCCTTGCCGTAGCGTTCGCGCCTGCGGGTTTCGTCGCACTGTGGACCTCTCCTTCCTGGCAGACGATGCACGCCGGCTCGCGAGATCTGCCCCCGTGGGTCGTCGCGCTGTTCGGGATCACCAACGTGACCCAGGGCCTACTGGGCTTCTGGGTGGCACGGTGGCTCTGCGCGAGGGGCCGCCCGTTCGCCGCGTACCTGCAGTGGGTGCTCGGCTACTTCTGCCTGTACTTCATCCTGGTGCACGGCTGGGACGGCACGGGCTACCAGCGCTTCTTCTCGCCGACGAAGGAAGCGCTCTCGGGGTGGACCTGGGCGACGGCGCGCACCTGGCTGGGCTCCGACATCGCGCGGCTGCTGGCGGCGATGCTCGCCCTGGTGGTGCCGTGGCTCCTGGCGCTGACGGTTCCCTGGCTCCGGGCCCGTGCGCGAGAGAGAGGCCTCGAGCCGCCGAGCCCGGCCTTCCTATCGGCCTCGGTGCTGGGGCTGCTGCTCGTGGCACTCCCCGCCCTCGCAGTGGTCTCGAGCCTGCTGGTGAGGTGGCTGGGGCCCTGGGGTGGAGCCCTGGGCACCCTGGCGCTCTTCGCGGCGCTCTCCCCTCGTCGCTTCGGGCTGCTTCGTTTGCACTTCGAGTCGCTGGGCCTCTCGACCGGGCACCCATCCGCGTCGACCGAGCCGAGGCAGACGGCGGGCAGGGCGTTCAACCCTTAGCTGAAGTCCGACAGAGGAGCCCGGGGGCACCTTCCACGCCCCAGGACCCAGGTGCGGAGCCTCTGGGCAGGTGGGCGCAGGTCAAACTGGCCACGAGGTCGTGGCACCCCTGCCCTTCCTGGCTTCTCAGGACGGCCTGGTGCCACCCTGGTGCCACGAGGCTGGTCCACTGGCGTCCACTCTCGTCTACCATTGTCCGATGGTGAACCGTCGCGAGTTGCCCGACCCCACTACCCGGCCACTGGACCTCCGAGGGTCCTTCTCCGCCACCGTGGTCCGCTTCCAGGATGTCTCCAGCGGATTCGCTGGGACCCGTGAGCGGGTTCACGCCTCATGGGGTCACCGGGCGGCAGCTGGCCTCGTCGGCGAGCGCCTCCAGGGCGCGCAGGCGCTCGGCCAGTCCCGGTCTCGGGCTGGCGCCCGCAACCCGCAGGATCGACTGCCAGCGGTGCCCCCAGTCGTGCCGACGGAGGGCCGCCACCGCGTTCCGCTCGGCGACGCGCTCGGCCTCCTCCGGCCGGGCGTCGAACCGGGCGAGGATCTCCGCGACGTCGGCGCCGTCCAGGCGCGGCTCGACGACGGCGTCGGGCCAGGGGAAGTCGTCGCGGAAGGCCGGGGCGGTCGGCGCCTGGCCGAGCAGGATCGTGCCTGCGGCTGTCCCCTCGAAGTAGCGGGCCCCCACCTCGGACTGGCCCCGGGTCTCCTCGTCCCCGAACTTGGCCGGGTAGGCGATGAAGAAGCGACTCCGCTTCGCGGAGTTCGCAAGCATGTCGCGGTGCTCCGCGGGCCTCGACGGCCGGATGAGCGGCCCAGGAATGGTGTCGTGCAGGTAGAAGAAGCGGTGGGAGGCCGCCAGCCGCAGGAGCTCCTGGTGCACCGGCTCCGACCGCCGCCCCACGCTGAGGACGTCGATCACCCGGCGGGGCGGGTCGGGGTAGGGTGTGAATCGGCGCACGTCGGCCGCGAGCGGGAGGTGGTGGCACGGCCTGCCCAGGGCCCGGCTCATCTCGGCCAAGCTTCCCGAGAAGGGCTGCGCGACGTGGTCGAAGTCGGCGAGCCGGCGCAGGAAGTGATCGTACTGGCGCGCGTACCCGCCGTAGAACTCGGTGATGTAGCAGACCTTGACCCTGCAGCGAGCCTTCCAGTCGTGGATCGCGTTCAGGTAGAGAAGGTCCCACATGTTCATGCAGACGAACACGAAGAGGTCGTAGTCGCGGCGGACGGTGACCGGCTTCACTCCCGGGTTCAGATGGGTGAAGGCGGGGTGCTTCCCGCGCCAGGCGACGCTGCGCGCCAGCCGCTGCCGAAGCTGGGACGCCGGCGCCGGCTCGAGCTCGAGCAGGTCCACGTCGTCGACGGCGCGCGCGACGTCCTCGAACTCGTAGTTCGAGCACCAAGCCGCGTGCGGGTTGAGCCGGCGAATCGTCGGCATCAGGACCCGGGCCGGCGCGGCGCGGGAATCGGACGGGGCCGCCCTGCCCATTCTCTCGGCGTCGGACGACATCGGGTGAGCGACGGCAGCCGCCCCCTACCCGGTGCCCCGGGCAGCGGGTAGGGAGCGCACGGCGGCGGCGTCCGCTTCCGGCACGCGCTCCAGCCAGATCTCGCGGAAGTAGAGGTAGACGCTGCGGGGGCAGAACCGGCGGCAGTTGTTGATGAAGCGTCCAGTGCAGACCACGTCCTCGAGGATGACGGCGTCGTTCTTCAAGTGGATCATCTTTCCCGTCTTCTCGTGGACGATCTTCTCGATGCGCCGCGCCACCCGGAAGGTCTTGCCGGTGAACTGCACCATCTCGGAGTGGAACCCCATCCCGCGGTTGCGCAGGTCCTCGTCGACGGTCTCGAGGATCTCGTCCAGGCTGCGGACCCGGACGAGGTCCCCGGCCTGGAGGTCCAGCCGGCGCGACGGCGTCTTCCCGCCCTTCGGGATCTTCCCGCGGCGCTCGGGGTAGGGCATTCCGCCGCGCAGCCTCTGGACTGCATCGTGTACCCACATCAGCAGCGAGCCGATCCCGTACCGGCCGCCGACGAGCAGCCCGAGGACGAGATAGACGAAGGCCCCGAGCATCTCGCGGATGCGCACGTTGCCGGAAGCGAGGTCCTCGAGGTAGGGGCCGAACTGGGAGCGGCGCAGCGCCACCGTCGCCTCGAGGAGCTGGGTCGCCTGACAGACGTAGGTGGGGTCGGGTGCGTCCATGGGCTCGCCGACCGCGCGCGTGCCCCTCCAGACGACCCCATCGGTGAGGGCCGGGACGGACGCCGGCGGCGCGCTGGAGCCCGGGGCGTCGTCGTGGGCGCGTGCCGGGCCGGGGCCGTCCACCGGCTTCAGCCAGGCCTCCTTCCAGAACAGCAGGCAGAGCGCGTGGCATCCGCCGTGCGGCTCGCCGTCGCAGCGCAGCCCCTCGAGGTGGACCGTGCTCTCGAGGCCGCGTCCGCCGACGTAGTCGACGGTGTCGCAGGTTCGGTGCGCGCGCTTGTACACCTGGTAACGCTTGCCGCAGAAGCGAATCATCTCCGGCATGAACGGCATCGCGTCGCGGCAGCCGCGCGAGTCCAGGGTCTGCAGGATCTCGGGCAGGCTGCGAATCTCCACCCAATCCCCTGCCTTCAGCGTCGCCTGCATTCTCATGCGTCCGGATCTCTCGCTGCCAGGGGTCCTGGCCGATACCTGCGTCCTCTGCCCAGCCTCTCGTCGCAGCCCGCCCGGTGCTCCCGCCCCTCAGGCGCGCAGCGGAGGGGCGATGCCCAGCCCCCTGCGACGCCAGAACCACTCGCCGGCCGCCCCCGCCGACGTGACGGCCGCGCCCAGGGCCCAGTGCCAGGCCCGGTGCGGGCTCCCTGCGGCTGCGTAGGCAAGGACCCCGAGCCCGAACCAGACGAGCTTGCGCCACTGGTACGAGTCGTAGAAGCGCGCCAGGTTGCGCCGCCACTCCCAGTGTGCCCGCACGAGCTCGGTCGAGGGCATCAGCTTGCGCGCCACCGCCGCGCCCGCCTTCAGGGAGAAGAGGAGCGCCAGGAGCGAGAGGACCGCCGTCCACGGGCCGGGCTCCCGGAAGAGGCCATGAACCGCCGGCAGGAGAAGGGCCCCCAGGACGACACGGGCCAGGGCTCCGGGCGGGCCGACGTCGGCACGGATGAGCAGGCGCTCGAGCGATGGACTTGGCACCACGGTCTCACCGGACGGGGGCGTGGGTTCCCGAGCCTCGACTCCCGCGTCCAATCGGCGAGGGCACGGCCACTGGGCGGTGGGCTCTGCTGGTCACGGCCGGATTACTAGTACCTTCCCGTCTGGGGTGCCATCCCCTCCTCAAGGGATGCCGGCCCTCGTCGTGCGTCGTCGCGACCACGTCGGCCTACATGTCCCTTGCCCGGGGACGAAGGGGTGTACCGCCTGCCGGACATCCCCGTTCCGCTGATGGTCAACGACGGGAGGCTGCGAACCTGGCTGCCACGGAGTCCTTTATGATCCACCACACGAACCGCGGATTGCGCCGCAGCTGGCTGATGGCGTGCGGGAGGTAACCCTTTCCGTAGGGCACGTAGATCCTCGCGCCGACGCCGTTCTCGCTGGCCCAGCGCAGCGACCGCGTCATCGGCATGCCAAACAGCAGCTCGAGCTCGCAAGACGTGCCCGCGTCGCGAAGCCGGGCGATCGCCTCCGCGGCGAGAGGCACGTCATGGCTGGCCACCGCCACATGACGTGCGCGGCCGGCCAGTCGGTCGATGACTTCGCGGAACCCGGCCCGCATGTCGCGATCCGGATCGGCCGGGTCGGGCCACTGTCCCTTGACGACTCGGACCTTGAGGCCGTGCTCGACGGCCCAGTCGGCGTCGGACAAGCTGCGCGACCAGCGTCCGGGAAGCGTCGTGCTCAGGTTGTCGCTGGATAGCTTCAGGAGCATGGCTTCCAGCATCGCGGTCGAAGGGTCGACCACTTCCGGACCGTGCGAATCGAAGTGCAGGCGGACGCCGCGCGCCTGGGCCGCCGCGGCCAGCTCAGCGGACAGCTGGCGGTCGAACCGCAGGGCGGGAGGCTTGATCGAGAGATAGCTGTCCAGGCCGCTGGCCGCCAGGCGCTCGATCGCGAGCAGGTATTCGTCGGCCACCTGTCGGGCAGTGTCTTCAGGCGTGTCCCACAAGCCCAGAGTGCTGGGAAACCTCTCGGCGGCCAAGCGCTCCGCGACGCTCAACCCGTCCGCCACCGTCTCACCGCCGACATACGGCCGGGCCGCTCGTTGCATCAGCGGCAGCATGCAGGCCGAGACGGTCCGCTTGGCAGCCGACCGCAGACGCTTCATGCCCTTCGGTTGCGCGGGTGCCGTGTCGGAGGAGAACTCCCCTTGTTGAGATTGATCTGTGGCGGTCATGCGTTCCCCCGGCGATGATCAGGCAAGCGGCGCTGGTTGCATTGAGGAGCAGGCACAAGGATGATCGATGGGCAGAGGACGCTATCGAGTCCGAGAGAGAAGCGACTTCATGACTCTCCTGAAATCACGAAGTGCCGTGCGCAAGTACAAGATTGCATTCAGAATGAACGGAAGGAGTGGCGATGCGCTCGTCTCGAAGCATCCGACGAAGCGCACCTCACGGCCGTTCTTTCCAGAAAGGCCCGCCTTGAAGCGATAGCCGCCCGGATTGGCCTCTCGACTCACGCCCCCGAGGTCATAGGAGCGACACCCCTGGCGCTTGAGCCAGTCGATCACGTGCCACTGCAGGAAATAGGCACCCTTCAGGTCTCGACCTCTCGGATTGGTAGCCCACAGGATCCCAAGGCCGGTATCTCCCAATCCAGACGTGATGGCTCCAGCAATATCCGTCTTGCCATCTTCGGAGCAAAGCATGACATGCATTCGCGAGTCGGCAGGCAACGTTTCTTGCATGCTGCGATAGGCATCCAGATCTCCGAGATCGACCAGCTTCTTGCGCTCGAACATCTCGGCATAGATTGGGGCGAACCGGTCGAATAGTTCAGGCAGATCGCCCTCCACGAGAGCAAGCGAACCGCGCTGCGCCCGGTTGAGTTCGGTGCGCCAGCGCGGGTCCAGTCCAGCGCGCAGCCTGTCCATTGGCGGAGTGATGTCGATCACCTGCGTGGTATAGTCCGACGCCTGCAGGCGAAAGCCCTCATCCAGAAAGACCTGCGTGACATCGGCGCAAGTCTCGCTTTCGCGAGGAATCAATTGCACCATGTAGCCTCGACGGCGGACATACTCGGATCTGATTGCACGCGCCATCTGGCGCAGGACCTCGAGATCTCGGTCTCGGCCGTGAGGACGCCAGAGGGGGCCCCATCTGATGTACGCGATGCCACGCAGAAGCGGGATGGACAGGAGGCGAACCTGAGCCGCCGAGACGATCTCCCGATTGTGCGTGAGAACGAGATGACTCACCGACGATCGTGGCCAGCGGCATTGTGCGTAGGGTAGCGTCTGGTACAAGCTGAGGTCGTCAAACCTGCTGACGACCGAGTGCCACTCGGCGGAGTCAAATCGGTCGACCTGGACATCGTAACCGCTGTCAAGTGGGCTGGTCTTCATCTGAGATTCGATGCTTGGGACAGAAATTCAACGACCCGGCGGACGGATCTGCCAGGCAGCCGCAGCGCGGGCAGGGCGTGCGGAGGTGGCGAGTGCGGTTTGCGACATCTCTGGGGACCGAGCGTAACAGCCTTGCCGGCCGGTTCCCAAGGACCGGCCCCGTGGTACGGGGCGAATGTGGCAGCCACACCCTCAGTCGCGCACCCCCGTCCGGCGGTGGCCTTCAACCGCGGGCCGCCGTCCCGTCGCGTTCGATGGCTTGAGGCTGCTCGACGAGCTCGATTCGGCCAGGCGAAGGTCGTCTCGCTCGCGCTCAGGTTCCTGCTCCTCGTCGGGCTGGAGCGCCGCGCCCGCGGCGCAAGCCGGCAAGCGGCAGCCGCCCGGACCGCAGCCGCCCCCGCTCAGGGCACACGGCCGAAGAGGACGCGGCGGAGCCGATCGCGCAACGTCCGCCGAGGCTTCTCGCGCACGTAGGGCAGGGCGAGGCGGCCGGCGCGCACACGGGCGAGCGCCTCCGCCGGCGGCAGGGTCCGCAGGACGGCGAGCTCGCGCTCGATGGCCGCGGTGTAGCCGCCCTTCTGGAACCAGTAGTGGAAGATGGCGTCGTCGCACGCCTGGAGCTGGCCGGCGCGCTGGAGCAGCAGCGCGATCCCGTACTGCTCCACGACCCAGCGGCGCGTGGCCGGGTAGAGCGCGTCCACGAGCTCGAGCCAATCCGGGACGAGGCCGAAGCGCGTCGGGTCCATGCCGATGACCCCGGCGTTCCACATGTCACAGGAGATGTCTGCGGGCTTGCCGCGGACCATGACCCGGGAGACGTCACGCCGGAACTTGCGCATCTGCGAGCCTGGGTCGGTGGCCACGTTCCTCTCGCGCAGGTGCATGACGCTCGACGCCGCGGAGATGCGTGCCGCGACCGTCGCCACCGGCGCGACGAAGAAGGTGTCGGCGTCCAGGTAGAGAATGGGCTCGGCGGGGAAGCGGGCCACCATGTCGGCGAACAGCAGCGGCTTGGTCCGGAAGACGAAGTCGTGAGGGCCGCGCCACGCGCGGATCTCCTCGGCGTCCACCCGCCGCGTGGTGACGGCCGGGCCGAGCGGCGCGAAGAGCTCCGGCGCGTCGGTGTAGACGTGGAGGGCGAGCGGCAGCTCCCCGGCCCAGGCCAGGGTGGACCAGGCGGAGTAGAGCGCCTGGGCGCGGACGTCGTCGCGGCCATGGGCGAGCGTGAAGACCTGGAGGGTCATGGGCGGAGGAATCTTACAGCGCGTCGGCGCCCGCGCTCCTCCAATCGCGGTGAACCGGGCCCGCGGCGCCGCTTGCGCAGCCGTCCGGGCGGGTTACCATGGCCGCACCGATGTCCGTCCGCTCGCCCGGGGCCGCTCCCGGAACCACGCCCCCGTCGCCAGGCGCCCTCAAACGGATCGGCGCCTGGATCGATCGGCAGGACGTCCGGTTCGGCCCTCGCACCGACCGGGTCCTGCTCGGCGTGCTCCTGGCCATCGCCCTGCAGACCTGGCTCGTCCACACGCGGAAGGGGTCCGACTACGACGTCTTCCACCTCGCGGCGCAGCGCTTCGTCGCGGGGGAGGCGCTCTACCGCGCCGAGGACGGCGCCTACCCCTTCAAGTACCTCCCGGTTGCGGTCGTCCCGTTCGTGCCGCTCGCGCCGCTACCGGCGCCGGCCGCCTCGCTGGTGTGGGTGCTGCTCGCGGCCGTGGCCCTCGCCCGCGTCCAGCACCGATGCGGGGAGCGCCTCCCGGCTTCTCCGCCGCTCTCCACGCACCTCGCGGTCATGGTGCTGCTGTTTCCCTTCTCCATCCATCTCTTCTCGAGGGGCCAGACCGACGGCCTGCTTCTGTGGCTCGTCCTCCTGAGCCAGGCGCTGGCCCTCTCGCGTCCGTGGTCCTCGGGGATCCTCTGGGCCGTGGCTTGCCTCTTCAAGCCGCCCTTCCTGGCGCTCGTGCCCATCGCGCTCCTCGACCGGGGGTGGCGGCGCCTGGCCGGCCTCGGCCTCGGCATGGCGGTGGGCCTGGTGCTCCCGGCGCTCCGCTACGGCTGGACCGGCAACCTCGAGCTGCTCGCCTCCTGGCGCACCATCCTCGATGCCACGACGCCGCCGATGCTCTGCTACCGGATGAACCAGAGCCTGTTCGGAATCGCCTGCACCTACATCGCCGACCCAGCCGATCCCGGGCGGTTCCGCGCTGCCGTGCTGGTGCTGGCCGCGACGGTGTGCGTCCTCTTCGGACTGGCCGTGCTCGCGATCCGGGCGCGAAGCCGCGCCGACGGCCGGCGGGCGGCCTTCGAGGCTCTCCTGTACCTGTCGGCGTTCCTCTCGCCGCTGGGCTGGCGCACGAACCTGATCGCGGCGGCGCCGCTGTTCTACCGGCTGATCGGGCTCGCGCGGGGGCTCGACGCCCGGATCCGCCACGGCGCCTGGACGGCGCTGGCCATCGTGTTCCTGGTCCAGCGCGTGAACTACGAGGTGGTCGGCGCCGACCGCTTCGACTGGCTCCTCTACCACCGCCAGTACGGACTCTCGACGCTCCTGGGCGCGGTCGCGGCACTCGGCCTCGGTGCGCTCGCCGCGTACCTCGGTCCGGCCTCGGACCCGGCGGCTCGCGGACGGGCGGGTGCGCCTGCCGGCCCCGGCAGCGGGCCGACCTGACGGGTCACGGACGGCGTCCAGCGCGCCTCCCCACCGGGAAAGAGGCTTCGTGGCGGGATCTGCCAAGAGGTCGGCGCATCCGGTCAAGCCCTGGACGGGGGGCCCTGGCATCCTCTCCGGTGAAAGCGCGCCCCCGTGAGCGGGCCCGAGGAGATCGCCGATGCCCACCACCCCGACCCACGACGCCGACGCCATCGTCATCGGCTCCGGCATGGGCGGCCTCGCCGCCGCCGCGCTGCTGGCCCGCCTCCACGGCAAGAAGGTGCTGGTCCTGGAACGCCACTTCCGGGCCGGCGGCTTCACCCACACCTTCTCCAGGCCCGGCGGGTTCGAGTGGGACGTGGGGGTCCACTACGTCGGCGAGATGGGCGCGCCCGGGATGATGCGGCAGGCCATGCAGGTCGCGACCGGCGGCGCCGTGCACTGGTCGCCGATGCCGGAGACCTACGACCGCCTGGTCTTTCCCGGTTTCGAGTTCGGGATCCGGGCCGGCAAGGAGCGCTTCCGCGCCGACCTCGTCGCCGCCTTCCCGGGGGAGCGGCGCGCCATCGACCGGTACTTCCGCGACGTGGGCCGGGCCGCCTCCTGGATGACCGTCCTGGGAATGCGATCTGCCGCGCCTGCGCCGCTGGCCGCGATGGCGGCTGCCCTCCTCTCCGGACGCGGCGTGCTGGCCCGGCGCACCACGCGGTCCTGGCTCGACGAGCACGTCCGCGACGAGCGGCTGCGCGCGGTCCTCGGCGCCCGCTGGGGAGACTACGGACTACCGCCGGCCCAGTCCGCGTTCCTGGCCCATGCCGTCATCACCGCCCACTACTACGAGGGCGGCTACTACCCGTCGGGGGCCTCGGGCCGCATCGCCGAGGGCGCCACCCGGGTCATCGAGGGTGCGGGCGGCAGGGTCCGGGTGCGGGCCGAGGTGGAGCGCATCCTCGTCGAGGGCGGGCGAGCCGTCGGCGTGCGGCTCTCGGGCGGCGAGACGCTCCGCGCCCCGGTGGTCATCTCCGACGCCGGCGCCAGGGCCACCTTCCTGCGCCTCCTCGGAGAGGACGCACCCATCCCCTTCCGCGAGGATTTGCGCCGCCTCCCGCGCAGCATGGCCCACGTCTCGCTCTACCTTGGCCTGTCCCGTTCCGCGGCCGAGCTCGGCGTCAAGGGGGAGAACCTCTGGATCCACGACGAGCTCGACCAGGATCGGATGTGGGAGCGGCGCGGTGAGCTGATGGCCGGCACGGCACCGCAGATCTACGTGAGCTTCCCGTCGATGAAGGACCCCGAAGCACGGGGTCACACCGCCGAGATCATCGCCACCGTGGACGCGAGCGACTTCGGACCCTGGGCGGCCACCGGCTGGATGAAGCGCGGCGACGCCTACCTGGCGCTGAAGGACCGCATCGCCGAGGTGCTGCTCCGGTCGGTGGAGCGGCGGCTCCCCGGGCTCTCGCGGCTGGTGGTGCACCGCGAGCTCTCGACCCCGCTCTCCACCGCGCATTTCACCGGCCACCCGGGCGGCGAGATCTACGGCCTCCCCGCGACCCCGGAGCGCTTCACCAAGCCGTGGCTGCGAGCCCGCACCCCGGTGAAGGGGCTCTTCCTCACCGGGGCGGACGCGCTGATGCTCGGCATCGGCGGCACGATCATGGCCGGGGTGATGTGCACCGCGGCGGTCGCTGGTCCGGGCACCTTCGGCCGCATCATCGCCGAGGCGAGGCGCCTGCCGGACCCGAACGCCCCTGCAGCCACTCCGTCGGTGCCATCCCCTTCCAGCGCCTGAAGGCGCGGTTCCACGCCGTCTGGTCGGAGAACCCCAGGCGGAAGGCGACGTCGGAGAGGGTGGCCGACCCCGCCGAGAGCAGGCGCTCGGCCTCCGCCTCGCGGAAGCCGTCGATCACGGTGCGGTAGGTCTTTCCGAGCTCCCGAAGCCGCCGGTGGAGCGTCCGCTCGGAGAGGCCGAGGGTCCGTGCCAGCGTCGCGGCGTTGGCCTTCCCGTCCGGCAGCAGCGTCCGGAGCCGCGCTCGAAGGGCCAGCTCGAGGTCGTCTCCTCCCGAGCCGAGCTCGAGCCGGCCCGCCAGCTGACGCAGGGTCGCCTGGAGCGCCGGATCGGCTCGGCTCATCGGCGCCGTCCAGGCGGCGAGCGGCAGCTCCATGCCCGCCGCCGAGCAGCCGAAGGCGACGGGCGCCCCGAGCAGCTGTGCGTGGCGCGTGGCCCTCGCGGGCGGCGGCCGGGTGAGGCGGATCGCCGAGGGCTGGAACGGCCCCCTGGCGTCTCCCCGGAAGCGCCCGACGAAGATGGCCATGGTCATCTCGTCCGAGAGCTGCTGGCCCGGGAACGGCGCCGGTACCACCAGGCGGACGTCGGCGCCGCCCGGCGTGCGCGTGATCTCCAGGGCCAGGTGGGCCACCTGCCGGAAATGACTCTGCAGCGAGTGGAAGGCGGCCTCGACCGTCGGCGAGCTCCCCGCCAGGTAGTCGAGCGCCCCGAAGGCACCGAAAGGGATCGCCAGGCCGACCTCGGTGGGAAGCTCCTCGCGGGGCGCACGGCGGAACGCCTCTTCCCAGAGCCGCGGGAAGGCCTGGCCCGGGAGCATCCCGTCCGCGGGCTCCAGCGCCGCGGTCTCGATTCCGGCCGCGGCGCGGATGGCCTCGGCGTCGAGCCCGAGGGCGCCGAAGCCGGCCAGCAGGGCGCGGGCCGTGGCGGCGGGGAGGACCTCCATGGCCGCAACGATACGCGGCCGCCCCAGGCTGCGCGAGGCCGAAAGCGGCGGAGGGGGGATGGGGGCGGCCCGGCCGCACCGGGCGACGCCTCGGCTGGCTCATGCGGCAGCCGCATCGTGCCGTTCCGGCTCGCGAGGCGGTCGGCCGGGTCACGCCCGAGGACCACGCCGGCGCGGGATGCGCTACCCTCCGGCATCGTGAGCCGGAGGCACGTCTCGAGGACCGAGCCATCTCCGCCGGTCCCCAGCGCCGGGTGGCGTTCGCTCGCCGTGCTGGCCGTGTGCTTCGCCAGCGGCGCCATGATGGCGCTCGCCACGCCGCCGTGGGACCTCGTGCCGTTCCCCTGGCTCGGCCTCGCCGTGCTCGCGTACCTGCTCGACGAGGACGGGCCACCCGCCTCCCGCTTCCGGTCCTGGACAGCGGGGGGGTTGAGGGGGCTCGTCTTCGGCGCGGGCACGAACCTCGTGGCCCTGCGGTTCGTCATCCCCGTCGTCACGCGCTTCACGCCGCTGCCCTGGGCGGCGGGCCTGGGGGCGCTGCTGCTCCTGTCGGTCGAGCAAGGGCTGCGCTTCGCGGTGGCGTCGATGCTGACCCTCCAGCTGGTGCGGCGCGGGCTGCCGCGCTGGCTCGCCTTCGGCCTGGGCGTCTACCTGAGCACCTTCCTCCCCTGCGTCTTCCCCTGGACGGTGGCGACGGGCCTCACGCCCTTCCCGCCGCTGCTCCAGCTCGCCGAGCACGTCGGCGAGCGGGGCGTGGCCGCGCTGATGGCGCTCGCGTCCGGGCTCGCGGCCGAGGGCGTGCGGCAGCGCCGCTCCGGTCCGGACTCGCGGCGACGGAGCTGGGCCATGCTGGGCGCGGCAGCGGCGATCCCGATGCTCATGCTGGTGCACGGTCTGGTGGCGGCTCGGTGGGTGGAGGCGGCCCGCGACGCGGCGCCGAAGGCGCGCGTCACGCTGCTCCAGCCGTCGATCGAGGCCACCGAGCGCTGGGACAAGGACCAGGCGGCGCTGATCCTCGCCCGGCTGGCCACCTTGACGCGCACCGCCGAGCAGGCCGTGCCGCCGCCGGACCTGACCGTGTGGACCGAGGGCTCGTACCCATACCTGCTGGATGCGAGGACCCGGCAGGACAGCGCCGGCCCACGGGCCATCCTCCAGCCCGGGATCCGGGGCCCGTTGCTCGTCGGCCTGATGATGCGGGGACCCGGCGGAGCGTACAACTCGGCTACGATGGTTTCGAACGGGCGGCTCAGCCAGCCCTACTTCAAGAACCACCTGCTCGTGTTCGGCGAGTACGTGCCGTTCGGCGACACCTTCCCCTGGCTGAACCAGGTCTTCTACCGCGGCACCGGGCTTCTGGCCGGGAAGGGGCAGGTGCGGCTCGACGCCGGCGCCATCCGGGCAGTGGCGCTCAACTGCTACGAGGACACGCTGTCCCACGCGGTGCGCCAGGCGATGGCCGTGGATCCAAACCTGCTCGTCAACATCACCAACGACGCCTGGTACACCGGGACCACCGAGAGCGAGCTGCACCTCCGGCTGGCGATGATCCGGTCCATCGAGGTGCGGCGCGACATGGTTCGGGCGGTCAACCACGGCGAGACCACCTGGGTCGACGCGGGGGGACGCGTCCGCGCCCGCTATTCGAGCGACCTGCCCGGCCTGCTGCCCACCGAGCCTGCGCTGCTCGACGTGCGGACCCTCTACGCCCGCGTCGGCGACGCGCCGGTGGTGATCCTCTCCCTTCTCGTGATCGGCGCCTTCCTCTGGCGAGGGCGCCACCGGGGGCGTCTCGCTCAGGTAACTGCGGCGACGAAGACCAGGTCGCCGCAGCCGCGATAGGCATCGTCGAAGGTGGCGGGATCGCCGAGGACCGACGTGACCGCCATCACGCGGAGTCGCGGGTGGGCCCGCTCCAGGTACCAGCAGATCCCGCCGCGGTCCTGGGAATGGAAGGCGCCGTTGAAGTGCAGGAAGAGCCCCCCGGGGACGAGCGCGCGGGCGATGAAGTGCGCCATGGTGGCGTCCTTCACCGCCTGGGCGGCGACGAGGTTCTCCGGCGCGATCGGCATGCCGTGCCCCATTTGCAGATTCATCCCCAGCATCTCGCGGTAGCCGGGCGTGGCCGGGTCGACGCCGATGGGGAGGGGGGCCACCCAGCGCCTCGCCTCGTCGGAGAGGCGCCGCAGCCCCTCCAGGCCCTCTCGCGCCACCAGGCTGGCGTACCGGCGCGGGACGTTGGTGGCCACGAAGCGGAGACCGTTCTCCTTCGCGAAGTCCACGAGCGGCCGGTAGTCGGTCTGGTGGTTGTCCCAGACCTTGGCCTCGGAGACGAGGTGACGGTGGGGGATGAGTCCTTCCAGGTACTCATCGAGGACGAGCTGGTCGTCGGCCTCGAACATCTCGGCACCGAGTGCCAGCCTTCCCTTCTCGATCCGGAACAGCGCCCTGGCGAGCTCGAGCTCGAGCGCGTGGACGGCTCGGTTGCCATGCAGCTCTCCGAGGAGGACGACGTCGGCGTCGGCGAGGCGCTCCGCCGCGGCGTCGACGGTCATGGCTCCCCGGGGGCCATCGAAGATTCCACCAGCGGGACTCTCTCCGGTCATGTGGGTCGGGTTCCCTTCCCTGCTCTGGCGTCATCACCTTGCGGACGCTCGCCATCGAAGACGCCCGGGGCTCGCCGATCATTCATCGGTCCGCCTCGCTGTCCGGTGCGGCGGCCGCTGGGGACGACGAGGCGGCGCCGAGGGGCGCCTCGGGGCGTGCCCGAGCAGGTCGACCCGGCCCCTGACCTCCAGGGGCCTCTCGCTAGCGCGAGCTCGACGTGCGGTGGCGGCCCATGATCTGGAGGAGGGTCTCGTCGCCGACATCGGACCAGGTCTCGTAGGCGTCTGCGACCGCGAAGCTCCAGCCGGTGCGCACGTTGGCGCAGCAGACCTCGTCCGCCAGCCCCGCCAGGCGCTTCACGGAGCTTCCGGCCCCGGTCGGCACCGCGACGATGATGCGAGCCGCGCCTGCGTCTCGCAAGGCCTCGACGGCGGTTGCCATGGTGAGCCCCGAGGCGAGGCCGTCGTCGACGAGCACGACCGTGTCTCCCGGCACGACCAGGGGCCCGAGGCCCTGGCGCAAGCTCTCCACTCGCCTGCGCACCTTCGCGACCGTCCGGTCGATGCCTTCCTGCACCTCCCGCTCGTCGACGCCCAGGCCCGCCCTCTTCCAGCCGTCGAGCCGCACCCGCCCGTCGAAGGCGACCGCGCCGTAGCCGACCTCGCTGTTCCACGACGGGGTGACCTTGCTCACCACTGCCACGTCCAGCGGGAATCCCAGCGCCTGCGCCATCGCCGCAGCCACCGGGACGCCACCGGCCGGGATCGCCAGGATCCTGACCCCGGCGAGGCGCATTCCCTCGAGCATGCGCGCCAGGACCTCGCCGGCGTGGTGCCGGTCCCGGAAGACGTGGGTTCGGTTCCGCAGCTCGGGAAGCTCGTGGATCATCGGGCTGGACCTGCCCCATGCGACCGACGACGGCCTGCCGCCGTCCCGGCGTCGCCGACAGGCATCCCACGCACGGGAGATCCGTCGCGAGGCACTTGACCCCGCCTGTCGGACGGCCCGCCCGCTTCGTATCGCTTCACGCTCTCCTGCTCGCTGGGATCGGCGCGGGCGATGACCGCCGTGCAGGGCGTGGTCTCGCTCGCGTTGAAGGTCAGGTGAGGCGTGTCCGCGGGGATGTGGAGGAACTTCCCGGGACGGACGCTCAGCGGCTCGCCCAGGCCCTCCCCGAAGAGCATGTTCCCCTCGCCGGAGATCACGTGGACCACCGTCTCGGCCAGCTCATGCAGGCGAGCCTCCCACCGCGCGCCGGGAGGGATGGTGACGAGGTGCATGCAGACGCCCTTCGGCCATCTCCCGCCCTCCTTCGCTCGCGCTGTCGATGGATTCATATCCGGATCCTGGCGCCGCGGCAGGGCTTCCGTTCAGCCGCGCGCGCTCGGTCCCCGCCCGCCCCGGGTGCCGACGGGTCGCGCCGCCCGGTCGGGACGCGATAGGCTGCACGGATGGCTCCGGCCGACCTGCCCCCCCTGCCCGCGCTCGCGGGCCACGCGGCGGATGCCATCCGCCAGGCCGGCGCGCTGGTCGTCACCGCCGGCGCCGGCATGGGCGTCGACTCGGGCCTCCCCGACTTCCGGGGCGACGAGGGCTTCTGGAAGGCCTACCCGCCGTACCGGCGCCTGGGGCTCTCGTTCGCCGACGCCGCCAACCCGGAGCACTTCGAGGGCGACCCGGCCTTCGGCTGGGGCTTCTACGGCCACCGGCTGGGCCTCTACCGCGCGACCGTCCCGCACCGGGGCTTCTCCATCCTGCGCCGCTGGGGCGAGCGGTACCGGCTGCCCACCTTCGTCGTCACCTCCAACGTGGACGGCCAGTTCCAGAAGGCCGGCTTCGCCGACGACCACGTCGTCGAGGTGCACGGCTCCATCCATCACCTGCAGTGTACCACGCCGTGCACGGGCGACATCTGGGAGAACCGGGAGGAGGTCCCGGTCGACGAGGTCTCGATGCGGGCACGCCGCGTCCCGCGCTGCCCGCGCTGCGGGGCCGTCGCCCGCCCCAACATCCTCATGTTCGGCGACTACGCCTGGATCCCGGCCCGAACCCACGCCCAGAAGAGCCGCCTCGACGCCTGGCTCGCCGAGCAGGCCGGGGCCGACCGGCGGCTCCTGGTCCTCGAGATGGGCGCGGGCACGGCCATCCCCACCATCCGCTGGACGTCGGAGGGCCTGGGCGGCCGCGAGGGGGCCCGCGTCGTCCGCATCAACCCGCGGGAGGCGCAGATCGAGCCGCCACACCTGTCGATCGCCGCCGGGGCGCTCGAGGGCCTCGAGGCCGTCGACCGCGCGCTGGCCCCCCGAGGGTAGGCGCTCGCGGCGAGCCTGGTCATCAAGGCCATTACCTGGAAGGCGGATGGCTCGACCGTGCAGGCCGGCTGGGGCCTGGTTCTCGGCCGGCCCTGCTCGGGTCGCTCGCCGCAGGAGATGGACCTCCGCCTCGCTGCCGCCCCGCACGCCCCCAGTCGCGCCTTGACAACCCCTCCCGCGACCCGTAACTAGGCGCCGTCCGACTCCTTTTTTCGCGCTCGACCCCGCAGCCGGCGCACCCCGCGCCCATCCTGGAAGACGAGGGTTCCCATGGCCCGCAAGATCAACTTCAACGCCGGACCCGCTGCCCTGCCGCTGCCCGCCCTGGAGCGCGCCCGCGAGGAGCTGCTCGACCTCGCCGGCAGCGGCATGTCGGTGATGGAGCACAGCCACCGCGGCAAGGAGTACGAGGCGGTCCACGACGAGGCCCTCTCCCTGCTCCGGGAGCTGCTCGCCGTGCCGGCCAGCCACGAGGTCCTCTTCCTGCAGGGCGGCGCCTCCACGCTCTTCGCCCAGATCCCGCTGAACCTGATGGAGAAGGGCAAGGCGGCGCAGCACCTCGTCACCGGCGCCTGGGGGGAGAAGGCGCACGGCGAGGCGAAGATCGTCGCCGCCATGCTCGGCGCCTCGGTGGCGCTGCAGACGACGGGCACCGGGGACGGCAAGGAGAAGATCTACATTCGCGTCCCGGCCCCGGCCGAGGTGAAGGTCGACCCCGGCGCCTCCTACCTGCACCTCACATCCAACGAGACCATCCACGGCGTCGAGTTCAACGTCGGGACCTCTCGCGCCTTCCCATCCACCGGGGCGGTCCCGCTGGTTGCCGACATGTCGAGCGACTTCCTCTGGCGCCCGTTCGACGTCTCCAGGTTCGGCATCGTCTACGCCGGCGCCCAGAAGAACATCGGCCCTTCGGGCGTGGTGGTGGTCATCGTCTCGAAGGATCTGGTCGAGAAGGGGCGAAAGGACATCCCTAAGATCTTCCAGTTCCGCACCCACGCCGAGAACAAGTCGCTCTACAACACGCCGCCCACCTTCGGGGTCTACATGGTCCGCAACGTGCTCGCCTGGCTGAAGGGGCTGGGCGGGCTCCCGGCGATGGAGGCCGCGAACCGCAAGAAGGCGGCCCGCCTCTACGGCGTCATCGACGCGCACGCCACCTTCTACCGGTCACCGGTGGAGAAGGAGAGCCGCTCGGTGATGAACGTCGTCTTCCGGCTGCCCTCCGAGGCGCTCGAGGAACAGTTCATCGCCGACGCCAAGAAGCGCGGGATGGTGGGCCTGAAGGGCCACCGCTCGGTCGGCGGCATCCGCGTCTCCACCTACAACGCCGTGCCCTGGGAGTGGGTCGACGCCCTCTCCTCCTTCATGGAGGAGTTCGCGAAGGGGAAGTAGGAGCGTCCGGCGCCGGACGGAGGGGCGCGCGGGACCGCCGGGGCGCCCCTTCGACCTCAGTAGCTCCCGACCAGGAAGACCTGCGACGCGGTGCCGAACGGCGCCGACGCCTGTCCGCCGTCGATGCCGGCGCGGACCAGGACCGAGAAGCGCAGCGCCAGCCAGCGGTTCAGCCCCACCGTTCCGGTCGCCGTGAGCCCCACGTCGTTCTCGACGTTGCCGCCGTCGGTGGTCTGGAACCAGCTCAGGCGCCCGAAGAGTTGCGTGGCCTCGCCGGGACGCCAGTTCACCTGCGCCCAGGCAGCCTGTCCGCCGAACCAGCCCAGGTCCTTCTGGTAGCCGACCATCAGCCCGTCGAGGACCTTCGGGAAGAGGGCCTCCGGGCTCAGGTACTGGTGCGACAGGCCGGAGTACAGGTCGTCGACGAACCCCCCCACCGCCTGGAGGGTGAGCCACCTGGTCACGTCCACTCCGACGGTGGCGTCACCGCGCCTCGAGGGGCCAGGCCAGGTCGTGACCACCAGGTCCTGCGGGACGTCGAGCCCCCAGTAGGAGAAGCCGGCGCCGATGAAGAGCGGGTCCACCGGGCGCGTGGTCAGGTACAGGCGGCCGAAGTCGATGTGGCCGGGTGCGACGAGGTCCCCGCCGCCGACCTGGATCTCCCCGGACACCCCCACTGCCGCCCCGGCCCAGTACTGGAGGGTGAGCTGTCCCTCGTAGTGGCGGCCGATGCCGGCGTCCTGGACCGCGGCCACCCGGGCCCCGCCGATGAGAAGCGTCCTGCCGATGGGCTGCTCGAGCCGGGCGTACACGCCGCCGGTCCAGCTGCTGGTGGACGGCTCGGTCGTGTACGCGTTGGGGATGAGGCCGCCGAAGGCGCCCACCTCGGCGGGGCCGATGCGGGCACCGGCCTGGGCGCCGTCGAACACCGAGGCGCCCGGGACGACCCGGGGCATGACCCGCCCGACGGCGGCCGTCCACGACCGGCCCGGATCGCGCTGGGCGAGCTCGAGGTCGTAGACGAGGAGCTGGGTGCTCGACCCCTGGATGGCAGGGCCCTTCTGGGTCCACTGCATGAAGCGCGCATCGGCGAAGAGCTTGAACCCGCCCACCACGTCGAGACCATTCACGGAGAGGTCGAGCTGGAGCCGCTGGTAGCCGTTGCCGCCCTCGCTCGCGACCCAGACGGCGTAGCCGAGGTCGCCCTGGAGGATGGGAAGCTGCGGGATGAACACCTCTCGCGCCTTTGCCGGGGCCTCGACCATCGCGAGCGGCGTCGCCTGGACCGCGGCGAGGCGCCGGGCCTGCTCTTCCTCGCCGGGCAAGGCCGCGAGTTGCGCGGCGATCGCCGCGGGGGCGATCGCGGTCTGGACGGCGAAGCGCTCTCCGGCCCGGAGCCCCTGGCCGGTGCAGGCGGCGGTGTGGTCGCCGACCTCGGTGACGCGGCAGAGTCCGGCGGGGGTGCCGCCGCGGGTGAGGCGTACCTCGAGGCCGGGGACGATCCCCTCTCGCGCGCCGGCGTCGAGGTAGGCGGTGGTGGCGGTGGCGTAGGCGACCCGGCCCTCGACGGTGCGCGCGGGCGCCGGCGCAACGGCGGGCGCACCGGGAGCAGTCGTGGGTGCGGCCGCCAGGACCGGCGCCGCGGCGGCTGCGGACGTGCCGGCGCATGCGAGGGCGGCGAGGACGATGGCGAGCGGGCTCATGGTCTTCTCCCCCTAGCGCATGCGCCGGTTGCCGCCACCGTCGCCGCCGATGCCGCTGGGGTGGCACTGGTAGCACTTCTGGTCCAGGTTCGTGCAGGAGAAGCCGGAGACGCCGTTGTGCTCGCCCTGCACCGAGGAGCACGGGTGGCAGCGCGTGCAGGCCGGCCAGGGCAAGGCGTTGCAGCCGCCGATGACGAGCGGGATCGGCAGGGTGACGTGGCACCTCATGCAGGCGATGCCGGCGTGGTTCCCCGAGGTGATGGGAAAGCAGGTGTTGTGGCCGGAGAAGCCCGCTGGCTTCCAGCGCCAGAAGCTGTGGCAGGCGAGACAGCTGGACGGGAAGCCGTCGTGCGGGATGCCCGAGGCCGAGGCCCGCGCCAGGTCGGCCTCGTGGCAGCCCCGGCACTCGACGGTGGGACGGGCGAAGGCGCGGTCTCGTCGGTCGCCGTGGCAGGACTCGCAGGGGATGACCGCGTGCTTGCCCTGGAGCGGGAAGTTGGTGCGGCGGTGGGCGTCGGCGTTGAACCGAGACTTCCAGCCGTTGGTGTCGTGGCACGAGACGCAGTGCATCCCCGAGAATCCGCCGTGGACGTCCCGGTGGCAGGCGGTGCAGCCGCGTCCCACCGGAACGTCGAAGCCTGCCGGGTGGCACTGCTTGCAGGCCACGCCGGCGTGCTTCCCGGTGAGCGGGAATCCGGTCCGCTCGTGGATGAACTTCACGTCTCCCCAGCCCTCGGTGGTGTGGCACCCGACGCACTTCGTGTCGCCGCCATGCGGCGGCGTGGCCGTCAGGCTCGGGGCCGGCTTCTCCGGGGACGGAGCCTGGGCCGCGGCGGCCCGGGCGCCTCGGGGCGCGGCGGCGAGCAGCGCGGCGGCGAGCAGCGCGGCCGGGGCCGTCGTGGAGCGCGTCATGGCTGGAACCCCCGGAAGGCGCCCTTGTGGAAGTCGGCGTGGCAGCCCTGGCACTCGACCGGCACGCCGCGGTACCGCCGGATCTCGGCCTTCCCGACCTTCGCGGCGGGGTGACACCTGGCGCACGCCACCTTGGCGTGCTTCCCGGAGAGCTCGTAGCTCGTGAAGGGCGGCGCGTGGACGAACTTGCCCTTCTTCCAGTCGTCCACGCCGTGGCAGGCGGCGCACTGGGTGACCCCCCGCTGGGCGAACTGCCCGGCGTGCGGGTCGGCGTGGCACTTCGGGCAGGCCGTCGGCGCGCCGGCGTAGCGGACGTAGGTCGCACCCTCCTTCGCCGTGGCGCTGGCGTGGCAGGAGCCGCAGGCCGTCTGGGCGTGCTTGCCCACCAGGGGGAACTTCGTGTCCCGCCCGTGGTCGAACCGGGTCTTCACGAAGGTCGAGACCTCGTGGCAGGCGCTGCACCCCTCCGTCGCCATCCGCGCCGCGAACTGCCCCTGGTGCACGTCCTTGTGGCAGGTCGTGCACCTCTTGGTGTCGAGGTTGCGGTCCATGGGGAACGGGCTCGCCCGGACCGGGCGTCGCTCCCGGATCATCTGGGCGCGCGCCGAGGGAAGGACGCGCTGCTCGAGCCTCGGGTCCTTCACGTGGCAGCGGTCGCAGGCCACCGCGCGGTGCGCGCCCTCGAGCGGGTAGCGGCTCTTCTGGTGGTCGGCGAGCTCGTAGCGCACCGGGATCCAGCCCTGCACCACGTGGCACCGGTCGCAGGCCGCCTGGGGCGACCCCTTCTTGCCGAGCTGGCCCACGTGGGCGTCGAGGTGGCAGTCGGTGCAGGCCTGGAAGGCCAGGTTCTTGTAGACGGCCTTCTTCGTCCCTCGGAAGGGCCCGTGGCAGAGCTTGCAGGCCACCTGCTGGTGGGCGCCGCGCAGCGGGTAGCGGGTCTTGTCGTGGAAGTGGGCGGTCTCCCCCGTGGCCTTCACCAGCTTCCAGCCCTCGACGACGTGGCAGGAGGCGCAGAGGGGGCCGAAGCGATTCTGGTGCGGGTCCTTGTGGCAGTCGCCGCACGCCTGGTGCGGCACGGGCTTGAACTTGAGGAAGGTCTCCGACACGGCCGCCGGGAAGCCACCCTTCCCGGCGGGGTCGGCCTGCCTGGGGTGGCACTTGTCGCAGGCCACCCTGGCGTGCAGGCCGGCGAGCGGATAGGCGGTCTTCTGGTGATCGAAGCCCTTCGCCGGCTTCCAGCCCTCCAGGCCGTGGCACGTCGCGCAGTCGGTGACGGCCTGGCCGCGGTGCTCGTCGAAGTGGCAGGCGCTGCAGGCGGTGGGCGCGCCGAGGAAGCTCTTGCGCCCCTTGGCGAGCACCTCCTTCACGATGCCTTCCCGGACCAGCCGGGAGTCGTGGCAGGCCTCGCACTTGACCTTGCGGTGCTTGCCCTGCAGCGCCCAGCCGGTCCTGGCGTGGTCGAAGCCCGTCTGCCCGGCGTCGCCCCAGTCCACGAGCGCGAAGGAGGCCCCTTGATGCTCGTGGTGGCAGCTCTCGCAGGCCTTGTCGGAGAGCTTGCCGTGTAGCCCCTTGCCCTGGGAGATGGGCCCCTGGATCTCCTTGTGGCAGTCGAGGCACCTCTCCGGCGACAGCCTCTGTCCGGCGGCGTGGCACTTCGTGCAGCTGGCGAGCCCCTCCAGCTTCGCGTGGGGCCTCGTGAGCTCGCCCGGCGAGATGAGGTCGGCGCGCGCGGAGCCGACGAGGAGCAGCAGCGCGGTGGCGCAGACGGCCAGCGGGGTGGCCGTGGCGCGGCGCGGCGGGAGGGGGCGGCGTGCGGCGTGGGTCATAGGATCCCGTACCCCAGGTAGAGGGAGACGGCGATGTGGACGGCGATGGCGACGACCAGGAAGACGGCGAGCGAGGCGTGGAGCACGCGCCAGCCCCGCAGCAGCCGGCGCAGGGCGCCGTAGAAGGCGATCTGGAAGCGGAGCTTGCGGAGGCGGAAGACGGAGTCGCGGAAGTGGCGGTGACGCGCTTCGTCCGGGAAGAGGCGGCGCACCCGCCAGACCCTGAAGCGGACCGCCAGGCGGGAGAAGGGCAGGCGCAACAGCGCCCCGACGAGCGAGGAGCGCGGCACCTCGGCGGTGGCGAGCGCCAGCAGCGCCTCGAGCCGGGCGCGCTGCCGCGTCCCGACGAGCAAGGGCTCGACCCGGGCGCGCAGCCTCTCGAACCGGCCGGCGATCATCTCCAGCTCCTCCTCCTTGCCGCCGGCGGAGGGCACCACGCCGTAGATGAACCGGCCGACGATGCCGGTCGCCACCACCACTCCCAGTGCCATCGCGGTGGAGGTGGCCAGCGCATTGTTGGAGCGGAAGGCGGCGTGGAAGGAGATGACGAGCGGGCTCATGAAGCCCACGAAGACGTGGAAGTTGAGCCAGTCCTTGATGCTCCAGACGCCCTTCAGCGCGCGCCAGCGCTTGCGCAGCGGGTAGAGGAAGTTCCCGAGCATGAAGGCGGTCGCGGCGATCCCGACGCCGTGCCCCCACAGCCCCGCCGGGCGGAGCTGCTTGTGGAGCGGCGATCGCAACCGCGCCAGCGGCCCCAGGCGGTAGTAGTCCCAACCCTTCCACGCGAGGTAGGCGACGATGGCGCCGCCGAGGATCGCGTAGAGGAACAGGGTGCGGCGCAGCCGGCGGCGCTCCTCGTCCTCCTCCTCGAGGTCGTGGGCCTCGTCGCCGGGCTTCGCGCCGAGCTGCTCGCCGTGGTAGCGGCGCATCTCCACGCCGGCCTTCTTCAGGAACTCGGTGGGCAGCTCCCCGCCAACGCTCACGATGACGAAGTCGTTGGGCAGCTGCAGGGCACGGCCGGCCCAGCGGAGGTCCACCTGGTCCTCGTGGATGGCCTTCACCTCCGAGGGCAGGAGCAGCTGGAGCTTGCCCGCCGTGGCGAGCTCCCCGATGCGGCGCCGGTTCGCGTCCCGGGCCCGGGAGAGCTCCTCGCCCCGGTACGAGAGCGCCACCTCGGCGAGCTCCCGCTCGGCGACCTGGATGGCGGCCTCCAGCGCGGAGTCGCCGCCGCCCACGACCAGCAGGCGCTTGCCGTCGTACTGCTCGGGGTCGATCAGGCTGTAGGTGACCTTCGGGCGGGCCTCCCCCGGGACGCCGAGCCTTCGCGGCGTGCCGCGCCGCCCCGTCGCCAGCACCACCTTGCCCGCCGCCACCGGGCCCTTCGTGGTGTGCACCACGAAGCGCCCGTCCTCCCCCTCGATGCCCTCGACGCGAACCCCGTCCTCGACGCGCACCTTGCCCTTCTCGATGGCCTCGCTCCAGGCCTCCAGGAGCTCCTCCTTGGTGATGACCCGCCGTCCGATCTTTCCGTAGAACGGCAGGCGCACCGGCTCCGTCATCACCACCTTCTGGCGCGGGTACTGGGCCATGTTGCCGCCGGTGGTGCCCTGCTCCAGGATGCGGTAGCTGCGACCGGCGGCGGCGAGCCCGAAGGCGGCGGCGAGCCCGGCTGGACCCGCTCCGACGATGGCGACGTCGACGAATCCGCCCGCGCCGGCGCCGCCTCCCCCCTGGGCCTTGCCGGTGGGCAGCAGGGTGTCGAGCCGCTTCGCCACCTGCAGTCCCTGGGTGATGGCGTTGCGGATGAGCCCCATGCCGCCGAGCTCGCCCACCACGTGGATGCCGGGCTTGCTCGACTCGAAGAACTCATCGACCTCGGGCAGGTCCACCCCCCGCTCGGAGGTGCCCATGACCAGCGTGATGGCGTTCACCGGGCACTCGGCGGCGCAGCGCCCGTGGCCGATGCAGTGGTCGCCATGGACGAGGTGCGCGGCGCCGTTGACGATGCCGAGGATGTCCCCCTCGGGGCAGGCCTCGAGACAGGAGAGGCTGCCGATGCAGATGTCGGTGTCGATGACCGGGTGCAGCGACCGGGGCAGGTGGGCGTTCCGCGACCTCTTCTCGTCGAGCACCGCGGCGTCGCGCCCCTGGCGCCTCCGTCTTCGCACGATCTGGTTGAGGGCGGCCGCGCCGCCCACGGCCACGGCTCCACCCGCGATGGCCAGCGAGATGAGATCCATCCTTCGGAGACTCCTGCCCTTCCCTGGGCCCCGCGTCTGGCGCCGGCGTCCTCGTCCGGCGCCTGCGCTGGGTTCGGCCCGGATCCCCGGGTCGGCCCCGCTCCGGCACGACGCGCTCGATGATGACACGGGCAGGCTGCAATCGACACGACTCATCGGGGCGCACCTCGTGCGCGTTGGCGCACCATGGACCACACCCCGGCCCGCATCGGCGCGGCTCGAGGCGGGTCGAGGACGCGCCGGATGGGGCCCCGAGGCGCGGGTGGCGCCCGCCTCCCGTCAGTCGTAGACCGCCACCTGCAGGTAGGCAGAGATCGGCGTGGTTCCCCAGAAGCTCCCGAGCGCGCCGGCCGACGGGCGACGGCCCCAGCTGGGGTAGACCGACGCGCTGACCGTCACGCGGTTGCCGAGCCGGAGCGCGACGCCGGGTGCCACGATCCCCGAGCCGTCCTGGAGGCTCTCGAAGAGCGCCAGGCTCGCGGTCACCTCCTCGGAGGCCTCGTAGGACAGGGAGATGGCCGCGGTGTCGCGCCCGAGGGTCTGGCTGTCCCCGCGCACCAGGCGCCCGCGGACCTGGGGGTCGAGGAGCGAGGCGAGCACCTCCCCGGCGTGCGCCGCGCCGAAGCCGGAGTGGTAGAGCTCGGCGAGCGCGTAGATGCCCTTCCCCGCCGGGATCCGCCAGGAGACACCGGCCACCGCCATGGGCACGAGCCGACCGTCGCCGCCCCATCCGCCCGGCCAGGGCTCGGGAGTCCGGAACAGCGCCGCCTCGCCGTGCACCTCGACCTCGCCGATGGCCGCCGAGGCGGTCAGGCCGGCGAACGGGTCGCGGGCGCGCCAGCCGAGAACGACCTCTCCGTCCACCTGGCCGACGTAGCCGCGAAACCGCGCGCCGAACGCCGACGCGTCGAGGCTCGGCCCGAAGGCCGCGACCGCATCCACCGACGAGCGGGGCGCAAGCCGCAGGTCCACCCGTACGGCGTCCACGCCGGCGCGCCATTCCCGGTCGGCCTGGAGCGCCGGAAAGGGCGCGAAGATGTCGACCGCTCCGAAGAGCACGCCGCGCCCCCACCCGACGGCCTGGCGCCCGGCGGTGAGGCGCGCGCCGCCCAGCTGCAGCGCCACGAAGGCGCGGTCGAGCTCCTGGCGCCACGACAGGCCCGGGGGAGCGACGGCGATGGGCCAGGAGAGCGGCCGGATGCGGTAGGCCACGAGCGCGTCGCCGGGGAGGATGCCCGAGGCCGCCGCCAGGCCGGAGCCGGCCGAGGCGGCGCGGAGCCCGGTCTGCCAGGCCACGCCGACCTGGACCGCCTCGGTGGGCCTCGCGTCGAGGTCGAGCCGGAGCTGCCAGAGGGTCTCCGCACTCACGGGCGCGGGGAAGAGCAGCGGGTCGTCGGGCGCCCGGGTGACGAGCGCGCTCCCCTTGAGCGAGGTGACGAGCGACGCGGATCGCTCCCCGTCGGCCCACAGCTCTCGGGCCGCTGCGGCGGCGGGCACCAGCGCCACCCCGCCGAAGAACGACCCCGCCGCGGGCAGGAGCGCCGCGACCACCGCGAGTGCCCGCGGCAGCTCCGGGCGTCGGCGATGCACCACCTTCACACCCCCGTGCCGGCCCGCGCCTTGCCGATGCGCGGGAGGATCTCGTGGGGCGGCTCCGGGGCCACCGGGTCGTCGTGCGCGACGCGCCCGTCCACGAGCGTCACCACCCGCACGGCATGCTCCACGACGCGCGGGTCGTGGGTGGAGAAGAGGAAGGTCATCCCGTGCCGCTCGCGCATCTCGCGCATGAGGTGCATGAGGATCTCGGCGTTCTCGCCGTCCAGGTTGGCGGTGGGCTCGTCGGCGAGCACCAGTCGCGGCCGCGCCGCGACCGCGCGGGCCACCGCCACCCGCTGCTGCTGGCCGCCGGAGAGCTCGGAGGGGCGGCGGTCGGCGAGGTCCGCCAGGCCCAGCTCGGCGAGGACCTCGCCGGCCCGCTCGGCCCGCGCGGCCGGGGCCACGCCCTGGAGCTCGAGCACGAACTCGACGTTCTCCCGGGCGGTGAGCACCGGGACCAGGTTGTAGGCCTGGAAGACGAAACCCAGCGAGCGGAGCCGCAGCTCGGCCCGCTGCCGACGCGACAGATCGCCGATGCGACGGCCCAGCACCACCAGCTCCCCGCCGGTCGGGGCGTCGAGCGCCCCGGCGAGGTTGAGGAAGGTGGTCTTGCCGCTGCCGGAGGGCCCGACCAGGGCCAGGAACTCTCCCTCCCGCACCTCCAGGTCCACGCCCCGGAGCGCCGGGACCTCCAGCTTCCCCTGGCGGAAGACCTTGGTGACGCCCCGCGCCTCGAGGATGAGCTCGCTCATTGTGCCACCCGCAGGGCGACGGCCGGATCGGTCCGCGCCGCGAACCACGCCGGATAGAGGGAGGCGACGACCGTCGCCACCAGCGCGATGCCCAGTGCCCACGGCACCACCCAGGCCCCCAGGTCACCGTAGATGACGGGCTCGATGAGGATGCCCTGGAAGGCGTAGCTCGAGCCCATGAACCGGCGAAAGTCGAGGCCCTTCCGGGCAAACAGCCACAGCAGCGGAACCCCCAGCGCCAGGCCGGCGGCGGCGCCCGCCAGCGCCAGGGCCACCGCCTCCTGGAGCACCAGGCGCACCATGCGGGCCCCGCTCATGCCCAGCGCGGCCAGGACCGCGAACTCCCGGCGGCGCTCGAGCACGGCGGCGAGCTGGGCGCTCGCCACGCCGAGGAGCACGATGAGGAGGATGACGCCGCGGACGAAGCGATTGGTGGCGCTGTCCTGCTCCAGGTGGCCCTTGAACTCGGGCGAGAGCTCGCCCCAGGTGAGCACGTCGTCTCCCCTCGGGACCCGGGCGGCCAGCCCCGCCCGGGCCGCGTCGGCGCCGCGGTAGTCCCGGAGGACGACGGTCACCTCGCCCGCCCCTGTGAGGCCGGTGAGCCGCTCCACGTCGACGAGCGTCACCTGGCAGATGCTGGCGTCGATGTCGTCGCTCCCGGTGGCGACGATCCCGACGATGCGGAACAGCCCGCTCTCGATGTCACCGCCCTTGCCCACCGTGGTGGCGAGGATCTCGTCGCCGAGCCCGGCCTCGAGCCGCTCGGCCACCGCCTTCCCCACCACGGCGGCCCCTGCGTCCTCTGGCGCGAGGTAGCGGCCCTCGGCGACCGTTCGCACGAAGCGGTAGGTGCGGGGCTCGTTCTCGGGGTCGACACCGACCATCTCCAGCGGCACCACGTGGTTGCCCATGGCCAGCAGGACCTGGGCCCGGGCCCGGGCGGTGACCGCGGCCGCACCAGGAAGCGCACGCGCCGCGGCCAGGTCGGCCCTCCAGTCGGCGAGGCGCAGTCGCGGGTCCCGCCGCAGCCGCCATCCCTCGGGCACCACGCGCAGGTGGCCCGCGCCGCTGTAGGCCCCCGCCCGTGCGAAGAGCTCCTCGCGGCCCCGGTTCATGCTCTCCATGAAGAGCGCCAGGGCGCAGCCCACGCCGATCCCCACGATGGAGAGGGCGGTGCGCCGGAGGTTCCGGCCGACGCTGCGCAGCGCGTAGCGGCTGGCCACCCAGGCCATCATTCCCTCAGCGCCCGCGCCGGCTGCAGCCGCGCGGCCCGCCATGCAGGCCAGAGGGACGCCAGCAGCGACGTCACCACCACCCCACCCACCGCCCGCGCCACGTCCACCGGCGCCAGGCTGGGGTAGAGCCGCAGCGACCAGCGCAGCCCCGCGAAGGAGATCTCGCTCGGGCCCGTGCCCGTGAGCGCGGCGTAGTCGATGCCGCTCTTGTGGGTGAGCGCCACGAGCGCCACGCCGACGGCCGAGCCGAGCAGCGCCCCCACCAGGCCCAGGACGGCCGACTCGGCCAGGATCATGCGGACGATGCGCCCGGGGTCGGCGCCGAGCGCCAGCAGCATCCCGAACTCATGGGTCCGCTCGAAGGTCGACATGAGCATGGTGTTCGCCACTCCCGCCGCAGCCGCCGCCAGGACCAGGGCCAGGACGAAGACCCAGGCGACGTTCACCAGCTCGACGAGGCTCACCATCTCCGGCGCCAGCCGCCGCCAGTCGAGCACCTCGGCTCCCTGGAGCTCCGGGAGCGCCGCCAGCCGCGTCACCAGCTCCGGCAGCCGCTTCGCATCCCGGGCGTGCACCACGAGCTCGTGTGCCTCGTCGCGCAGCGCGAAGAGGGTCTGGGCCTCCTCCAGGCTCATCAGGATCGCCTGCTGGTTGACGAGATCCACCGGCGTCTCCGCCAGCTCCGCCACCGTGAAGAGGTCGTTCGCCAGCGAGCCGTCGACCCCCTGTCCCACCAGCGCCACCACGTCGCCGGGCCGCACGCCCATGCGCCCGGCCAGCGGCTTTCCCATGAGGACGCGGTGGCCTCCCGGCGTCGCCTTGGCGCCGGCGAGCAGGCCCATGGGACGCGACTCGGGGCCCGGCTCGAGGCCCAGGACGACCACCGCGAAGCCCTCCTCCCCGAGCGCCGCCAGCGCCGGGGCGTAGACGCGCGCCGCGGCACCCGCGACCTCCGGGTCCCGCCGCAGCGCCTGGACGGCGCGGGCGGCGCCGGGCAGGGTCCGGTCCATGGCCCGGTCTCTTCGCCAGCCGGGGGCGTGCGCCTGGACGTGGCCGAGCATGGGGCCCGTGACCGTCTCCAGGATCCAGTCGCCGTAGGCCCGCAGGACGCTGTCGTAGGCCAGGACCAGCGCCACGGAGAGGCCGATGGCGGCGAGGGCCAGCGAGGTGCGACGCCGGTTGCGCCACAGGTTCCGCCAGGCGATCTGCAGCGTGGTCGTTCCCAGCATGGCGCCTCGGCTATCGCCCTCGCTCGAGACGCGAAAGGCTGAAGGTGTCGTCGGGGACCGGCGCGTGGTACTGCAGGTCGAGGTATCGCATCTCGGTCCGCTTGCCCTCCTCGCCCGCCGGGACGAGCATCAGGTGCGCCGGGATGCGGCGGCCACCGAGGGTCTTCACCTCGTCGAAGGTGATGGTGCGGGCCAGCCGGCCCTTCCGGTCGTAGTGGCGCTCCTCGACCGGCAACTGCCCGTCGGAGACGAGCAGCTCGATCCGGGCCCACCGGCCCACGACGCCCGGCTTCACATCGAGCGTGAGCCACCATCCGGGCGGCTCCTGTGAGCGCCGCTCCACGCGGGCCCGGAAGTCCTTGCGCAGCGACGACTCCTTCACCAGGTCGTCGTTGGTGAAGTCGGTCCCCATCCACGACCCCAGCATCATGGAGGGCGGCACGCGGATGGTCCGGGCGATGCGCGGCAGGTAGTTCCAGAGGTTCTCGCCGACCCGCAGCGTCGCCGTGCCGGCCTCGCGAGGAGGATCCTCGATGATCACCAGCACCTCCTCCTCGCCTCGCGTCCAGGCCTTGAGCCGCATCGAGCGGGTGGCCCGCGGGGTGACGACGGTGATCTCCATCCGCGCGATGCTGCTCTTCGAGCGGTAGAGGTCGTCGATCCGGTCGAGCAGCGCCTCGACGTCGGGGGGCGCCGGAGCCGGCGCGCTGGCCGCCTCGGGGTCCAGGGCGGGCGGCGCTGCCGGCGCGGCGCCCGGGGACGCCGCGGTGACGAGAAGGATGGCGGCGGCGACCACCGCCTGCCGCGGCCCGGGAGTCCCGTGCGGGTGCACACTCGCCTCGGCAAGTAGTCTAGCCACGCCGGGAGGCGGCGGGGGCTGGCCATCCGGGGGGGGGCGCCGCCTGAGAGACGAGAAGGGCCCGGGCAGAAGCCGGGCCCCACGCGTTCGGCGGTGCGGGTCGGGCCCTAGGCGGCCTTGGCGCTGGCGGCGACCTTCTTCTTCGCCTCGGCCCGCTCCTCGAGCCAGATGGTCATCGGGGCGGCGATGAACCAGGTCGAGTATGTGCCGGAGATGATGCCGATGAGCATCGCCATGGCGAAGTCGAAGATGGTGCCGACCCCGAAGACGAGCAGGCCCACGAGCGACAGGGCGGTGGCGAACGAGGTGAGGAAGGTCCGGCCCAACGTCTCGTTGATGGAGATGTTGACGATGTCGGCGAGCTTCTTCCCCTTCAGCTTGGCGACGTTCTCGCGAATCCGGTCGTAGACCACCACGGTGTCGTTCACCGAGTAGCCGACCACCGTGAGGATCACCGCCACCGAGGTGAGGTTGAACTCCCGTCCGGTGAAGGCGAAGTAGCCCAGCGTGATGATGGCGTCGTGGACGATGGCGATGATGACGCCGGGGGAGAAGCGGAAATCGAACCGCAGACCCACGTAGACGACGATCAGCGCCATCGCGTAGATGATGGCCTTGAAGCCCTGGTTGCGGAGCTCGCGCCCCACCGCCGGGCCCACGTACTCGACGCGAAGGACCTCGGGCTTCGCGCCAGAGAACTTGGCGAAGAGCTCGCGCTCCACCCGGTCCTGGATGCCCTGGGTGAGCACCGCGATGGAGCGGCTGCCGGCGGTCAGGCCGGCCTCCTCTCGCACCTCCCGGACCTTCACGCCTGCCGACTCCACCGCCGCCCTGATGTCCGCGTGCTTGGGCGGCGTGCCGACGAACTCGAAGTCGATCTTGTCACCGACCTCTGGGCTGAAGTGAGGCTGCCCCTGGACCTGGAACTTCCCCTTCACGGCGCCGATGACCCGGTCCACGTCCTCCTGGGTCAAGAGCGAGATGCGCCCCACGCGGACGAGGTAGGAGTGGTCGGACTCGGGGCCGTAGGTCTGGACCGAGGCGTCCTTGAAGCCCAGGGCCTCGATCTGCCTGCGGATCTCGCCGGGGTCCACCACCCTGTCGAACCTCACCTGCATCTCGGTTCCACCAGCGAAGTCCACTCCGAAGTCGAGGCCGTGGATGGCCGGCAAGGACCAGAGGATCACCGCCAGGTTGAAGAGGAGCGAGAGGGTCACGGCGATGCGCCGCTTCCCGACGAAGTCGAATCGGGTCCCGTGCGGGACGATGTCGAAGGTCTTGAATTGCATCAGACGCTCAGCCTTGCGGTGTCCTTCCGCGTGAACCAGTTGATGATGACGCGGGTGACCACGATGGAGGTGAACATCGAGGCGAGGAGGCCGATGATGAGGGTGACGGCGAACCCGCGGACCGGGCCCGAGCCGTACTGCATCAGCACCACGGCCGCCACCAGCGCCGTGACGTGGCTGTCCACGATGGTCCAGAAGACCTTGTCGTAGCCCTGCTCCACCGCTTGGCGGACGGTCTTGCCGGCGCGGAGCTCCTCGCGGATGCGCTCGTTGATGAGAACGTTCGCGTCCACGGCCATGCCCAGCGTCAAGACGAAGCCGGCGATGCCCGGAAGGGTCAGGGTGGACCCCAGAAGCGACATGATGGCGAGCACCAGGAGGCCGTTCTCCACGAGCGCGACGTCGGCGATGAGGCCGCTCATCCGGTAGTAGAGCAGCATGAAGACCATCACCGCGGCGAGGCCGACGAGCGCGGCGATGGCGCCGCGCCGGATGAGCTCCGGCCCCAGGGTGGCCCCCACGGTCCGCTCCTCGAAGATGGTCACCGGGGCAGGCAGTGCGCCGGCCTTCAGCACCAGCGCGATGTCGTTCGCCTCCTGGTACTTCTCCTGGTAGTTGCGCCCCGAGCCCAGCGTGATCTGGCCGTTGGTCGAGATCTTGCCCTGGATGTATGGGGCGGTCTCGACCTTCCCGTCGAGCACGGTGGCCATCCGACGGTGGAGGTTCTCGGTCGTCAGCTTCTCCATGAGCCGCCCGCCCTCGGGCGACATGGTGAAGATCACCACCGGCTCGCCGGCGCCCTTCGAGCTGTCCACGCCCGGGCGGGCGTCCGAGATGTAGTCGCCGGTCAGCTCGGTCTTCGCGCGGATCAGGAACGTCCGGTAGAAGCGCTCCTTGAGCGGTCCCTGGCCCACCATCACCTCGCCGATGCCGATGTCCTGGTCCCGGGCGATCTTGGGGCGGAGCGCCGTGGCGATGGCCGCCTCGAGCTCCTGGCGCTTGCTTGCTGCCGCGTAGGTGACCTGCCGCTGCCCGCCGGACGGCAGCTCCACCGTCTCGAGCATCCAGCAGCCGGTCGCCGGGAAGGGCAGCTGCCAGCCGTCTGGCGTGCTCGGGCAGGCCGGCAGCTCGGAGCGGATGGGGTCGAGCACCACCGACTCGTCGTCGGCGATCTTGAACTCCAGCTGGGCGGTGCGGCCGAGAAGCTCCTTGGCCTTCTCCGGGTCCTTGAAGCCGGGGAGCTGGATCTGGATCTGGTTGTTGGCCTTGCGCTTGATGTCGGGCTCGCTGACGCCCCACTTGTCGACGCGGTTGCGGATGGTCTTCTCGGCCTGCTCCACCGCCTTGCCCTGGAAGTCCTTGATCACGCTGGGCTTGAAGGCGAACCAGACGGCGCCCTCGGGCGCCCCGGATGGCGCGGCCATCTCCGAGCCGTAGGCGTCGAGGACCACCTGCTCGGCGCGGGGAGCGTCGGCGGAGCGGACCTCGATCTTGCTCCCGTCGGCGCTCGGCGCGCTGGAGGCCACGGCGACCCCCTTGTCCTTCAGGAAGTCGGCGATCTCGTCGGCGCGGCGCGCGACCTTCGCCTTCACGGCGCGGTCCACGTCCACGCCCATGGCGAGCAGGATGCCGCCCTGCAGGTCCAGGCCGAGGTTCAGGTGCTTGCGGGAATCCGGCGCCCACCTCGGCACCGACTCCTCGTACTTGGGCCCGTTCCGCGCCTCCGGCGGCAGCCTGAAGTAGTACCAGGTGGGGACGAGCTGCCAGATCGACCACAGCGCGACGCCGACGACCAGCGCCAGCCGCCAGTACCAGGTGCGCTCCATCTACTTCTTCTCCTTCTCCGCCTCGCCCTTCTCGGACCAGGCCGCGGCGACCTGCGCCTTCACGATCCGGAGCTTCGTCCCGCCCCCGATGTCGAGGGTCACCGTCTTCTCCTCCACCTGGAAGATCTTGCCGATGATGCCCCCGTTGGTGACGACGTCCTGCCCCTTCTGGAGCTGGTTCACGAACTCCTGGTGCTTCTTCAGCTGCTTCTGCTGGGGCCGGAAGAAGAGCAGGTAGAAGACGACCGCGATGAGGACGAACGGGACGAGCGTCATCAGCGGGTTGGCCTGGGGGCCGTCTGACGCCGTCTGGCCCAGGAACGCGGTCAGGATCGATGGCATGGCTACTCCGGTGGTGGGAAAAGTCGTCGTCTTTTAGCCCTGTTTCCCTGCGAGAGGCAACCGAAAAACCCGTGTCGCCCCCGGGGCCTTCCCGCTCACGCCGGCACGCCAGCCCGGTAGCGGTCGAGCCGCTCGCGCCGGAAGGCATCGAACCGGCCCACGGCGATGGCGGCGCGGATCCCCTCCATGAGGGTCAGGTAGTGGTGCAGGTTGTGGAGCGTGTTCAGCCGCAGGGCCAGGATCTCCCCAGCCCGGAAGAGGTGGCGCAGGTAGGCCCGGCTGAAGGTGCGGCAGGCGTAGCAGGCGCATGCCGGGTCGAGCGGGCGCTCGTCCTCGGCGAAGCGGGCGTTCTTGATGGTGAGCCGGCCCTGGCTCGTGAAGAGGAGCCCGTTGCGGGCGCAGCGGGTGGGGAGCACGCAGTCGAACAGGTCCATGCCCGCGGCCACGCCCGCCAGCAGGTCCTCGGGCGTGCCCACGCCCATCAGGTAGCGGGGCTTCTCGCGGGGCAGCAGCGGCGCGTCCCGCGAGACCCCCGCCCACATCTCCTCCGGTTCCTCGCCCACCGCGTAGCCGCCGAGCGCGTAGCCCGGCAGGTCGAGGGCGGCGGCCTCCTCGATGGCGCGGCGCCTGAGGTCCGGGAACAGTCCGCCCTGGGCAATGCCGAAGAGCGCCGGACGCTCGCCGTCGGAGGGCTCGGCTGCGAGCCAGGCATCGCGGGATCGCACGAGCCAGCGCTGCGTCCGGGCCAGAGCCTCCTCGTGGTAGCGCCGCTCGGCGCGGGCCGGCGGGCACTCGTCGAAGGCCATCACGATGTCGGCCCCGAGGTCGAGCTGGACCCGCAGCGACACCTCGGGCGAGAGGAAGTGGCGCGAGCCGTCGAGGTGGCTGCGGAAGGTGACCCCCTCCTCGGCAATGGAGACGAGCGACGAGCTCCCCTCGCGACCGGCTGCGAGGCTGTAGACCTGGAAGCCGCCGGAGTCGGTGAGCACCGCGCCCGGCCAGGACATGAAGCGGTTCAGGCCGCCGAGTCGGCGGATCCGCTCGTGCCCGGGGCGCAGGTAGAGGTGGTAGGTGTTCGCGAGGATGAGGCCGGCACCCAGGTCCTGGAGCTCACGGGGCGACAGGGTCTTCACGCTGGCGGCGGTCCCCACCGGCATGAAGACCGGGGTCTCGACCGTCCCGCGGGGCGTCTCGAGGCGGCCGCGACGGGCAGCGCCGTCCTGGGCCAGCAGGCTGTAGCGGATCACCGGCAGCCGTTTCTCCCGGCGGGGCGGCCCCTGTCAAGCCATGCCAGGGAGGCGACGGGCGCTGGCCGGCTGAGCATCGGGACCTGCCACCTGTCGATCCTCTGCCCCGGCGTTCCCGACAGCCCGCTAGGCCGCCCGCGTGCCGTTCTTCTCCAGCTCGGCGACGATGCCCTTCCAGGCCCGCGCGCCCCGCCCCTTCAGGACGATGCGCACGCCGACGCTGCGCTCCGCCGCACCGCCCAGGGCGTTCCAGCAGACGATCGCCCGGGTGCTGGGCGCGAAGATCCCGTCGCCGAGCTTGAGGGCGACGACGTCGCCCACCTGCGGCAGCGCCCCCGACCAGAGCATCGAGCAGCCCCCCTCGGAGAGGTTGAGCGTCCTCGCCTCGAAGGTCTCGCCGGCGGCGGTGACGACGGTGAGCTTTCGCGTGGCGGCGAACCGTGGCGCTCGCTCCCGGAAGCTCACCTGCTCGCCGCGAGCCGCCATGGCGAGGAAGCGCGCCGCCGGGATGCTGGCCCGGTCCAGCGAGAGCTCCACGCCGGGCGGGAGCGATGGGCGCCCCATCCTCCGCACCAGCGCGACCTTGCCGAAGACGGTGGCACGGATCGCCTGGCCGTAGATTCCGACCCGCACCGCCACCTCCTCGCCGACGCGGGATTCGGACAAGGCCGGGAGGAACAGCGAGCCGGTCTCGGCTCGCCAGCCTGACAGGTACTGGGCTGGTTCCAGGTTGAGCGCGATGGACTGCATCCCCCGCTTCGTGGGCATCCCCTGACATCTTAGCGTACGGAAATGATCACACCATCCGTCCATCGGGGGCGGCAACGGTCCCGTCCGCGTCCCTTCCTGGGGCCTCCACCGTCGGAGGAGCAGCCCGCCCCCTGCGCCCGAGCCGACCCGCCTCCCGCGGATTATGGCAGCAGGGCCATGGCGTCGCCATAGGTGAAGAAGCGATATCTTTGCACGACAGCCTCCCGGTAGGCGCTCAGCACCCGCTCCGTCCCGCCGAAGGCGCAGACCAGGGCCAGCAGCGTCGAGCGCGGCAGGTGGAAGTTGGTGACGAGGCCGTCGACCGCCCGAAAGGCGTGGCCCGGACGGATGAAGATGTCGGTTCGCCCCGCACCGTGGCGGAGGCCGCCCGGCGAGGTGGCGCTCTCCAGGGCGCGGACGGCGGTGGTCCCGATGGCGATCACCCGTCCGCCTCGCGCCCGCGCGGCCGCGACGGCCCTGGCGGTGTCGGGTGGGATGTGAAAGCGCTCGGCGTGCATCCGGTGGTCCTGCAGGCGGGCGGTGCGAACCGGCAGGAAGGTCCCGGGACCGACGTGCAGGGTCACGGTCGCCCGGGCCACGCCACGCGCCGCCAGCCGCTCCAGGAGGGCCGGGGTGACGTGGAGGCCGGCGGTGGGCGCGGCGACGCTGCCGGTCTCGCGCGCCACCACCGTCTGGTAGCGGTCCCGGTCGGACGGCGACGGCTCGCGCCGGATGTACGGCGGCAGCGGCACGCGGCCCACGCGCTCCAGCGCGGCCTCCAGCTCGGCGCCGCCCCGATCGAGGCGAACCACGAAGAAGCCGTCCCCCTCCGCCCCCTCGACCTCGGCCGCGAGCCCCCCGAAGTCGAGCCGTGCGCCGGCGCGGATGGGCTTCGACGCCTGCCCCATCGCTCGCCAGCGGGCGCCAGGCCGGCCGTGCGCCCCGGCGCCCGCGTCGCCGCCGCGGTCCTCCAGCGGCTCGACGAGGAGCAGCTCCACGCCGCCACCGCTCTCCTTGCGCCCGGTGAGCCGCGCCGGGAGCACGCGGCTGTCATTCATCACGACGAGATCGCCGGGCGAGAGCAGCTCCGGGAGGTCGGCGAAGCGGACGTGGCGCGCCGCCCCGCCGGCGAGCGGCAGGTGGAGCAGGCGCGAGGCGCCGCGTGGCTCCGCCGGCACCTGCGCGACGAGCTCCTCGGGTAGCTCGAAATCGAGGTCGGAGAGCTCCAAGGGCCGCTCAGTACATCTTCAGGATCTCTGTACCGGGATAGTAGTGCGCCAGGATCTGCCGATAGGGCTGCCCGGCGCGGGCGCGCCCCGCGGCGCCCCACTGGCAGAGCCCGGCCCCGTGGCCGCTCCCCTTCCCCTCGAGGAGAAAGCCCCCCGGGGTCGCCTTCGCTGTGAAGGCGAGCGACGGCAGCTGGTCCCAGCCGAGCGCCTTGCGCAGGTCGGCGCCGGACACGGAGGCCCGCTGCGAGCCCGCCTCGATCTCCAGGCGCTCCACCCGCCCGGTGGGGGTCCGGCGGACGACTCGCGCCGCATCGGCCGGCTTGCCGAGGCCGCCGGCCGCGCCGAGGTCGGCGGCGCTCACGATGGACCGCCAGCGGTATCGGGGCGCGGCCTGGCAGTGGCCGCAGTCGACAGCCCGGAGATACGGCAGGTCGCGCCCCAGACCGACGGCCCCGCTCTCGGTCCTCCCTCCGCACGAGGAGTGGAAGTAGGCCTCGATGGGCCGGTGCCCGAAGACGAGCACCTCGCCGCGGGTGGCTACCGCCGCGGCCCGGGCCCGGGGATCGGCGGCGCCGACGCCCGGGTAGACCTGGTCCAGCACGGTGGCCCCGAGGTCGGCGTCGAGCGCCAGGTCCCGCGCCTCGAGCTTCTTCGCCACCGCGAAGGTCCGGGCCGCCACCGCCTGGGCCTTGAGCGCCTCCGCCGGGAAGGAGGGCGGCATCTCGGCACCGGCGACGGCGGCGACATACTCCTCGAGCGGCAGGACGTCGATGACCTCCAGCCCCTGCGGGCCGCGGCGCACCTCCACCTCGCCGGACAGGTCGCGCCGCCCGTGGCGGATGGGGCCGGTGGCCGTGAAGGCCAGCCCCGCGCCCTCCACCGGGTTCCCGTCGAGCCGGAGCACATCCCCGTCGAGGCGGACCCGTGCCCGGCCGGCCGGGAGCCGCACCTGCGCGGCACCGTCGCGCAGCGGCTCGGCGGCGAGCCCGGCCCCGGAGAGGTCCACCTCGGCCTGGCCGGAGGCCACCCCGATGCGAACCACCTCCTCGGGCCGCGCGACGCCGGGAAGGGCGAGCGCCAGGAGCCCGAAGATCGCGGCGGCGGCGCAGTGGAGCCCCGCGGCCTGGCGGCAAGGCCCCGCGGCCTGGCGGCAAGGGGCTGCGGCGCGGCGGCGGAGCACGTCCTCCCCTACTCCTTCGCCGCCGCCGGGGCGCGGCGTGCCGAGCGAACCTTGTGCCAGACGAAGGCGGCCACGGCCAGCACGGCCACGATGCCGATGGCCGCGTCGAAGCGGTGGAAGGCGGCCTTGAGCCGCGGGTCGCTGTTCCACCTCTCCCCGAGCTTCATGCCCACCCAGGCGAGGCCGTAGCACCAGGGGAAGGAGCCGACGAAGGTGTAGACCACGAACTTCGTCATGTTCATCCGCGCCACCCCGGCCGGGAAGGCGATGAAGGTGCGGACCACGGGCAGCAGCCGCGCCCAGAACACCACGGCCGCACCGTGTCGGGCGAAGAGCCGGTCGGCGAGGTCGAGCTCGTGATGGGAGATGAGCACGTACTTCCCGTACTTCTCGATGATGGGGCGGCCCCCGTACATGCCGAGGTAGTAGGCGGGGATGGAGCCGACGATGCAGCCCACCGCACCCCAGAACCCGGCCCCGAGCAGCGTGAACTGCCCCTGCGCCACCAGGTAGCCCGCGAAGGGCATGATGATCTCCGAGGGCAAGGGGATGCAGGCGCTCTCGATGGCCATGAGGAGCATCACGCCGCCGTAGCCCATCGACGAGATCACCGCGGTGGTGAAGACGGCCAGGGCCTCGATGATCTTCGCCACCATGCTGCGCTCCCTCAGGCCGCCGCGCCGATGCCGGCTCCGCCGTAGAAGACCTCGTCGTAGGGGCAGGCCGAGTCGACCTCGGGTGGCTCCGGGTAGTAGACCGGCTCGCCGCGCCAGCTCTGCAGCCAGTGGCCCGCCACCCGCCCCGGCTCGGCCAGGGCGTTCGCCGGAGCCGGCGCCACTCCGCCGGGCTTCGGCACCGGGCCGGCCGCGTCGCCGGCCCCCAGCAGGTAGCCGGGCTGCAATGTCACCTTGCCGTGGCCGCCGGGCAGGTCCACCGCCAGGTGCGGGACGGCGAGTCCGCTGGCATGGCCCCGCAGCCGCTCGAGGATGTGGACCCCGACCGCCAGGGGCGTCCGGAGGTGGGCCGTGCCCTCGGCGAGGTCACCCTGGTGCAGGTAGTAGGGTCGAACGCGCCAGGTGAGCAGCCGCTGGTTCAGGTCGGCGATGGTCCGGGCCGAAGAGTTCAGCCGCCGCAGGAGCACCGTCTGGTTCTCCACCGGCACCCCGGCGTCGACCAGCCGCTCGCAGGCCTCCCGCGCCGCGGCGGTGCATTCCTTCGGATGGTTGAAGTGGGTGACCAGGAACACCGGCGCGAAGCGGCGCAGGAGACGGGCCAGCGGCTCGGTGACACGCATGGGCACGGTCACCGGCGCCCGGCTGGCGACGCGGATCACCTCGACGTGCGATATGGCGCGCAGCCCGGCCAGCAGCCACTCCAGCCGGTCGTCGGCCAGCGTCAGCGGGTCCCCGCCGGAGAGGATGACCTCGCGTACCTCGGGGTGGGCGCGGACGTAGGCGAACCCCTCCTCGGCCGACGCGCGATCGAAGGCTCCCTCGTCGCCGCCGGTGATGCGGCGTCGGGTGCAGTGGCGGCAGTAGGTGGCGCAGCGGTCTGCGGCGAGGAAGAGGAGGCGGTGCGGATACTTGTGGACGACCGCCCGAGCCGGCCGCCGCGACTCCTCGCCCAGAGGGTCTCGCAGGTCGCCCTGGGCCCAGGCAGCCTCGGCCGCCACCGGGATCACCTGCATCCGCACCGGGCAGAGCGGGCGGCACGGGTCCATCAGCGAGGCGTAGTAGGGGGTCACGCCGAAGCGGAAGGTCCCCGCGGTCGCCTCGAGCCCCCGGCGCTCGTCCAGCGTCAGCTCCACCACGCGAGCCACCGCTTCGGCGGTGCGCAGCATGTTTCGCTGCTGCCAGCGCCAGTCGTTCCACTCCTCTGGGGAGACGCCGGGGAAACGCTGCTGGGCTTCGGGCATGAGAGGTGGAACCGGGGGTCGAACGCGGGCGGAACGTAGCGGCCAGGCCTGGCGAAGTCAAACGACGTGGACCGGGGCTGCGGCCAGCGGGTCGCGCGGCGCCCACCGCCGTATTAGAAGCATCCGGTGCGGCCGGGCGGCCGCCGAGGAGCGGCACCATGGCCAGCCTGCCGGTCGAGCCCAGCCACACCGTCCCCCTGCCGTCGCAGGGCGAGAAGGAGAACGGCGGCGGAAACGGCCATGCCGGGGGTGCCTCCCAGGCCGCGCTGGCCGGGGACGCGGACCCCGCCGCCACGGCGCTCCTCGCCGCGTCCCCCGCGGTCGCGTCGGCACCCATTCCCTTCCGCAGCGTCACCTCGCGGTTCGCGCCCGGTCCGCGCTCGGTCTGGAAGGACGTGCCCGACACCCAGTGGAACGACTGGCACTGGCAGCAGCGCGAGCGCGTCACCGGGCTGGCGCAGCTGGAGACGGTCATCCGGGTGACGGCCGACGAGCGGCTGGCGGCCATCGAGACCGACAGGGACTTCCACATGGGCATCACGCCCTACTACGCGGCGCTGATGGACCCGGAAGACCCGCACTGCCCGGTCCGGCTGCAGTCGGTGCCGACCATGGGCGAGACGCTCATCGCCGCCGCAGACCTGGAGGATCCGCTCGCCGAGGAACGGGACATGCCGGTGCCCGGCGTCACGCACCGCTATCCGGACCGGGTGCTCTTCTACATCACCCACAACTGCCCGGTGTACTGCCGCCACTGCACCCGCAAGCGCAAGGTGGCCGACCCGACGAGCGCTGCAGCGAAGAAGCAGGTGGAGGATGGGCTCGCCTACATCGAGCGGCACCCGGCGATCCGCGACGTGGTGATCTCCGGCGGCGATCCGCTCTCGCTCTCCGACGACCGGCTCGACTACATCCTCGGCCGGCTGCGGGCCATGCCGCACGTGGAGATCCTGCGCCTCGGCACGCGCAACCTGGTCACGCTGCCGCAGCGGGTGACCGACGACTTCGTCGCCATGCTGCGGAAGCACCAGCCGGTCTACGTGAATACCCACTTCAACCACGGCAAGGAGTGCACCGCCGAGGCCTTCGAGGCGGCCCGCAAGCTGGCCGACGCCGGCTGCGTCATCGGGAACCAGATGGTGCTGCTCAAGGGCATCAACGAGGACCCGAAGACCGTGCTGGAGCTCAACCACAAGCTGCTGCTGATGCGGATCCGCCCCTACTACATCTACCAGTGCGACCTGGCGAGGGGCATCAGCCACTTCCGCACCTCGGTCGAGGCCGGCCGCAAGATCATCCGCGCGCTGCGTGGCCACACCTCCGGCCTGGCGGTGCCGCACTTCGTGGTCGACGCGCCGAGCGGCGGCGGGAAGATCCCCGTGAACCCCGACTACGTGGTCCGCCACGAGGGGAAGAAGTGGGTCTTCCGGAACTTCCAGGGCAAGGAGTACACGTACTTCGAGCCCTAGCCGGCCTTCCCGCTCGGCGCCGGCACGACCGCCAGCACCTCCACCTCGACGCGCGCCCCACGCGGAAGCGCGGCCACCTGGACGGTGGAGCGGGCCGGCGGGCTCTCCGGGAAGCGGCGGCCGTACACTGCGTTCATGGCCGCGAAGTCGGCGAGGTCCACCAGGAAGACGGTGGACTTCACCACGTCGGCGAAGGTCATCCCTGCGGCGGCGAGCAGCGCCTCGACGTTGCTCATGATCCGCTCGGTCTGGGCGGTGGCGTCTCCCGGCACCATCTCGCCGGTGTGCGGATCGAGCGGGATCTGCCCGCTGCAGTAGAGGGTCTTCCCGGCGGCGCTCTCCACGAGCACGGCCTGGCTGTAGGGGCCGATGGCCTTGGGGGCCTCGGGGCTGGCGACGGTCCTGCGCATGCGCTCCTCCTCTGGCGCCGGAGTCGCGTGGGCCGCGCCGGCGCCGGTGACGCCTGGCTAGACGCGATCCACCGAGTGGACGCCCTCCACCCGCTCCAGGCTCTTCATCACCGCGGTGAGCTGCTTCAGATCCTGCACCGACACCTCGAAGGAGAGCACCGCCCGGTCGGTGAGCGAGCGGACGTTCGCCTGGGCGATGTTGATCCCGGCCTCGCTGAAGGTCTGCGACACCTTGGCGAGCATGCCGGGCTTGTCGGCCGTGACCACCTTCACCGAGACCAGCCTCTTGAAGTCTCCCTTCACGTCCCAGGAGACGTCCACGCGGCGCAGCGGGTCGAGAGCCAGCGCCTTCTCGCAGCGGCCGGTGTGCACGGTGACGCCACGGCCGCGGGTGATGAAGCCGACGATGGAGTCTCCCGGCAGCGGGTCGCAGCACTTGCCGAAGCGCACCAGCACGTCGTCGATGCCGCTGATTCGCACCCCGCCGGCCGGGCGGCGCGCCACCTTCCGGAAGAGCTCGGTGAGCCGGCTCGGCGCCGCCAGCTCCCGGGCCGGCGAGGCCTCGGCGAGCTTCTCTGGCGGCACGAGATGCTTGAGGAGCTGGTCGGGCGCCACCTTGCCGTAGCCCAGGGCCACCAGCACGTCGTCGCCGATGCGGTAGCCCAGCGTGGCGGCAGCCTTGTCGAGGCTCCCGTCCTTGTGGAGGCGATTGAGCGAGAGCCCGTAGCGGCGCAGCTCCCGCTCGGCGACCTCGCGGCCGATCTCCAGCGAGCGCTTGTGCTCCGCCTGGCGGGTGTGCTGGCGGATGCGGGCCTGGGCCCGGCTGGTGCGGACGAAGGTGAGCCAGTCCTTGGAGGGCTGCGAGTGCGGCGAGGTGAGGATCTCCACCGTGTCGCCGTTCTTCAGCCGGTAGCGGAGCGGGACGATCTTGCCGTTCACCTTGGCGCCGACGCAGTGATGGCCCACCTCGGAGTGGACGGCGTAGGCGAAGTCGAGCGGGGTCGCGCCGCGCGGCAGGCTCTTCACGTCTCCCTTGGGAGTGAACACGAAGACCTCGTCGGCGAAGAGGTCCACCTTCACCGTCTCGAGGAACTCGGTGGGATCGGACAGCTCGCGCTGCCACTCCAGCAACTGCCGCAACCAGCCGAAGGTCTCGGCGTCGCTGGCGCGGACCGGGGCCTTGCCATCCTTCTTGAAGGCCTCCTTGTACCTCCAGTGGGCCGCCACCCCCTGCTCGGCGATGCGGTGCATCTCCTCGGTGCGGATCTGCACCTCGACGCGCTCGGCTCTAGGCCCCACCACCGTGGTGTGGAGCGACTGGTACAGGTTGGGCTTGGGGATGGCGATGTAGTCCTTGAAGCGCCCCGGCACTGGCTTCCACAACGAGTGGATGATGCCCAGCGCCTCGTAGCACTGGGCCACGTTCTTCACGATGACCCGGAAGGCGACGAGATCGTGGATCTGCTCGAAGGGCAGCTCCTGCTGCCGCATCTTCCGCCAGATGGAGTAGAGGTGCTTCACCCGGCCGTAGACCTGGGCGTCGATACCGCTCTCCTTCAGCTTCTCGCGGATGATCTCGATGACCTCGGCGACGAAGAGGTCGCGCTCCCGGGCGCGGCTCGCCACCTGCTGCTCGAGCTCGGCGTGGTCCGCTGGCTTCAGGTAGCGGAAGGACAGGTCCTCGAGCTCGCTCTTGACGGACTGCATTCCCAGCCGGTTGGCGAGCGGAGCGTAGATGTCGAGCGTCTCCCGGGCGATGCGCTCCTGCTTCTCCGGGTTCATGTGCTCGAGCGTCCGCATGTTGTGGGTCCGGTCGGCGAGCTTGACGAGCAGGACCCGGATGTCCTTCGCCATCGCCACCACCATCTTGCGGAAGTTCTCGGCCTGCTTCTCCACCTTGGTGTTGCCGGCAGTGAACTGGGAGAGCTTGGTGACGCCGTCCACCAGCTCGGCGACCTCAGTGCCGAACAGCTCCTCGATCTCCTCGCGGGTGGCGAGGGTGTCCTCGATGGTGTCGTGCAGCAGCCCGGTGACGATCGAGGCCTCGTCGAGCCGCAGGTCGGCGAGCAGCCCCGCCACCTCCAGCGGGTGGACCAGGTACGGCTCGCCGGACTTGCGGATCTGCCCCTGGTGCACCTTCGCCGAGTAGACGTAGGCCCGCTTGATGAGGTCCAGGTCCGCGGAGGGGTGGTAGCTCGCGACCTGGTCGAGGATGTCGTTGAGCCGCAGCAAGGGTGGTCTCGCAGGGTAGCCTCTGGCGCTGCGCGCCCGCAAGCCGCCCAGGCCCCTCCAGTCGTTCGTAACCGGCGGGCCTACCGGGTGCCACGCGGCGGACGGAACCCGGCGCAGCGCAGCCCGCCCCGGGGCGGGCTGGCCAGGAAGTCCCGGGGCGGCCGCCACCGCGCTACACTCGGTGGCGGAGATGCTCCGGCACCGGCTCGCCCCCGCGCTCGCGGCCCTCGCGGCCACCCTGCTCGTCGGCGTGGTCGGCTACTGGCTCCTGGGCGGCGGGCGCTGGTCGCTTCTGGACTGCGCCTACATGACCGTCACCACGGTCTCGACCGTCGGCTACGGGGAGATCCTGCCGGTCTCGGAGACGCCGCTCGGGCGCCCATTCACCATGCTGCTGGTGCTCGGGGGGCTGGTCTCCATGTGGTGGTTCCTGGCCACCGTGACCGCGCTGCTCGTCGAGGGCGAGGTCCGGGGGCTTCGCTGGAGGAGGCGCATGGGCGCCCAGGTGAAGAAGATGCACGACCACATCATCGTCTGCGGCGCGGGCTCCACCGGCATCCACTCGGTGCGCGAGCTCTCGGCCGTCGGGGTGCCCTTCGTGGTGGTGGACCGGGACGGCGAGGTGCTCCGGCAGGTCAGCTCCGCCTTCGGTGGCGCGGCGGTCCAGGGCGACGCCACCCATGACGAGGTTCTCGAGGCGGCCGGCATCGCCCGCGCCCGCGGCGTCATCTCGGCGCTCACCGAGGACAAGGACAACCTGTTCGTCACCATCACGGCGCGGGCCCTGAACCCGCATCTGCGCATCGTCGCCAAGGCCATCGACGTGCGCGCCGAGGGGAAGCTCAAGCGTGCCGGCGCCGACAGCGTGGTCTCGCCCAACGTGATGGGCGGGCTGCGGATGGTGTCGGAGATGGTGCGCCCGGAGGTGACGAGCTTCCTCGACGTCATGCTGCGGAACAAGGAGCAGACCCTGCGGCTCGAGGAGGTGCTCGTGCCCGCCCGGTCGCGCTGGTCCGGCCGGCCGGTCGCCGAGATCGACATCGCCTCCAAGGGGCTCTTGCTGCTGGCGGTGCGCGATCCGGCCGCAGAGGGGGGTCGCTTCACCTACAATCCCCCCGGCGATACGGTGGTGTCGGGCGGCTCGGTCCTCATCGTGCTCGGCGAGCCGGACAAGGTCCGAACGTTGAGCGGAGAGGCCGCATCGGGATAGAAGGATTCCACCGGGGGTTCGTTCCTTGCTCGAGTGCTATCACTGCGGCGCGAAGCTCGACGTCACCATGGCGGAGTGCCCCACCTGCGGCGCCGAGGTGGAGATGGGGCGCCTCACCGGGATCCTGGGCGTGGTGTGCCGCTCCTGCGACGCCTACAACGAGCCGGGGACGCGCACCTGCGTCTCCTGTGGCCAGCCCCTGTCGGTGACCCGGCCGGCGCCGGCGACGCCGGCGGGCAGCGGTTCGGCCGATCCGTTCGCAGGCCTGTCGGTCCCGTCGCCCGGCGACCTTCCGCCGATGGACCTCGACGCCTTCGCGGCCGTGCCGGTGGCCGCGGACCCGACCCGGCCTCCCACGACGCCGCCGGCCACTCCGGCGCCGCGGCCGCCCCCCCCGCCCGGACCGGCGGCCCGGCCCGATCCTGCCGAGCCGGCCCCGGCCTCGGGACCCGCTGCCGCTTCTGCACCCCCGAGCGCCACCCCATCCTTCTTCGGCGAGCTCGACCTGGACCTGCCCGTCCACTGGACGACGCCTCAAGCCGCGCCACTCCAGCCCCCGGCTCGACCCGCGCCTCCAGGGGCCTCGGCGCCGGAGGCGCCCACGCCACCCCGCGGCGCGGGCCTTGCCGGCACCGGTCCAGACGACCAGACCCAGCCCATCCCGCTCGTCACCGCCTGCCCGAGCTGCGGCGCCGAGGCCGGGGCCGGAAGCTGGTGCGTGCACTGCGGGCAGCCGCTCGGCGGGGCCCACACGCGCATTCTCGCCGCGGCGCCCCGCGCGCCCGGGCAGCGCAGCCCGTCGCAGATCTTCGGCCCGCTCGAGCCCGGCAAGGCGAGCCTGGTGCTCGAGCGCGGCGAGGGTTTCGACGGCGCCGTCTTCCGCCTCTCCGGCAACGAGGTCGGCGCCGGGCGCTCCCAGGGGTTCATCCTCTTCCCGAACGACGGGGCGCTCGCGCCGCTCCACGCCACTTTCCTCTACCGCGACGGGCAGCTGTACGTCCGCGACGAGGGGTCGGCGGGAGGCACCTTCCTGCGGCTGCGCGGTCTCACCGTGCCCCTCCGCGCCGGGGACCTCTTCGCGCTCGGCGACCGGCTCTTGCGCTTCGCCGGGCTCCTGCCCCCGTCCCCGCCCCCCTCTCCGGACGGCACCCGGCGGCTCGGCTCGCCGCGCCCGCAGGGGCCGGCCGTGGTGGTCGAGGAGCGGCTCGAGGGCGGGGCCACCGGGCGGACCTGGATCCGCCCCGGACCGTCGGTGACGCTGGGGCGGGCCGGCTGCTCGGTGAACCTGGGCGACGACCCGTTCCTCTCGCAGGCCCACGCGGAGATCCTGGTCGAGCCGGACGGGGCGGCGCGGCTGCGCGACCTCGGGTCCTCCAACGGCACCTTCGTCCGGCTCCCCCCGAGAGCGGAGCGCGAGCTGCAGGACGGCGACCTGGTGCGCCTCGGGCGCGAGGTGCTGCGGGTCGTATCCGCGCCGATCTAGGGGCCCGGGAAGGAGGCAAGCGCCATGGCCGTCGTCTTCCTGAGCATCACCCCGCTCGGCACCGGCACCCCCAGCGTCTCCAGATACGTCGCCGGGGTGGAGGAGATCCTCCGGGCAAGCGGGCTCTCGCACCAGCTCACGGCCATGGGGACCATCATCGAGGGGGACCTCGACGCCATCCTCGAGGTCGTCCGCCAGATGCACGAGCAGCCGTTCACCCAAGGTGCGCTGCGGGTCTCCACCTTCATCAAGATCGACGACCGGCGCGACAAGGTCCACACCATCGCGGGCAAGATGCGCTCGGTGGAGGAGAAGCTGCGTCACGGGTAGCGGGGCGGAGCCTACCCCACCACGAACACGGTGCAGGAGCGCGCGCCGTGCGCGCCGATGACCAGCGCCTGCTCGATGTCGGCGGTCTTCGACGGGCCCGAGATGAAGAGGCCGTAGCCCGGGCGCTGCAGCGTCAGGCGGCCGTAGGCCTCCTGCATGTTCGAGAGCACGTCCTTCGCCTCGACCACCAGCACGAGGTGCTCGGTGATGACGAAGACCGCCCGGTGCGGCCCCAGGCTCGTGCCCGGGACCCAGACCGCCCCGTTCTCGGCCACGCCCAGCTCGCCTGGCAGGGCCGCGACCTCCAGCCCCTCGAGCTGGTGCGGGTCGGAGATGGCCGCGAGGTCCACCGTGGAGACCCCGACGCCAGGCACGAGCGAGACCTTCTTCCTCGCCTCCGCCCACACCGGCAGCGCCCGGAGCGCGGCCTCGAGCCCGGCGCGGTCCGGGACCCGGGCCGCCTCGCCCCCCACGGCCTTCGCCGACTCGAGGAACCGTCCCACCGGGTCGGCGAAGCGGCTCCCCTCCGGAGCCGCCGGCCGGGGCACGGCAGGTGGCGCGGCCTTCCGCAGCGCCGAGAGGATGGCCTCCCGCGAGCTCACGCGCCCTCCCGCTTCCACAGCTCCCTGAAGCTCTGCCGGGGTGGCTCGGGCAGGTCCCTCTGCCGGGTCCAGGTGGCCGCCGGCCCGATCTGCACGAGGCCCGGGGCGCTGCGCAGCGTCCTCCGGGCGAGGGCGGCGGCCAGACGGTAGAGCGTCGGGTGGCGCAGGACGAGCCCGGCGAGCTTCATCCCCAGCCGCTTGGTCCAGGGCAGCAGCCCCTTCCCGACGATCTCCTCCCGCAGCGCCAGCAGCTGGTGGTGCAGATCGATCTGGACCGGGCAGACGTCGCTGCAGGAGCCGCACAGGCTCGAGGCGAAGGGCAGGCTGCCGTGCTTCTCGGCGTCCCGCAGCGGCCCCAGCACCGAGCCGATGGGGCCGGGGATGAGGTAGCTGTAGCTGTAGCCGCCGCTGCGCCGGTAGACCGGGCAGGTGTTCAGGCAGGCGCCGCAGCGGATGCAGGCGAGGCTGCGGCGGAAAGGCTCCCGCGCCAGGATCTGGCTGCGCCCGTTGTCGACGATGACCACGTGCAGCTCGCCGCCCCGCAGCGGGCCGTGGAAGTGGGTGGTGTAGGTGGAGATGGGCTGCCCGGTGGCGCTGCGGGCCAGGAGCCGCAGGAACACGCCCAGGTCCGCGGCCCGCGGGATCACCTTCTCCACGCCCATGGAGGCGACGTGAAGCGGCGGCAGGCTCGTGCCCATGTCCGCATTGCCCTCGTTGGTCACCACCACGATGCCGCCGGTGTCCGCCAGCGCGAAGTTCACGCCCGAGAGCCCGGCCTGGGCGCCGAGGAACTTCTTGCGCAGGTGCTGGCGCGCCGCCTCGGTGAGGGTCTTCGGGTCCGAGAGCCCCGCGGGCGTCTGCAGCTTCTCGTGGAACAGCTCGCCGATGGACTCCTTCTTCCGATGGATGGCGGGCATCACGATGTGCGAGGGCGGCTCCCCGGCGAGCTGCACGATGCGCTCCCCGAGGTCGGTGTCCACGATCTCCAGGCCGCGCGACTCGAGGTACGGGTTGAGGCCGCATTCCTCGGTGAGCATCGACTTCGACTTCGCGACGAGCTTCACGCCGCGCGCCGCCAGGATCTCGTGGACGATGCGGTTGTGCTCCTCGCCATCCCTCGCCCAGTGGACCTGGATGCCGTTCGCCTTGGCGTTCTTCTCGAACTCCTCCAGGTAGCCGGCCAGGTCGGAGAGCGCATGGGCCTTGAGCCCCGAGGCCGCGTCGCGCAGCCGCTCCCACTCGGCCACGGCGCCGGCCGCGTGGTCGCGCTTCGATCGCATGAACCAGACTGCGGTGTCGTACCAGTGGGCGTGAGGGGCGTCCTCGAGGAAGGCGGCAGCCCGGTCGGCGTGGAAGGTGTTCATGGCGCGAGCCTCGCTCCCTCCAGGATCTCGGCGACGTGCATCACCTTGAGAGGCTTCTGCTCCCGCCTCAGCAAGCCCTCCAGGTGCATGAGGCAGGACATGTCGTAGCCGGCGATGACCTCGGCGCCCGCCTTCTCGTGGTCGGCGATCCGGTCGCGGCCCATGGAGCAGGACACCGCCTCCTCGTTCACCGAGAAGGTGCCCCCGAATCCGCAGCACTCGTCGGCGCGGGTGATCTCGACCAGGTCGATGCCTCGCAGCGGCGCCAGGAGCTGGCGGGCCTTGTCCCAGGGCGGGTCCATCCGCTCGCTGTCCCGGCCGAGCCTCAGCTCGCGCAGCCCGTGGCAGCTCTTGTGGAGCCCGACCCGGTGCCGGAACTCGCCGTCCACGGTCTTCACGCCGAGGACGTCCACGAGGTACTCGCAGAGCTCGTACGTCCGCGACGCCACCTCGCGGAGCGCGCGGCTCTCGCCGATGAGCTCCCGGTAGTGGAGCCTCACCATCGAGACGCAGCTCCCCGACGGCGCCACCACCGCGTCGTACCCGCCGAAGACGCGGAGGAACCGCTCGGCGAGCGGGCGGGCGTCATCGGCGCAGCCCGAGTTGTACATGGGCTGGCCGCAGCAGGTCTGGTCCTCGGGGAACTCGAGGTCGACGCCCAGGCCACGCAGGACGCGGCCCGCAGCCAGCCCCACTCGCGGGTAGAACTGGTCCACGTAGCAGGGGATGAAGAGGGCGACCTTGCCCATGGAGGCTCCCGGAGCGGTGGCGGGGAGCGGGGCGCGGCCGCTCGAACCGCGCCCCGCCCGTCTCGGGCTACTTGGGGATCATCCACTGGAAATGGTTGTGCTGGAGGAAGACCAGCACACCGACCAGGCAGGCGAGCACCAGGCTGTGCCAGAAGACGTAGCGGAGGATCTCGCCCTCCTTGCCGTGCTCGCCGGTGGCCACCGCGGCCACCACGATCGACTGCGCGTCGATCATCTTGCCCATGACGCCACCGGAGCTGTTGGAGGCCGCCGCCAGGATGGGGGACATGCCGAGCTTCTCGGCCGACACCACCTGCAGGTTGCCGAAGAGCACGTTGGAGGAGGTGTCCGAGCCGGTGAGCGCCACGCCCAGCCAGCCCAGCAGCGGCGAGAAGAACGGGAAGAGCACTCCGGTGGAGGCAAAGGCCAGGCCCATCGTCGAGTCGGAGCCCGAGAAGCGGGTCGTGAAGCCCAGCGCCAGCATGGCGGCGATGGTGAGCAGCGAGAAGCGCACGCGCTTCAGCGTGGAGAGGTAAGTCTTCGCCAGGTCGCGGAGGCCGAGCTTCAGCCACAGGCCGGCGACGAGGCCGGTGAGCAGCAGGCTCGTCCCGGTCGCCGAGAGGATGTTGAAGACGTATCTCGCCTCCTCCAGCGTGGGCTTCTTCGCCACCGGCGGGACCTTCTGCACGAGCTTGTGCAGGCCGGTCATCTCGAAGGACGGGGCGAAGATGCCATCCAGCCAGGTCCTGACCACCGGCTGTCCCCAGATGAACACGAGGACGGTGAGCACGATCCAGGGCATCCAGGCCAAGAAGGCCTCGCCGGCGGAGTGCTTCTTGATCACCGGGTGGGCGGCCTCGCGTTCCTCGGCGAAGCGCCAGATGTGCTTCGGCTGCCAGAACTTGAGGAGCGCGTAGGTGGCGGAGATGGAGACGATGGCGGCGACGATGTCCACCAGCGACGGGCCGAAGAAGTTCGAGACCACGAACTGGGGGACGGCGAAGAAGACGCCGGCCACCAGGCACGCCGGCCACACCTCGAGCATGCCCTTGAAGCCGGACATGGCCCAGACGAGCCAGAAGGGCACGACGACCGAGAAGAAGGGGAGCTGTCGGCCGGTCATGGCGGAGAGCTGGAGCTCGGGCAGCCCGGTCACCTTGGCCAGCGTGATGATGGGCGTGCCGAGGGCGCCGTAGGCGACCGGCGCGGTGTTCCCGATGAGGGCCAGGCCGGCGGCGGCCAGCGGCCTGAAGCCCAGGCCGATGAGCATGGCCGCGGAGATGGCGACCGGCGTGCCGAAGCCGGCGGCCCCCTCGATGAAGGCGCCGAAGGCAAAGCCGATGAGGAGCACCTGGATGCGCCGGTCGCCGGCGATTCCGGCGATGGTGTCCTTCACCACCTCGAACTTCCCGGTCTTCACGGTGATGTCGTAGACGAAGATGGCGTTCAGGATGATCCAGCCGATGGGCAGGAGCCCGAAGAGCGCGCCGTTCAAGGCCGACGTCGCCGCCATCCTGGCGGGCATCCCGTAGACGAAGATGGCCACGGCCAGGGCCGACGCCAGGCCGAGCACGGCGGCCCAGTGCGCCTTCACGTGGAAGAAGGCCAGGGCGCCGAGGAGCAGGATGACGGGGATCGCGGCGGTGAGCGCCGAGACGAGGAGGCTGCCGTTGATGGGGTCGTAGACCTGGGTCCAGGTCATGGGGAGCCCGCGGGGGATGGATCGGACGGCGGGTGAGGTTCCTGTCGGTGACCGGCGGAGGCGCGTTCGGTGCGGCGGCGAGCGCGCGGGGTGGTTCTTCGCCCACGCGTCGCCGGATTGAACCCGCTAACGTGGATTGATTCAAGTCAGCCGAGGCGACGCGGCGCGTCAGCCGAGGCTCGAGGTGCAGCGGTCCACCAGGTAGACGATCGACCCGTAGGGGATCCCGCCGTGCAGTGCCAGCCCGATCTCGCAGGTACGGCTCGTCGAGAAGCCCTGGCCTGCACCCCCGAGGCCCTGCCTCAGGCTCGCCAGGGCCGAGGCGTTGAGCTCGGGGCGGCTGAAGCCGCGATCGCCCGCGAAGCCGCAGCAGCCGACCCCGGCCGGGACCACCACCGCCTCGGCGCAGGCCTCCGCCAGCGCCCTCGTCTTCTCGGCGAGCCCCATCTTGGTGGCGCTGCAGGTGACGTGCACTGCCACCCGTCCCGGCTGCTTCGCGAAGCGCAGCTTGTCCATGAGGAACGCGTGGATGAACTCCACCGGCTCGTGGAGCGAGAGCCGGGCGTCCATGGTCTTCTTCATGCGATAGAGGCAGGGGCTCGTGTCGCAGAGCACCGGGATCTCCCCTCCCCGGCTCGCCTCGAGGAGCGCCCGCTCGAGCTCCTTCCCCTTGGCGTCGCCGGCCTCCCGGAAGCCCTTGGAGTCGAAGGCCAGCCCGCAGCACAGCGAGTCGAGCTCCCGCGGGAAGGTCACCGCGTAGCCGGCCTTGTCGAGCACCGACATCATCGCCACGAAGAGCGCCCGCTCCTCGGCGTCGCCGCGCGCCGGCCCCATGGCCCGGGCCAGGCAGCTCGGGAAGTAGACCACCTGGCGCTCCCGCCCCCGGCCGGCATCCTCCAGCCCGCGCCAGCGGACCGGGCGCGGCATGGACGGGTTCCAGAGGGGCAGCCGGTCGCCCGACACCCGCCGCGCCGCACCGGAGAGTGCCGTCATGAGGCCCGTGCCGAGCACGGCGTGGGCCATGTCGGCGGCGGCGAGCCCGCGGCGCGCCCAGCCGGCCAGGCTCTCGAAATCGGCGGCGTACCGGCGCGAGCGCTCCTGGGCCGCCCCGCTCCAGGAGGCAGCGCGAAGCTGCTTCATGTACTCGCCGGTGTCGATGGAGACCGGGCAGGCGGTCGCGCAGAGCCCGTCGGTGGCGCAGGTCTCCTCGCCCTGGTACTTGAACTCCTCCACCAGCCGCGCCTGCCGCTCCGGCTGGGTGCCACTGTGGCGCAGCCGGGCGATCTCGCGCTGCACGGTGATGCGCTGGCGCGGGGTGCTGGTGACGTCGCGCGAGGGACACTGCGGCTCGCAGAACCCGCACTCGATGCAGCGGTCCACGATGTCGGCGGCGCGGGGAAGCGGCTTCAGGTCCTCCAGGTAGCAGCGCGGGTCGTCGTTCAGGATGACGCCCGGGTTCAGGATGCCCTTCGGGTCGAGGAGCCGCTTCACCCGCTTCATGGCCGCGTAGGCCTGTGCCCCCCACTCCATCTCCACGAACGGCGCCATGTTGCGGCCGGTCCCGTGCTCCCCCTTCAGCGACCCGTCGTAGGTCTTCACCACCATGGAGCAGACCTCCTCCATGAAGCCCTGGTAGCGGGCCACCTCCGAAGGGGGCGCGAAGTCCTGGGTGAAGGTGAAGTGCAGGTTCCCGTCCAGCGCGTGGCCGAAGATGATGCCCTCGTCGTAGCCGTGCTTGCGCATCGCCCGCTGCAGGTCCACGGTGGCCCTGGCGAGGTTCTGGATCGGGAAGGCGACGTCCTCGATGACCACCGTCGTGCCGATCTTCCGCGCGGCGCCCACCGCCGGGAAGAGCCCCTTGCGGACGTCCCAGAGCTTCTCGTACTCGGCCTTCACATCGGTGAACTCGACCGGCACCAGCTGCGGGATCCCCACGATGAGCCCGCGGACCTCGGCCACCTGCGCCCGGAGCATCGGGGCGTCGGGGGCGCGGGTCTCGATGAGGAGCGCACAGGCGTCGGGGCCGAGACTCCTGAAGTAGCCCGGCATCCCCGCCTTGCCCTCGACCGAGCGGATCGAGGCCCGGTCCATCAGCTCCACCGCCGAGACCGGCCCGGTCTTCAGCTGCTGCGTGGCCAGGGCGGCCTGCTCGATGTCCGGGAAGCAGGCGAGCGCGCTCGCCTTGAAGGGGTGGTCGGCGACCGTGCGGAGGGTCACCGAGGAGATGAAGGCCAGCGTGCCCTCCGAGCCCACCATCAGGTGGAGGAGGATGTCGATGGGGTCCTGGAAGTCCACCAGCGCGTTGATGGAATAGCCGGTCGTGTTCTTGATCCGGTACTTCTCGCGGATGCGCCGCACCAAGGCCTCGTCGCGGGCGACGTCGTCGCGCAGCGCGGCCAGCCCGCCGAGGATCTCGCGGTGGCTCTCCTCGAAGCGGCGACGCGAGGCGGGGTCTCCGGTGTCGAGCGCGGTGCCGTCGGTCAGCACGAGCCGCATGCTCTCGACCGTGTGGTAGCTGTTGAGCGCCGTGCCGCAGCACATTCCCGCGGCGTTGTTCGAGACGATGCCGCCGATCATGCAGGCGTTGATGGAGGCCGGGTCGGGGCCGATCTTCCGCCCCAGCGGGGCGAGGTAGCCGTTGGCCTCGGCGCCGATGACGCCGGGCTCGAGCGAGATGCGCTGGCCGCCGTCGAGCACCTCCCAGCCGCGCCACCCGCCGGCGAGCACGACCAGCACCGAGTCGCTGAGGGTCTGTCCGGAGAGGCTGGTCCCGGCAGCGCGGAAGGTGACCGGGGTCTCGAGCCGGCCGGCGATCCCGAGGAGACGGGCCACCTCGTCGGGGGTACGGGCCTTCACCACCACCCTGGGCACGAGCCGGTAGAAGCTGGCGTCGGTGCCGAAGGCCAGCGTCCGGAACGGGTCGCACATCATCCGGTCGGGAGGCAGGAAGGCGGCCGCCTCGTCCCAGAAGCCCTGGTACTTCTCGGGGAGCGCCAGGTAGTCGCTGCGGCGGTTCTCGGCGGGCATGGCGGTGCTCCCGGGGGGGACGGGCACGAAGGTGCGGGATTGTAGCACCGGCGCGGGTTTGACCGGCCCGCGACCCCGGGGTACACCTTCACGGGTGGCGCCGCCGCTGAAATGTCCACGCTGCGGCAAGGAGAACGACTCCTCGTTCTCGTTTTGTCTCGACTGCGGACAGCCGCTGCGCAGCGCGGCCGAGCGCTCCTGCCCCCACTGCGCCGCGAAGATGCCCGCCGCGTTCCGCTTCTGCGGCAACTGCGGCCGCCCGGTCGAGCCCGTCGCACCGGCCGTCACCGGGCGAGGCCCACAGGTCCCGGCCGCCGCTCCGGCGCCCGTGCCGTCTCCCATCGGCATCGACGCCCCGCCGCCGCGCCTGGTGCTGCTTCGCCACGACGGGCTGCCGGGCCAGACCTTCACCCTCTCCCGGGACGTCACCGTCTGCGGCCGGAAGGAGGGTGAGATCCTGCTCGCCGACGACGGCTCCATCTCCCCGCGCCATGCGGCGGTGACCGTGCGCGACGGGCGCATCCGGCTCGAGGATCTCGGCAGCGTCTCCGGGACCTTCGTGCGGCTGCGGGCGCCCCGGGCGCTCACCTTCGGAGACGAGATCCGCATGGGGCGCCAGCTGCTGCGCCTGGAGCCGCTGGCGCGCGAGGGGTCGGGGCCGGGCGAGGCCCGGACGTGGGGGTCCCCCGATCCCGGCTACCGGATGCGGCTTGCCCAGATCCTCGAGGGCGGCGGCGCAGGCGAGGTCTTTCCGCTTCGCCTGGGCACGAACGCGGTGGGACGGGAGAGCGGCGAGGTGACCTTCCCCAGCGACCGCTACGTTTCCGGGCGCCATGCCCGCGTGGACGTGACCGAGACCGCGGTGACGCTCACCGACCTGGGCAGCTCCAACGGGACCTTCGTCCGCGTCTCGGGCGCGACCGAGGTCGTGCCCGGCGACCAGATCCTGCTGGGGATGCAGCTGCTCCGCATCGAGCCGTAGCCGGGCGCCGCGTCCGGGGGCGCCGGCGCACGGATCGGCTAGCCGAAGGACCGCTCCTTCTGCTCCTGCTCTTCCTTGCAGCGGATGCAGAGGGTCGTCACGGGCCGCGCCTCCAGCCGCTTGATCGAGATCTCCTCCTCGCACTTCTCGCAGATGCCGAAGGTGTCGCTCTCGATGCGCTGCAGGGCCTTCTCGATCTTGGCGAGGAGGAACTTCTCCCGGTCCCGGAGGCGGAAGATCATCGACTGCTGGTACTCGCTGGAGGCCTGATCGATCTCGTCCGGGAGCTCGTTGGTGTCAAAGCTCGACTCCTCGCTCAGCGTCCTCTTCGCCGAGACCAGGAGCTGGCGCTTGGACTCCTCCAGCATCGTCTTGAACCGCTTGAGATCCTTCTTGTTCAAGCCGCTACCCCCCACCACGGCCCGCCGATTTTCCACGCGAGACAGGCCCGAAAAGGAAGGGGAGGCTAGTCGCCGCACCCAGGGATGTCAAGGCGGACCCGCCTCTCTGTAGACATCGTCACGCCCCTGGCCTAAACGTCGTGCCATGGCCGAGGGACGCATCGAGCGGGAGTTCGTGAGGGCCGCGCTCGCCCTGGCGAGCCGCCCGGAGGTGGATCGCCTGGTCTTCGTCTCCGACTCCCCGCTCGCCACCAGCGACCTCCGCGGCCGCCCCCTGAAGCGCAAGCTCGTCTACGCGGTGACCACCGAGCCGCTGGCCCAGCAGCTCGCCGCGCGGAAGTTCGCGGCGGTGGTCATCCCGCCCTACGGCTACTCCCGGGTGGAGAAGGTGCGGGTGGCGCTCGTGGCCTGCCAGTCCGACGGGCTCGTGAAGGACGGCGACACGGTGCTCGCCATCACCGGCCACGACAAGGCCCTCGACACGCTGGTGCGCATCCGCATGGGGGCGGACGACGAGGAGGACCGGGTGCAGGTGAACGCGCTGGCGCTGCCGGACGCGTTCAGCTCGCAGGTGGTGGAGCAGATCATCCACGTGGCGCTGGAGATCGGCGCCCAGGGCTACGAAGGGCACCCGGTCGGGACCATCTTCATCATCGGCGACGCCGCCCGGATGATGGATCGGAGCCGACAGATCAACCTGAACCCGTTCCAGCGGATGCCCGAGGCCGAGCGCAACGTGATGGACCCGTCCATCCGGGAGGCGCTGAAGAGCTTCGCGGTCCTCGACGGGGCCTTCATCATCGGCGAGGAAGGCCTGGTGCACGCGGCCGGGCGGTACCTCCAGTCTCGGTCCGATCAGGTTCGGCTGCCCATGGGTCTCGGCGCGCGCCACCGGGCTGCCGCCGCCGCGACCGTCGAGAACCGGTCCATCGCCGTGACGGTCTCCCAGACGACCGGCACCGTCCGGGTCTTCAAGCAGGGCGAGATCGTGCTCGAGCTGCGCCAGACGGCGCGACGCATCTGATCCGCGCCGCGAGGGACCACCCTCGGGTAGAGTGCGGCGCCTGGAGCCACGACTGCCTGCGCCCTCCGCCAGCCCCGCCGGGACCCCGGCGCCCCCGCTCGCCGGCGGCCGACCGTCCGGACCCGCCCCCCTCCCCTCGCCGGCGCTCCTCGCCTTCCTGCTCGTCGCCTTCTCGGCCGTCCTGCACGTCGTCGTTGCCGGCCTGATCCCGCTGACGCCGCAGGAGGCTTACTACTGGCAGTACGCGCGCCACCCCGCGCTCTCCTACTTCGACCATCCCCCGCTGGCGGCCTGGACCATCCGGGCCTTCACCCTGCTCTTCGGCGACGGGGAGCGGGCCATCCGGCTCGCCGCCGCCTTCTGGTCGTCGGTCTTCTCGCTCTTCTTCTTCCTGGCCGGCCGAAGGCTCTTCGGGAGCCGCGTGGCGCTCCTCTCGACCGCGGGAATGCTCGTCGTCCCCTTCTTCTCCCTGGGGCAGACCGTCATCACCCCGGATGGCCCGCTGGTGGCCGGCTGGGTGGCGGCCTTCTACTTCACCATCCGCGCGCTCCAGGAGGAGCGGGGCGCCTGGCTGCTGGCCGCGGGCGCCGCGACGGGACTGGCCTCTCTCGGGAAGTACACGGGGTTCCTGCTCGCGCCGCAGATCTTGCTGGCGCTGCTGCTCGACCGGCGCGGGCGGCGGATGCTTGCCGGGCCCTGGCCCTACCTGGCGCTCGCGGTCGCCGCCGCCATCTTCTCGCCGGTCGTGGCCTGGAACGCCACCCACGGCTGGAAGAGCTTCGGGTTCCAGTTCGCGCAGCGCGGCGCCGGGATGCGCCGGTTCCAGTGGGTGCTGACCGGCCGCTTCCTCGCGCTCCAGGCGCTGGCGGTCTCGCCGCTCCTCTTCCTGGTCCTGCTGGCGGCGGTCGCCGCCGCCGTGCGCCGCTGGCGCGACCCGGCGATGCGGCTCTGCGCCCTCTTCTCGGCGCCGCTGCTCCTCCTGCTCGTCGCCGTCTCTCCACTCCACTGGGTGAAGATGAACTGGGCGGCGCCGGTCTACCCGGGGGCGCTGCTGGTCGCGGTGGCGCTGCTGGTGGCGCACCCGGTCCGCTGGCGCGGGCTCATGATCGGCACGGTCGCGGTGGCGGCGCTGGGCACCGTCTACCTGACCCTTTTTCCCCTCGTCCCGGCGCTGCCCTTCCCGGCGCGCGACGCCACCACCTCGGGCTGGAAGGAGCTCGCCGCGCGGGTGGAGGCGGAGCGACGGGCCGACCCGACGTTGCCGGTCGTCGGCTGCTTCTACCGGACCGCCAGCACGCTGGCCTTCTACCTGGCGGGGCGTCCCGAGACGTTCTCCTCGAACGCGTTCGGCGAGCCCGGGCTCGCCTACGACGACTGGGGGGATCCGGCATCGCTCGCGGGGCGCGAGGTGCTGGTGGTCCTCGACGATCGGGACGCCGACTGGTGCCGCAACCGCGCCGAGCGCTGCCAGCCCCTCGAGCCGCTGGAGCCGCTCGAGGTCTGGCGCGGCCCGGACCGCGTCACGACCTTCCGCCTCTGGCGCTGCCGCTACCTGGGGCCGCCGCCGCGCTGAGCGGCCAGGCAGGCCCCGAGGAGCGGGCAGGCGTCGCAGCGCCCGGGGTCGCGACGCGCCGGGCAGCCCCCGCTCATTCCCAGGTGGCAGAGGGCGAAGTCGAACCGCACCGGATCGTCCGGGTCGATGAGCCGCAGCGACCGGGTCACCTCCTCGGCGGTGCGCCAGCCCAGGTCGCGCCGGCCGGTGAGGCCGAGGCACCGGGCCACCCGCGCCACGTGGGTGTCGAGCGGGACGACCAGTGCCGCCGCCGGCACCCCCCACCACAGCCCCAGGTCCACGCCGTCCGGGCCGCGCACCATCCAGCGGAGGTAGAGATTCCAGCGCTTGCTGGCACCGGCACCGGACGGGTCCGGGCAGAGGAAGTGGAAGCCGCGCGTCCCGCGAAGCGCCAGGAGCCGGCGCGCCGGCGGTGCCTCGCGGAGCTCGGCGGCAAAGCGGGTCAGCGCGGCGCGCACGGGCCAGGGCGACGGCGTCGCCGCCTCGTCGCGGCCCGTCTCCGCGCCGCCCGCCGCCTCCCGGTAGAGCGCGGCGAAGCGCGCTCCCAGGGACCCGTACCGATGGCGCATCCACCCCGCCGCGCCCAGCAGCGCGGCCACGTCCTCGGGCCGGTTGAAGCGGTAGCGGAAGCCGCGCAGGGCCGTGGCGTCCGGCGCGACGGCGAGCCTGGCCGCGAAGGCCGCCGGCGAGGGGCCAGCGGCGGCGAGGACCCGCTCCAGCTGCCGCTTGAAGACGTCGGCGCGGCCGTAGGCCAGGCAGGCCGAGAGCAGTCCCGCCACTTCGGCGTCCCCCGGGTCGGGGTAGCGGCGCGGGAACTCGAGCGGGTCGGCCGCGAGGCGGCGGGCGGCGTCGAAGCCACGCTGGAAGCCGTCGAGGAGCGGGGCGAGCCGCTCGGCGCGCGCGCGCGACAGGGTGCGAGGGCGGCGGCGCATCCAGAGATGGTAGCGGGGCGGTCCCCGCCGTGCAGGGCCGCGGCCTCCCGTCAGTGCCGCTGGCCGTTCGGCGTGCGTCCGCCCGGCGCGTGTCGGCGCAGCTCGTGGACCACGTGTCCGAGCTCCGGGGCGATGAGCCTCTCCCAGGCGAGCCGGACCGCATCGGCCGAGCCGGGCACCGAGAACACCACCCGCCCCTGCCAGACGCCGGCGACGGCCCGCGACAGCATGGCGGCGCTGCCGACCTCCTGGAAGGAGAGCCAGCGGAAGAGCTCGCCGAACCCGTCGAGGCGCTTCTCGAGCACGCTCGCGACCGCCTCGTAGGTCCGGTCGCGCGCCGAGATGCCGGTGCCGCCGTTCACCACCACCGCGTCGGCGCCGCTGGCAGCGGCGGCGGCGAGCGCCGCGCGCAGCTCGTCCGGCTCGTCCTTGACGAGCCGGTAGCCGGCGACCTCGTGGCCGGCCGCGGCGGCGGCGGCGCGCAGGAACGCCCCGCTCTCGTCCTCGGCCTCGGTCCGGGTGTCGGAGGCCGTCACCACGAAGACGCGGACGGCGCGGGGCGCGGCACGGCGGTGCTCCTCGTGACCCATGCGCGCCTCAGTCCGCCCTGGGCGCGGGGATGGTGACGTCTCCGCGGACCGTGGCGATGGCCGCCTCGATGGCCTTCCGGTCGGGCGCGTCGGGCAGGAGGGTGACGTAGATGCTGTAGTGCTGCACCGCCTGGTTGCGGTGCCCGAGCAGGCGGTGGGCCTCCCCGGCGGCCTTGTGGGCCAGCGGCGTGTCGGCGACGGCGAGCGACGCGTCGGCGAAGGCCAGGGCGTCCTCGGTGCGCCCGCCCCGGAGCAGCGCCATGGCCGCCTGGGCGAGCCCCACCGGCTC